>Ga0208220_1000182_pt1 | contig 25222 bp, 29 predicted proteins | sample NGESurdeep092012_9_FD_184484 | JGI IMG/M metagenome (GOLD analysis project Ga0208220, IMG submission 184484) | Arctic peat soil microbial communities from Barrow, Alaska - NGEE Surface sample F53-1 deep-092012 (SPAdes) | ecosystem: Environmental > Terrestrial > Soil > Wetlands > Peat ...
CTACGACGAGGCAACCGCCTGGCCCAACCACGGAAAAACACCCCAAACCCGCTTCGCCGCTTGACACCAAAACCCCTGGGATGTCTTGGAGACTATTTTCCTGGCGGAAGAAATGCACGCGCAAAGCGGTCTTTTCTTCCATGATCTTCTATTCAGGACCCCCTTCTCCAGATAACAGCAAGAAGCGCGAGTCGCGGCCGAGATCCGGACTCGCCAGCCGTACCGACGACGGTGACGGCCCGTGCCGCTCGGGGATCCCCGAGCGGCACGGGCCGTCACGACCACGACGTGGCCGGTATCGCGCCCTTCAGGAGCTGGCCGTGACCTGGGCCTCGGGCGTCGCGACCTGGGAATAGCGGCCGGTGATGCGGATGGCGATCAGGTAGCCGACGCCGGCCACGACGAAACCGACCAGCCAGGAGATGTCCGCGCCGCCGAGGACGCTCACCATCGGGCCGACGTAGAGGGTCTGGTCGATGAAGGGGACCTGGGCGCCGAGCGCGATCACGTAGGGGATGAGCGCGGTCCACCGCCAGCCGCCGTAGACGCCCTTCGGGGTGAAGAACGACGCCACGTCGTAGCGGCCCTTCTTCACGATGTAGAAGTCGACCAGGTTGATCACGCTCCACGGGACGAAGAAGAACAGCAGCACGTTGATGAAGTTCTCGAACGACGTCAGGAACGTCTTGTAGCCGGTCTCGGCCAGGACCGTGGCGACGATGAACATGATCAGCAGCCCGATCACCCGGGCCGTCCGCGACGCCGTCACCTTCTGGAAGGTGCTCCGGACGCTCTCAAGCGCCAGCATCCCGGTGTAGGCGTTCAGCGCGTCGCTGCCCAGTAGGCTCAGCGCCAGGATGGGCAGGATCCACTTGCCCGCGATCGAGCCGATCGAGACCACGCTGTCGGCGCTCGGCGAGACCGCCGTGATGTAGATGCCAAGCCCGCCGTACAGGCACGCGCCGAGCGCATTGCCGCCGAACACGGCCCAGTAGGTGCGCGACGCGCTCACGTTCCTTGGCAGGTACCGCGAGTAGTCCGACACATACACGGCCCAGCTCAGCATGTTCATGAAGAACAGCCCGACCGCGGCGATGAAGATCGGGAAGCTGGACAGGTGCAGGCCGCCCATTCCCTTGGCCAGGCTGTCGCCGCTGGTCGCGGTCAAGATCACCGCTGCCAGCAGTGCCCCTCCGAACACCACGGTCAGGGTCGGCTGGATCCGGTGGATCCAGCCGTAGCCGAAGATCGCGAGCAGCACCGCCGGGATCGTCACGATGATGATCCACACCGGGATGCTGACCGAGCTGGTCAGGTCATTCAGCGACTGCGCCTGCACGACCTGCTGGGCCGCCAGGTAGCCCACGTCCAGCACGATCGACGCCACGAACACGAAGACCGCGCCGTAGAAGCCGAACTGGCCCCGGGACTGGATCATCTGCGGCACCCCGAGCCGTGGCCCCTGCACCGCGTGCAGCGACGTGAACGCCAGCCCGAGAAACGCGCCGAGGAACATCGCGATCAGCGCCCAGAACACGTTCAGGCCGAAGAGAATCGCGAACCCGCCGAGCACGAAGTTGAAGACATTGGCATTAGTCGCGAACCAAAGGGTGAACTGGCCGCTGACCTTACCGCCGCGCTCGCTGTCGGGGATGACGTCAATCGAATGAGACTCGACCTCCCCCCCAATCGGCCCGCCGCCGGCCTTCTCCGACACCTCAGTCATCCTGGCCCCTTCCTCGGGGGTAGTAGCAGACATTTCCTTCGTCGGCATCGACGGTCGTGACGAATAGCTCAGGGGCGTCATTCCACTGCCCGCTAAGGCAGGCGAGGCGTGATCTGAGATGGATGAGACTGGTAGGTCGGTGATCGGCCGATCACCGCTCCATTGCCTGGTTGGTAACCAGAGAGTACGGCTACCATACTAGTTGGTCAAGAGGCTGGCCTGGAGAAATATGGCTGTAGCTCAGGGGAAACATCGATCACTGGCTAGCCGGCTGGGCAAGGCCCGTCAGCCGCTATCCGGGTTACCATGTCAGATCTAAATCCACTGGTAAGCAGCCAGCCCAGGCTGGCCGGCCCGGGCTAGAGCGCGAACTTGTGCTGGACCTCGGCCGCCAGTTCGAGCCGGCCCTGCTGCACATGCGTGCGCATCGCGGCCTCCGCCGCCTGGGCGTCGCGAGCTCGGATGGCGCCCACGATCGCCCGGTGCTCGGCCAGGGACCGTTCCATCCGGCCTTCCCGCCTGGTCACGATCAACGACAGCAGGCCGCGGTGCAGCTGCTGCTTGAGCAGGCGGTAATAGTCGGCCAGCGGGTCGTTTCCCGCCCCTTGCATGATCAGCTCGTGCAACCGCTCGTCGGTGGCGCTGTACCCGTCGGCGTCGCCGCGCTCGGCGGCATCGGCCATGGCGAACATGACCTCATCGAGCAGGGCGATGATCTCGTTGCTGGCGCGATTGGCGCACAGCCGGGCGGCCATGCACTCCACTGCCTCGCGGACCTCGTAGAGATCGAGGATCTCGGGTCGGCTCAGGCGCCGGACGAACGTCCCCCGCCGGTGCTCGATAGCGACGAACCCGGAGGCCTCCAGCTCCTTGAGCGCCTCCCGCACCGGCATCCGGCTGACGCCGAATCGCTGGGCTAGCCGTGCCTCGGAGAGCTTCTCGCCGAACGGAATGACTCCGGAGGCGATCTCCTGCCGCAGCTGCGAGACGATGGCATCCTTCATCGACCCCTTCCCTGCGGCGATGGGGGCGACGGGAGCTATCCGCCCGGCCGCGGCAGCGTCTGGCCTCGGCAGTGACACCAGGCTGGCTTCGGCGCGTGCCTCAGAGCTCCCCAAGACCGTGATCCATCCCTTCATCGGCACCAGCGTCGCGCCCGCGCGCGGAGAGCTGGGATTTCCTTTGGTTACCATACTAACGAGGCCGCGCGACCGAGCCCGCAGCGCCGCTGCTTGCTTCTGATCTGCCATGGTAACCCGGATTGCCGCTCATGGGACCTGGCCGACCGGCCTTCCATTGATCGATGTTTTCCCTGAGCTACAGCCACATTTCTCCAGGCCAGCCTCTTGACCAACTAGTATGGTAGTCGTAGTCTCTGGTTACTAACCAGGCCCTCACCCGTCTCAGAACACGCCTCCCTATCACCGTCAATCACCCCACCGCACCGGCGATTCTGCACCTGCGAAGCGAGGCGTAGCCACTGATGATCACCGATGTCCACACGCACTTCTGGACCCCGGACCACCAGCAGCCGCCGTGGACCGATGGACTCGGCCGGGTCTCGACCCGGCTGGCCGCGGGCGCGATCGACAGCGTGACCGTCGAGTCGTACCGGCGGCAGGTGGTTCCCGCCGCCCGCACCATCGTGTTCGGGCTGCAGGCCCAGGCGTCGGGGATCATGGTGCCCAACGACGCGGTGGCCGCGTTCGCGCGCGAGGTCGGCGGTCAGACCATCGGCTTCATGTCGGTGGACCCGACTCGCCACGATGCCGTCGCCGAGGTCGAGCGGTGCCACGCCGACCTCGGGCTCAGCGGCATCAAGCTCGGCCCGATCTATCAGGGAACGTCGCCGCTGAACCCGTTGACGATGCGGGTCTTCTCGACCGCCGAGCGCCTCGGGTTGCCGGTGATGATCCATCAGGGGGCGATCTTCGCCAACGCAGGCCGCCTGGTCGACGCCAACCCGCTGCTGCTCGACGACGTCGCGATCGCCTTCCCCGAACTCCGCATCGTGATCGCGCACATGGGTCATCCGTGGGTGCACGAGACGGTCGTGGTCATGCGCCGGCACCAGAACGTCTACGCCGACACCTCGGCGATCGCCAACCGGCCGACGGTGCTGGCCACCGCCTTGTCGGCCGCCAAAGAATACGGCGTCCTCGACAAGGTGCTGTTCGGCAGCGACTCGCCGATGGTGTCGGCCGAGAGCGAGGCGGCCGCGCTGGCCCGCGTGGTGGCCCACATGCAGCAGTTCGCCCTCACGCCCATCACCGATGAGGAGCTGCACGCGATCATGCACCGGCCGTCATTCGAGCTGCTCGGCATCCCCACCCCGACCGAAACCATCCCCACCCCGACCGCTCGGCAGGGAGGAACCCCGTGACCGTGCACCACCAGACGATGCAGGCCGCCTCGCTCGACGCCGCGCTGGTTCGGCGGGGGCCGTTGCCCGAGGTGGTCTCCATGGAGCCGATCCTCGAGGGCGTGCCGTTCGCCTACGAAAAGACGGTGTTCGACGGCCCCGACGGCTTCTTCGCGATCTGGGCGTGCGGCGCCGGGGTGTTCCCTCGCGTCAAGGACAAGCGCGGGTCGTTCATGTACATCCTCTCCGGGGACGCGACCATCGTCGACGCGGACGGGACATCGCACGAGCTGACCGCGGACAGCGTGCTGGTGCTCCCGTTCGGCTGGGTCGGAACCTGGCATATCCGCGAGACGATCCGCAAGGTCTACCTGCACACGACCCCCGTGCCCCCGCTGCCGACCGCGGTGGTCGCGTCCGCGTTCCTGCCGTCCGACCGGGTACTGGCCGACACCGACACGGTCATCTTCGACGGTCCGGACGGCCGCTGCGACATCAGGTCGCGCGCGCCCGGCCAGTACCCGTGGGCGCCGGACCAACACGGATTCTTCGCCGTCGTCCTGGCCGGCGACGGCCTCCTCGCCGGCGACGACGGCACCCGGCACGCACTGACCCCGGGCGGCGTCATCGCGCTCCCGAGCGGCTGGTCAGGGACCTGGGACATCCGAAGTACGTTCCGCGCGTTCTGCGTGCGCAGCACCCCCGCACCGCCGGCCTGACCCGGTAACCACCACCACGAAGCCAGCCACCACGAAGCCAGCCACCACGAAGACAGGCCCCCTCATGAGCAACGACGATCCCTACGCCGCGGTCACCCCCGCCCCGGCGCTGACGGTGCGCAGCGACGACCTCAAGCACGGCCAGGAGATGCCGCTGATCTTCCGTGATCCGCAGATCGGCGGGACCAACACCTCCCCCCACCTGGCCTGGAGCGACTTTCCCGCTGAAACCCGCAGCTTCGCGCTCACCTGCTACGACCCCGACGCGCCGACCGGCACGGGGTTCACGCACTGGGCCGTCGCCAATATCAGCGGCGACGTCACCACGCTCCCGGCCGGCGCCGGGGCGGTCGGCGGTCCGATGCCCGCCGGCGCGCTGACCATCCCCAACGACCTGCGGATGCGGCAGTACATCGGGCCCAACCCGCCGCCCGGCTCCGGGCGTCATCGCTACGTCTTCATCGTGCACGCGGTGGACGTACCCGCCCTCGAGATCGACCCCGAACTGACGCCGGTCGTGCTCGGCTTCAACCTGCACTTTCACACCCTTGCCCGCGGCAGCCTGACCGTGTGGGTTGACGCCGAAGACTGAGAGGTACTGCGATGACAACACCACACGCGACGACCAGGCACGCAGAGGTCGCTGGAGCCGGCTTCGCAGGGCTCACCGTCGCCACCGCGCTGGCGCAGCGCGGCTGGTCGGTGCGACTGCACGAGCAGAACGACACCGTGCGCGATTTCGGAGCGGGCATCGTCATGTGGCGCAACGCGATGCTGGCGCTGGAGGTCATCGGCGTCGCGCAGTCCGTCCGTGAGCATGGCGTCCGGCCGGACTACTACGAGACGTTCCTGAACGGGACGTCGGTCTCGCTCGAGGTGCCCGGCTACCCCTACTGGGCGATCACCCGGCCGAAGCTGCACTCGCTGCTGGCCGACGCCGCCCGCGCGGCCGGCGCCGAGATCGTGACGAGCTCGCGCGCCGTCGGCGCCGACCCGGCGGGCGCGCTGCTGATGGCGGACGGAAGCCGGCTGGAGGCCGATCTGGTGATCGGCACCGATGGCGCCGGGTCGGACGTGCGCAACTCGCTCGGCGACCTCGCCCAGGAGCGCAAGAAGTACTCCGACGGCGTGTGCCGGGTGCTGATCCCGCGCCCGCAGGAGTTCCGCGGCGAGCGGTGGAACCGGGTGCTCGACTACTGGACGCTCGAGCCGGACGCCATGCGGGTGCTGTATCACCCGATGAGCCCGGACATGCTCTACATCGCGTTCATGGCCGAGACGAAGAACGAGCGCGCGTCCAGGATCCCGGTCGACGTCGAGGTCTGGTCGGAGCGCTTCCCGCACCTCATCCCGATCATCGAGCTGGCCGGCCAGGCCCAGGGCGGCAGGCACGACAACTACCAGACCAACCGGGTGACCCCCTGGTCGACCGGGCGGGCGGTGCTGGTGGGCGACGCGGCCCACGCCATGTGCCCGGCTCTCGGCCAGGGGGCCGGCGTCGGGATGGTCAACGCGGTCGACCTGGCCTACGCCCTCGACCAATACGACACCATCGCCGAGGCCCTGAAGGTCTGGGAAGGGCGCGAGCGCCAGATGACGGACGACGTGCAAGCGCGCAGCGCGTACATGGCCGAGACCCGCAACATGGCCAAGGGCAACAACTGGACACCCCGGCTGCTGGAGACCGCGAACTTCGTCTCGGCCGCGGTGCCGCCCGCAGCGGAGGAGCGCTACCCGGTGCCCGAGGCCAACCGGTCATGGTGACCGAGCCCGCGCGCATCCTCCTCGGCGACGTGGAGGTGACGCGCGTGCCCGAGTACGCGGGCAAGAGCCCGGCCACGCCGGGATTCCTGTTCCCCGACAGCGGCCCCGCCTACTGGGCCGAGAACGCGGGCTGGCTCGACCCCGACTTCTACGACGCCGCGCACGGCACCCTGCGCACGGTGCTGCACAGCTGGCTCATCCGCAGCCAGGGGACGATCATCCTGCTCGACACCGGCGCAGGCAACGGCAAGGAGCGCCCCTACGCGCCCGCCTACGCCCACCACGACACGGACTACCTGGACAATCTCCGGGCGGCGGGCGTGTCGGCCGACGACGTCGACATCGTCATCAACACCCACCTGCACGTCGATCACGTCGGATGGAACACCCGGCTGGACGGGCGCGATTGGGTGCCGACCTTTCCCAACGCCCGCTACCTCATCTGCGAGCCGGACTTCCTGTTCTGGGATCCGATCCGCACGCCGCGACCGCAAGGCGACGGCAACCAGAATGTCTTCGAGGACAGCGTGCAGCCGCTGCAGCGGGCCGGCCTCATCGACCTGTGGGCCGGGGAGCATCGCATCAACTCCGAGCTGGTGCTGCAGGCCGAGCCCGGCCACACCCCGGGCTCGTCCGTGCTCCGGCTCCAGTCCGGCAGCAGTGGCGCGCTGTTCGTCGGCGACATCCTCCACTCACCCGCGCAGATCGGCGATCCCGACGTCAACAGCTGTTTCTGCGAAGACCCGGCGATGGCGCGGGCCGTTCGCCGCCGTCTGCTGGCTGAGGCCGCCGACCGGTCCCTGCTCGTGTTCCCCGGGCACTTCGGCGGGCATTCCGCCTGCCGCGTGGACGGCGACGGCGACGGCGCCTTCATCATCCGCGAGTGGGCCGATCTTGCCCGTATCTGACCGCAACCAAGCTCGAGGAGCTGTCGTGAATCAAGACCTCTATGACGCCGGGCTCGCGACTCGCCGCCGGGTACTCGGCGACGCCTACGTCGACGCCTCGCTGGCCGCCGCCACCGAATTCTCCCGCGACATGCAGGACTACGTCACCCAGTACTGCTGGGGCGACCTGTGGAACCGGCCCGGGCTGAGCCTGCAGGAGCGCAGCCTGATCAACCTCTCCATGATCATCGCGCTGAACCGCTCCCAGGAGTTCAAGGCCCACGTGCGCGGCGCGGTCAACAACGGCGTGTCGCGCGAGCAGATCAAGGAGGTGCTCATGCAGAGCGCCTTCTACTGCGGCGGGCCGGCCGCGCTTGAGGCGTTCCGCAACGCCGCCGAGGTCTTCGCGACAATGGACGCCGAGGCGAGGGATGCCGAGGCGCAGGCGGCCGCGGGCGCATCGCAATGACCGTCACCCAGGTCGGTTTCATCGGCCTCGGCAACATGGGCTCGCCGATGGCGGGACATCTCGTCGACGGGGGCTTCGCGCTGACCGTATCGGACGCGGCCCCCGGGGTGACAGAAAGATTCGTCGCCGAGCACCCCACCGCGATCGCCGCGGCCGACCGGCAGTCTTTCGCCACCGCCCAGGCGCTGATCCTCATGCTGCCGACCTCCGACATGGTCGAAGACGTGCTCGAGCGCGAGAACGTCGCCGACGCGCTGTCGCCCGGGTGCCTGGTCATCGACATGAGCTCCTCCGAGCCGCTGCGCACCCGCAGCCTGGCGGCGCGGCTGCAGGCCAGGGGCCTGTCGATGATCGACGCCCCGGTCTCGGGCGGGGTGCGCGGCGCCAGAGCGGCCCGGCTGTCCGTCCTCGTCGGAGGTTCCGAGGCCGACCTGACCCGGGCAACCCCACTGCTGGAGGCCATGGCCGGCACGATCATCCGGGTCGGCGACATCGGCTCGGGTCACGCCGCCAAGGCGCTGAACAACCTGGTGTCGGCCGCGACCATGTCGATCACCGTCGAAGCGCTCGTGATCGCCCAGGCGTTCGGGATCACCGCCGGCACGATGACGGAGGTGCTGAACAGCTCGTCGGGACGGAGCAACACCAGCGAGAACAAGCTGGCCCAGTTCATGACCAGCGGGAGCTTCGACTCCGGGTTCTCGCTGCAGCTGATGGCCAAGGACGTCGGCCTCGCCATTGCCCTCGCCCGAGCCCTCGACCGCCCGGTTGAGGTCGCCGACGACGTGGCCGGCCAGTGGCGCCGCATCGCCGCCCAGGTGACCCCGGCCACCGACCACACGCAGATGTACACCCTGCTGGGAGCGACCCTGCCGGACGCCCAGGCGGGCGAGAAATCATGAGCGAGCCGCTGCTGCACTGGATCGACGGCGAGCCCGTTGCCTCCGTGGCCGCGGCCACCCGCACCGGCACCGACCCGACCACCGGCGGACCGGGCGCCGAGGTGAGCCTGGGCGCCGCGGCCGACGTCGACCGCGCGGTCCTGGCCGCGCACCGCGCCCGCGCCTCGTGGCGGCACCTAGGCTCGCTGGACCGAGGCCGCATCCTCGCCGCCATCGGCCGGCGGCTGCTGGCCGAGGTCGATGCGCTCGCCGCGATGGAGACCGCCGACACCGGGAAGCCGCTGGCGCTGTCCGTGGCGGAGATCCGCGGCGCCGCCGAGTACTTCGAGTTCTACGCCGCCCTGGTCAATCTGCCGGCCGGCCAGGTGCTCGACATCCAGCCCAACCTGCACGTCTACACGCTGCGGGAGCCGCTCGGCGTGGTCGGCGTGATCACCCCCTGGAACCTGCCGCTCAACCAGGCCGCCCGGGCCTGCGCCCCGGCCCTGGCGGCCGGCAACACCGTGGTGGCCAAGCCGGCCGAGGCCACCTCCCGCACCACGGTCGAGCTCGCCCGGATGGCGACGGAGGAAGGGCTGCCGTCCGGGGTGCTCAACGTCGTCCTCGGCCTCGGGCCGGAGGTCGGAACCGCGATCGTCGAGCACCCCCTGGTGCGCAAGGTCGCGTTCACCGGGTCGGTGCGGGTCGGCCGGAAGATCGGCCGCATCGCCGCCGATCGCATCCTGCCGCTGACCCTCGAGCTCGGCGGGAAGTCGGCCAACATCGTTTTCGCCGACGCCGACCTGGACTTCGCCGCGACCGAGGCGGTCCGGGCCTACGCGACCAACGCCGGCCAGGTCTGCTCGTCCGGCACCCGCCTGCTGGTGCAGCGAGAGGTGCAGGAACGCTTCGTCGAGGCGGTGGTGGCCGCCACGCGCCGGCTGCGGCCCGGCCGCGACGTGGGTCCGCTGATCACGCACGACCAGTGGGAGACGGTGCAGCGGTACTTCAAGATCGCCGCCGAGGAGGGCGCCCGGGCCGAGATCGGCGGCACGCTGGCCCACGACCCCGCGCTCGCGGGCGGCTTCTACGTGCAGCCCACGGTCTACACCGCCGTGACCAACGACATGCGCATCGCCCGGGAGGAGATCTTCGGCCCGGTGCTCGTCGTCATCGGGTTCGACACCGAGGAGGAGGCGGTCGAGCTGGCCAACGACTCCGACTACGGGCTGGTGGGCGGCGTCTTCACCGCCGACATGTCGCGCGCCATCCGGGTGGCCGAGGCGATCGAGGCCGGCCAGGTCTACATCAACTCGTGGTCAACCCAGTCGGTGCAGATGCCGTTCGGCGGTCACAAGCACAGCGGCTACGGCCGGGAGAAGGGCATTGAGGCGCTGAACCACTACTCCCACGTCAAGAGCATCAGCATGCGCATCTCAGGACGATGACGCGGAACCCCCAAAACGACGGGATAGACATGAGTGACGTGCAGTTCGCCCCCGCGGTCTCCGACGACATACGCCTGGCGGAGAAGATGCTGATCGGCGGTGAGTGGGTCGGCGCGATCAGCGGCCGGACGCTCCCCGTCTACGACCCGGCCGACGGCCGCCTGATCGTGGAGGTCCCCGACGGCGACGCGGCCGACGTCGATCGCGCGGTGGCCGGAGCCGCGGCCGGAGCGTTCGCGACCCAGGCGTCGATCAAACTCGGCCGGGGGACCGACCCGGCGACGCAGATGGGCCCGCTGATCTCGGCCGAGCACCGCGATAAGGTCCTCGGCTACCCGGCGATCGGCATCGCCGAGGGGGCCGAGGTCGTCACCGGCGGGCACGCCGTCGCCGGCGAGGGCTACTTCGCCGAGCCCACCGTCCTGGTCAACGCCAAGCCCGGTTCGCGCATCATGCACGAGGAGGTCTTCGGTCCCGTCGTCTGCGCGGTTCCGTTCGACACCGAGGACGAAGTGCTGGCCCTGGCCAACAACACCCGCTTCGGGCTCGGCGCCGCGGTCTGGACCAGGGACATCTCGCGCGCTCACCGAATGGCGGCCGCGATCGAATCCGGTCAGGTCTGGGTCAACTGCTACCAGGCGGCCGACTCGGCCCTGCCGTTCGGCGGGACCAAGGAATCGGGCTGGGGCCGCGAGACGTGCAGGGAAACCCTCGAGGAGTACCTGGAGACCAAGACCGTGGTCGTCTCGTTGTGACCGCCGATCGCGTCTTTGACTCCATCGTCATCGGCGCGGGCACCGCCGGCTGCGTGCTGGCGGCGCGCCTGAGCGCGGACCCGAGCCGGCGGGTGCTGCTGGTCGAGGCCGGATCGGCCGACGACAGCGAGCGGATCGCCACCCCGCACACCTGGCCCGCGCTCTACAAGACCGATGTCGACTGGGCCTTCGAGACCGTCCGGCAGGCCCGGACCGGGCACGTGCACGACATTCCCCGGGGCCGGACGGTGGGCGGATCGGGCAGCATCAACGCCATGGCGTTCCTGCGGGGCGACCGTCGCGACTTCGACGCGTGGGCGTACCAGGGCTGCGCCGGCTGGGACTACGAGTCCGTGCTGCCGTACTTCAAGCGGTCCGAGTCGGTACCCCACGGCGACCCGCGCTACCGGGGGGCCAGCGGACCCCTGCGGCCGGCCCCGGCCGCGCGGCTGCACCCGCTGTCGCAGGCGTACCTAGCGGCGGCTCAGCAAGCCGGGCATCCGCTCGCCGCCGACCTGAACGGGGAAAGACTGCGCGGGGCGAGCAGCCATGACCTGCTGATCGTCGACGGCCGCCGGCAGAGCACCGCGACCGCCTACCTCGGGCCGGCCCTCGGCCGCGGGAACCTCGAGCTCGAGCAGGGGGCGCTGGTCGAACGGCTGACGGTGGACGGCGACCGCTGCACCGGCGTCGATGTCATCGTCAACGACGAGCGGCGTCACTACGCGGCCGCGGCCGAGGTCGTCCTGTGCGCGGGCGCCATCGGCAGCCCGCACCTCCTGCTCCGATCCGGGATCGGCCCCGCCGCCGAACTCGAACTGGTCGGAGTGAAAGTCCGGCACGACCTGCCGGGCGTCGGCCGCAACCTGCAGGACCACATCATCCTGGCCGGGCTGACGGTCGGGGCGAGCGGTCCGCTGCCCGCCCCGACCGGCAATCTCGGCCAGGTCACCCTGATGGCCGACAGCGAGCCCGGCCGGGTTTCGATCGACCTGCAGATCGTCTTCATCCATGTTCCGTTCGCCAACCCGTGGCAGGCGTCTCCCGAGCACGGCTACACCTTCGGCGTCGGGCACATGCGGCCGGCCAGCCGGGGGACGCTGACGCTCGCGAGTTCCGACGCCCGGTCGGCCCCGCTGATCGATTTCCGCTACCTCGACGAGGACGACGACCTGCGTGCGCTGATCTCGGGCGTCCGCCACGCGGTAGAAATCAGCGAGGCGGCCGCGTTCGACGACTGGCGAGGCCGTTCCCATCCGCTCCTGGGCGCCGATGACGCGACCGTCGCCGCGTTCGTCCGCGACGCCGTCCAGTCCTACGGCCACGCGGCCGGATCGTGCCGGATGGGAGTCGACTCGCGGTCGGTGGTCGATCCTCAGCTGCGGGTACGCGGGCTGGCGGGCCTCCGGGTGGCCGATGCGTCCATCATGCCGGAGGTCGTCTCGACCAACACCAACGCGGCCACGGTGATGATCGCGGAGAAGGCAGCCGATCTACTGCGCTGACAGAAAAGATCAAATCCATCATCTCGAACGGACCGGGGCGCCTCTGGCACGGCACCCAGTCAACGACGGCCAGTGGCGGTACAGCAGGGCCGGTGATACTCACTCCCCATGGCATCTACGACGCCCCGAGGCCTGCCTCGATCCCGTCGTTCGCCGGGGCTAGCTCAGGGCTAGCTCCTTCTGATGACCGAACTTCCATATATGGAACGACGCCACGCGAGGGCATCGTCCAAGGCGGCGGCACAGTGCAGCTTGCCAGCGGCGGCGTAGTCCCAGGCACGGAACACGGCGCAGGCGGCGTGCTGCTGCAGGAGCACGTCGCGAACCTGGTCGATTACCTGAGCACTCTAGGCGATGTTAGGCATCGTGCCCTCGTCTACTTCGCATCGGCCACACGTCGGCAGTTCTACGTTGACGGCAACAAGCGCACCGCACGGCTGATGATGACGGGCGAGCTCATGTCCAGTGGCTACGATCTCGTGAGCGTGCCGTACAGCAGGAGGCTGGAGTTCAACAACGCGCTCGACGTTCTCTTCGACCGCGACGACGCAACCGAACTGCTCCGTTTCCTAAGCACCTGCACTCTGCCGAGGTGACGCCCCGTGCGGTCGGGGGTCGCACCGCCTGAAATGCGACGCACGACGCACCGTGGCCCGCGCATGCCACAGGGCGCCAGCCTGATGCCTCAGTCCGGGAACGCCTGCCTGAGTCGAACCTCGACCAGCTTCTCGACCAGCGTGGCGGGCAGGGCGCGGTCAATCTCGAAGCGCAGTGCGCCGGTTGACGTGGTGTAGCCCGTGAGCTCGTCGGCAAGTTGGGGGAAGACAGAGCCGCTGTGCGGAAGGTAGCTCAGATGGTTCTTGAATGCGGCGAACCCGGCGATCGCCTTCCCCTGGACCTTGAAGGCCGGGACTCCGTAGGCGATGCCCTGCTCAGCCTCGGGGAGGACGTCGAGAATCCGCTGGCGCAGCAGGGCCAGCGTGCCGCGCTTCGGCTCCTCCAGAGCTTCCAGGTACCGGTCGACCTCGCGAGCAGACACGGCTCCATTGTGCTCGTGGGCCGCCCTGACAAGCAAGAATGCTGCGAGAGGGATGAGAACGCACGGCCCGTTGAGTCTCCCCATCGACAGGGCAGACAGGAGCGCGCAGCATGACCGAGCAGTCGCCGCCGTGGCCGAAGCGAGGGCCCGCGTCGTACTTCCCGTCCATCGAGCAGAAGTACGGTCGCTCCATCGCCGAATGGCAGCAGGTCATCGCCGGGTGCGGTCTGGACAAGCACATGGCGATCGTGGCCTACCTGAAGTCCGAGCACGGCATGGGCCACGGCCACGCCAACGCACTGGTGGGATGGGCGCTCCAAGGCAACACCGCCCGTCCCTAGCTGCGCCTGCGCCGCAGTCCATGGCCGCGGGCGCTTGCGGACTACTGCCAGCCGTCGGCGGGACCTGTCCGCGGCGTATAGGTCGGCCGGGTGGGCTGCTGCCCGTACCCCTGACCGCGCTCACCGTACGGGTCGGCCGGGACGCCGGAGTCAACCGGGCGAGCGGGGCCAGCCGGGCCGGAAGCACGCGGGCCGGTGCGCCGGATCGCGCGGGCCGCGGTCGCCGTCAGCAGCGACGCGATCGCCAGGCCGAGCACCAGGTTCACCGCGGCGGTGGCGACCTTCTGGTCGAGCGGCGCGCCCGAGCTGAACGGGTACACCACCGCGATCAGCGTGACCAGCCCGATGATCCAGCGGAAGAACAGGCCGGGGTTCGGCGTGCTCAGCACCAGCAGGTAGAGCAGGCCGGCCGCGACCAGCGCGACCAGCGCCGCCACCAGCACGTACTCGCCGGTATGGGCGTCGCCCCAGGCGCCGTCGCCGACCGGGGCCAGGATCGGGATGTTGAGCGTCCACCGGCAGATCAAGATGCCGACCAGGGCGATCAGCGCCGCGACGATGGCGGTGGCCACGGCGCCGGCCCAGAACTGGCCGGAGTCGGGCCGGATGCGCGGGCTGCCCGCGCCGGCTGGGGATGCGGGATATGTCATGGTTGCACCTCGTTCGGTAGCCTGCGACGTCAGCTACCCATGCCATTCCCCTGAAACCTGTGCTGTTACCAGCGTGACACCGTTGTCAATACGAGCGGATCGTGCCGGGCTGTGGCCCTTGTGGCGCGTGGTGCCGGGCCACGTCCTCGCGCAGGTTGAAGCCGAGCCCGGGACCCGGCGGCGGCAGCAGGTAGCCGTCGCGCCACGCGAACGGCGACTCCACGAACTGCCCGTGGATCCCGTCGAAGCGCTCGATCGCCTCCATGATCAGCAGGTTGGGGCTGCACAGCGACAGCTGCAGCGCTGCCGCCGCGATCAGCGGGCCGCCGTAGACGTGCGGCGCGACCTGGAGGTAGTGGGCCTCGGCCATGCTGGCGATCTTCTTCGACTCGAGGATGCCGCCGACCTGGCCGACGTCGAAGTTGAAGATCGCGGCCGCGCGGTGCTCGATCAGCCGGGCGAAGTCGAACTTGGTCGTCAGCCGCTCGCCGGTCGCGATCGGGATCGTGGTCCGCCGTGCGACCTCGGCCAGCGCCGCCATGTTCTCCGGCGGGCAGGGCTCCTCGTACCAGAGCGGATCGAATCGCTCCAGACGCCGCGCGATCCGCAGCGCCCCGGCCGCGGTCATCTGGCCGTGGGTGCCGATGATGATGTCGCAGTCGGTCCCCACCTCATCGCGGATGGCGCCGATGACCCGCTCGGCGGTGGCGGCGGCCGACAGCGAGAACTGCAGCGGGACGTTCTGCCCGAGGCTCTGGTCGGGGGACAGCGTCAGCGAGAACGGGTCGACCTTGACCGCGGTGAAGCCGAGGTCGACGTAGTGCCGTGCCCGCGACGCGGCGTAGGCCGGGTTCAGCCACACCTCGCGGCTGAGCGGGCTGCCACCGCCGCCGACGGCACCCCGCGCGGCCGGATCGTCGTAGATGTACGTGTACGTCCGGACGCGGTCCCGCATCTGCCCGCCCAGAAGCTTGTAGACCGGCTGGCGGCAGTCCTTGCCGATGATGTCCCAGCACGCCATCTCGATCGCCGACAGGATCCCGAGCTTGGTCAGCTCCGGGTAGTGGCTGTAGCCCGCCCGGCCGTACACCGTGTCGAACAGCATCTCCACGTCGTACGGGTCGTGGCCGATCACGGCCTGCTCGATGACGTCGGCCACCATCGCGGCCAGGACGGGCAGCCGGAAGCCGCTGCCGAGCAGCATCATCTCCCCGTAGCCGCGGATTCCGTTGTCGGTGTCGAGACGGACGAACAGCCAGCTGCGCCCGCCGCGGAACGGCGGCGGGCAGACGACGGGGAACACTTCGAAGCCGGTGACCTTCACCCAACCATCATGCAGTTCTCGCCACCAGGCTGCACCTTTCGCCGAACTGGGCTGCCATCTCGCCGTCGCATCATAGAGATCGAACCTAGACGAGGAGGAACCAGATGAGCACGGTGGCGAAGAACGGGATCCGGCTTCCCGCCGTCTCCGTGGTCATCGCGGCCTTCGCGGACGAGCGCTGGAATCAGCTCTGCTACGCGATCGAATCGGTCCGCGAGCAGACCGCGCCGGTGCTGGAGACGGTGGTGGTCATCGATCACAATCCGGGCCTGCTGGCCCGGGCCCGGTGCGAGTTCACCGACTGCACGGTCATCGCCAATGCCGGCGCCCGCGGCGCGTCCGGGGCCCGTAACACCGGCGCCGCGGCCTGCCAGAGGGAGATCATCGCGTTCCTCGACGACGACGCGCGCTCCTCCGAGCACTGGCTGGCGGCGCTGCTGTGCCACTTCAGCCGAGCGGACGTCGTTGGCGTCGGCGGGCGAATCGACCCGCTGTGGAGCGTTCCCCGTCCCCGCTGGTTCCCGGTCGAGTTCGGCTGGGCGGTTGGCTTCTCCTACCAGGGGATGCCGGAGCAGGCGCAGCCGGTCCGCAACGTCTGGGCCGGCAACATGGCCATCCGCTCCTGCGTGTTCGAGGCCATCGGCGGCTTCCGCGAGGACTTCGGCAAGGTCGGCGACGTCGCCCGCCCCGAGGACACCGACCTCTGCCTGCGGGCGGCGAGCCACCGCGGGATCTGGCTCTACGAGCCGACCGGGAACGTCGGGCACTGGATACCACGACAGCGCGCGACCTTCCGCTACTTCACCCGCCGCTGCTTCCACGAAGGGCAGGGCAAGGCCGCGCTGGCGGCGCTGGACGGAGCGCGGGAGAGCACCGCCGCCGAACGGGACTACACCTACCGGATTCTTCCGTCGGGCGTCCTGCGCGGCCTGCGGGACGCGGCCGGGGGAGACGCCTGGGGCGCGGCCCGCGCGGCGGCGATCGCGATCGGGTTCGCCACCACCGCGGCTGGCTTCGCGGCGGGCTGGCTGTCGGGGACCGGCCTGCCGCTGCTCGGCAGCCTGCACGGCCACTCGGCCCGAGCCATCGGGCACCCGAACGTGATAGAAGCAGCGAAACCGGCTGCCATCACCCCGGCCCCGGTGAGGGTCCGATGACCGCCGCTCCGGCCCGGGTGCCGATCCTGATGTACCACGAGATAGCCCAGCCGACGGAGACCCACAGCCGTCTGGCGGTCTCGCCCGAGAACTTCGCCGCCCAGCTCGGCTACCTGCGCAGCGCCGGCTTCACCACGCTGACCGCGGCCGAGTTGTCGGCCAGGCTGGCCGTCGGCATCAGGCCGCTGCCGGACCGGCCGATCGTGCTGACCTTCGATGACGGCTACGCCGATTTCCACCGCCGGGCCATGCCCGTGCTCGCCCAGCACGGCTTCACCGCCACGCTTTTCGTCACCACCGGCTGGGAGCAGGACCCCGACATGCGGGGGTCCGCGCCCGGCCGGATGCTCAACCGGACCCAGCTGACCGAGGTGGCGGCGGCGGGAATCGAGGTGGGAGGCCATACCCGCAGCCACCCGCAGCTCGACCAGCTGCCCGAGCCGCTGGTCCGCGAGGAGCTCTGCGCAAGCAAGCGCTGGCTCGAGGACGAGATCGGGCTGGCGGTGCCCGGGCTGGCCTATCCCTTTGGCTACTCGAGCCCCCTGGTCAGGCGGGTGGCGCGCGAAGCCGGCTACCGCTACGCCCATGCCGTCGACAACAGGACGGCGGACGCTGACGCAGACCTGTACCAGCAGCCCCGACTGACCATCCGGCGGGCCACCACCCTGCCCGAATTCCGCCGGCTGGCCGACGGAGAAGCGACGCTGCGGCTGCGCGAAGACCGCGCGCTCACCCGGGCCTGGTCGGTCGTCCGCCAGGTCAAGGCGGCCTGCTGCTAGTCACCCCACGTCAGTCAGCAGCATGTCAATCCACCGGGCCGACGTACGTCCACCGCCCGTCCTCCCGGACGAACCGGCTCGTCTCGTCCATGACGCCCCGCTTCCCCTCCCGCGCATAGACAGCGCGGAACCGCACCGTCCCGGCGGATTCGAACAGCCCGCCGTCCTCCGTCTCGAGCACCGCCAGCCGGGTCCACTGGATCGACGGGTCAAGCGAGAAGGCCCCCGGGCGGCTCGACGAGTGATACGTCCCCAGCAGGTACGCGAGATTGCCGACGGCAAAGGCGCTGTAGCGGGCGCGCATCAGCGCCTCCGCCGTCGGGTCGGGGGCGCCGTCGTGCAGCCGCCCGCAGCACGCGTCGTACTCGTCACCTGAGCCACAGGGACACGCGAGTCCGTCCATCCCGCCATTCTCCCAGCGGAGCGACGCGGGAAGCTCAGGAGGCCGCCGCCACCCCGATGCCGAAGAACTCGGCCGCGTTCCCCCGCAGCACCGCCTCCCGCTCCGCCTCGGAGAGCGCCGCCAGCAGGGTCTCGAGGGCGTCGTCGCCGTGATCGTGCGGATAGTCGCTCGAGTACAGCAGCAGGTGCCCGGCGTCGAGCATGTCGGCCAGCTGCGCGACCTCGGCCGCGGGCACCCGGCCGGGGATCAGCGTCGGGCTGGTCGTCGCCCGGACGTGCCTGCGCACGTAGGCCGACGGCTTGTCGCGTACCCACGGGGTCTCCCGCCACAGCGCCTTCCAGTCCTTGTCGAACCGCCATAGCAGCGAGGGGAGCCAGGCGAACCCGAGCTCGGCCAGGCCGACCCGCAGGTCCGGGTAACGGTCGAAGACGCCCTCGGCGACCAGGCTCAGCACCTGATTGGGGGCGATGATCTGCGAGTTGTAGAGGTAGTCCTCGTAGTAGGTCGCCGCTGTCCCGGTCGACGTCGGCGCCATTCCCCAGCCGCCCCAGGCGTGCAGCGTGATCGGCAGCCGGTTCCGGCTGGCGGCCTCGTGGATCGGCCGGTAGCGCACGTTCCCCCACGGCGTCTCGCTGCGGACCGGCAGCAGCACCTGCGCGAACCGTCGGTCGGGGCCGAGCCGGTCGATCTCCGCGGCCGCCGCCTCCGGGTGGAACACCGGCACCACGATGCTGCCGCGCAGCCGGTCGTCACGATCGAGGAACTCGTCCCGCAGCCAGTTGTTGACGGCCGTCGTCATCGCCGCCTCGAAGTACGGGTTCCGGCTCCCGGCGAAGGTCGCGACGCAGGTGAGGATCACCGCCCGCGGCGCGTACGGCTCCAGCAGCTGGGCGCGGAGCTCCTGGTAGGTGTGCGGCGGGAAGCTGCCCGCCGCCCGCGCCTGCGGCCGGGCCGACATCGGCTCGCTCTCGGGGTAGAGCCGGTGGCCGACCCCGAGGTGCGCGCTGCGGATGAGCTCGTGCCAGTAGGGGTCGATGTAGCCGAGCAGCGCGTCCATCGAGGGCGGCTCGACGTGGACGTCGCAGTCGATCGCGCCGGGCATGATCGGGCTCATAACGGCCCATGCTAGGCCGGGGCGGCGGCCCGGCGGGAGTGCCGCAGCAGCCCCATATCGGTCATCGATGATGATTTATGACCGCAGCACAGTGCGGTGCCGCCTCGTCCGTCCCGACGGACAGGGGCGTCCGTCGTCGCTTCCCATCGGCCGCCGGGTGCGCTTGTATGGGGAGATATCGGATGTATTCGGACTCAGCCGGGCCGGGAGCGCATGAAGGTCGTCGTGGGCAAGGTCTCCGACTTCGCCAACGGGGACAGGAAGATCCTCGACGTGAACGGCAAGTCCATCGGCGTCTTCCGGGTCGACGACCGCTTCTACGCGATCCGCAACCGCTGCCCGCACCAGTTCGGCCCGCTCTGCGTCGGCACGCTGGCGCAGCGGGCGCTCTCCGACGGCCCCGGCGACCTGCGGGTGGACGACGGCCCGCCGCTGATCGCCTGCCCCTGGCACGGCTGGGAGTACGACCTCGCGACCGGCCAGTCGTTCATGGGCCCCGGCCGCGGCAACATGGCCGCGCTCTCCTACGACGTCACCGTCCAGCCCGGCAGCGAGCTCGCCGCGCCCCGGGCCGACGGCCGGATCCCCGGCCCGTACGTGGCCGAGACGATGCCGGTCTCGGTCGAGCAGGACTACGTGGTCCTCGACGACTCGCCCACCCGGCAGAAAGAGGCGCAGGCATGACCGTGACCGCCCCGGAAGACCACGCCCCCGAGCGGGCGGCGGCGCGGACGCTGCTGATCGACGTCGACGTGCACCCGCTGTTCCTGCCCCGCGACATCCTGCCCCGGCTGCCCGAGCGGTGGCGGACCCGGTACGCGAACCAGCAGTCCGGCCGCGGCCCGCGCGTCGTCCGCGACTATCCGCGCTGGCGCAACGGCGGCTTCCGGATCGACGCGGCCGTCCCCGGCGGCGCCCCCGGCAGCGACCTCGGCGTGCTCCGGTCGCAGTTGCTGGAGGAGTACGACACCGACATCGCGGTCTTGATCCCGCTGACGTTCATCCTCGAAGGGCCGGCCGAGTACAAGGCCGCGCTCTGCCGCGCGATCAACGACTGGCTGGCGGAAGAGTGGCTCGACCGCGACCCGCGGCTGCGCGGCAGCGTCAACGTGCCGTTCGACTCGCCCGACCTCGCGGTGGCCGAGATCGAGCGGTTCGCCGACGACCCGCGCTTCGTCCAGGTCATGGTGCGCGGCGACACCCAGAGCGAATGGGGCGACCGGAAGTACTGGCCGATCTACTCAGCGATCGAGGCGGCCGGCTTCGTCGCCATGTGCCACGTGGGCGGCGATCCCGGCAACCGGTACCGGGGCAGCGGGGCGCCGTCGTACTACCTCGAGCAGCACGTCTGGCTGCATATGCCGGTCGAGCGGCTGGCGATGAGCCTGATCTGCGAGGGCGTCTTCGACGCCTACCCGCAGCTCCAGGTCGCGCTGGTCGAAGCGTGCCTGACCTGGGCCGGGCCGCTGCAGTGGGCGATGGACGCCGCCTACCAGGTCGCGGGGGACGACGCGCCCCGGCTCGCCAAGCTCCCCTCGGAGTACTTCCGCGAGCACTTCTGGCTCAGCACCCAGCCGATCGAGGAGCCAGACAACCCGCGGCACCTGGTCCAGTCGATCGAGTTCGCGCAGCTGACCGACCGGGTGATGTTCTCATCGGACTACCCCCACTGGGACTTCGACTCCCCGGTCAAGGCGCTGCCCCCGGCGATGCCGGCCGCCCTGCGGAGCAAGATCATGGGCGAGAACGCCGCCCGCCTCTACGCCCGTCGCCTCAACCGCACCAGATTTTGAAGTCTTTATTTCGAACGGACCCTGAGCTCCACCCAGACGGCCCCACTGCCACCGTGTCACGTGCTGACCCAGCAGCCGAGTCTCGTTCCCCCTCCCCCAGCCCGGCGCCGGCGTGGCGAGTCGGCATCACCCGTTTTGGTAATTCATCAAATTGGGTGATGCGAGATCACCAGGAGCTGACAAGACTTCCTGGATGGAGAGAGGAGAAGAACGATGGGGCTTTCATGGCAGCAAGGTCCGCTGGCACCGGCGGCGGTAGGCAGGTTCCTGACCCCAACTCCGCTGCCCGAGCGTCTGCTGTACGCCGAACCGCTCCGCCGGCGGATGCGCGTCCGGTTCGCCGGCACCTGGATCGCCGACAGCGAGGACGTGGCGCTGCTGCATGAGCCCGGCCGCTATCCGGTCGCGTACTTCCCGCTCGGCAGCATCGCCGACGGCGTGCTGGAGGACGGCCAGCATGTAACCGCCGACCGCGATCTTGGGCGACGTCCTGGTACACCGTTCGCGTCGGCGGGCAAAGCAAGGCGCGGGCGGCCTGGCACCACACCGACCTGCCCGAATACGCGGGAGAGCTGCAGGGGAGGGTTGCGTTCGTCTGGCGGGCGATGGACGCCTTCTACGAAGAAGACCAACGGATCCTCGGCCACGCCGCCGATCCGTACCACCGGATCGACATTCGCCCGACCAGCCGCCATCTGCTGGTCCACGACGGCGAGCGGGTCGTCGCCGACGCAACGCGTCCGCTGGCGCTCTACGAATCGGGCTTCGCGCCCCGCTGGTACGTTCCGCGCACCGACGTGGACGAGTCCGCTCTCACTGCCGTCGACACGCAGACATTCTGCCCGTACAAGGGACCGTGCAGTTACTACGACATCGGCGGCGACGCCAGGCCGCCTGGTCCTACCTGGATGCGTGGCCTGAAGTCGGGCAAGTCTCCGGCTTCATCTCGTTCGAGCCGGACAAGGTCGAGGTGACCGTGGACGGCAGGCGGCTGCAGCTGGAACCCGGTCAGGGCGTGATCGCGCACGGCGTCGATCGTGACCTCAGCGCTCGCGGCTTTATTTGAATGCGCCCGGCGGGGCGAAGCGGGCAGGATGAGCCGGTGAGCGAACACGAAGAAGGCGCCCGGCTTGCCCTGGATTTCGGCAAGCTCGCGGCGGCGGATCGCGGTGCTCTGGTCCACCTCGCGTAACGAGCTCTGGCGGAAGGGCGCCACCTCGGGCGACGTGCTCGAACTGGCCGAAATCCGGGTCAACTGCGAGCAGAACTCCCTGCTCTACCTGGTACGCCGCACGACCGGAGGGGCGTGCCACACCCAGCTGCCGTCAGGATCGTCCCGCCCGCACTGCTTCTACCGGACGATCGCGGAGGACATGACGCTGCGGCACTGATCACGCGGCCTTGCTTGTAGGCGCACCGCATCTCGGCGTGGTTCACTGGGGACGTGGCCAGACTGCGAGGCCCGGTGACTACGCGTGACGCGCACTCCCGCCTCATTGAGCAGGGAGTGACCGCGGGGATCAGGGAGATCGTCGCGGACTCGTGGCTGCGCTCGGTCGCCGCCGGGATCAAGGCCGATAGCAGCGAGCCGCCCATCACCCTCGACCCGAGCGTGCTGCGCCAGTATCGGGCCGAGCATCCGCTGGCGCAGATCTTCCCGCTGCTGTCGGACGTGCTCGGCCAGGCGGCGCTTGAGTGCGACGCGGTCATGGCGGTGGCGGACGAGCACGGGCAGCTGCTGTGGGTGTCCGGCTCGGCGGGCGGAGGCGATCTCGTTCGTCGAGGGGGCCCAGTGGGATGAGGCCCACGCGGGCACCAACGCGCCCGGCACCGCGCTCCGGCTCGACTCCCCGGTGACGATCCGCGCGGCCGAGCACTTCGTCCGGCCGGTCCAGCGCTGGAGTGCGCCGCCGCCCCGATCCACGATCTGGCGACCGGCCGCATCCTCGGCGTGGTCGACGTGACCGGCGGCGACGACATCGGGTCGGCCAGACGAGCGGCATGATCCGGGCGGCCGCCCGGATGGCCGAGGCCGAGCTGGCCCGGATCGCGGCCGTCCGCCAGCCGTGGGGGAGCGCGACCGCGATGGCGATGTCGCGGCTGCAGGCCCGCGCTGCGGACGGCCTGCACCTGCAGGCGCTCGGCCGGCCCGACATGGTGCTGGCGGCGGCCGGCCGGTTACTGCGGCTGAGCCTGCGGCACAGCGAGATCCTGGCGGTGCTCGCCGCCCACCCCGGCGGGCTGTCCGGCGACGAGCTGGCGGTCATGCTCTATCCCGGCGACGTCAGCCCGGCCACGCTGCGGGCCGAGGTGGTCCGGCTGCGCTCGCTGCTCGGCGCCGACCGCCCTGCTGCCGTCCCGCTCCCCGCTCCGGCTGCGGGCCGAGGCGATGGTGGAGCGCCTCGACGCCGAGCTCGGCGGCTAGCGCGCGGAACCCGGCCGCAACGTGGTTGCAACGTTACGGCGGCTAGCTTGGCGCCTAGTGAGGTCGCCAGAGGTGCCGGGGCTCGTCGGCGCTTCCCCGGACGACCAGCAGCGCAGAAAAGGGGAACTCAGCGATGGCGCAATATAAGGCCCCTGGGCAGGCCGACAGCCTGGTGTCGGTAGCGGACCGCTACGGGAACTTCATCGGCGGCGAGTGGGTGCCGCCGGTCAGCGGCAAGTACTTCGAGAACATCACCCCGGTGACCGGGCAGCCGTTCACCGAGATCGCCCGCTCCACCGACGCCGACATCAACCTCGCGCTCGACGCCGCGCACGGGGCCAAGCAGAGCTGGGGACGGACCTCGGTCGGCGAGCGCTCGCTGATCCTGAACAAGATCGCGGACACCATCGAGGCGAACCTGGAGATGCTCGCCGTCGCCGAGACCTGGGAGAACGGCAAGCCGATCCGGGAGAGCCTGGCGGCCGACCTGCCGCTGGCGGTGGACCACTTCCGCTACTTCGCGGGCGCCATCCGCGCGCAGGAAGGCACCCTGTCCGAGATCGACGGCGACACCATCGCCTATCACTTCCACGAGCCGCTGGGCGTGGTCGGGCAGATCATCCCGTGGAACTTCCCGATCCTGATGGCGACCCGGAAGCTGGCCCCGGCCCTGGCGGCCGGCAACTGCGTGGTGATCAAGCCGGCCGAGCAGACGCCGTGGTCGCTGCTCAAGGTCATGGAGCTCATCGCCGACCTGCTCCCGCCCGGCGTCGTGAACATCGTCAACGGCTTCGGCGTGGAGGCAGGCAAGCCGCTCGCGTCGTCCAACCGGATCGCCAAGATCGCGTTCACCGGCGAGACCACCACCGGCCGGCTGATCATGCAGTACGCCAGCCAGAACCTCATTCCCGTCACGCTCGAGCTGGGGGGCAAGAGCCCGAACATCTTCTTCGAGGATGTCGCGGCGGCGAATGACGACTTCTACGACAAGGCCCTCGAGGGCTTCACGATGTCGCCCTCAACCAGGGCGAGGTCTGCACCTGCCCGTCTCGGGCGCTGGTCCAGCAGTCGATCTACGAGCGGTTTGTGGCTGACGCGGTCGTCCGCACGAAGGCCATCAAGCAGGGGCATCCGCTCGACACCGACACCATGCTGGGCGCCCAGGCGTCCAACGACCAGCTGGAGAAGATCCTCTCCTACCTGGAGATCGGCAGGGCGGAGGGCGCGAAGGTGCTCACCGGCGGCGAGCGCGCCGACATGGGCGGGGAGCTGTCGGGCGGCTACTACGTCACCCCGACGATCTTCGAGGGCGACAACAGCATGCGCATCTTCCAGGAGGAGATCTTCGGCCCGGTGGTCGCGCTGACCAGCTTCACCGACGAGGCCGACGCGCTCAAGATCGCCAACGACACGCTCTACGGCCTCGGCGCCGGCGTGTGGACAAGGGACGGCTCCCGCGCCTACCGGGCCGGCCGCGAGATCCAGGCCGGACGAGTCTGGACAAACTGCTACCACGCCTACCCGGCTCACGCCGCTTTCGGCGGGTATAAGAACTCCGGAGTCGGCCGTGAGAACCACAAGATGATGCTCGACCACTACCAGCAGACCAAGAACCTGCTGGTGAGCTACTCACCGAAGAAGCTCGGCTTCTTCTAGGCGGCAGACGCGGGCGGCCCCTGGT
>Ga0208220_1000183_pt1 | contig 25217 bp, 27 predicted proteins | sample NGESurdeep092012_9_FD_184484 | JGI IMG/M metagenome (GOLD analysis project Ga0208220, IMG submission 184484) | Arctic peat soil microbial communities from Barrow, Alaska - NGEE Surface sample F53-1 deep-092012 (SPAdes) | ecosystem: Environmental > Terrestrial > Soil > Wetlands > Peat ...
GCCGATGCCGTCCTTCGGATACGCCGGCCCCGCCACCCCGTACAGGCGCTGCGTGTTCGTCTCGTTGTCGCACGCGAGCGCTCCGACGAAATCGGTCGGTGCGCCGGTCAAGGTCAGCGTCCCGATCCTTTCCTGGACGGCGATCAGTGCCGACCCTGCAGCCGTGATCCTCGGCTCAGGTGCGGCTTTCGGCAGCCCCCAGCGCCAGGTGTTGCGGAACCACAGCGTCGGGAGCACGTCGATCGTTGCGGCGTCCGGGCCGGCGTTGCGAACGCTGATCTGCATGCACAGGTCGTCGACCGCAGCCTTCGCGTAGTCGACGGTGATGTCGAAGTAGCGGTTGTCGAGAAACGCGGTCGTGTCGTCGATCTCGTACTCGGGCTCGAGCCGCGACCGACGGCCGTTCTCCGCTATGAGCTCGTCATAGGGAAAGGCCTGCTGCGGGTAGTGGTACTGCCACCGCATCCAGGAATGGGAGGGCGTTCCGTCGACGAACCAGTAGCGCTCCTTGACGTCCTCGCCGTGGTTGCCCTGGCTATTCGTCAGTCCGAACAGCCGTTCCTTCAAGATCGGATCGCTGCCGTTCCAGAACGCGAGGGCCAGACACCACGTCTGGTCGGAGTCGCAGAACCCTGCCAATCCGTCTTCGTTCCACCTATATGTGCGCGATCGGGCGTGATCGAAGGGAAAACTCGACCAGGCATCGCCGTCCGCGCTGTAGTCCTCGCGCACGCTGCCCCAGGCGCGCTCCGACAAGTAGGGGCCCCAACGCCGCCAGTTGGTACCGCCGGCGTCGGCTTCGCGAATCCGCAACCGCTCGGCGTCCATCTCGTTCATGGGCTAACTGTCCCATCCCGGTAGGCTGGCTTTGCGTCAGTCCGCCCCGACCCTCGCCCCTGGAGCGCCCGTGACCCGCGTCGTCGTCGACGTCATGCTCAAGCCGGAGATTCTCGACCCCCAGGGTCAGGCGATTCTCGGTGCACTTGGCCGGCTCGGCAGGTCTGGAGTCGCGTCAGTGCGGCAGGGCAAGCACTTTGAAATCGAGTTGGACGGCGAGGCGGACCCCGCTGCATTAGCGCAGGTCGAGGAGCTGGCCGCGAACTTCCTGTCGAACCCGGTGATCGAGGATTTCATCGTGACGGTAGGTGCCTCGTGACCGTGTCGGTCGGTGTTGTAACGTTTCCAGGCTCGCTCGACGACCGTGATGCCCTGCGCGCGATTGCTGCGGCCGGAGCAGAGCCGATTTCCTTATGGCACAAGGATCCGTCGCTACACGGCGTCGATGCGGTGGTGCTGCCGGGCGGGTTTTCTTACGGTGATTACTTGCGGTGCGGCGCGATTGCCCGGTTCTCACCGGTGATGGATTTGATCATCGCTGGCGCGCGCGATGGCCTCCCGGTGCTGGGGATCTGCAACGGATTCCAGGTGCTGTGCGAGGCGCATCTGCTGCCCGGGGCGCTCATGAGAAACGCCCGCCTGCATTTCACGTGTGTTGACCAGGCCTTGTCGATCGAGAACGCCGAGACCGCGTGGACGAACGGCTACGCCCAGGGGTCGCGGGTGGTCATCCCGATCAAGAACGGTGAGGGCCGGTTCGTCGCTTCCTCATCGACGCTCGACCAACTGGAGGCGGAGGGCCGGGTGGTTGCTCGTTACGTCGGTGCGAGCGCGCCGCACACCTCTCCCGCCCGCGCCAACCCCAATGGCTCGATGCGCGACATCGCCGGCATCACCAACGAGCGCGGCAACGTGGTCGGGTTGATGCCGCACCCCGAGCACGCCATCGATCCACTCACCGGGCCGAGTTCCGACGGGCTGACGTTCTTCACCAGCATCGTGAAGGCGTTGATCGCCGCGTGACGATCGATTCGGTCAGTCACGCCGCTTCGACGCCCGACGTCGTCCTGCCGTTTGCTGCTCTTGGTTTGAAGGACGACGAGTACGCACGGATCGTCGAGATCCTCGGACGGCGGCCGACGTTGTGCGAGCTGGCGATGTACTCGGTGATGTGGAGCGAGCACTGCTCCTACAAGTCGAGCAAGCGGCACCTGAAGCAGTTTGCGGAGCGAATTCCCTTGCAGGCAAAGGACATTCTGCTTGTCGGGATGGGCGAGAACGCAGGGGTCGTCGATGTCGGCGAGGGCTTCGCGGTGACGTTCAAGGCCGAGTCGCACAACCACCCGAGTTACGTCGAGCCGTACCAGGGTGCCGCAACCGGAGTCGGCGGCATCGTGCGCGACATCTTGACGATGGGTGCGCGGCCGGTCGCCGTCATGGACTCGCTGCGGTTCGGCCCCGCCGATGCTGCGGATACTTTGCGCGTGCTGCCAGGTGTCGTTGCGGGCATCGGCGGTTACGGCAACTGCCTTGGGCTGCCGAACATCGGCGGCGAGATCGTGTTCGACCCGTCGTACTTGGGCAACCCGCTGGTGAACGCATTGGCTGTGGGCGTCGTGCGAACTGACGGCATCAAGCTTGCAACCGCTCCCGGACCTGGCAACAAGGTCGTGCTGTTTGGCGCGCGGACTGGTGGCGATGGCATCGGCGGAGCTTCGGTACTAGCGAGTGCGACGTTCGAGGCCGAGGGCGTGCGCAAGCGCCCGAGCGTGCAGGTCGGTGACCCGTTCGCCGAGAAGGTGCTGATCGAGTGTTGCCTAGAGATTTTCGCGGCCGATCTCGTTGCCGGCATTCAAGATCTCGGCGCGGCGGGGCTTTCGTGCGCGACCTCCGAGCTGGCATCGGCGGGCACCGGCGGCATGCGGATCGTGCTCGACACGGTGCCGCTGCGTGACCCGACGCTTGCTCCCGAAGAGATCCTGATGAGCGAGTCACAGGAACGCATGTGTGCAGTCGTCGAACCGTCGAAAATCCCCGCGTTCATGGAGATCTGCGCCAAGTGGGACGTCACCGCGACCGTCATCGGCGAGGTCACCGGCGGCGACCGGCTCGACATTTATTGGCGCGACGAGCTGGTCGTCTCGGTTCCGCCGCGCACTGTTGCGCACGAGGGGCCGGTGTACGACCGGCCTCTTTCGCGCCCTGTCGATCTCGATGCTTTGCGCGCCGACGACCCGGTCTTGCTGCCGCGGCCTCGGTCAAGCTCTGAGCTTTTGGAGACCTTGCTGCGGCTCGTCGCGTCGCCGAACCTGGCCGACAAGTCGTGGGTCACCAACCAGTACGACCGTTACGTCATGGGCAACACGACACTGGCGATGCCCGACGACGCCGGCATGATCCGCGTCGACGACTCGACCAACCTCGGTCTCGCACTCGCGCTCGACGGCAACGGTCGCTACACCCGACTGGATCCGTATTTCGGAGCTCAGCTTGCACTGTGCGAGGCCTATCGCAACGTCGCTGCGTCCGGCGCGGTGCCGTTGGCGATCACCGACTGCCTGAACTTCGGCTCACCCGAGGACCCCGAGGTGATGTGGCAGTTCACCGAGGCGATTCGCGGCATCGCCGACGGTTGCGTGGCACTGGGAATTCCGGTGACCGGCGGCAACGTGAGCTTCTACAACCAGACCGGCTCGACCCCGATCAACCCGACGCCGGTGATCGGTGTGCTCGGCGTGATTTCCGACGTGCGACTGCGTCGGTCGATCGCGTTCGACAGCGACGATGAGCAGATCTTCTTGCTCGGAACGACGCGCGAGGAGTTCGGTGGATCGGAATGGGCGCACGTCGCGCACGGACACCTCGGTGGCCGGCCGCCCATCGTCGACTTCAATGCCGAGATCGCGCTGGCTGGTGTGCTGCACGAAGCGACCGGTGTGATCTCGGCGGCGCACGACCTGTCGGACGGCGGACTGGCGCAGGCTCTCGTTGAGTCGTGCCTTCGTGGTGGTCGCGGTGCGCGGATCACGTTGCCGGCGGACGTCGACCCGTTCGTCGCACTGTTCTCCGAATCGGCCGCACGTGCTGTCGTTGCTGTTCCTGCCGACCGGGTTGATCAGCTGCTCGCGCTCGCGGCTGCCCACGGCGTCCCACTAGTTGCGCTTGGTTCTACGGGCGGCGAGACCCTCGATATAACTGGCCAATTCACGGTCGACGTCGCGGCGCTTCGGACCGCTGCCACGGGCACGTTCGCCGCGCTGTTTGGCTGATGCGAGTCAATCCCTGGGCGGACGCCGGGGTGGCGTGCGTCGCGCAATGGACTCGGGTCGCCGACGCTGTCGACGCGCTGCCGGACGACCGGTTCGATGTGCCGAGCGGGTTGCCGGGGTGGCGGGTTGCTGAGTTGGTCGCGCATTTGGCCATGTGCGCAAGCTCACCGGCACGATGGCTGACCGAGCCGACCCCGGATCGTGCAGAGGCGACCGTCGCGGAGTACTTGCTGTGTCTCACCGCGGCTGCATCCTCCATCGACGAGCGAACGCACTCGCTTGCTGCCGGTCAGTCGCCTGCACAGCTCCGGGCAAATGTGCGGGCGGCCGTCGATTCGTTGCGCGACGTTATGTTGTCGACCGATCCCGCGCTGGTCATCCCGACCAGGTTGGCGCCCATGCGGTTCGACGACTTCCTGGTGACCCGATGTGTTGAGGGCGTGGTGCACGGTCTCGATCTCTCGCCTGCTGTCGAGCCCGACGCGGGTGCGCTGCGCATTGCGACGCGAGCACTGCTGGCGGCGCTCGTTGCGAAGGCGCCCGGACATACGGTCGAGGTCAGGGTGCCGCCGATCGCCGCTGTGCAATGTGTGGAGGGTCCGCGTCACACCAGGGGCACGCCGCCCAATGTCGTCGAACTCGATCCACTTACTTGGGTGCGGCTCGCAGCTGGGCGGCTGCTATGGACCGAGGCTGTCGCCGACGGCCGAGTGCGCGCCAGCGGCGAACGAAGCAACATCAGCGCCCTGTTGCCCATCCTCTAGAGACGGCACGATCCGCCACTTCGCATCCCGTGTGGTTGCTGGAGTGGCCGTTTTGACCGGTTCGGACAACCACACGGGATGCGAAGTTGGGCCGGCGGCCGGCGCCTGGCGTCCGAGCCGTGCTCGATGGCGTTTACGTGGTATCAACTCTGGTATCATCGTGCCATGGCGATGACTCTGCGACTGGACGACGACGAGACCGAGGCGCTGCGCACCCGCGCCGAACACGAGGGTCGGTCGATGCAGGAAATCGCGCGGCAGGCCGTGCGTGAGTATGTCGAGCGGACCAGTCGGCGCGAGCTTCTTGACCGGGTTCTCGATGAGGAGCTGCCGCGCTACGCAGAGGCGCTGCGGCGGCTCGGGGAGTGATCTATCTCGACGTCGAGGACCTGCTGCACATCGCCGAGCGAACGCTGGGCAACGTCGAGATCCGTGATCTAGGCCTTCTCGAGGCCGCGGCCGCCCGACCCCAAGCGTCGGCTTTCGGCGACGACGCATATCCCTCGATGCTTGAGAAGGCCGCAGCACTGATCCACTCGGTTGCGCGCAACCACGCGCTGGTCGACGGAAATAAGCGCCTCGCTCTCGCCAGCGGGATCGCGTTCTTAGGGATCAATGGTCTGCGGCTCACCATGTCCAATGACGAGGCGTACGACCTGATCATTTCGATCGCGACCGGACAACTCGACGACGTCAGTGGCATCGCCGCCGTACTCGGCGCCCACACCGCAGCGCGCCGCTCCTGATCTAGGCCTGCAGGTTCTCGGCTAGCACTTCGCGGTGGGTCGGCAGGGCTGCCTCGTAGCGGGTCCGGCCCTCGTCGGTCAGGTGCGCGAAGATGCCGCGACGGTCTTGCTGACACATAACCCGGGTCACCAGCCCCTCTTCTTCGAGCCGGCCGACGACCCGCGACAACGCGCTCTGACTGAGGTGGACGACGTCCGATAACGCCTGCATGCGGCACTCGGACTGGGGCTGACTGGCCAATTCGTCGAGGACCTCGAACTCGCTGACCCCGAGTCCGTGCTCCCCGAGCGCCTTCTCCAGCGCGCAAGTCACCCGAGCGTGCTGTTCGAGCAGGGTGCGCCAGTGGTCTACCAAGGGATTGCGATCGACGACGGGACCATCGGTGGCAGGCATGCAGTAACGGTACCGCGCAAATATGACCAGCACAAAATATTCTCTTGCAATCAATGCATCCGCATGTATTGTCGTCGCATGGACCTCTCAAATACTCACCCAGCCAGTCACCCCGCCGCCACCCAATTGCGCTGGAGCCCCGCCCTCTGGGCCGCGCTCATCGTGTTGTGCGGCGTTGTCTTCCTTGACGCGCTCGACGTCTCCATGGTCGGCATGGCGCTCCCGTCCATTCAGCGCGACCTCAAGCTGAGCACCGACCAGCTGCAGTGGATCGTCTCCGGCTACGTGCTCGGGTACGGCGGCCTGCTGCTCCTCGGCGGCAGAGCCGCAGACTTGCTTGGACGGCGGCGGGTGCTGTTGTGGGCACTGTCCGTCTTTGTGATCGCCTCGGCTCTCGGTGGCCTCACGACGAACGGCGACCTGCTCATCACGGCTCGCTTCATCAAGGGCGCAAGCGCGGCCTTCACAGCACCCGCCGCTCTCTCGATCATCACGACGACCTTCGCCGAGGGTCCGGTGCGCAACCGTGCACTCAGCATCTTCACCACAGTCGGCGCGAGCGGCTTCTCGCTCGGCCTCGTCCTCGGTGGGTTGCTCACCGAGCTTGGCTGGCGTTGGACGTTCCTGCTGCCCGCTCCTATCGCGGCAGCCCTCGTCGTCCTGGGCCGCAAGTACGTTGCACGCGACACGCACACTCGTAACGCCGGCGGCTACGACGTACCAGGCGCCGTAACGGCGAGTGCTGCGATGCTGCTGCTCGTTCGTACGGTCGTCACCGCCCCGGCGTCCGGCTGGGGATCTGTCAGCACCCTCGGCGGGTTCGTCGTGAGCGCATTGCTGCTCGGAGCGTTCATCGCGATCGAACTGCGGTCACCACACCCGCTCGTTCGCCTGGGAATCCTGCGTTCGTCACGTCTCGTGCGCGCCAACATCGCAGCTATGGCCCTGTTCGGCTCGTACATCGGGTTCCAGTTCATCGGCACGCTGTACCTGCAGTCGCTGCTCGGCTGGTCGTCTTTGCAGACGGCGTTTGCATTCCTGCCGGCCGGGTTGATTGTCGTCTTCGGATCGACGCGCATTGCGCACGTCATCGACCGGTTCGGCACGCCGCGGTTGCTGGCGATTGCGTTCGCGGTACTGACGACGGGATACGCGCTGTTCATCCGTCTCGGTGCGAGCGCGTCGTACGTGACGTTGATGCTGCCGACGGTGGTGCTCCTTGGCATCGGCTTCGCGATCGGGTTCCCGTCGCTGAATGTGCAGGCGACGAACGGTGTTGCGGACGACGAGCAGGGCCTGGCATCCGGACTGCTCAACACCTCGTTCCAGCTCGGCGGCGCCATCGGCCTCGCGATCGTCACGGCGGTCGTGACGAGTCACACGGGTGTCGGAACTGGCTCGAAAGCGGTGCTCGACGGGTTCCGTCCCGGCATCGTGGTCGCCACCGGGATCGGCTTGTTCGGCCTGGTGGTGTCGTTGTCCGGAGTGTGGAGTGAGCGGCGCTCTCGAGGCGTCGTCGCGGAGAACACCGACGACTTCGGGCCGGCTCACGAGGAGTTTGCACTGGCAGGGCAAGACAGCTAGCCGCCGTTGTCCACAGCTTGAGTTGTGCTGGCCCGCGCGGGGTTCCGCGCGGGCCAGACTCGGGCGATGGACAAGGGCTGGTACGACGGGATCGCTGAAGGTGTCAGGCTTCAATCCACGGCGGACGACGAGGGCGGCACGTGGGTGCTCTTCCTCGACGAAGATCGTCGTCCCGTGAACGCGATGGCACTGCCGCCTGAAGAGCTCGGGCCGCTCGAACTCGACGGCCTAGCCCAGGTTGTCGACGACGTCGACGCTCCTGCCGTGATCGTCGCGGTACCGCGATCTGACGGCCAACCGCGCGCCGAAGACTGGCGTCTGTGGGAGGAATTCCGAAACCGGATGGCCGTTGCTCGGCCCGAACTGATCGACCTGGTGGTGGTCGGTGAGCAGTCATGGTGGGCGGCCGTTGGTGCCACCTGATCGCAGTAAGGTGCCGGTCATGGAACTGCGTGCGCCCGCTGGCGGTGTCCTCGTCGTGCCGATGTCGCGTGCGGAGTACGACGCGCTGCCCGAGATGCACCACACCGAGTGGTGGGACGGTGCGTGTGTCGTGACCGGCACGACGCGTCGCCACGGCATAGCCATCTCCGTTCTCACTGCGATGTTGATGGCGGTGCTCGACTCTCGGAGCTTCGACGTCATGACCGGCGTGGGCTGGCGGCTCCCCGATGCCGAGTTCGTGCCCGACTTGGCGGTCGTCGCGGCGGCGCCAGACGCAGAGGCGCTCTTCGAGCCTCCGTTGCTCCTCATCGAGGTGCTGTCGCCCTCAACGAGACACGTGGATCTTCGCCGCAAGCGTGAGCTGTACGCGGCAGGCGGCCTGCCCTGGTACTGGGTTGTCGATCTTGCTAGCAATGAGCTGGTGGTTCTGCGCAACGACGCCGGAACTTTTGTCGAAGTGCAACGACTCACCGGCGGGACGACGATTGGTCCCGTCGAGATCACCCTGAACGTCGCCGACCTCTAGAACATCGGCGAGGAGTCGTCGCATCCGGTCGAGTGCCCCGTACACTGGAGTCAGATCGTTCGACCCACTCCTCCGCTCACTCCTCGCGATCTCTCCAAGGGAGCCCAGCAGGTGCCTCGTGGCGACGGCCGGCTGAATCACGATCTGCTCGCTGAAGACAAGGGTCCGCAAGATGCCTGTGGCGTATTCGGCATCTGGGCCCCCGGCGAAGAGGTGGCCAACCTCACCTACTTCGCGCTCTACGCACTCCAGCACCGCGGCCAGGAATCGGCCGGCATCGCGGTCAGCGACGGCAAGAAAATCCTTGTCTACAAAGACATGGGCCTGGTTTCGCAGGTCTTCAACGAATCGAACCTCGCGACCCTCAAGGGCGATATCGCGATCGGCCACGCCCGCTACTCGACGTCCGGCTCATCGGTTTGGGAGAACGCGCAACCCACGTTCAGGTCGACCGCGATCGGCAGCATCGCCCTCGCGCACAACGGCAACCTGACCAACACCGGTGATCTTGCGCAACTCGTCGAGAAGGCGCAGGCCGACAGCGGCGAGATCGTGTTCGACCGGCGGCCGCTGCGCTCGACGTCCGATACAGACCTGGTCACGGCGTTGCTCGCGAGCCATCCCGACCGCAGCCTCGAGACCGCCGCAGTCGAGGTGCTGCGGCAGGTCGAGGGCGCGTTCAGTTTCGTGTTCATGGACGAGAACACGCTGTATGCCGCGCGTGACCGTTACGGCGTGCGGCCCTTGTCGCTTGGCAAGCTTGATCACGGCTGGGTCGTGGCCAGCGAGACCGCCGCGCTTGACATCGTTGGTGCTTCGTTTGTTCGCGACATCGAGCCGGGCGAGCTGCTCGCAATCGACGAGAACGGCCACCGGTCGGTGCAGTTTGCCGAGCCGGATCCGAAGTTCTGCGTCTTCGAGTTCGTGTACCTCGCGCGCCCCGACTCAAGCCTCGACGGTCGTAGCGTGCACGCGACGCGCGTCGAGCTCGGTCGTCAACTTGCACGTGAGGCACCTGCTATCGCCGACCTCGTCATGCCGACGCCCGACTCCGGCACGCCAGCTGCGATCGGCTACGCCGAAGAGTCCGGAATCCCTTATGCCGCAGGCCTTGTCAAGAATGCGTACGTCGGCCGCACGTTCATCCAGCCGTCGCAGACGTTGCGCCAACTCGGTATCCGACTGAAGCTCAATCCGTTGCGCGACGTCATCCGTGGCAAGCGTCTCGTCGTCGTCGACGACTCGATTGTGCGTGGCAATACGCAGCGTGCCGTCGTCCGTATGCTGCGCGAAGCCGGCGCCACCGAGGTGCACGTTCGCATCTCCTCGCCGCCGGTGAAGTGGCCGTGTTTCTACGGCATCGACTTTGCGACGAGGGCTGAACTCATCGCGAACGGCTTGACCGTCGAAGAGGTCCGGACGTCGATTGGTGCCGACTCGTTGTCCTACGTCTCACTCGATGGGCTGGTGGCAGCGACGACGCGGCCGAAGCAGAATCTTTGCCGTGCCTGCTTCGACGGGGAGTATCCGACGGCACTGCCGGACCCGCGTTTTATGGGCAAAGAGATGCTCGAAATCACGCCGGTCGAGGCATTGATGGCCACCGTGCCGTCAGTCGGCGCGCACCCTACACTCGGACATACGGCGCTCGAACATCCGTGACGTGAGCGACCCAGACGCCGTCACTTACGCTGCCGCCGGTGTCAACATCGAGGCGGGTGACCGCGCGGTCGAGTTGATGAAGGCGTCCGTCCGCAAGGCGTCGCGGCCCGAGGTAGTCGGTGGCCTCGGCGGCTTCGCGGGCCTCTTCCGCTTCGACGCAGCGCGTTACCGCCAACCGTTGCTGGCCACCTCGACGGATGGCGTCGGCACCAAGGTTGCTGTCGCGCAAGCGATGGATAAGCACGACACCATCGGCATCGATCTGGTCGGCATGGTTGTCGACGACCTCGTCGTGTGCGGCGCTGAACCGCTGTTCATGACCGACTACATCGCCTGCGGCAAGGTTGTCCCTGAGCGCATCGCCGCGATCGTCAGTGGCATCGCCGAAGGGTGCAGGCAGGCCGGTTGCGCACTGATCGGCGGCGAGACCGCAGAGCATCCTGGGTTGCTGGACGTTGATGAGTACGACCTTGCGGGCGCAGGCACCGGGGTTGTCGACGAGGATGCAGTGCTCGGCGCACATCGAGTGCGCAACGACGATGTCGTGATCGCGATGGCATCGAGCGGATTGCACTCGAACGGTTACTCGCTCGCCCGCCACGTCCTGCTCTCACGAGCCGGGCTGGCACTCGACGCGCACGTCGACGACCTCGGTCGCACGCTCGGCGAGGAGCTGCTCGTGCCGACGCGGATCTACAGCCTTGACTGCCTCGCCTTGATCAACGCGGTCGACGTCCACGCGTTTTCGCATGTCACAGGTGGCGGGTTGGCGGCGAACCTCGACCGTGTGTTGCCGGTTGGGGTCGACATCGAAATCGATCGGACGACGTGGGCGGCCGCGCCGATCTTCGCTCTCATCCAGCACCTCGGCGACGTCGCGACGCCCGAGTTGGAGCGCACCCTGAACATGGGCGTCGGCATGGTTGCGCTAGTTGCGGCAGCCGACGCCGACCGCGCGCTCGAGGTCTTGCGCGGCCGCGGTGTGACGGCCTGGGTCGCTGGTCGCGCGCATGCGGGCGAAGGTCCGGGCCACACCACCCTCGTCGGTTGATCACGTAAGGGGGGCTACCGGTCACTTCAACAGGCGCGGGCACCTGCTGACGTGACGGTTCGCCTAGCGTGATGGCGCGTAGTTGCAGGGAGGGGGAGGCAACCGATGATGGCGCCGCGACGTCGGACTGCCATGACCACTCGCCGCGCGGCGCTTGCTATCACGGCGTTGACGCTCACGTTAGCCGGGTGTGCGAGCAGGACTGTGGGGTCGTCGGCCACGCCCGCCTCAACCAGTCCCGCGCCGAGTGCGATCGGTTCTCCCGCGCCGAGTTCTCAACTGAGTGCTCAGGCGTTGACGTTGAACTCGCCCGCAGCGCCCAGCCCGGACACCGAAAAGGCGCGGGCAGCAGAGGCCGCCCTTGTCGCCAACTCGTTGCTGCGACTGGTGAATTTGTCCGCGGGCGCAACGCCGGTCACGAGTCCCCCTGCTCCGGAACTGACTGCGGCTCCGGAATCGGAAGGGACCAAGCGCATGGCAGTCGCGCATACGTTCTTCACGGTCCCCGGCACCATCGACTCGGTGCTGACCTTCGTCCAGACCCACCTGCCTGCTGGATTCACCAGCCAGGGCGGCGGTTCCGGAGGCTCTCCCTATGAGGCAGACGTGCTGCTTGTCGGTGCATCGACGCCCGCGTTTGACCAGCCTTGGCTGATGGTCAGTGCCATGCAAGCTGGCGGCCTGATCGGCGTCCGAGTTTCGTCGCAAGTCGTGTGGCTACCTGTGCGCACAGCGGCGGAGTTCATCCCGATGACGGTCCAAGCCGCGACGCTAGTGGTTTCGGGCGTCGGGCCAGACTCGACGACCAAGTCGCTGACGCTGAACGCAACACAGGCCCGGGCCTTGGCGACCGTCATCAACGGCTTGCCGACCGCGTCGGACGCGGAACACGGGTGTCCCCCCATCACGTCCTCCATCACCCTGACCTTCGCGTCCACGCCGAAGATCGTGGTAACCGAGACTGTTTGCGGAGTCGGACTCGACGCGGGCGAAGGTGTGCAACTTCCGCTCTCAGACGCAGGCGTTCTCCAGCCCGCGTTCAACAAGCTGCTCGGCCTGCCGGTGTACTTTCCGCTGTCAAGCCCGGAGCCGACGGTTTCGGTGGCGGCAGAGAGCCCCGCGTCGAGCCCGAGCATCACGCATTTCTTGTGCACCCCGCCCGACTGGTCGCCGTTGACGGCCACCCCCGAGGAGCTTCAGAAGTACGGTTACCCGCCGCGGCCGGACGCGGCGCACGACCAAGGGTGGGTGCAGGCGATGAAGGCCGCCGGTACGCCCTACACCTGCCCGGTGGCGGCGTCCTCGAACTAGGCACGCTCGTCGCCGAGTGAAGGAATTACGTCGTCCCGCGGCGAAATTCGCGCGTAATTCCTTCAGTCGGCGAAGGCCGAGTAGCGGGGACGGCGGGGTGGCGCGCCTAGTGGGCAGCAGCGGCTACCGGGAGCCGGTAGCTCCGTACTTGCCGTCGAGGTCGTCGTCCTCGTCGTCTTCATCGTCGTCAGAGTCGGAATCAGCGTCGAACTCGGCGTCCGTCTCGTCGTCGACCCAGCCCGATGTGTTCGGTGTGCTGGTCGACGGCGGCGCGCTCGTTAGTTCTTTGCGCAGTGCCTCAAGGTCGGTCCCGCCAGTTGAATACTTCAACTCACGGGCGACTTTGGTCTGCTTAGCCTTGGCCCGGCCGCGCCCCATGGCTCGACCCCCTCGTCAGGACCGCAGTCCCGCATCGGACGACAATTCGAAGTACCCACGAACAGTAGTGAGGGCCTGGCGTTTCCGCACGGGCCGTCGGCACCAGCCTACCTGTTTGGGTCGTCCGCCACCACGACGGCTCCGCCAAGGCACCCCCGATGCCCTCACTCGTGCAACGATGCGACTGTGACTGGCAGTTCGGGTCCGGCGCGCGGTGGGTTGACCGCGGTTGCGGCGTTCCTGCGCGTCTACGAACCGCTCGAGGCCTTCGCCGCGGACGAGCGGGCCTGGTGGCGGGCTGTCGCTGCGGCCGGGCCGCTCACCGCCGCTCAGATGGCCGCTCGCGAGCACGCCGCGGCCATCAGAGCACTGACCGCGCTGCCTCCAAGAGTCGTGACGGACCTCGATCTGACCGAGGGCGCCGCCCACCCGGCCGGCATCGTGCTGCAGCCAGATGGGGCCGACGGGCGGCTGCGCGTCTGCCCGGTGGAGATGTCGTGGCGCGCGCTGCTGGCGCTCGAGGACTTCCAGACCGACATCGCCCCGACCGTCCTGCCGTCCTTCCTGCCGGCCGCCGTGATCGACGCCGCGTCGGCGACGCTGGCCCAGCTGGTCTCCGAGCGCAGCTCACTGACCGGCCCGCACGTGCGCAGTTCGCGATGGTCGGTCCCGATGGCCTGGCTCGCCGTCTTCCAGCCCGGCCACCGCCACGTCGAGCCAGTCGACGCTGAGCCGTCAACCCGCTCGCCTCACCACCAAGATCATCAAGAGCCTCGGGATCATCAAGTGACCGAGGCGGACGTCGAGCGGCCACGTCCGTCGGTGCAGCCGGCACCGTCGTCGCGCTACCTAGCCCCGATGGCGGACGCCCGGCGCTGCGTGGCGCGCGCCTTGGCGTCGGTGCGGGTGGCGGACACCACTCTGCTGCCGCTCGCCGAGCTCGAGGAGCTCGGGCGCTGGCTCGAGGAATTTCACGCTCGATCGGTCGTCGAGCTGGATGCCGGGGGCCTGGGCGCGAGCACGCCCGTACTCGACGATTCGGTGGCCGATGTCAGCCGCGGGCTCGGCGATCTGCGGGCCGGGAACATCGACGCGGCAATTGCCCGCCTGTCGTCGGTTCGCGACACTTGGGACGAGATCCGCGCTCACGAGCACGCCTCGTAGGGTTTGGTTCGTCCGGTTGCGCGCCGAACCGGGGCTAAATGGCGTATCTCGGACTAGTCCACGGGGCTTCCAAGGATGACCCGGTCGGGCCATTTCGGACATCCTGCGCGAACGGCAGTATTTAAGCCATGGGCCCGGCATAGCTGTCGGTGCCCGACAGTTCGGAAGTTCGGCGGCCAACTCTGTTGGCCGGTAATGAAGTGGGGGCCAGCTCGCTGGTCAAGTTCGGAAAGTGGGGGGCCGGCATCCGCCGTCCCGAAATCGTCAGGGCTCGGCGTCCGCCGAGTTCGAAGGTAGAGGGGCCGGCGCAGCCGACCCAAATGTAAGGGCCGACAATCGCCGGTCCGCGAGGAGGAACTTCCCTTGGCAAGCACGCGCACACCCGAGGCTGAGCCGCTACTGACCCCGGCCGAGGTGGCGACGATGTTCCGTGTCGACCCCAAAACGGTCACGCGCTGGGCGAAGGCGGGCAAGCTCACGTCGATCCGCACGCTCGGTGGACACCGCCGCTACCGCGAGACTGAGGTTCGGGCTCTGCTGGGCGGGATTCCGCAACAGCGCGAGAGCGACTAGCTCGACCAGCACGGCACAGCTCATCGCACGCATGTAGGGCAGCACTGAAGGCGTCGACTACCCAACGGGGAGTCGGCGCCTTTTGGCTGTCCGGCGGTGCGGTCCGGGCAGCGCTGTCCGGAAGGGGGCTGCCGCGACTCGTCGCATTTGGTCGGTCGGTTCAGGAACCGTCACGGGAGTCCGATGCGTTGGTCAAGGCGGGCGAGCGGTTACGCTTAACCCAGCGAGGCCCGAGGTCGGGTTGAGCCTGCTGGCCCAAATGTGGTCGAACCAGTGAGAGGTACCGGATGGCTGACGGACGCGACGACAAGGGTCGGACGTCGACCAAGTACGCCGCCAAGAAGGCTGCCACCGAGCGCATTGCCGCTCAACGCGCCGCTCAGCAGCGTGCCGACCGCAAGCGCAACCTGCTCATGGCCGGCGGCGGTGTGCTCGCCGTCATCGTCGTGATCGTCGGCATCGTGTTCGCCGGCCTGCACACCAAGAAGAGCGCGGGTGCGAGCGACGTTCTGCCCGCGTCCTCGGCGGTCAGCCAGGCGGTCGCCACTGTCGCGACGTCGAGCCTGTCGGCGCAGCCTGATCTGAGCAAGGTCACCGGGCCACCGAGCGCGATGACGACCCCCGCGCTGAAGGCCTCCAACGGCTTACCTCAGATCTTGTACGTCGGTGCTGAGTGGTGCCCGAACTGCGGGGCGACCCGTTGGCCATTGGCGGTCGCGTTGGCACGCTTCGGCACGTTCAGTGGGCTGAGCACGACGTACTCGTCGTCCACGGACAACAGTGCCCCGCATATCCCGACGCTGTCGTTCCGTGATGCGTCGTACAAGAGCAGCTACATCGACTTCGACGCCAAGGAGCAGGTCGACGGCAACAACAAGCCGCTGCAGAGCCTGACCACCGCCGAGAACGCGCTGTTCGAGCAGTACGGCGGCGCCACACCGGGTCAACCGGGATATCCCTTCATTGACTTCGGTGGGAAGTGGCGGCAGAACGGTACGAGTTACGCCCCAACTGTGCTGTCGGGTCTGACGCCTGACGCGGTCGCCGCGACCATGGGCAATGCCACCTCGAAGCCGGGTGCGGCGATTCAGGCGAGCGCAGACGTCTTCACCGCAGAGATCTGCGACATGACCGGCGGCAAGCCGACCAACGTGTGCACGGCAACGGCTGTCGTCACCGCGACGACCGCCCTCGCTTCCCTCGCTGCGAAGTAGCACGGTGGCGTCGAACCGGACTGTCCCCTCGAGGGCATAGGTGGTCTCGTCGACAAGGCAGTCCGGTGCGCCAGTTTGGGCGTCCCCTGTCTGTCTCGTCCTGACCGCGATCGGAATCGGTCTTGCGACGTATCTGACCATCGCTCACTACGACACGCACATCCCGTTGGTCTGCGCGGCCAAGGGCGCGATCGACTGCGAAGCCGTCACTACCAGCCCGCAGTCGAAGGTGTTCGGCATCCCCGTCGCACTTCTCGGCTTGGCGTACTTCGTCGGCATGATCCCCTGGCATCTGCCGGTTGCCTGGCGTTCAGCCGACCCGCGGATCAAGTTCGGCCGGCTGCTCTATGGCCTGTCAGGCATCGGGTTCGTCTGCTACCTCGTATACGCAGAGGCCGTCATCATCAAGAAGGTCTGCTTGTGGTGCACTGGCGTGCACATCACGACGCTGGTCCTCTTCGTGGTCACCGTGTTCGCGAGCGCCCTCGCGATTCCGCACGACGCCGCGACAGACGAGGATGATGACGACGATGACCTTGAGGATGCGGACAATTAACGGCCGCGCGGCCCGCAACTGAGGGTGTCGGATGGCTGACGGACGTGACGATAAGGGTCGGACGTCGCCCAAGTATGGCGCGAAGAAGGCTGCCACCGAGCGCATTGCCGCTCAACGCGCAGCTCAGCAGCGAACCGATCGCAAGCACAACCTGCTCATGGCCGGCGGCGGCGTTCTCGCCGTCGTCCTGGTCATCGGCGGCATCGTGTTCGCCGGTCTTTCGAGTAAGAAGTCGTCCACAACGATCCACCCCGTCGTAGCCGCGTCCGACACAGTCACCAATGCGATCAACGCCGCCGTCCCGCTCACGTCGACTGCTCCCGACCTGAGCACGGTGACCGGACCTCCTAAGCCACTGACCGGGGCTGCACTGACCGGCACGTCGGGAAAGCCGGAGGTGCTGTACATCGGCGCCGAATTCTGCCCCTACTGCGCCGTCACTCGCTGGCCGCTCGCGATCGCATTGAGCCGATTCGGCACCCTCAGCAACCTGCAGACGACGTACTCCGCTGCCAACGACACTGGCCCGAACACGCCAACGCTGGACTTCGGCCACGCGACCTATAAGAGCGACTACATCGACTTCACTGGCATCGAGTACGAGGACGGCGCGAAGAAGGTGATCGCGACGCTGACGCCGCAGCAAGCGAGCCTCTTCCAAAGCGTGGGCGGGGGATTCTTCCCGTTCATCGACTTGGGCGGCAAGTGGGTGCAGAGCGGCGCGAGCTACCCGACGGCCACTCTCGCGGGTCTCACACCTGACGCGGTCGCCGCTCAGCTCACGAACAGTTCCAGCAAGATCGGATCAACGATTCAGGCCAGTGCCAATGTGTTTACCGCAGCGATCTGTTCGATGGACGGCGACAAGCCAGCAAGCGTGTGCACCGCGACCGGCGTCGCGGCGGCAACCACTGCCCTCGTAGCCCTCGCGAAGTAGTTACTCGTCGATCGAGCTCATGCTGGCGTAACGGTCGCCCGCCGTCGCGCCCTTCGGTGCCGCCTCGTCGATCGCGAGCAGCTCGGCGTCCGTCAGTGTCACGTCCGCACCGCCGAGGTTCTCTTCCAAGTAGCGCACTCGCTTCGTCCCGGGGATCGGGACGATGTCGTCGCCCTGGGCGAGCAGCCAGCCGATCGCGAGTTGTCCGGGCGTGCAGCCCTTCGTCGCCGCGATTTCCTTTACCCGCTGGACGAGATCGAGGTTGCGCTGGAAATTCTCGCCCTGGAATCGTGGCGCGTGTTTACGGAAGTCGTCGTCCGCGAAGTCGTCGACGCTGGTGATCTGGCCGGTGAGGAAGCCGCGGCCAAGTGGGCTGTACGCGACGAATCCGATGCCGAGTTCGCGGACGAGAGGCAGGATTTCGTCCTCGGGATCGCGAGTCCAGAGGCTGTATTCGGTCTGTAGCGCAGTGATCGGGTGGACGGCGTGTGCTCGGCGAATCGTCGTCGGCGAAGCTTCAGACAAGCCGAGGTGCGTGACTTTGCCGGCCTCGACCAACTCCTTCATCGCGCCGACGGTGTCTTCGATCGGCACGGTCTTGTCGACGCGGTGCTGGTAGTACAGGTCGATGTGGTCGACGCCGAGACGTTGAAGGGACGCGTCGCAAGCTGCGTGCACATACTCGGGCGTGCCGTTGATGCCGACTCGCGAGCCATCGGGGTTGCGTTCGTTGCCGAACTTTGTGGCGACGACGACTTCATCGCGCCGGTCGGCGATCGCACGTCCGACGAGTCGTTCGTTGGTAAAGGGCCCGTACATGTCTGCGGTGTCGAGAAAAATGCATCCCGCATCGAGCGCGTGCTTGATGACATCAAGAGACTCTGCGTCGTTGGTGTCGCCGTAGAACTCACTCATGCCCATGCAGCCGAGGCCTAGGGCGGAGACGGCCAGTCGATGGTTGCCTGAACCGAGGTAACGGGTTTGCACGTCTGGAGCCCTTTAGTTGTTTTGGAGTGTGCAGCACCAGATGGTGAGTTCCCACGACAACCGGCTGCCGCGCTGCGAGAGGTGGATCGATCCTTCGTCCATGAGCTCTCGGACCATGGCCGAAGTGGCGACCACGTCAGGAAGCGGGAACTCCTTCTTGACGACCGGCTCCATCGCCGTTCCGAAGACCTTGGCTGCTGCCGCAAGGATCGCTGCATCGTCTTGGATCGTGCCGGTCGGCAGGTAGACCCTGCCCCCTGGCACGAGATAGTCGGCCACCTCGGCCAGCATCAGGACCGGCAATTCGGCGCCCGTGCGACCGCCGCCTTTGCCGTCAGGGAACCACCCCGTCACCTGGGCGATCACGTCAGGGATCCCCGAGACGTCGGCGATGACCACGTTGGCCTTGGTGTCCCCTAGCGGCTCAAGGAGATTGCCGCTGCGGAACTCGGCGACGTCGGACAAGCCCAGGCGAGCGGCGTTGGCCGCAGAACACGCAACAGAGGCGGTGGATAGGTCTGTACCGATCACCTTGGCGGCGCCGAGTTTCGCTGCGACCAGAGAAAGCACGCCGCACCCGCAACCCGCGTCGACGACGATGTCGCCGGGATCGACCCGCAACGCTTCGGCCAGCACCTTGCTCGTCGAGCTGGGGACGAAGACACCGGGATCGACGACGACGTCGAACGGGCCAGCGACACCGCGCCAGGTGTACGTGCGCGCAGCCTCTTCGGCGTCCGGCATCGCGTCTTCCGGCATCGGTGCCCCTCCCGCCACGTCGTCAGTTCCAGCCAACTTTACCCAAATGATGCCAGGTCACAGAAAAGAATGGACTGCAGGGTTTTTGTTGGGGCGACCGAGGCGGGCGACCGACGCCTTGAGTTCTCGGGGTCGCTACTTCGTCGGTTGGTCGGTGAAGTTGCCTGTCCACAGGGCGCGCGAGCCGGCCTCACCAGTCCGGACAACCTGCTGCACAGCGCCAACGGAGATGGCAACCGCGAGGACGCCGACCACGACGCGTCCGAGGGTCCCGTGCAGGGCAACTGAATCCGTACGTGCCCACAGCCACACGAGGACCGCAATCACGAAGAGGCCGATCATCCACGGCAGCATCTCTTTGCCGAGCGCGACGTGCTTGCGGATGAGCGGTGTGATCGCGACTCGGGCCTCCAGCCACTTACCCGCGTGGGTCGTCACCGGAACGGTGAGGAGGGCCCCAAGCGCGATGATCGGGGTGATGATCCCCAGGCGGCGGCCGGCGCCAGGCCAGAGCGCTGCCGCGACGAGGACGAGTGCAGCAATCGGGACGGCGGCCAGCACGAGGTGCACCAACAAGACGTGGGCTGGCAGCCCCTGGATTTTGGTCGGACCCATGAGTCTCCTCCGCACCGACGGTTTGGTGTTGCCGACGGTTTGCTCCTACGAACGGTCCGCTCAGCCAGGCGGTTCACCGTTCGGGGCAGGGGTCCATGGTCCCCCGGGGCTCAGAGTTGCCGGAGGCTCAGGCTTACTGCCACTTCCAGGTCCCGGCGGAAGCGCCGAGGCCAGACGTGGTCGGGCACCCGCTGTAGTTGACGATGGGTGCCGAAGTGGGCTGGAGGCCGCCGGCCTGGCTGTCCCACCAGTAGATGACGTTGCTCGAGAGCCCCTGGAAGCTCGCCTGACTCGTCGGCAGGGCTGAACCCTTGGTGTTGAACGCGGCGAGACAGAAACCGTTACGCGTCTGCTGGATCAAATAGACCGCAGTGTTTGGACTCACGTGGATGCTGATTCCGGCAGCAGCCAACGTGGTGGGGCTCAGCGCGGCGTAGTCGTCGCCAAGGTCGACCCCGTAGGTCTCGATTTGGGCAGCGACGTTACGCAGGTCACTCTTGGCGGCCGTGTTCGAAGCCTTTTGACGCTGACTCAGATAGACCGGGACCGCAATACTCGCGAGGATCCCGATGATGATCATCACCACGAGTAGCTCGATGAGCGTAAAGCCCTCGTCGCGTCGGCGGTCTTGGAGTCGTCTCAGCATGAAACTGTATCGGCACCCGATACTTCTACCTGAGGGCAATCATCCAGTCGGTGGCCAGGGACAGGATCGAACTGTCGACCTCCCGCTTTTCAGGCGGGCGCTCATACCGACTGAGCTACCTGGCCTTGCCAAAATGTTGGGGCCTTGCCACTGCTACTGCGTGTTGCGGTCCCGACGGGATTCGAACCCGCGACCTCCGCCTTGACAGGGCGGCGTGAACTCCAGGCTTCACCACGGGACCTCATGGCAATACAACTGTCTTACACGTGCTGTGGCCTTACAACTGCTGAAATTGCGCTTGCGTGCCCCCAACGGGATTCGAACCCGTGCCGCCGCCTTGAAAGGGCGGTGTCCTGGGCCACTAGACGATGGGGACGGTAGCCAGATTTGCGTCGATAGGCCACAGCCCCGGCGTCATCCGTCGGGGACTGGTCAAGCATAGGGGACGGCCCCGTGGTTTGCTGGCGGGGTGGTGGAGGTCTCGCGCGAGCGCTTCGAGGAGCTCGTCGCCCAGGCTCTGGACGGCATTCCTGAGCAGTTCACCAAGGCGATGCGCAACGTGGCGGTCTTTGTCGAGGACGTCCCGGCCGACCCGCACCTGCTTGGCCTTTACGTCGGAGTCCCGCTCACCGAGCGGACGACGTCCTACGCCGGGGTCCTGCCCGATCGGATCATGATCTACCGCTCCACGCTGTGCGCCTACTGCGACACCGAGGAGCAGGTGGTCGCTGAGGTGCGCAAGACCGTCGTCCACGAAGTCGCCCATCACTTCGGGATAGACGACGAGCGGCTGCATGAACTGGGGTATTGAGCCCGAACCGGGCAGTTTCCAGTTCTTGACATCCGTCGAACATTTGCGCGGTTTACTCGGGGGATGACCAGCGCCTCCGACGCTCCGCGCAGCGACCTGGCGCATCTGTATCGCCGGGCCGGCTTCGGGGCGACGCCGGCCGAGCTGGACGCTGCGGTCGCCGCTGGGTATGCGGCGACGGTCGCTGCGTTGGTGCGGCCGCCCTCGTCGTCCGACCAAGGAGTACTGGCGACGCCACCGCCGCAACTCTCGCTTGCACCCGCGCCGACGGCGAACTCGACCGCGGCGCAGCGCAAGGCGTACCAGGCGCGGGTGACCAGCGAGGGTCGAGAGCTCAGGCTTTGGTGGCTTGATCGCATGGTGATGGCGACCAACCCGTTCCCGGAGAAGCTGACGTTCTTCTGGCATGGGCACTTCGCCACCGCGCTGTCGAAGGTGCGCAGCGCGGCGTTGATGCTGCGCCAAAACGAGCTGCTCCGTACCGGAGGACTCGGCGCGTTCGATGCACTCGACCTGGCGATTGCGCGCGATCCCGCGATGATGATCTGGCTCGACGAGAACCAGAACATCGCCGGACGTCCGAATGAGAATTTTGCGCGCGAGAACATGGAACTCTTCACGCTCGGATACGGCAACTATTCCGAGGACGACGTGAGAGAAGCCGCGCGTTGCTACACGGGTTGGCGCTACAACCAGGACTCGGACGCTTTCGTCGAGGTCGCGAAGCTGCATGACAACGGTGTGAAAACGGTGCTCGGCCACACCGGCAACTTCGACGGCGGCGACCTCATCACGATCCTTACTCACAGCGAGGCGTCGTACCGGTGGGTCAGTACGCGGGTGTGGTGCCGGTTCGCGAAGACGATCACGACTGATCCGGTCGTCAACACACTGATGACGACGTACTCGCCGCAACTGAACATCGGTGCACTCATGACCGCGACGTTCAACTCGCCGTTGTTCCTACAGACGAAGGGCGAGTTGGTGAAGCAGCCGGTCGAGTGGATCGTCGGCGCCCTGCGGGCATTGAAAATGCGGGCCAACAACCAAAACTACCTGGGCTATCTGCAAGGGCTCGGGCAAGTGCCGTTCGAGCCACCGAACGTCGGCGGCTGGCCTTTCGATGATGGGTGGTTGACAACCGCTGCGAGTTATACGCGCATGAAGGTCGCCCGGTACATCGCTGCGCACGGCGACACCTCGGCTGTCGCCGACGAGCCGGCGTCGGGTCGGGCCGACGCGGCCGCGCACCTGTTGTCGGTCGACGCCTGGGGAGCGCAGACCCGCGTCGCGCTCGCACAGGTCGCACATGACCCCGTGTCGTTGATGACGCTCGCGCTATGCGCGCCCGAATACGTTGTGAATTAAGGAGATCTCCATGCCACGAACCATGTCGCGACGGCAGTTCCTGATCTCCAGCGGTGTCGTCGGCGGGGCTGCACTGGCGGTCGGCGCGGGCGGCATCACAGTGCGCGACCTGATGGTCGCTGGCAAGCGCACGCCGCTCGCGACTGGCTCGAAGATCGTGGTCTTCGTCACGATGTACGGCGGCAATGACGGCCTCAACACGGTGATCCCCTACACGGACAAGGCCTACTACGCCGGTCGTCCCGAACTTGCGTACGACGAGTCAGAGGTGCTGCCGCTTGCCGACGACGTCGGCTTCAATCCGTCGATGACCGGCTTCAAGAAGCTGTACGACGCTGGCCAGCTCGCCATCGTCCGTGGGGTTGGATACCCCAACCCCGACCGCAGTCACTTCAGGTCGATGTCGATATGGCAGACCGCGTCTCCCGGCACCCCCCAGCCCACCGGGTGGCTCGGTCGTTGGCTCGACGCGAATGGTGCCGACCCGCTGCTCGCCGTGAATGTCGGGCCGGTGCTCCCGCCGATGCTGGCCGGTCAGCATTGTGCCGGGGCGGCCGTGCCGTCGAACGGCGGCGTGACGATGCCCGATGGCACTTACGGCAGCGGGCTTCGCGCGCTGGACACAGCGTCGAAGAACAGTGCGCCGCTGATTCAACGCGTCGCACAGTCGGGGTCGGATCTGTTCCGCGTGGCCACGACGTTCGGCCCAACCCTGGCCTCCTCGAAGACGACTGGGGCGAACGATCTCGCCGGGCAGCTCGACGTCGTCGCGCGCTGCATCGCGGCCAACGCCCCGACCCGCGTGTACAGCGTGCAGCTCGGTGGCTTCGACTTCCATGCCGACGAGAAGGCTGCTCAGAGCACACTGCTAGGACAGCTGGACGCCGCAGTGTCGGGGTTCTTGACCACGGTTGCCGCCGGCCCGCACGGCAAGGACGTCGTAGCGGTGCTGTACTCCGAGTTCGGTCGACGCGTCGCGGCGAACGGCAGCCAGGGCACCGACCACGGGACGGCGGGGAACATTTTCGTCGCCGGCGCCACGGTGAACGGCGGCATGTTCGGCGATCAGCCGAGCCTGACCGATCTGTCGATGGACGACCTCAAGTACAACGTCGACTTCCGTTCGGTCTACGCGACTGTCCTCGAGAGTGCGTTAGGCGCGGACGCCGACCAGGTGCTGGGCGGCACGTTCCCCAAGCTTGCGTTCATCTGACGGGTCGCGTGACGGCTGCCGCCGTTTTGCGCTAGATCTGCCGCCCTGATCGAGGGTTTGCCCCGATTCCCCGATTGCACCGCGAATCTACGGTCGACAACGTGAGCACTTGCCCGACCGCGACCCGGGAGTCGACATGCCAGCAACCAAGAAATTGACGATCGCGGCACTTCTCGCCGTCACCGTGTCAGTCGCGGGATGCAATTCGAAGAAGGCGAGTTCGACCGATTCGGGTACTGCCGCGACAACCGCGGCTGCGGCACCAGCAGCCTCGGCAGCCGACTCGGGCGCAAGCGCGCCCGCGGCGACCGCTTCCGGGGCCGACGCGGCCGCGTCCGGAGGCTGCACGTTGACCGCAGCTCAGGTCACCACGGTGATGGGCGTCACCTACGGGGCTCCGCAGAACACCAATGGGTTTTGCTTCTACGCGAGCAGCACAGACTCGCTCAGCATCCATGTCGAAGACGTGTCTGACCTCCATACCTTCGACGCCGAGCTCGCGGCGGCGAAGGAGTCTCAGCAGACGGATAAGACGCCGACAACCATTCCGGGACTTGGGGACAAAGCGGCCGGTGTCGGGCAGCAACTCGTCGTCGCGGCCGGCGGCAAGACCATCGACATCCGCGACGCGGATACCGGGGGCACCGCCTGGCCCAAGTCGATTGCGTTAGCGAAGCTGGTTATCGCCGCCCTTCATTAGGCGAACCACACCCCCTGAACGTGATCGAACCAAGAACCACACCGGTCGCCGTAGTGGGTCGGGAAGACTCGGTTGCATCCCTACAGGCGAAGAAGAGAACTCGGCCGCTTTGTGCTAGGGTTCCCGCCCATGGGCAACGTCTTTCTCACGCAGCGACTCCATGTCGATCTGTTGCGCGTGACGTCTGCTGTCTGTCGGCCCTGCTGAGATCGAACCGCCGACCTTAGTCGAATTGGCCGCCCGTCGGCGTCCCGCCTGATTTTTTGCTCGATCCCTCGCTTGCCCACACGCCCGTCCGCGCCGAGTCCCGACGTGAACGGGCGCTTGTGTGTCACCTATTCCCTAGCTTACAACTAGACAAACTGGAGAACTCCCGTGCGCCCCCTTGATCGCGTGTTCGGCCTGCTCGCCGCCACCGGCCTGCTGTTGGCCGCCGGGTGCGGTTCATCGAAATCGACAAACACCGCGTCGACGACGTCGGCGGCCGCTCCCTCGTCGGCTGCTGCGGCTCCTACGTCGGCCGTCGCCTCGTCGGCCGCTGCGACGCCGGCCAGCAGCAGTGCTGCGGCAAGCCCTGCAGCGAGCGGTTCTGTCGCTGCGGGTGGCCCCGCCACGTTGAACCTGGTGGCGTACTCGACCCCGCAACCGGCCTACGTCAAGCTCATAGCAGCGTTCCAGAAGACTCCGGCCGGTAAGAACGTGAAGTTC
>Ga0208220_1000184_pt1 | contig 25139 bp, 27 predicted proteins | sample NGESurdeep092012_9_FD_184484 | JGI IMG/M metagenome (GOLD analysis project Ga0208220, IMG submission 184484) | Arctic peat soil microbial communities from Barrow, Alaska - NGEE Surface sample F53-1 deep-092012 (SPAdes) | ecosystem: Environmental > Terrestrial > Soil > Wetlands > Peat ...
GAGCCGTCGGAGACCGGGTCGAAGGTGAAGCTGCCGAACGCCAGCGGCCCCGAGCCCGGCACCGCCACCTCGTCGGTCACGTCCGCGTCGTCGAACAGCTCGCGCAGCCACTTCTGGCCGGCCGTGAACCGGTCCTCGCCAGCCGGCAGGGTCAGCCTGGCGGCCTCGCCCCAGCCGACTAGGCCGTCGCCGCCGTGCAGCCAGGCCAGCGCGGCCTGATGCGGCAGGCGGGCGACGAGATCGCCGGGGTCGGCCACCGCTACGGTCCGCACGGCCAGCCGTTCCGGCTCGTGCTGGTCTGCGTCCGCCTGCTGGGCTCCCACGGCAGTCCACTTTAGTTCGGCCGGGCCGGCGGCCTGCCCGGGGACCTCCTAGTCCCGCTCCGGCCGCCGTCCGGGCGGGCGCGTCGCGGGAGGCCGCGCGTCGCGGCGGCCGGTAACAGCGCGGCGGCGAGGGCGAAGCCGGCGGCGGCGGCCAGGACGCCCGCGATCATGCCGCCGACCAGCACGAGCAGCACCGTCATCGCGGGCGGCCGTCCGCCTGGGTATGGACGTCGACGTCCTCGACGATCACCAGGCCGCCGCTGATCAGCCCGGCGATGTCGTCCAGGAACGCCGTCGTCTTCTCGGCGGTGTCGACGATGATGATGGCCATCGGCAGGTCCTCGCTCAGCGACAGCAGGCGAGTGGTGTGGATCCGGGAGGCGGCGCCGAAGCCCTCCATGCCGCGGAACACGCTGGCGCCGGCCAGGCCGCTCTGGTGCGCGCGGCGCACGATCTCCGCGTACAGCGGCCGGTGGTGATAGCGGTCGGACTCGCCGATGAAGATGGTGATGCGCCGCGCTGCCCCGTGCAAGGTCATCCTGTCCTGCCTGGTCCCGTCCGGTAGCCGGCCGCCCGGCGGCCCGCGGTCAGGCCGCCCGGACATCCGGCGGGCGGCCGCCGCTCCGCACCAGGCGGCCGCCAGCCCGGCCACGACGCTCGTCAGCGCGTACGCGTCGGCGCGCGCGAGGGCGTGCTCGCGGATCTAGGGTCAGCACCCCGGCGGCATAGGTCGAGAAGGTGGTATAGCCGCCGATCAGCCCGATCGCGAGGAACGGGCGGAGCAGGCGCCGCAGCGGCCAGACGTCGAGCAGGTAGACCACATGCGTCCCTCCGGGTCGTTTCCGCCAGAGTCTGGCACGGCTTCCGGTCATGGCTTCGACTGCAGTGACCTGAGCAGGGTGTTAGGGGGTGTCAGAGCGTGCGGGACAGCGAATTCGGTGCTAGCTTTCTCCTATTCTCGATTAAGTAGATGGGAAACATAGGATGATAGCCACGATTCGCCCCCCGGCCCTGGTGAGCCCGGCGCGGCTGGGCCAGATAGTGCGCGCGATCGCCGAGCGTCCCGGCCAGTGGCGGCCGCTCGTGCAGTTCCGCGCCGAGCGCCGCTGGTATTACCGCATCGAGCAGGACGACCCCGCCGCCAACTATGAGGCGTGGCTGCTGAGCTGGCTGCCGGGCCAGCAGACCGGATTCCACGATCACGGTGACGCCGCCGGCGCGTTTGCCGTCGCCGACGGCGAACTGCTGGAGAGCACCGCCAGGGTCGGGCACACCGGCATCCGCAGCCGGGCCGTCGCGGCCGGCACGGTCCGCTCCTTCGGCGCAGCTCACCTGCACGACGTCCGCAACGCCGCCAGCGGCCCGGCGGTCAGCGTGCACGCGTACTCGCCGCCCCTGTCTGCCATGCGGCGGTATCAGATGACCAGTGCAGGCCTGGCCCTCACCGGCACCGAGACGGCCGACGAGGACTGGTAACGGTCGCGTCGGCCGGCGTACCCGGCCGCGACACCGCCTGGTTACTTGTCCGCGGGAGCGTCGACCGGGAACGCTGGCCTGCGGGAGGAGGGTCCGGGGCCAGGAGTGGATCGCGCCTCGGCGGGTAGCTGCGACCGTCGCCAGGGCCGTCCTGGCGCAAGACTCCCGCAGATGGCTGCGGGCGGGCTATGGTGCGGCAAACGCGCCAGAGCAGGCGCATCAGGGCAGAGGTGATGAACAGTGCGCTCCGTTCCCGGTCCCATCGCCGACGTTCAGCCGCCGGCCGCCGGCCCGGCCGGGGGCGACAGCAGCCCTAGCAATGGCAGTCGTGCCGCGCGACCGGATGGCGCGCCTGGCCCCGTCCTCGGCCCCGGGCAGCCTGCGACGTTTCACGGCCGGGACCCCGACACCGTCGCCGGGGCGGCCGTCGCGCAGTCGACCCCCACGCAGTGCCAGGCGCGCACGCGGCTCTACCGCAACGGCGAGCTGGAGCGCGAGGGATTCCCGGTCGAGGACATTAGCGACTACCTGGCTGACGAGTCGGCCGTCATCTGGCTGGACCTGCGCGACCCCGACCGCGAGGACCTCTCTGTCCTCAGCGCCGAGTTTGGCCTGCATCCGGTCGCCGTCGAGGATGCCGTGCACGAGCATGAGCGCCCCAAGCTCGACCGGTACCGCAGTCACCTGTTCCTGCTCGCCTACGGCGTGCACTTCGATGCCGAGAGCGGCGACCTGTCCACCAGCGAACTGGCCGCCTTTGTCACGCCGCGGGCCCTGATCACCGTGCGCAAGGACGACCGGCTGGACATCGAGGCGGTGCTCGACTACTGGGATGCCAGCCCTGACCTGGCCAGCGGCGGGGTCGGCTACCTGCTGCACGGCCTGATCGACTACATCGTCGACGGGCACTTCGCCGCTGTCCAGGCCCTGGACGGCGCCATCGAGGACCTGGAAGACCGGCTCTTCTCCGACACCGCGCAGGACAACGAAGTGCAGCGGCGCAGCTTCGACCTGCGCAAGAGCCTGGTCCTGCTGCGCCGGGTGGTGCTGCCGATGCGGGAGCTGGTCAACTCCCTGATGCGCCGCGACCTGCATGTCGTCAGCGAGCAGCTGCACCCCTATTACCAGGACGTCTACGACCACGTACTGCGCGCGACGGAGTGGACCGAGAGCCTGCGTGACCTGGTGACCACCATCCTGGAGACGAACCTGACCATCCAGGGCAACCGGATGAACGTCATCACCAAGAAGGTCACGAGCTGGGCGGCCATCGTGGCCGTGCCGACCTTCGTGACCGGCTTTTACGGCATGAACGTGCCCTATCCCGGCTTCAGCCGGTTCTCCGGGTTTGTCGCCGCGGTCGGGGTCATGGTGTTCCTGGCCGTCGTCCTGTACGTCATCTTCAAGCGCCAGGACTGGCTCTAGTCCGCCGCCCGCCGCCCGCCGGCTACCCGGCGGGCGGCGGCTACTCGGCGGCGTCGCTGGTCTCGGGCAGGAGCGGCCCCCGGCTGCCGCTCGCGGTATCCGTGGGGTCGATGAAGACGTGCGGCGTCACCGATAGCCGCTCGGACAGCTCCCGGTCGATCCGCTCCGACAGCGACTCGACCGCGCTGGCGTCGATGTTGTCGCTGAACGCGACCCGGGCGGCGACGATCAGGTGATCGGGCCCCATGTACATGGTGAGCAGCTCCAGCAGCTCGTCGACCCCCGGCAGGCCCTCGATCTCGGTGCGGATCAGCTCCTGGTCCCGCGGATCGGCCGACCGGCCGAGCAGCAGGTCCCGGCTGTCCAGTCCGAGCCGGACCGCCACGACGACCAGCAGCGCGCCGATCGCGATGGACGCCGCGCCATCGTAGAGCGACGAGCCGGTCAGCTGGCGCAGGAGGAGGCCCGCCGCGGCCAGCGCGAGCCCGACCATCGCGGCGCTGTCCTCGAACAACGCCGCCTTGACCGTGGTGTCGGGGCTGCTGCGCAGGTGGGCCAGCAGGCCCTGGCGGCGCTCGTGGGCCTGGCCGCGGGACTGCGACAGGGCCCGCACGAAAGAAATGGCCTCGGCCAGCCCGGAGACGGCCAGCACGATATACCCGACGAGCGCGTCCTTGCCCTGGTCCCGCCTGGTCAGCGCCAGGATCCCCTCGAACACCGAGAATCCGGCGCCCGCGACGAAGATCCCGAAGGCCGCGAGCAGAGACCAGAAGTAACGCTCCTGGCCGTAGCCGAAGGGATGCCGGGAGTCGGCCGGCCGGCTGCCCTTGCGGATAGAGGCCAGCAGGAACGCCTGGTTGAGGGTATCGGCGGCCGAGTGCGCGGCCTCGGCCAGCAGCGCGCTGGAGCCCGTCAGGACTCCGGCGCCGACCTTGATGGCTGCCACGAACAGGTTGGCACCCCCGGCGATGAGAACGGTCTTGCGCGTCGAGCGCTCCTCGTCCGTCACCGCCAGGGCCCCAGGGTCGGTTGCGGTGCGGTCACGGCCGGGCTGGCCATCGGGTCCGGCGCAGCCGGCTCAGTCGTGGGCGTGAGCATGGGGCCCGCAGCTACCCAGTTCTGCCCGGTCAATGCCGCCACCCGGCCCCGGCCATGGAGAGCGGCTACCCAGCCGCCGCTCAGCCCCCAGGGGCACCTCAGCCCCCAGCGCACCGGCCGCGAGGCGGCGGCGAACGTCAGCAACTGTGCGTTCGCTGACGTTGTTTCGTCAGCACCTGCACGTTGCTGACGTTGGGGCGTCTCGAGAGTGCCGCTGGAACGACGGGAGGACCCAGCCACGACAGTGAGGGTCCTGCGGCCGGGTCCTGGCGCCTGGGTACCGGCGGGCACCTGACCTGTTTCCGTGGACGGAACAGCGGGCCGCGCTCGTTTCCCGGTCTGCGCGACAGGTGCTCGACGCAAGATCATCACCGATAGTCTGAAGCATCCCAGCCGACTGCTGACCAGGATGGACTCCATGATCACCACGATCTCGTGCCCGCTGGCCGGGCAGTGCCGGCCAGCCACGATGACCCCTGTCACGACGGTCCTCGCCACGATGACGCCAGCTACGGTGGCCTCGGCTTGAGGACGCGAGCGCAGGAGCGGCGGACGATCGAGCAGGTACTGGCCGACGCGCGGGCCAGGCTGAGCCGGGTGAGCCCGCGGCAGGCGCATCGCGAGGCTGGCGAGGGAGCCCTGCTGGTCGATATCAGGCCTCAGGCGCAGCGCGCCGCGGAGGGCGAGATCCCTGGCGCGATGATCGTGGAGCGCAACGTCCTGGAGTGGCGCTTCGATCCCGCCTCCGCCGCGCGCCTGCCCGAGGCCGGCTACGACCTGCGCGTCATCGTGGTCTGCTCGGAGGGCTACACCTCGAGCCTGGCCGCCGCCGCGCTCCAGGATCTGGGCATCAGCCGGGCCACCGACATGGCGGGCGGCTTCCGTGCCTGGCAGCTGGACGGCCTGCCGACCTCACCGGCCTCCCGCGGCGCCGCCGACCACAGCAGCATCGACCACAGCGCCACCGACCACAGCGCCACCGACCACAGCAGCGCCGATCACAGCAGTGCCGGTCACAGCAGCGCCAGCTGAACGTCGGTCGGCTGCGTCGCTAGCGCTGGGGAGGCGGCGGGGTCGGCCATCCCGATGCCATGGCCGGGGCCGGGCCGGCGGGCTGACCGGTTCCCCCGGCCCACCCTCCGGGCCGCGGCCGGGCTGCGTGATCCCACGCGATACTGGCGAGCCAGGTCGGCGACCTGGGCGCTGATCCGCTGCTGGTAGCCGCGATCGGCGTAAGCGCGAGAGCCATACAGCTCGTGGTAGGCCGGGACCAGCGCCGGATGATGCTCGCCCAGCCAGCGCAGAAACCACTCGCGCGCGCCCGGCCGCAAATGCAGCACGATCGCGGTCACGGTCGCTGCCCCGGCGTCCGCAGCGTCCCGGACGGCGGCGGCCAGCTGAGCGGGGGAGTCCGACAGGAACGGCAGGATCGGCCCCATCAGTACGCCGCAGCGCAAGCCCCGGTCCGTCAGCGCGGCGCAGACGCCGAGCCGGCGTGCCGGGCTGGGCGTGCCGGGCTCTGCCAGCCGCGATAGCTCTTTGTCGACAAAGCCGACCGACACGTTCAGCCCGACGTCGGTTACCTCCGAGGCGTCGGCGATCAGGTCCAGGTCGCGCAGGATCAGCGTGCCCTTGGTGAGGATCGAAAACGGGTTACGCGCGTCCCGCAGCGCGCCGATGATGCCGGGCATGAGCTGATAACGGCCCTCGGCCCGCTGATAACAATCGACGTTGGTGCCCATCGCGACGTGCTCGCCCTGCCAGCGGCGGGCCGCCAGCTCCCGGCGGGTGAGTTGCGGGGCGTTGACCTTGACCACGATCTTCGAGTCGAAATCGTGGCCAGCATCGAGGTCAAGGTAGGTATGGGTGTTGCGGGCGAAGCAGTAGACGCACCCGTGCCCGCAGCCGCGGTACGGGTTGATGGTCCAGCGGAACGGCATCCGCGATGCCGCTGGCACCTGGTTGATGATCGACCGGGCGTGCACCTCGTAGAAGGTCATCCCGCGAAATCCGGGCGTATCGAAGGTCCGCGCTATCGCGGCGCGCTCGAAGAGCGCCGGCGCCCCGCCCGCCCGGCTCAGGCGCGGCTGCGGCGCGCCGGCGCCGGGTCGCGCCCCGCCCGCCTGGTCTGGCGCCTCTTGGTCCGGCATAGCATCGTGCTCTGGCGCCGCGCCGCGTTCTGGCGCAGCGTCGTGATCTAGCCCAGCGTCCAGCCGGAGCGAGTCCCATCGCATATCCAGCACAGTAGAACGGGATTTCGAGTAAATCAAACACCTATTCGAGCGGAGTGATCGCGGCGAGCGTGACCGGCCGCGTCAGCGGTCGCGGAGGCTCGCGGCCGGCCCCCGACGGGCGGCCGGGCGGGGCCGATGGGGCAATCTGGCAGACATGCCGCAGACTTTTACTTGCCGGGCAGCAAAGGGCGGGTAAAGAATCGAATCTAGGGGATACATAACAGCAGTCGCCGCCGGCTGATCAGCAGTGGCGGCTGAAGGTGGCCGGAGGTGGCGCGATGGCTCTTTCAATGGATGAGCAGCGCATCCTGGATGGGATGGAACGCAAGCTCGCCGATGACGACCCCAGACTGGCATCCCGGCTGGCCGCGTTCGGGCAGCCGAGGCTGCCCTCGATGCTGGGATCGGGCCGGGCGCGGGCGGCCGCAGTGTTGATCTCGCTGGCGCTGGCCGCGATCGTCACGCTGATGGTCTACTCGATGCGGCCCTTCCCGGCCGGCTCGGGCAAGCCGGGGCACCCCGCGCAGAAATCGCGCGTTGTCACCAACACCAGCCCTGGCAGCGGGCTGTCCGGATCGCCCACGATCAGCAAGCCGAACGCCTCGAGCGCCTCGTTACCGGTAACCCACAGTTCATACACGCCTGCCGCGCGTCCGTGATCGGCCCTCGGCGCCGCTAGGATTCCCGCCAGATCTGCAGCAGGTACTGCTCCAGCCCCTCGAGCCGCTTGCGGGCCTGCTGGAACTCGTCGCCGAGGGGGTCGTCATGCAGCTGGAACAACTCGTCGTAGCGCTGGACGGCCGCCGCCCGGTTCCGGGTGTACACGCGCGCGCCGTAATCGCCGACCCCACCGCTGAGCCGCATGCTCTCGACCGCGCGGCCCGCTGACCCCATGTCCACGCTCAGCTTCCCGCGCAGGTACAAGACGCACTTGGCCTCGTCCTCGTAGCCGTCGCTGAACGGCGGCGGGGCGTCATCCCATTCCTCGATGGTGAGCTGCACGCCCACGTGCTCCTGGGCGCAGGCGACGATGAGCTGCTGACGTCCCGCGCTGATCAGTGAGCCCGCGGGCAGCACCGGGCCACCCGGCGCATCGGGGTCGATGGCAGGGTCATGAACCCGGAACGTCATGCGCTCCGGGAAGACCGGGATCTCCAACCGAAGCAGCCTGCGGCTCACTGGCCCCCCTCGGACAGACTTTTTTCCTGACCTACAGGATGCTCCGTCGGCGGCGTTTTGGACGTGCAATCGACAAAAAGGCGAGGTATGACGCTGAGTCGCCTGGCTGTCTCCTGGCCGCCGGACCGGCCCGGCTATCCTCCGAGCATGATCGAAACCACCCAGAACGTGCCCGGTGTGACCGAGCGGTTCGTCGATGCCGGCGGCCTGCGGATGCACCTCGCCGAAGCCGGCCGCGGGCCGCTCGTGCTGCTCCTGCACGGGTTTCCGGAGAGCTGGTACTCCTGGCGGCACCAGCTCATCGCCCTGGCGGAAGCCGGGTTTCACGCCGTGGCCCCCGATCAGCGCGGATACTGCCAGACCGGCGCGCCCGGCGGAATCGGCGAGTACACGATCATGCACCTGACCGGCGACGTCATCGCGCTGATGGACGCGCTGGGCGAGCAGCGGGCCGTGGTGGCCGGGCACGACTGGGGCGCGCCGGTCGCCTGGCACACGGCGTTGTTCCGGCCAGACCGGATCCGCGGCGTCATCGGGCTGAGCGTTCCCTACCGGCCGCGCGGGTCAGCGGTCCCGGTCGCGGCCATGCGCGCCGGGATCGGCGACGGCTTCTACATGGTGTACTTCCAGCAGCCCGGCGTGGCCGATGCCGAGCTGAACCGCGACCGGACCGCCACGTTCCGCCGGGTCCTGTCCAGTGCCTCGGGCAGCGGGGCCTCGGGCAGCCGGGCCGCAGGCGGCGGGGCCGCGGCCGGCCGGGAGGACGGCGGCGGGCCGTCCCGGCTCCCGATCGTGCCGCCGGGCGGCGGCTTCCTGGACATCTGCCCGGAGCCGGCGAGCCTGCCGGCCTGGCTCACCGAGGCCGACATCGACCTCTATGCCGCGCAGTACGCCGACGCCGGCTTCACGGGCCCGCTGAACTGGTACCGCAACCTGGACCGCAACTGGGAGCTGACCGCCGCCTGGCATCATGCGCCGGTCCTGGTGCCCGCGCTGTACCTGGCCGGCGAGCAGGACCTGGTGGTCAGGTTCCCGGGGGCGCGGGAGGGGATCGGACGGCTGGCCGGCGCGGCTCCGCAACTCCGGGAGCCGGTGCTGCTGCCCGGCTGCGGTCACTGGACCCAGCAGGAGCGACCCGCCGAGGTCAGCGCAGCCATGATCGGCTTCCTCCGCGAGCTGGACTGACCAGCGGGCCGGGAACAGGGACTCCCGCGCTGGCTCGGTCAGCCAGTCGACGGCCCCGTCGACGGCCCAGTCGGCGCCTTGAGGCCGGCCTTCTCGCGCGCTTCGGCCCAGAGTTCGCGGTAGCGCCGGGCGGCCTGGCTGCGCGGTGAGAACGCGGCCACCGGCGCCCGCTCGACGGACATCCGCTCAATCAGCGACAGCGCCGGGATGACCGTCGCCGCGAAGTCGGCCCGCTGCGCCGGCAGCGTCTGGGCGATCTCCTTATGCAGGCTCTTGCGCTGGTCGATCATCGAGAAGAACGCGAGGATCCGCGGCCGCTTCCCGGTGAACCCGCCGATGAAGTCGGTGAGCTGGTCGAGGGTGCGAACCGACAGCGTGGTGGGGATCAGCGGGACCAGGAGCACGTCGGCGGCGTGCAGGACGCTCTCGGACAGCAGTGAGATGCTCGGCGGGCAGTCCAGGATGACCACGTCATACTCGGTTCGCAGCGGCGCCAGCAGGCTGGCCAGCCGCCGGGCGGGTTTCTTGGCCCCGTCCAGCATGAGGTCGAGATTGCGGTAAGTGAAGTCGGCCGGGAGCAGGTCCAGGTTCTCGAAGTCGGTCCCCTTGACCGCGTCATCGACGGGCCGGGTGCCCCGGATCAGGGCCTTCCCGCCACCCTTGACCCGCGGCCGGATGCGGAACAGGAAGCTAGCCGCGCCCTGCGGATCCAGGTCCCACAGCAGGACCCGGTAGCCGCCGCGGGCCGCTAGGTAGGCGAGGTTGACGGCGGTAGAGGTCTTGCCGACGCCGCCCTTGATGTTGTAGGTCGCGAAGATCTTCATGAGGCGGCCAGCCTGGTCAGCGCCGCGATCCGGGCCTGGCCGGCCGGGCTGGCGAAGTCGGTGAACAGCCCGGCGAACTCGGCCCGGGCCCGGCGCTGCCGGCGCGCGAGCCCGGCCGCTATCTCGCCCATGGCCAGCAGGGTCTGGGCCGGGGCCCGCCGCTCGTCCATCATCTGCACGGCGAAGGCCCGCAGCTCGCCGCGCTGCACGTCGGTGTCCTGGAACTCGCCGAGGCAGTCCTGCAGGCCCTTGAGCTCCTGAACCGCCCGCCACTGCACGCCGGGGGCCTGGAGGGAAGCGAAGATCTCCAGCAAGTACCGCAGCTCCTTGCATCGCTTGCGCAGGTCGTGGAGGCTTTCCGGTGGCGAGGCCGCGGTGATCGCGGCACCACTGGCCAGTACCCGCCGGTGCACGGCGGCGATGCTGGCCGCCGCCAGCGCCCCGGCGGTCGGCTTGCGGCGGGTGACGGCGGCCGCGTCGTCGAGGACCTCGCGCCAGTCCCGGCCCAGGCGCCCGAACCGGGCCGAGCGCAGCCCGCGCGCCAGCCCGCGCTGCGCCCGGGCGCGCGAGCGCCGCAGGTGATCGCCGAACGGCTCAAGGTCGGCGGGATCGGCGCCGATGAGGCGGGCCGTCATGGCCGGCAGGCCCAGCAGGTAGACATCCAGATCGCGGGTCGGAGTGGTCAGGTCGCCCAGCCACTTGAATTCCGGCTGGAACCGCCCACGGGCGCCAGGCGGCAGGACCTGCCCGGCCAGCTTGAGCGCGCTCCTGGTGCGCCGTACCGCGACCCGCAGGTCGTGCAGGAACTCGGTGTCGAGATCCGCGATAGTGCCGGGGACATTGGCCTCCAGCATGCCCAGCAGCGCGGCGAAGACCGAGGCCATCGCCGTCGCGGCGGGCATCCCGGGCGCCATCTCGACATCGATCCGGCCGGAGTAGTCCCCGGCCCGGCGCCCGGCCGACGCCAGCACGGCCTCGAGCGCGGGCTGCTCGTCGGTCGTGACGCCGGGCACCGCGGCGAGCAGGCCCGCCAGCCGGCCGGCCTGGGCCTGGTAGCCGCGCACCGCGCTCACCGTCAGCCGCTCCGGCAGCTGCGCCGCTGCCGGGTAGGTCACCGACATCCGGTCCGCGGTGACCCTGGCGATGGTCTTGTCGTCGTCGTTCAGTGCCCGCTGCTCGCGCAGGGCGCTGGTGGCCCTGGCCACCAGCAGCAGCGCCCGGACGCCGACCACGGACGCCAGGCGCTCGGCGAGCGGCCCGGCCGGCAGCGTGTCCAGCTGGCTCGGCCAGCTGGGTACCCGGTCCCCAGCTGCGCCCTGGAACTGCTCGGCGGCGACCTGTGTCCCGTCGCGGCCCGTCAGCCGGAGCTCGGTCCCGCCGCGGCCGACGACCTGCTCCAGTGTGAGCCCGGCGCGGTACAGGCGCCAGTCGAAGGTATCCAGCCAGGACCGTCGCACGGTCGTCCGCCGGGCCCCGCTGGCCAGGGAGAAGCCGCTGCCGGACAGCCTGGCGGCGGCCAGCGCGTCCGGTTGCGGCGGCACCCCGGCGGTGTCAGGCACCAGGTCCGGCGGCACGTCGGGCAATGTCTGACCTCGCAGCTATGGGCGGCCCGGGCCCGGCCCGCGGAGTGCCTCAACCTGGGCGAAACGACATCTGCGGCAGACTGTATCAGCGGCTAGGCTTCAGCAGGTGAGCGCCTGGACAACGGTCTCTGAGCTGGCCACCGGGGCCGGCACGCTGGTGCTGGCCGTGGCTACCTTCGCCTCGGTTCGGTCGGCGAACCGCTCGGCGCGTACCGCGGAGATTGTCCGCAAGGCCGGGATGCGCCCGATCCTGATGAACTCGCGGCTGCAGGATCCCGCGCAGAAGGTCTCGTTCGTCGATGAGAAGTGGATGGCGGTCCCGGGCAGCGGTGCGGCGGTCGAGGCGACGGACGACGCCGTTTACCTGGCGGTCTCACTCCGCAACGCGGGCACCGGGATGGGCATCCTGCAGGGCTGGCGCATCTGCGACATCGTCGAGCGCGGCCCCATTCAGCGGCGCCCGGAACTGGAGGAATTCACGGCCCAGACCCGGGATATGTACGTGGCGCCGGGCGACATCGGCTTTTGGCAGGGCGCGCTCCGCGACCCGTCGGCCGAGATTTTCAAGCACGCCACCGCGGCCATCGAGGCCCAGACCCGGCTAACCCTGGACCTGCTCTACGGTGACTTCGAGGGTGGCCAGCGCGTGATCAGCCGCTTCCTGCTCTCCTACAGCCCGTTCGGCCACCGGCAGCTGGGCGAGAACCTGGACGGCCACGTCGGCCAGCCGCCCGGCCAGAGCGCCAGGACGGCGGCCCCACCCGCCGGGGGCCAGGGCCGCGAGCTGACCGCCGGGCAGGAGGAGCTCCAGTCCAGGCCAGCCTCCGCCCGGTGGATCGCCTCGGTGGTCCGGCACTGGAACTTCGACCAGGCCGATCCGCGCTAGCTCGTCCCGGCCCGGGCCCGCGCTGGCCCAAAGCTCCGGAACCAGGGAGGATTGAGGGCAGACGGGCCTGGATCACCGGTAAGGGAGTTCTCATGCTGCAGGTGTTTGCCTTCGACAAGGTCGGCGTCGTGCTCAGCGACCTATACTTCGTCGACCCCAATCCCGGCAAGGGCCAGGAAGGCCCCGAGCGCGGCGTGCGCCTGGAAGTGCGGATGATGGCCCAGGGCGAGCTGAACGGGTCCATCTACTCGGCCCGGCCGATCGAGGTCGGCCAGCCGGTCTGGCGCGCCGACCTGCTCGAGGCGGCCGACGGGCCGCCCGGCAGCCTCAACCGCGCGCACCACCACCCGAGCTTCCGCGGCTGGGAGCCTGGCAAGCGGGTCTTTGACCGCGGGCTGTCCGGCGATCCGGTGCGCTGGGTGGGCGAGCAGCTGGCCGACCTGAGCGGGCTGCTGGAGCGGGCCGGGATCGAGTCGGATGCCGCGCTGGCCGCCGACGCCGAGCAGCTGCGCGCGTCGGTCCCCGACATCGAGCGCGCGCTCAGCGGCCTGCTGGACCGGGTCAAGGCCGGCGAGCTGGCCACCGTCCCGGCGGGCGGCGAGGTGTCCAGCGCGCGGATCAGCTGGCTGTAGGCGGCTCGCGGGCCGCCCGGATCAGGCCAGCCGGGTGAGCTCGACGCTGACCGCCATGGTGCTGCTCGGCGCGCCATGGTAGATGCCCTTGAGCGGCGGCACGTCGGCGTAGTCCCGGCCGGCGGCGACGATCACGTGCTGCTCGCCGACGATCACCCGGTTGGTCGGGTCGCTGGCCGCCCACTCACCGGTCCAGTACTCGACCCAGGCGTGGCTCTGCCCGACGACCTCGTCGCCGGGCTCGGCCCCGGACTTGGGGTAGAGGTAACCGGATACGTACCGGGCGGGGATACCCACCTCGCGCAGCAGCGCCACGGTGAGGTGGGCGATGTCCTGGCAGACCCCCTTGCCCTGGTCCCAGGCCTCCTGGGCGCCGGTCTGCACGCCGGTGGCGCCGGGCACGTAGGCGACCCGATCGCGGACCCAGCCCGCGATCTCGCCCGCGGCCTCCAGCGGGTCCGCGCCGACGGCGCGCTCGCGGGCGATGGCGGCCAGCTCGGCGCTGACGGTGGTGCGCTCGGTCGGCATCAGGTACTCCATCAGCCGGCCGTCGGCCGTCCGGCCGATGAGTTCCTTCCACGGCAGCGGCGGCGCGGGATCGCGCGGCGGGCTGGTCTCGACCGTGGCACTGGCGGTGACCATCAGCTCGTCATGGGGGGCCTGAATGTCGAACGAGCTCACCAGCGTGCCCCAGTAGTCGCGGTAGGACCAGATCGGCGCCTGGGAGTCCGTCGTCAGCCGCGCCTCGAGGGTCGTCTGTCGCGGTAGCGATGGCGGCCGCATCCTGGCCTCGTTATAAGACGCCCGGGCGCCACCCTGGTACAGCACATGGGTCTTGTGCGTGATCTTCAGGCGCCAGCCCACGCTCGTCCCTCCTGGGCCCAGGTCACCGGCTGCGCATAGGTGAAGTAACGCTCAGTGATCGCCTCGGTCGCCTCCAGGCACGTTTCCTGCAGGGCGCTCAGCAGCTCGCCGAGCTGACCCGGCAGCAGCTGCGGGTCGGCGTACTCCAGCCGCGTGCGCAGCCGCCCGATCGGCCGCCGGGCGGGGTCACCCATCCCGGCCCGGCCCGGGCCCGGATCCAGCGCGGCCAGGCATTCCTCCGCCGTGCCCAGGGTGTGCAGCACGGACCGGGGGAACAACCGGTCCAGGATGAGAAACTCGGCCACGTGCGCGGCGTCCCCGGTCCAGCTGCGGGTGCGGATGAACGACTCGTAGGCGCCGCAGGCCCGCAGCAGCATGGGCCAGCCCGCCTCGTGCGGCGCGGCGGCCATCCGGGCCAGCAGCAGCCGCGCGGTCATGTCGACCCGCTCCAGGCTCTGGCCGAGGATCAGGAACCGCCAGGCGTCGTCGTGGCTCATGGTGGAGTCGGCCAGCCCGAAGAACAGGGCGGCTCGCTCGCTGATGAAACGCAGATAGACGTGCGGGCCCAGCCGCTCGGCCGCCCGGCGCTGCCGGGGCAGGGCCAGCGCGGTCACGTTCAGGCACTCCCACATCTCGCCGGAGATCACCTCGCGGACGCTGCGCGCCCCGCCGCGGGCGGAGAGCATCGCCCCGGCGACGGCGCTCGGGGTCTTCTGGTCGTAGGCCAGCTGGTACAGGGTCCCGTCGATGTCCAGCCGGGTGTCGGCGACGGCCGGGATCCCGAGGACACCGAGCAGGGCCCGGCAGGTGGCGTCCTCGTCGGACTGCGGTTCCTCCAGCGTGTGGTGCACGTAGACATCCGCCATCCGGGCGGTGTCGTCGGCTCGCTCGACGTAGCGCCCGGTCCAGAACAGCGTCTCGGCGATCCGGCTGAGCAGGCCCGAGTTCATGACCGCCCGCCTCTCACTGCTGCTGGCCCTGCTGGGTATGGGCGGGGCCGGGCTGCCGGGCGACGCCGTCGGGCGCCTGGGCCGCCGCCGTCAGCTGCTGCGCCGCAGCCGGCTCGGCCGCCGGCCGGTCGGCCTGCAGCACCCACGTGTCCTTGGACCCGCCGCCCTGGCTGGAGTTCACGACCAGCTCACCCTCCCGCAGCGCCACCCGCGTCAGGCCGCCGGGCAGCACCCAGACGTCGGTCCCGTCGTTGACGGCAAACGGCCGCAGGTCGATGTGCCGCGGGGCCAGCCGCTCGCCGATGAGGACCGGCGAGGTGGACAGGGCTACCGGCCGCTGGGCGATCCAGCCGCGCGGGCTGGCCTTCACCTTGGCGCGGAGCGCGAGCAGGGCCTTCTCGTCGGCGCGCGGGCCGATGACGATGCCGCTGCCGCCAGCTCCGTCGACCGGCTTGAGCACGAGCTGGTCCAGCCGCTCGAGCACCCAGGCCAGGACCTCGGGATCGTCGAGTCGGTAGGACTCCACGTTGTCGAGCACCGGTTCCTCGCTCAGGTAGTAGCGGATCAGGTCCGGCAGGTAGGTGTAGAGCAGCTTGTCGTCGGCCACGCCGTTACCGACGGCGTTGGCGATCGTCACGTTGCCGGCCCGGGCGGCGTTCAGCAGGCCGGGGCAGCCGATGACCGAGTTGGCCATGAAGTGCAGGGGATCCAGCCAGTCGTCGTCCACCCGGCGGTAGATGACGTCCACCGGACGGCGGCCCTGGGTGGTGTGCACGAAGATCTGGTTGCCCTCGCACATCAGGTCGCGGCCCTCGACCAGCTCCACGCCCATCAGCCGGGCCAGGAGGGTGTGCTCGAAGTAGGCCGCGTTGTTCACCCCCGGCGTCAGCACGACTACGACCGGGTCGATCGCCCGCGCCGGCGCGGCCGCGCGGAGCGCCGACAGCAGCCGTGCCGGGTAGACGTCTACCGGGTTGACGTGCTGCTCGGCGAAGAGCGCGGGGAAGGTCCTGGTCATCGCGAGCCGGTTCTCCAGCACGTAGCTCACGCCCGACGGGATCCGGATGTTGTCTTCCAGGACGCGGAACTGGCCCTGCTCGTCGCGGACCAGGTCGATGCCGGCGATGTGGACCCGGACGCCGTTCGGCGGGGTCAGCCCGTGCACCTCGCGGCGGAACCGCTGCGAGGTGAAGACGAGCCGCCACGGCAGCACGCCATCGGCGACGACCCGGGCCGGCCCGTACACGTCGGCCAGGAAGGCCTCCAGCGCCAGCACGCGCTGGCGGACGCCGCGCGTGACCAGGTCCCATTCGACCGCGTCGATGACCCGCGGGATCATGTCCAGCGGGAACGGGCGCTCCTCGCCGGCGTAATCGAAGGTGACGCCCCGGTCGGTGAACAGGCTGGCCAGCTGGTCGGCGCGGTAGCGCAGCTCGGCCGGATCTAGCGGCTGGAGCGCGGCCAGGAGGGCGTGATATTCGGGCCGCGGCCTGCCCGGCTCCTCGAACATCTCGTCCCAGGCATCCGCCAGGTGATAGCTATCGAAGATGTCCGCCACGTCCAGAGCGTAGTCGCCAACTGTTTCGCCGTCATTACATGCATTCCGCGAGGTAGTAGCGGTTGCCGCTCAGAACGAGGTCTCTGCCAGCCACTGGGTTACTAGCGCGCCGTCCCCGAACACGGCGACGGCCGGGTCGTCGGCGGGCGCCCGGCGGAGCAGGACGAGCAGCAGCGCCGCGGCCGGGCCGGTCAGGGCGGCGTCGCCGCGGCCGTGGCCCGGCCGCACGCTTATCCCGTCGCGGTCGTGACTGATCAGCCACTCGCCCGCGCCGTCCAGGCCCTTGTCGGTGGCGTGCACGTGCAGGACGCGGCCGGGCGGCAGCGCCGCCGCGCGGGGGTCGGGGCGGCCGTACAGCGGGCCGCTGATGACGGTGAGCCACTCGTCTATCGCGTCCGCGGCGATCCGCGGCGCGATGTCGGGCTGGCGGCCGGCGGCGAGCTGGGCGTCGGCGGCGTGGACCAGCGTCTCGTGGGCCATCCGGCGGCCCCAGAAGCTGGCCGGGACCAGCTCGCCGAACGTCCACACCTGGTCACCGCCCGCTTCGGCGATGGCCGCGACGGCCCGCCGGGCCCCCGCCGTCAGCCACGGCGCGCGCTCCGCCGGGTCGTCGGGGAACCGGCCGTCGGGCAGGGACCTGAAGGAGATGCACTCGGCCGAGCGGGTCCCGGTGATCGCGGCCGCCCACCGGTGCACCCGGCCGACGTGAATGGCCAGCTCCCGCAGCGTCCAGTCCGGGCAGGTCGGGACGGGCCGGGCCAGGTCGCCGTCTTCGACCAGCGCGGCGATGGCGGCCGTGGCCGCCTCGATCTGCGCGTAGTACTGCTCGGGGCTCAGCGGTTCGGGGCCTAGTGGTTCAGGGCCTAGCGTCATGGCGTCCCTCCGGGCGGCTCGGCTGCCGTCACCCTACCGAGGCGGCCGCGGCACGGGCCATGGAAGAAACTCCGGTCCCGGCGGGTTGCCGCTGACGTGATCGATGTGCCCTTGTCCGTCCTGGACCTCTCACCCGTAGCCGCCGGCACCACCGCCGGGCAGGCCCTGCGGCAGACCACCGTCCTGGCTCAGCGCGCCGAGGAACTGGGCTACCACCGGTTCTGGGTGGCCGAGCACCACAACATGCCGGCCATCGCCAGCTCGGCGCCGGCCGTCCTGCTCGCCCACCTGGCCGCCGCGACCTCGACCATCCGGGTGGGATCGGGCGGCGTGATGCTGCCCAACCACGCGCCGCTGGTGGTGGCCGAGCAGTTCGGGACGCTGGAAGCGCTGCACCCGGGCCGCGTGGACCTGGGCATCGGCCGGGCCCCCGGCACCGACCAGCTCACCGCCCTCGCGCTGCGGCGCACGACGGAAGGGCTGTCGGCGGAGGCGTTCCCGGAGGAGCTGACGGACCTGATCTCGCTGTTCACCGGGGAGGACGAGCGGTGGCCGATCCTGGCCATGCCCGGCCGCGGTGACATGCCCGCGATCTGGCTGCTCGGCTCGAGCGGGTTCAGCGCTCAGCTGGCCGGGCTGCTGGGACTGCCGTTCTCGTTCGCACATCACTTCAGCGCAGCCAACACCGAGCCCGCACTGGCCCTTTACCGGGATAACTTCCGGCCCTCCCGGTGGCTCCAGCGCCCCTACGCGATGGTCGCCGTCGCCGCCATCTGCGCCGACACCGACGAGCGCGCGCAGTGGCTGTCCGGGCCCGCCGCCCTGTCGTTCCTGCAGCTGCGCTCCGGCCGCCCGCAGCCGCTGGCCACCCCGGAGGAGGCGGCCGCCTACCCCTACTCCGGGCTCGACCGGGAGATGGCCCGGCAGCGCTTCGACGGCCAGGCCATCGGCTCGCCGGATACGGTGCGCCGGCAGCTGACCGGCCTCCTGGAGCGCACGGGCGCGGATGAGCTGATGCTCACCGCGCAGGTCTACGACATCGACGACCGCGCCCGGTCCCTGGAGCTGATCGCCGAGAAGGTGGCCGGCGGCCTGCGCCAGTCGGAGAGCTGACCGGAGCCCTGCCCGCCGGGGCCGGGCGTGATTGAGCCCAGGTCGTGATGGAGCCCGGTCGTGCTTGCACCGCTCAGCCGCCCTTGAGCAGGCCGAGCGGGCTGGGCGCGGCGAACTGGACGTCCACGACGGGCTGGCCCTGCGCCCCGGCCACCGAGATCTGCGAGTCATAGGGCGGTCGCTGCCCGCGCAGCACGCCGCGCAGCCAGTCCACGTAGCTGCTCTCGCTCATTCCGGCCGGGTGGTCGGCGCTGGCCAGCTCGGCCGACCGCAGCGGCATGCTGGTATCTGCGCCCGGCCCGGCGTCGGTGAACGCCAGCACCTGGACGGGGTGAACGGACGCCAGCGTGGCCAGCATCAGCAGCAGCCGCGAGTCGACCTGGCCTGCGGTGAGCTCGGCCCTGCCCGCAGCCTGTAGCTTGATTTTCGAGTTGCCTAGCAGCTGCGCCGCGGCGCCCTTCCTGGCCTGGACATCCTGGCCCAGCGCCACGGTGTAGGCGGCGGCGCCGCCCGCCGCGACCACCCGCACCTCGATCTGCGCCGCCCCGGAACCGAACCGGGCCAGCACGGCCGGCGCGTAGACCGTGCCTAGCCGACCGCCGAACTGGCTCTGCAGGGCGGGGGTGGCCACGACGATGTCGGCGCCCAGCGGGTCGGCCGCGCTAGCGCTCAGCATCTGCAGGTCCGCGGCCTGCACCCCAGCGGCCTGCAGGGCGGCGCACATCGCCGGATCGCATGCGGCGATCGCGCTGCGGCTGACCTGGCGCGAGACCCACTCCGCCGCCTGGCTCCGCGTCGCGGCCGCCGCCGCGACGGCGCCCTGGGACGGGCTGCGCTGGCCCGCACGGGGCTGGGGTACCTGGGAGGCCGGACGCCGGGCCGACGGGCCCGAGTGGTGGCTGGACGCAGCGATGGCCGGGATCCCAGCGATGGCGAGCAGCGCGAGCAGCACCAGGATGACGGCAGCACGCGGCCGCTTCCGGGGGCGCGCAGACCGGCGTCCCGGGCTGCCGGGTCCGGGCCTGGGCCCAGTCACGGGCGGGCTCCCGGCTCCGGGCGGGGGCGCGGTTACGGACGCGGACGCGGGCGGGGGAGCAGGCGCGGCTTCCTGGGCTTCCCAGGGCGGGGTCTTGGGGACCGGGCCGGTGACGAGCGTCGGCGCCGGACCGGACGGCTCAGCCAGCGTCGGCGCCCGCGCTGGACCCGGCGGCTCGGCCGGCCCCGGTGGCTCGGCCAGCGGGCGCGGCAGCGAGGCCGGAAGCGGATGCTGGATCGGCCGGGGCGGCGGCGGCCGCTGAATCACCGGCGGCCCGAGTTCCGGCTCTGGCAGCGGCCCGGGAGGGCTCGGCGGTCCCGGCGAGGCGGGCGGGTCAGGCGGACTCACCGGATCCGGTGGACTCACCTGATCGGGCGCACGGGACGGGTCAGACAGCGGCCGACGCAAGGATGCGGGCAGCGGATGCTGCACCCACCGCGGTGGTGGCTGCTGGATCCGGTCCCCGCGCGCCTGCCGCTCGCCGGCGGGGCGGGCTCGCTTGGGCAGTGGGTCCGCCGACCCGGCCGGGCTCGGGGCCGGGTCACGAGTCCGGCCGCGCCGGGCGTGCCTCGACGCCTTTTCGTTCTCTGCCATGAGCCCGTCCCCCCAGGCCGATCCACCCCTGTCTGCCAGCGCAACACAAAGTGGCAGGGGCTTTCAACCAGAACCTGTAATCTCGTCGCTTCTGGCTGGGTCCCGGGTCGCCGCTGTCGGGCTATCGCCCGGGCCGCCGCCACGGCGTGGCCTTCCGCTAGGACGGCGCCGCCGTCACACTAGGGGCGTGCACGATTTCGACCTGCTCGTCATAGGTTCGGGTCCCGGCGGCCAGAAGGCGGCCATTGCGGCGACGAAGCTCGATCGCCGGGTGGCTATTGTCGAGCGGCCGGAGATGCTCGGCGGCGTCTGCCTGAACACCGGCACGATTCCCTCGAAGACCCTGCGCGAGGCGGTTCTGTACCTGACGGGCCTGGACCAGCGCGAGATGTACGGCCAGAGCTACCGGGTCAAGGACGAGATCACCATCGCCGACCTCACCGCCCGGACCCGGCATGTGGTCAGCCGGGAGAACGACGTCGTCCGCAGCCAGCTGGTCAGGAACCGGATCACGATCCTGACCGGCACGGCGCGGTTCACCAGCCCGACTTCGGTCGAGGTCGCCGAGGTGGGCGGCCGGGCGCGCGAGGTGAGCGCAACGAACATCGTGATCGCCACCGGCACCCGGCCCGCGCGGCCCGCCACCGTCGCCTTCGATGAGCGCACCATCATTGACTCGGACGGGATCCTGCAGCTTGACAAGGTGCCGCGCTCCATGGTGGTGGCCGGCGCCGGCGTGATCGGCATTGAGTACGCGTCCATGTTCGCGGCGCTGGGCACCAAGGTCACGGTGGTGGAGCAGCGCGACCGGATGCTCGAGTTCTGCGACGTCGAGGTGGTCGAGGCGCTCAAGTACCACCTGCGCGACCTGGCGGTGACCTTCCGGTTCGGCGAGACGGTCACGGGGGTGGAGTCCCGGCCCGAGGGCGCGATCGCCTCCCTGGCCAGCGGCAAGCGCATTCCGGCCGACACGGTCATGTACTCAGCCGGCCGCCAGGGCCAGACCGATGACCTCGACCTGCCGGCGGCCGGGCTAGAGGCCGACAAGCGCGGCCGGATCACGGTGGACGAGTTCTTCCGGACCTCGGTGCCGAGCATCTACGCGGTCGGGGACGTGATCGGCTTCCCGGCGCTGGCCGCGACCTCGATGGAGCAGGGCCGCCTGGCGGCGCATCACGCCTGCGGGCTCCCGGTGCACTTCGCGCACCTGCTGCAGCCGATCGGGATCTACAGCCTGCCCGAGATCAGCTTCATCGGGAAGACCGAGGACCAGCTCACCCACGAGTGCATCCCGTTCGAGGTGGGGGTGTCCCGGTACCGGGAGCTGGCCCGCGGCCAGATCATCGGCGACTCCTACGGCGTGCTCAAGCTGCTGGTGTCACCCGAGGACCACAAGCTGCTCGGCGTGCACGTGTTCGGGACGGGCGCGACCGAGCTCGTGCACATCGGCCAGGCCGTCATGGGCTGCGGCGGCACGGTCGACTACCTGGTCGACGCCGTGTTCAACTACCCGACGCTGGCCGAGTCCTACAAGGTCGCGGCCCTGGACGCGACCAACAAGATGCGCGAGATGGAGCGGTTCTCCCACCTCTAGCTTCTCAGCCGCAGCCGCAGGCCCCGCCGCAGCAGCCGCCACCGCCACCGCCGGGCGCGGGGGCCGACGCGCCGGCCCGGCCGCCCACCGCCACGGTCGACAGCAGCTTCACGGTGTCCTCGTGACCCTGCGGGCAGGCCGCCGGGTCGGAAGCCTGGCTCATCGGCCGGGACTGCTCGAAGGTATCTCCGCAGGACCGGCATCGGTACTCGTAGCGTGGCACGCCCTCATGTTATGCCCAGCCGCCGCGCCCGGCGACGTCGCTGGCGTCGCCGTGGCGGGCTCCTCGCGGACGGCCGGCCCGGAGACCGGCTCGGAGACCGGCTCGGAGTAGATGAACTGCTTACCGCGGGTCAGCGAGACCAGGGCGCCGACCAGCGACATGGCGATGGCCGCGCTGAACACCACCACCAGGCCGTGATGGAACGGGCCGGAGACCAGGGTGGGGAAGAACTCCTTGCTGGTCAGCGCGGCGGCATTGCGCGGGGAGAGCTTCCCGAGCACGTGGTAGGGCTTGAGCAGGCTAGCGATCGGGTTGTAGCCGAGGAACGAGGCGAACAGCGTGCTGACCGGCGGCAGGTGCGAGACGTGGGCAGCCACCGCGGCCGGCACCCCCTTGGCGCGCAGGCCGGCGGACAGGGTCTGGGGGAGGGTCGCGGCCAGCCCGGCGATCATCAGGGAGAAGAAGATGCCGATCGACAGCGACATGCCGGAGTTCTGGAACGTGGAGCGCATGCCCGAGGCGGCGCCCCGGTACCGGGCGGGCACACTGCTCATGATCGCCGAGGTGTTCGGCGAGGCGAACAGGCCCGAGCCCAGCCCGTTGGTGCAGATGATCAGCGCGAAGACCCAGTAGGGGAAGTCGATCGGCAGCAGCAGCAGTCCGGTGAACGCGCACGCGCCCACCAGCAGGCCGCCGGTGGCGAACAGCCGCTGGCCGTACTTATCCGACAGGTAGCCCGAGATCGGCCCGGCGATCAGGAACCCCGCGGTCAGCGGCAGCATGTAAATGCCGGCCCACAGCGGGGTGTCGGCGAAGGAGTAGCCGTGCAACGGCAGCCAGATCCCCTGCAGCCAGAAGATCAGCATGAACTGCAGGCCGCCGCGGGAAATAGACCCCAGCAGGCTGGCCGCGTTGCCCGCCGCGAACGCCCGGATCTTGAACAGCCCCAGGTAAAACATCGGATCGGCGACGTGCGTCTCGATCAGGCAGAACACGACGAGGATGGCCGCGCCGCCGAACAGGCCGGACAAGACGAAGGGGCTAGTCCAGCCGGTGGCATGGCCGCCGTAGGGCTGGATGCCGTACGTGATCGCGATCAGCAGCAGGCTGGCGCCCGCCGCGAACGTGATGTTGCCCCACCAGTCGAGCCGGGCGCGCCGCGTGGCCGAGATCTCGCGCAGCTTCTTGTACGACCACACCGTGCCGAAGATGCCGATCGGCACGTTCACCCAGAACACCGCGCGCCAGTCCCAGGCCGCCAGCAGGCCGCCGAGCAGCAGCCCGACGAACTGGCCGGAGATGCCGGCGATCTGATTGATGCCCAGCGCCATGCCGCGCTTGTTAGCCGGGAACGCATCGGTCAGGATCGCGGCCGAGTTGGCCATCAGCATGGCGCCGCCGAAGGCCTGCACCATCCGGCCGATGATCAGCCACAGCGCCCCCGGGCCGCCGGTCAGCGGATCGAGGGACAGCCCGATCGAGGCCAGCGTGAAGACCACGAAGCCGAGATTGTAGATCCGCACCCGGCCGAACATGTCGCCCAGGCGGCCGAGCGTGACCACCGCCACCGCGGTGATCAGCAGGTATCCGATGATCATCCACAGCAGGTAGCTGATGTTGCCGGGCGCCGTGGGGTCCAGGTGAATGCCCCGGAAGATCGCCGGCATCGCGATGATCACGATCGATGCGTCGATCGTGGCCATGGTCATGCTGAGGGTCGTGTTCGACAGCGCCATCCACCGGTAGCGGTCGTCCTGCCCGGCCTCGCCCGTGCTGACGTTCCCCGCGCCCGCGTGCCCCGTGCTCGTGTGGTCCGTCTTGTCCTGCCCTGCTCGCCGCTGCCCCATCGTTATCCGCACGATGATTGAGCCTACCGCGAAAAGGTTGCTTAACAGCAACTAGTTATCGGGCGGCGCCGCGGGTCCGCGGTGGCGGGTTACTTGACGGCCATCCGGACCCGGTAAGTCCACCACCAGGTGCGCGGCCCCGTCAGCCGCCGCCCGGCGATCTCCCGCAGGGCCGTCAGGCCGATCTCGTCTTCCGTCACGCCCGCCTCCAGCAGCGCGACGGCGCCGCCCTGGCTCAGCGCCACGTCCACCAGCCGGCGAGCGTCGCCCTGCTCCTCGCTGTCCACGGCGATCTCCCTGGCCTGGCGGAAGAGCCCGCTGGCCGTGATCCGCTGCAGGTGCCTCTTGCCGGCATGCGGGGGACGCAGCCCGCTCGCCGTCTCTAGCTCCGTGACCCGGGTGGCGAACTCCGCGTAGGCGGCGTCCGTCTCCGCGTCGATGCAGGGCGGCCAGTCACAGTCGTAGGCCGCGAAGACCCCGCCCGGCCGCAGGATCCTGATGATCTCGGGGAGCGCGCGGGAGGCGTCGAACCAGTGCATGGCCTGGCTGGCCGTCACGATGTCCGCGCAGGCGTCGGGCAGCCTGGTGTCCTCCGCGCTCCCGGCCAGCACCGAGAACCTGGCCGAGCCTGCCGCCGGCCCCGGCGCCGGGGATGCAGCGCCCGCCGCCTCCGGTCCGCCCGCCGCCTCCGGTGCCAGGCCGAGTCGCCGCTCGGCGACCGCGCGCATCCCGTCGCCTGGCTCGACCGCGACGACGCTGCGGGCGTGGTCGGCCCAGATCGCGGCGGACAGCCCGGTGCCCGCGCCCACGTCGACCACGTCGGGCGCGGGCGTGCCCGCCCACTGCTTGAGCACCTCGGCCAGCTTGACCGGCGGGTGTGGCCTGGCCGCGTCGTACTCGGCGGCAAAGCCAGCGAACCGGGTGACCGCATTCGGCATGTGCTGCTCCTGCCTGCTACATCACTTGATATCGAGATATTAACGCGTGAACCTGCAGGCAGCCCGGAGCTTGGCCAGGCCAGTTCGCTGTCGAGCCCACGGACGCCGGGCAACGTCGGGCAGCGTGACCGGTGACGACCACGCACGGCGGGATTCGCCGAGGCTGGTGCGGCGGGCTACGCCGGCAGGTCGGGCTCGATCCCGGCCACGGTCGCGCAGTCGTCGCCGAACGTGATGGTGGCGGCCACCTGCTGGCCCGAGAGCACCCGCGGGAGCCAGTACTTGGCGTCGTCCCACATGCCGTCGAGCGGCAGCGCGTCCTCCGGGTACCAGCGCGGCGCGATCTCGTCGGACTCTGCCAGCTCGCCCTGGTAGGACGTGGTCAGGTAGACCTCGGCCATCTGGTCCCAGGACGGCCGCGCGGGGAACCGGAACTGGATGGTCGCCACGTGCGCGAGCGCGTCGGGGGAGAGGATCAGGGACGACTCTTCCTCGACCTCGCGCACGGCCGCGGCGACCGGCTTCTCGCCCGGCTCGATGTGGCCGCCTAGCCCCACCCAGCGACCCTGCCCGAAGCCGGCTTTCTTGAGGCCGAGCAGCACCTCAGGTCCGTCGGCGGCGGGGCGGCGGATGAAGCACAGGCAGGTCCGGATGAGCATCGCGCTCAGCCTAGTGCCGCAGCGCCGCCGCGGCCCGCAAGCGCG
>Ga0208220_1000185_pt1 | contig 25047 bp, 27 predicted proteins | sample NGESurdeep092012_9_FD_184484 | JGI IMG/M metagenome (GOLD analysis project Ga0208220, IMG submission 184484) | Arctic peat soil microbial communities from Barrow, Alaska - NGEE Surface sample F53-1 deep-092012 (SPAdes) | ecosystem: Environmental > Terrestrial > Soil > Wetlands > Peat ...
TCGGCCGGGCCGTACTGGCTAGCCGGGCCGTACTGGCCGGCCGAGTGCTGCGGCACTCCGGCCAGCCGGGCAGTCGCCGCGTTGATCCGCTCCATCAGTTCCCTGTCCTCGCGGATCTCATCATCGGTGGGGGACAACACCAGGAGCGCGGTCATGATGACCGATACCACGCCGATCCCGATGATGAGCGGCAGCAGGAAGCCCTCGGCCGTGGCGCCGCCGGCCGGCATGGCCGTGCCCGCCGGGACACTGTGCATGTGCATCGCCGCCATGCCGGTGTAGTGCATGCCGCTGACGGCGACGCCCATGATCAGGGATGCACCCAGCGTGGCCCGGACGCCGCGCAGTCGCAGCGCCGCCCACAGGGCCGCTGTCGCGGCCACGATCCCGATCACCACGGAGATCGCGAACAGCGACGGGGTGTAGCTCATCGTGGCCGGCATCTCCATGGCGGCCATGCCGGTGTAGTGCATGCTCGCGACCCCGACACCGGTGATCACTCCCGCTACCAGCAGATTTCGCACCGTCGGCTGGCCGAAGCCGACGATCAGCAGGCCCACGAATACGACGGCCACCGCGATGAACATGCTGCCGACGGTGATGGGAATGTTGTAGCGAATGGTCATGCCCGGGATCGTGTAGCCCAGCATCGCGATGAAGTGCATGACCCAGACGCCGGTCGTGCCGATCGAGAAGGCCGCCAGGAGCAGCCACCGGCCGCGCGCCGCGCCCGTGTAAGCGTAGGCACGGGTCGTGCAGCGAAGCCCGATGAAGGCCCCCATGCACGACATCAGATACCCCAGAACGGGCGTCAGCAAGCCAAAGCTAAAGTTGTTCGCCGCGAGCACTAAGTTCCCCTCCCCCAGATCCCCCATGAGGGTATTGCCGCTGATCAACCGGTGTGGTGCGAATGCGCAGGTTGCGGGGCATTCGCTTCCTGCTAGTGATGGCGACCGCCCTGGGCAGCCAGGCAGCTTCGCGGCGATTGATAACAAAGTCAGTCAGAGCCTCCGACGCCGAGGCCGCCGAGAACGCGTCGCGACTGCGCGAGGCGCTGAACTAGCCGGCCAGCCGGGCGCCCGGAGCCTGGTCGGCTCGGAGGGTACCCGGTAGATCAGCAGTAGCCAGCCGCTGTCCGGCTCGGTCATCCCATCGCCGTCGCTGTGGGCCACCCGCCCGTTCTGGCAGCCCCGCCGCGCCACCGGACGCCCAGGGCCGGCTACGGGTCGCCGGAGATATCCGCTGCTTTGGCCGGGATAACTGCCGGTCCGGATCGGACGCGGCTCCCGGTCGGCGACTCCGGCGGCGCGGCCGGTCACGGCCATTGCGGCTGTCCTCACCATTGCGTCTGCCGTCGCCATTGTGGCCGTCCTGGCCATTGCGCTCGTCCTGGCTATTCCGCGCGGCGTGACTATTGCGGTGGGTCGGGCCATCTTGCGCGGCGTGATCATTGCGTCCGGTCTGACCATTTTGCCCGTCGAAGTCATTCCGTCCATACTGGCCGACGTGGCCATATTGTTCCGGCGGGTCAATCTGTCTCCACTGACCATTGCGGCCGGACGGCCCCGGCACGCCTGCCGCGCCGTCCTGGCCGCCGGGAGATCCAGTCCAGGTAGATGCCGTGCCCGGCCACTGCGCGCTCGGGCCGGCCTGGGCCGACGGCTGCTGCGGTACCGCGGCTAGCCGGGCCGTTGCCGCGTTGATCCGCTCCATCAGCTCCCTGTCCTCGCGGATCTCATCATCGGTGGGGGACAACACCAGGAGCGCGGTCATGATGACCGATACCACGCCGATCCCGATGATGAGCGGGAGCAGGAAGCCCTCGGCCGTGGCGCCGCCGGCCGGCATGGCCGTGCCCGCCGGGACACTGTGCATGTGCATCGCCGCCATGCCGGTGTAGTGCATGCTCGCGACCCCGACACCGGTGATCACTCCCGCCAGCAGCAGGTTCCGCACGGTCGGCTGGCCGAAGCCGACGATCAGCAGGCCCACGGACACCACGGCCACCGCGAGGAGCATGCTGCCGACGGTGATGGGAATGTTGTAGCGAATGGTCATGCCCGGGATCGTGTAGCCCAGCATGGCGATGAAGTGCATGACCCAGACGCCGGTCGTGCCGATCGAGATGGCCGCCAGGATTAGCCACTGAAATTGTTTGCCGCGAGTACTAAAGTTCCCCTCCCCAATCGCCATATGAGGATATTGCGATTCATCAACCCGTGTGGCGCGAACGCGCGCGTTGGGACGCATTCGTTTCGGGCTAGTTATGGCGACCGGGACGCGCTAGCGTGCCGGGGGTGAACAGCTGTGCATTCTGTGACGTCGGTACCGGATCGGCCTTCGTGCATGTGGTCCTGGCAGATGATGTCGCGGTGGCCTTCCTAGATATCCGGCCGGTCTTCAAGGGGCACGTCCTCGTGGTTCCCCGCGCCCACGCCGAGACGCTGGCGGACCTGCCGGCCGCCGACGTGGGGCCGTTCTTCCTCAGGGTACAGCTGGTCAGCGCCGTGATGCCGGCCGCCCTGGGCAGCCAGGGCAGCTTCGTGGCGATAAATAACAAAGTCAGTCAGAGCGTGCCCCACCTGCACGCTCACGTTGTTCCCCGGACGAAAGGGGACGGACTGCGCGGGTTCTTCTGGCCGCGGCAGAAGTACGCCTCCGACGCTGAGGCCGCCGAGTACGCGTCGCGACTGCGCGAGGCGCTGAGCTAGCCGGCCAGCCGGGCGCCCCGTGCAACCGTGCGCGGACGGCTAGCGCAGGGCCGTGACCAGCAGGCAGACGGCCGCCGTGACCTCGGCGACGGCGCCCAGCACGTCACCGGTGATGCCGCCGAGACGACGCACGGCTACCGCCGTCAGCAGCACCGAGGCCGCTAGGGCCGCCGTCATCGCGGCGGCGAATATCCAGCCGAAGGCGGCCGCTGCCGCTACCGCCGCTACCACCAGAACGGCCACCATGGCGGGATGCACGGACCCCGCGACCAGCGCGCCGAGCCCGGAGCCGCGGGCCGCCGGAACGCCGCGCCGGCAGGCCGCCGTCATGGCCAGCCGGGCCGCCACGGCGGCGGTCAGGACCGCGATGATGCCGCGCCCCGCCGACTCCGCCCGGGCCAGAGCGGCGACCTGAATCAGCAGGGTCAGGACCAGCGCCGCCACGCCGAACGGACCGATGTCGGATTTCTTCATGATCTCTAGGGCGCCCTCGGCTGGCCGCCGGCTGCCCAGGCCGTCGGCGAGATCGGCCAGGCCATCGAGGTGTAGTCCGCCGGTCAGCGCGGCCAGGACGGCGATCGCCAGGACGGCGGCCAGCAGCGGCCCGGTCCGGCCCGGATGGCCGGCGACCCAGAGCACGCCGGCCGCGATTCCGCCGAGCAGCAGGCCGACGGCTGGCGCCCAGCACATGGCAGCACCGGCCTGCGGCCTGGTCGGAGCGACCACCGACGTGGCCACGGCGGGCGATGGAGCTTCGCCGGGCGCTGACGCGGCACCCGGCGGTGCGGCTGCGGCCGACGGTGGGGCGGTCGGCGGTGCGGCCGAGGCTGCCGGGTGGCCCCCTCGCTGCCGGGCAGCGGGCAGCGGAATAACGGTCAACAGCGTCACGGCCAGCCGCGGTCCAGCCCAGGGCATGGCACAGCAGCGTACGGCCCGCTGGCCAGGCCCGAGCCAGTGCCCGGATCACCGGGACGCGGCTGGCACCCCACGAGCGGGCGCGGCGGGGTGTCCCCAGGGTCTGATCAAGCTGCCGGGAAGGGAAATCCGGGGTGGCCAGGGCTGCTGCTGATCTTGATGAATGCCCAGACTCCGTAGGAGCTGACGGGGATCTGGTGGAGGTGATGATCGAAGTCGATCGTGATGACCTGGCCGGCCGGGGCCTGGCCGAAGGCGAAGTAGGCGCTGGCGACCTGCCCGCCGGTCTCCACGGGCCCGAACGTAGCGAGTGGCCGCACCAAGGGGCAGCCGCCGGTACTCTCGGGTTCCGCCCGGACCAGGAGGCAGCGTGGCGAGCCGGCCGTACGTGCTGCTGTCGGCGGCTATGTCCGCCGACGGCTACCTCGACGATGCCACCGACCGGCGGCTGATCCTCTCGGACGCGGCCGATCTTGACCGCGTCGACGGGGTCCGGGCCGGCTCGGACGCGATCCTGGTCGGCGGCCGGACCATCCGGCGGGATAATCCCCGCCTGCGCGTGCGGTCCGCCGCCCGGCGCGAGGACCGGCTGCGCCGGGGTCAGCCGGCCAGCCCGGCCCGCGTCACGCTGACCGCCGGCGGCGGCCTCGATCCGGCGGCCCGGTTCTTCGCCGGCGACGGCATCGACAAGCTCGTTTACACCCCGGCCGGGGCGGCCTCCGGGGTGCGGGAGCGGCTCGGCGCGGCGGCGACGGTCATCGGCTGCGGCGATCCGCTGTCCCTGCCCCGGATGCTGGCCGATCTCGCGGGCCGCGGCATCGGCGTGCTGATGGTGGAGGGCGGCGCCATCGTGCTCGGCCAGTTCCTCGCGGCCGGCCTGGCCGACGAACTTCAGCTCGCGATCGCCCCCCTGCGCGTAGCGGACGAGGCCGCGCCCCGGCTGCTGAGCGGAGTCGCCGACCCGGCTGCGCTCGGCAACCTGAGCACGCTCGACGACCTGGGCACGCTGACTGACCTGAGGGCGCCAGCCGATCCGGGACGGGCCTCCGGGCTCCCCGGCCCGGGCCGCCGACCGGGGGAACTGCGGCTGACTGAGGCGAGTCACGCAGGACAGATGGTGGTATTGCGCTATCGGCTGAAGGAGGGGGCCGCGGGCTAGTTTCGGTCGTCGCACGGCATATTGGTCACGTCCGGGACGGACTCGACGGGCCCACTCGGGCTTATCGTGGTTGGCATGGCCGAATGGTGGACAGTGGAGGTCTTCCACGGCGAGTTCCGCGCGTCGCGCTGGCAGGAGTCCTATAGCGGGTCGCTGATCGAGTCGGCGATCTCACACGGCGCGGTGGACTGGTCATGGTCGGAGCACCCGCACGGAGTGGTTTTCGAAGTCTGCTTTGCTGACGACGCGCAATGGCAGGCGTTCTCGGTGCTGCCCGCGGTCCGGGCCGCGCTCGACGCGGTCCCCGACCCGGTGAACGGCCTGCTGGTCTACCGGGGTCGCGGCGGGGGCGCCGGCGCGCCATCGCCGCGAGGGCCGCGGCCGATGGCCGGGGCCGGGGCAGTTGACCTGCCCGAACCGCACGAGGAAGCGGTCCTGGACCTGACCGGCATCTCGCCGGGCTATGCGTCGCAGCCTGGCGGCCCTGCGCAACTGAGCCCCACCGCATGAGCGAGGGGCCCGAGACAGTGCAGGATGGGGAGATGACAGATACCCGAGCGGCCGAAGGCGGCATGCTCTCCGCGATCGAGCGGAGCGGCTATTACCCGGGCCTGGTCGCGGATGCGGTGTCGTCCGCGGTCGGCTCCGAGCCGGTTGTCTCCTTCGCCGTGCATCATGACGCGCACTTCGATCCTGGTATGGAAGTGCGGCGGCACATGACCGTGCTCGCGCTCACCCCGACGCGGCTCGTCTACTCCCACACCGACGAGTACCCGGCGGACGAGACCGATCCGGATGCCCGGCCGCAGGCCGAGACCAGCACCGAGGCGGTTCGCTTCTCGCGCATCTCGTCGGTCGCCCTCACCAGGGCGATCCCCGATCCGGCCTCGTACGTGCCGGGCGTCACCATGCCGAGCGAGGTGGTCCTCACCATCGGCTGGAACGCGCTGTCGCACATCGAGCTGGAACCCGCGCACTGCGGTGACGAGAACTGCGAGGCCGATCACGGGTATACCGGCACCATGACGGCCGACGATCTCACCCTGCGGGTCAGTGAGGCTGCGGACGGCGAGGACGCCGTGCGCCAGGTCCTGGTGTTTGCCCAGGCTCTGGCCGCGGCCACCGGCAGCCCATGACGAGCGCCGAGGCAATCGGCACCGGCGGCCTCGACAGCGGGCTGCCCGCTGCCACAACGCTGTGGCCGCCCGTCGCGCCCCTGATCCCCCGGTACGGCGAGAGCACGCTGGCCGACCTTGCGACCTCGGTGCTGGCCTCTCTCGGCGTGCCCGGCGAGGCGAACCCGCTGGGCCTGCCCGACGTCGAGCGCGCCTGCCTGCTCGTGATCGACGGCCTGGGCTGGGGGCTGCTGCGCGAGCACCAGGCAGCGGCGCCGTTCCTGTCCGAGCTGGCCATGTCGGGCGGCCCGCTCACGGCGGGCTTCCCCGCGACCACGGTCACCAGCCTGAGCTCGCTGGGCACCGGCCTGCCGCCGGGCCAGCACGGCATGCTCGGCTACCAGGTCGCGATCCCGGGCACCGGGCGGCTGCTCAACGCGCTGCGCTGGGACAAGCGGGTCGACCCGATTACCTGGCAGCCAGCTTCGACGATCTTCGAGCGCGCCGCCACTGCGGGCATCGCCGCGTTCCGTATCGCTCAGGGCTCCTACCGGGACTCTGGCCTGTCGACCGCGGTCATGCGCGGCGCGCTCTACCGGTCGGCTGACACGCTGGGTGCGCTAGCTGGCGTCACCGCCGCAGCCCTGGCGCAGGTGCCGCGAGCGCTCGCGCTGGTGTATGAGGCGGGGCTCGACTCGACCGGGCACGTATGCGGCTGCGTGTCCGACGCCTGGCGATTCCAGCTCGGCCACGTCGACCGGCTGGCCGAGCAGCTGGCCGGCGCGCTGCCGCCGGGCACGGCTCTGTACATCACGGCGGACCATGGAATGGTCGACGTGGGCGCGGCGGACCGGCTCGACGCCGACGCCCTGCCGGAGCTCCGGGACGGCGTCGCGATCCTCGGCGGCGAGCCGCGGGCCCGGCATGTGTACGCCAGGGCGGGAGCGGCGGCGGACGTGCTGGACAACTGGCGGGAGACGCTGGGCTCGTCGGCCTGGGTGGCCAGCCGTGACGAGGCTGTCGCCGACGGCTGGTTCGGGCCCGTGGACCCCGGCCTGGCGGACCGGATCGGCGACGTGGTGGCCGCCTGCGCCGGATCCAGGGCAGTCGTGGCGACGAGCGCTGAGCCTCGGGAGACTGCGCTGGTCGGCATGCACGGGTCGCTCGCCGCCTCCGATCAGCTGGTCCCCCTGCTGACCTACGGCCTCAGCTAGACCAACCATGCGGCCGTTGGCGCCCCTCCCGCGATGGCGTTGGCGGGCAGCGAGAGCGTCCTGGCCCGCTGGACTGGCTGTTTGTCCACAGTCGGGGCGGGGAAGTCAATCAAGTTATCCACAGAAAATGGGGAGTTGTCCACCGACATGAGCGATGCGGCTAGTCCACTCGTCGATGTGCCGACGCTCGCCGCGGCGCTCGGGGACGCCCAGGCTCCCGTGGTCCTCGACGTCCGCTGGAGCCTGGGCGGGCCGCCGGGGATCGACAGTTATCGCGCCGGGCACCTGCCGGGAGCGGTCTTCGTGGACCTCGACAGGGACCTGGCCGCCCCGCCCGGCAGCGGCGGGCGCCATCCGCTGCCGGCGGCCGGTGACTTTCAGGCTGCGATGCGGCGGGCGGGCGTCAGCCAGGCCAGTCCGGTGGTCGTCTACGACGACGGCGACTCCACCATCGCCGCGCGGGCGTGGTGGACACTGCGCTATTTCGGTCATGAGCGTGTCCGGGTGCTGGACGGCGGGTACCGGGCCTGGACCGCGGCCGGCCAGCCGGTGAGCACCCACGATCCCGCGCCGCGACCGGGCAGCTTCACCGCCAGCCCTGGCGGCCTGCCCGTCCTCGACGCGCCGGCTGCGGCTGGCCTGGCCCGGTCCGGCGTCCTGCTCGACGCCCGGGCGGCGGAGCGGTATCGCGGGGATGCCGAACCGGTCGACCGGGCGGCCGGGCACATCCCGGCTGCGGTCAGCGCCCCGACGGCGGCGAACGTGGCGTCCGACGGCAGGTTCCGGGAGACCGGGGCGCTGCGCGAGCGGTTTGCGGCGCTCGGCGTGACCGGCGCGACGCCCGTGGGCGCCTACTGCGGGTCCGGCGTCACCGCCGCTCATGAGGTGCTGGCGCTGGCCCTGGCCGGGATCCCGGCTGCCCTGTACGTGGGCTCCTGGTCAGGCTGGGTCGCCGACCCGGCGCGGCCGGTGGCGACCGGGCCGGAGCCCGGCTAGTCCGGCGGCGTGCTGTGGGTCGCACGCGATGGCGCCGGGGGCGGCCCGCACCAGGAGAGGGGCCTCAGCCCCGCTCGGGACTGAGGCCTCACTCCCGCGCGGGCGCCGGCCAGGCAGCCGGCGGCGGCCGGGCGGCTAGGTCATGGCGGCCGCTGCGGGCTAGCCAGGTGAGCGTTCCGATGATCAGCGCCGAACTCGCGGGCTGCCAGCCGTCGGCGGCCACGGCCAGGAGGCACACGGCGGCGGCGGTGACCACCCGCAGCGCCAGCCGGGCCGGGCGCCCCTGGCGAACCCGTCCCGCCCAGCCCGCGGCCTCGCCCGCGCGCTGCCCCGCCGGCTCCGTCGTCTCCATCATCCCGGCCCGCTCGCCCGAGCCGGGTCGGCGGGCCAGCCCCCGCCACCCGGCTCCGGTACTCCCCGCCGGTCCGGCGACGGCGAGATCGGCGAGCGCCTCGCCGCGTCCGAACGGGGTGCGCAGGTCGCTGTAGGCGGCAGCGGCGGCGGCAAACGCGGCGGGCTCGCCGCCATCGCCGCGGTCGGGATGCGTGGCCGTGGCGATGCGGCGCCAGGCGGCACGAACATCATCGTCGGTCAGTTCCGGGTCGGCGGGCAGGCCGAGCGCTCGAAACGGATCGAGGGCCAGGCCCGCCTGCCCCAGGCCGCCCGGCCGCCCGCCTGGGCTGCTAGCCCTCTGACCGACAGCGCCCGCCGCCTGACCAGGAACGCCCGGTCCGTGATCAAGGCCTCCCGCCGCGTCGGCACCCCCCGCCGCCGTCCGCCGGGAATCCCGCCGGATCATCGGCTCCGGCCCGAACGCCGCGTCGAGCAGCGGCGTGAGGTCCGCGAGCTCCGCCATACCCGGCCGTCCCGCCAAGCCCGCCTGCCCGGCCGCGGCGGACCGTCCCGCCAGGCCCAGCTGTTCCGCCAATTCGCACGGTTTCCCCATGGTGACCCCACCCGCCGTGACCCGCCTTTCCCCTTGACCGGCCGCCGGCATCGCGCTGGCCAGGACGGTCGCGGCCGGGCGGGGCTCGGCACCGACCGGGACCGGAACCGGCGCCGCGGCCGGGCCAAGCGCGGCCGGCCTGCCCACGAGCCGGCTCACCTGGACGAAAGTCACCCCGCCCCGGTAGAGGTACGCCACCTGGCCGACGTCCAGCGCGCGAACAAGCGCCGGGTCGGCCACGGGGGTCTCCCGCAGGTGGGCCAGGCCCGCCCGGCTCCAGCGCGGGAACCCGATGAGCCGCCGGGTAGTGTCCACCGCCCGGCGCTGCCCGGCCAGCTCCGTAACCGGTTCAGGGTGGGGCGTCCGCAGCAGCCAGATGCCGCCCTCCGCCGCGGACACGATGCGGTAGCGGTCGGTGTCGTCGGGGGCCAGGCCGTGCCAGGACTGAGCCGACACCTGGACCGCCAGCCCCAGGGATCTCGCCCGCTCGTAGAGAGCCCAGATCGGCAGGCGGCGGGAGACGGCGCTGAACTCGTCGACCGCCAGGAGCACCTCCCGGGGCTCGTGCCCGCTGGTGACCTGGCTGGCCAGCAGGTCGATCAGGGCCCGCGCCTGAGCCTCGGCCACGGAGACCTCGGCGGTGCCCTCCAGAATGCAGTACCAGGCGTCGGCGTCCGCCAGCTGGCCGCTTCCGTCCAGGCCGGTGCCCAGCCGCCGCAGCAGCGTGCGGTAGCGCAGGGCCACGTCGGTAATCTGGCGCGCGGCCGCCCTGATCAGCTCCAGCTCGGCCCCGTCGCCGCCGGACTGGTAGGCGAGGGTCAGCCAGCCCGCGTCCAGCCGCGCCAGGAAGTCCTCCCGCCCGGTCGGCGGCCCGCACGGCGCGCTCACCGCCAGGGCCACCACCGCGTCCAGGATGTCGGCGTAGTAGGCGGCCCCGCCCGTGCCGTGCTCGACCAGGTCCACCAGCGTGGTGATCAGCTGATGCGGCGGCAGCGCCCAGATCGACAGGCTGGCCTCGTCCGGCCAGATGGCAGTCGTCCTGGCCCCGGCGTCGCGCAGCACCCGGCGCGCCCGGTCGGCGATCTTCCGGGCGTCGCCGCCGCCCTTGCAGTCGAGCACGACCAGCAGCGGCGCGTGGCCCTGCCCGGCGGCGTATCGCCGCATGGCCGTGGCCATGAACGCCGCCCACAGCCGCAGCAGCAGCGTCGTCTTCCCGGTGCCGGTGCCCCCGATCACCACCTGGTGCGAGCGCAGTCGCTCATAGCGCAGCCGGGCCAGCCCGCCCGCCGGGTGACCGACGGCGCGGATGACGGCCCCGACGACGACATCGCCCGCCGCCGTGGTCAAGGGCACGGCCCCCGGCGCGGCTATCCGCGCCGCGGCGGAGCGGACCTGATGGCGCCACTGGCGCAGGTCGAACGAGACAGCCGAGCCGGCGGACGCCCCGCCGGCCGCCGACGCCATGGACCGGAGCCGGTACGACCACGCCCCGCCGCCAGCGGCAATACCAAGTGGTAACGCAATGGGGGCGATCACCACCACGGCCCGCAGCAGCGAGCCCGCCGCGGCCAGGTGCCACATAGTTGTCCAGGCCTCGTAAGGAGCGGCGGCCGCCCGCTGCCAGGCCCCGGTGACCACCGCGATCGCGGCCAGCCAGACGACCACCATGGGCGCCAGCCACGCCGCCTCCCGGTAGAGCCGGGCCGGCGGCAGGCCGCGCAGCCAGGCGACCCAGGCGCTGGCGCCGGCCACGACCGTGACCGGCGCCGCCGCGACCAGGACGGCGGCCAGGGCCAGGCCCCCCAGGACCCTCGCGCCGAGCCGGGCGGCCCGGACGGCTAGCCAGCGGATCACTGGCGGGTCCGCCGTCCGGCCGCCGCGGGCAGGTACCCGCCGGGTGGCAGGCTGCGGATCTCGATCCTGGCTCCGTCGCGACCCAGGGCGTCCCGCGCCCGGGCCACGGTGGACGCCGCGGCGGGTGCGCACAGGTAGATCACCCGCGCATGCCGCGGCGGCCGCCCCGGCACCCGGACCTCGGCGGCCGGGCAGCCGTAGTCGCCCGTCCGCGTCAGCAGCTCGCGCATGATGGCGGTGGTCCGGCTGACCGTCTTGGGCGTCAGCTCGGCCTCGATCGCCCAGCACTCACCGGCCCATGCCACCCGGCTGCCCGGGACGTCGCCGTCCGGCGGGTCGGGGATGGCGGAGGACGGGAACTCGGGCCAGTGGACCTCGGCGTCGGGCAGGTGATCCCGCAGCCCGAGCCGGCCGCCCAGCCGGGCCCGCAGCCGCCGCTCGCTGCGCCAGTGCGCGCTCGCGCCGGCATAGGCCGGAACCGACTCCAGCGCCAGCCGGACCGCGATGACCGCGCGCATGTGCGCCAGGCGGGACAGCGCGGGCGGGTTCGCCACGTACCGCAGCCCGCAGCTGACCAGTCCCGTCTTCGTCAGCCAGACCCACCGCGGGCCCGGGCCCAGTCGGCCGGCCTGGGCCTGGCCGCGGGCCACCCACCGCGCGGCGATGTCGCCGGCCCGCCGGTCAGTGACTCCCAGGATGGCCGCGAGCTGATCGAGCTGGGCCCCGTACATCTCGGCCACGAACAGCAGGGCCGCGGTGTCGCCGGCGCCGTTCGGGCCGGCGACCGTAGCCGCCGGGCCGGCGCGGGCGGCTAACCGCGGAGTAGGTGCCCCATCTGCCCGGTTCACCCCCCTATCACATCACGCGGCGGCCCCAGATCTGGCGGCCCGCGGCAAGAAGCGACGCGCCGCAGGACCCGGTACTGGTGCCCGTGATGGCAGTAGGGCACAATGTGATCAGAGAGCGGCAGCGCTGTGCACGGCGCCTGCGGGCGACAAGGTCGTTGGGGAAGACGCACCTGGTCGGCTGCAGGGAGGTCTAGTGTCCGCACGTGGCGTGCTGCAGGTTCATTCTGCGCCCTCGGCGTTGTGCCCGCATATCGAGTGGGCCGTCGCCAGGGTTCTTGGGCTGCCCGTAAGCCTGCCGTGGGTCGATCAGCCCGCATCGCCCGGCGCGCTCCGGGCTGAACTCGACTGGCAGGGCCGACCCGGATCCTCGGGCGCGATCACCTCGGCGCTGGCCGGCTGGAACCGGCTGCGCTTCGAGGTGACGGAGGACGCCAGTCCCGGCTGCGACGCGGTTCGCTACAGCTACACCCCGGCACTGGGCAGCTTCTGCGCCGCCGTGGCGGCCAACGGCGACATCCTCGTTCCGGAGGGCCGGCTGCGGGCGGCGATGGCGCTCGCGGCGTCTTCCCGGGCCGGGTCGGGCCATTCTGAGCACGGCCACTCCGACGAGCTGGGGAGCTTGCGAGACCTGCACGAGCCCCGCCACCCGGCGCTCGGCGGCTCGCTGGAGGCGGAGTTGTCGCTGCTGCTGGGCCAGCCCTGGGATGACGAGCTGGAACCGTTCCGGCACGCCGGCGCGGGTGCCCCGGTTCGCTGGCTCAACGCCACCGGCTGAGGGGCCAGGGCCGCCAGCGGCGGTATTCAGCCGATCTTCAGCTTCAGCCGGCATTCAGGAAACTGTCAGCGAATGCCCTGAGTCAACGTCCAGGTTCATCTCCGATTATCGAGATGTGCGCCGAGGGAGCGCATGCATCGGAGGGATGAACGCATGAACACCGTCCACGGTCAGCCGGAGGCGCAGGGGCCTGCGTACCCGGAATCACAGTCGCCACAGCCCGGCGCGGGATTCCCGGCGGGGCCTGGCCTTCCTTCTGGCGCCGAGGGCTGGTACCCCGCGCCGCCGCCACCACCGCGCCGCCGGCGCCGCCGGGTGCTGACAGGCGTGGTCGCGGCCGGGGTGGCGTTCGCCGCCGGGGCGGGCGTGACCGCCTGGGCGGCGGGCGTGCCCGGCTCGTCGGGCGGCGCGCTCACCGGCGGCAAGGCGCTGAGCACGGCCTCGATCGTGCAGATGACCGATCCCGCGGTCGTCGACATCGTCTCCAACCTGGGTACCCAGGGCGCGGAGTCGGCCGGAACCGGAATCGTGCTCACCTCCTCGGGCGAGGTCCTGACCAACAACCACGTGATCGACGGCGCGACCGCGATCCGGGTCACCGATGTCGGGAACGGCCGGACCTACACCGCGACGGTCACCGGCTACGACGCGACGGACGACGTCGCGGTGCTCAAGCTCAGCGGTGCCTCGAGCCTCAAGACCGCGACCATCGGCAGCTCAGCCGCGGTCAATACGGGCCAGAAGGTCGTGGCGCTGGGTAACGCGGGCGGCCGCGGCGGACTCCCCTCGGTCGCGGAGGGCAAGGTCACGGGCCTGGGCCGGTCCATCACCGCGCAAGACGCGGGCAGCGGCAGCTCCGAGCGGCTGACCGGCATGATCCGGACCAACGCCAACATCCAGCCCGGTGACTCCGGCGGCCCGCTGCTCAACACCGCCGGCCAGGTGATCGGCATGGACACCGCGGCCTTGGCCTCGCAGACCGAGTCCGCGACCGGGACCGGGACCGGGACCGAGCAGGCGTTCGCCATCCCGATCAGCCGGGCCATGTCCATCGCCAGCCAGATCACGGCGGGCACGGCCTCGGCCACGGTGCACATCGGCCCCACCGCGTTCCTCGGGGTGGAGGTCTCCAGCCAGGGCAGCGGGCAGGGCGGCCTGCCGGGCAGCTCGACGGGCAGCGGCGCGGTCGTCGCCGGGGTGGTCCAGGGCGGAGCGGCCGCCAACGCCGGCCTCACCGGCGGCGACGTGATCACCTCGGTCGGCGGTCAGGCCATCAGCTCGCCGACCGCCCTGCGGGACACGCTGACGACCCGGCATCCCGGTGAGAGCGTGTCGGTGACCTGGCTGGACCAGTCCGGCCAGTCGCATTCCGCGAACGTGGTGCTGGGCACCGGGCCGGCCGCCTGACCGATCCCGATGCCGCCACAGCCGCCGCCGCACCGAGATCTGGTGCGGCGGCGGCCGCGTTCGCGGGGGAATGCCCGGGGGCGCCGCCGCGGTTGCGGGTAGCCATGGCACTAGTCGCGATGGCCACGGCGTACGGCGGCCCCGAGGTACTGTCCGTCAGCGATCAGCCCACCCCCGAGCCGGGACCGGGCGAGGCGCGGATCGAGGTCCGGGCCATCGGGGTCAATCCCGTCGACCACAAGAGCTACAGCGGCATGTTCGGCACCGATCCGGCCCGGCTGCCGCTCCGGCTCGGATCGGAGGCCGCCGGCGTGGTGACGGCCGTCGGGCCCGGCGCGGTCGGCCCCGCCGGGCCGGTGGCCGTGGGCGATGCGGTGATCGCCTACCGGGCGCCCGGCGCTTACGCCGCCGAGCTGGTGGTCCCGGCGCAGGCGCTGGTGCCCAAGCCGGAGGCGCTCGACTGGGCGCAGGCGGCCGGGCTGCTGCTGACCGGCGGCACGGCCTGGCATGCGCTGGCCGTCACCGACGTGCACGAGGGCGACACGGCGCTGATCCACGGCGCGGCCGGGGGAGTAGGGCTCATCGCCGTGCAGCTGGCAGTGGCCCGCGGCGCGACGGTGATCGGGACGGCGAGCCCGGCCCGGCACGAGCTGCTGCGCGAGCTGGGGGCCGCCCCCGTCGCCTACGGCGAGGGGCTCGCCGGCCGGGTCCGCGCCGCGGCCCCGGCCGGCGTGGACGCGGCCCTGGACCTGGTGGGCACCGACGAGGCCATCGACGTCTCGCTGGAGCTCGTGGCCGGCCGGGCGAGGATCGCCACCATCGCCGCGTTCGCCCGCGGACTCGACCTCGGCCTCAAGGTGCTCGGCGGCGCGCCGGGCGCCGATCCGGGCACGGAGATCCGCAGCGCCGCGCGCCTGGAGCTGGTGCGGCTCGCGGGGGACAAGTCGCTGCGGGTGCTGGTGTCGCAGACCTTCCCGCTCACCGAGGTGGCGCAGGCTCACCAGGCCATCATGACCGGTCACACCAGCGGGAAGCTCGCCCTCATCCCCTAGCTCCGCGGACCGCGACACTGTCTGACCCGCTGCCTAGACTGCCGCCATGGACTTCGACTACCACGGCGCGCTGGTGGTGGTGGAGACAGGCGACGGCGAGATCGTCTTCACCCACCCGCCCGGTGCTCCCGCGCGCGCCCCGGCGTCCCTGCCGAGCAACCCGTGCGCGCCGGGGGAGGCACCGCAGGACGCGGCGGTGCGCATGGTCCGCGAGCTGGCCGGGCTCGAAGCCGTCGTGGTCCGGGAGTTCGTGACGTTCATCCAGGAAGGGACCCCGACCGGCACGATGTGCGCGCACGGGTACCTGGCCCGGGTCACCGGCGGCACGCTGAGCAGCGACGGCCCGGAGGGTCCGGCCCGGGCGTACCCGCCGGACGCCCTGCCCGCGATCATGCCGGTCCGGGTGGCCAACCAGCGGGTGCTGGAGGCCTACCGCCGCCAGCGCGAAGGGCGCGGATAGCGGCACTCGGGATTCTGCGGGGCAATGCCTAGCAGATCCTGAGCCTTTGCAGAGCAAAATCTCGGGCCGGACCGGCACAATCACCGTGAGGGCGCGAGCAGATCACCCATCGCCGCGCGGGACACGTGGTCAGGTGAGCGATGCAGAGGCGCGGAGAGCGGGCGGGCGGGCACCGCGTGCGGTGGCCGGCCAGGCGTACGGGCTGGATGGCGGGCGCCGTCACCCTGGTCATGACGCTCGTCGCGGTGATGTGGCCGATGGCGTCCGCGCCCGCCGCCGCCTCGGCGGTCGTGACGGTCATCCCGGGCGCCCGGACGCCGGCTGTCGGCGCGCTGTTCTCGACGAGCGGTGGCCGGCTCGGCTCGCACTTCTGCACGGCGAGCGTCGTGGCCAGCCCGGCCGGGAACCTCCTGGTCACGGCCGCCCACTGCGTGGCGGGCTATTCGGCCGTCCCGGACGGCCTGGCATTCGTGCCGGCCTACGACAACGGCGCCGCGCCGTACGGGGTCTGGAAGGTCACCCGGATCTTCGTCGACTCGGCGTGGGCCTCGTCGGCTGATGCCGACGATGACGTGGCGTTCCTGGCCGTGGCCCGGACCGGCAGTAACCGGGCGATCGAGGATGTCACCGGCGGCGAGCAGCTGGGCATCGGCCAGGCTGCGATGCGCGTCGTGCGCGTGACCGGTTACCCGGATACCCAGGATCGGCCGATCAGCTGCGAGAACCGCACGATCGCCTTCAGCTCTACCCAGCTGGAGTTCGACTGCGACGACTTCACCAACGGCACCAGCGGCAGCCCCTTCCTGGTCGACGTGGGCACGGCCGCCGGTCCGGCGGCGGTGATCGGCGTGATCGGCGGATACCAGCAGGGCGGCGACTCGCCGGACGTCTCCTACGCCGCCGCGTTCGGCCCGAACGTCCAGGCTCTCTACCACCGGGCCGTCGCCCGGAGCTGACGCCCGCCGGAGCAGCGCCTGGCCCCGCCCTTTCGGACTGGACCGGTGATTCCTAGTTATGAATAACTGTTCATGAACTATTGTTCACGAGGAGTCGAGATGCTAGGAGTGCGCCATGGAGCTGGAAGTGCGCGGGCTGACGAAGTCCTTCGGCCAGGTGACGGCGGTCCGGGACGTGTCCTTCACCGTCCGGGCCGGGACGGTCACCGGGTTCCTGGGGCCTAACGGGTCGGGAAAGACGACCACCCTGCGCATGGTGCTCGGCCTGGTCCGGCCGACCGCCGGGCAGGTGCTGATCGGCGGCGTGCCGTACGAGCGGCTCACCAGGCCGCGGACCTGCGTCGGCGCGCTGCTGGAGGCGACCGGCTTCCATCCGGGCCGCCGCGCCCGTGACCACCTGCGCGTGCTGGCCGCCGCGGGCCGGATTCCCGACGACCGGGTGGAGGAGGTCCTGAGCCAGGTACAGCTGACGCGGGACGCTGGCCGCCGCGTCCGCGAGTTCTCGCTCGGGATGCGGCAGCGCCTCGGCATCGCCGCCGCGCTCCTGGGGGACCCGCAGGTGCTCCTGCTCGACGAGCCGGCGAACGGCCTGGACCCGGCGGGCGCCGCCTGGCTCCGCGGCCTGCTGCGCGCGCAGGCGGGCGAGGGCCGCACCGTCCTGGTCGCCAGCCACGTGCTCAGCGAGATCGCCCAGACGGTCGATCACGTGGTGATCGTGAGCGCCGGCCAGCTGCGCTTCGCGGGGCCGCTGAGCGAGATCGGCGACACCAATGCCGCGCTGGAGTCGGCCTTCCTGAGCCTGACCACCACGCCCTGATGCCCGCTCACCACTCGGAGGCCAGCGTGCTGCCCATGATCCGCAGCGAGTTCCGCAAGATCACCACCGTCCGCAGCCCGTGGCTGCTGCTGGCCGCCGGGCCGCTGATCGTGGTGGCCGGCATCACCGGGCTGGTCGAGTCCGGCGGGAACGTCCATGACCCGGCGCTGCAGGGCCAGGCCTACGCACACGTCGGCCTGGCCGCGATCTGCACCCTCATCTTCGGCATCCTCGCCGTCGCGGGGGAGTACCGGCACGCCACCATCACCGACACCTATCTCAGCTGCCCGCGGCGCCGCCGGGTCGTCACCGCCAAGCTGGCCGTCTACGGGCTCACCGGCGCGGCGGCCGGGCTGGTCTCCTCGCTGGTGGCGATCGCGGTCACGGCCGCCTGGTGGAGCGCCAGGGGCGGCGCCTTCCACCTGTCGGCGACCGGCGCCTGGGTCACCCTGGCCGGCGGCGTGGCGGCCAACCTCGCGTTCGCGGCGATCGGTGTCGGCCTCGGGGCGCTGATCCGCAATCCCGTCGCCGCCATCGCCTCGGCGCTGGCCTGGATCGCGCTGGTCGAGGGCATCGCCGGGCAGCTGGTCGGGGCGGGCCTCGCGCGCTGGCTGCCCTTCTACGCCAGCGAGGCCCTCGACCGGGCGAGCCTGAGGGCGGCGACCCGGCTGCTGCCGCAGTGGGGCGGCGGCCTGGTCCTGGCGGGGTACGCCGGCGTGTTCGCCGCCGCCGCCCTGATCAGTACACTCAGGCGCGATGTCACCTAGGAAACCCGCTGTCCTGCGCGGTGGCGGCGAGAACCTCCGCGAGTACCTGATCGCCACGGCCGCGCGGCTCATCGGCGAGCGCGGCAGCGCGGGACTGGCCGTCCGCGACATCGCCCGCGAGGCGCAGGTCGCCGACGGCGCGCTCTACAACTACTTCGAGGACAAGGAAGACCTGCTCGCCCACGCGCTGCTCGCGCACGTCGGCAGCGTCATGTCCGCTGTCCCGCGGCTGCCCCCGGCCGGCACCGGCACCGTGGCGGAGAACCTGGAGTTCTTCATCGACAGCGGACTGGCGGTGCTCGGGCGAGTAACGCCCGCCTTCGCCGGGCTCCAGTCGCAGCCCAGGGTCCTGGTCCGCTTCCATGCGATGGTCGGCGGAGACGCGGCGTTCGGCATGCCCGGGAAGGACGCGCCCGAGGCGGGCCAGCGCGGCGGGGAGCCGGTCGGCGGCAGCGGGGCCGTCGATGGCGGCGCGAAGCCGGGTCCGGGGCCAGGTCCGGGGCCCCTGAGCCTCCCGCAGATCCTGACGGCGTATCTGCGCGCCGAGCAGCAGCTCGGCCGGATCGACGAGGCCGCGGACATCGAGGCCGCCACCACGCTGATCGTCGGCGCGATCCACGGCCAGATCCTGCCGCGGGTCATGCTGAATCCGCCCGGCAGCCCCATCACGATCCCGCCCGGCCTGGCCGGGCGGCTGGCGACGACGGTGCTGAACGGCATCGCGCCCGGATCACCGCGGCGGTAGCCGGCCGGGCCGCCCGGGTATCAGACCGGCCAGCGCTCCTGGCGGTAGCCCATGTCCCAGAACATCCACTCGTAGCGGCTCGTGGCCCGGAAATGCCGTCCGACTAGCGCCCGCTCGGCCGGCCCGAGGGCGGGCCCGAGGTCGTCGGCGATGGCCAGCACCTCGCGGACGTCGCTGGCGAACTCCTCGCCGCTGTAGGTGTCGATCCACTGCTGGTAGCGCGGGTCGGGGGAGCCGCGGCGCAGCAGTTCCTTGCCGACCTCCCAGTAGATCCAGTAGCAGGGCAGCACGGCGCCGACTCCCTCGGCGTAGGAACCGCCCTGGGTGGCCGCGAGGAGGTAGCTGGTGTAGGCGAGCGTGGTGGGGGCCGGCTGCGCCGCGCCGATCGACGCCGGGTCGATGCCGAGGCTGGCCAGGAGCGTGTCGTGCAGCTGCCGCTCGACGGTGACGATGCCCGCGGCGTGCCGGGCGAACGTCTCCGTTCCGGCGCCGTCCGGGGCCCGGTCGGCGACGGCCGCGAGCGCGCGAGCGTACTGCTGCAGGTACAGCGCGTCCTGCACCACGTAGAACGCGAAGGCGTCCGGCGGCAGGCTGCCGTCGGTGAGCCCGGCGAGGAACGGGTGGGCCAGGATGGCGCCGTAAATGTCGGCGATGTCTCGCCATAGCTCGTCGGTGAACCGGTCACTCATCGCGCAGCTCCCTGTCTCGGGCCGGATACCGGGCCGGTCGCGCCGGGGCGGCGCGCTCCGGCATGGTAGCGCTCATCCCGTTATGGTCCCCGGCCCCGGCTCACCAGGCACAGCTGCCGGCGGCCGGGTGCGGGACCGGCGGGTGGGGGATACTTCAGGCATGAACGACCGAAACGTGCTGGGCGGCGAGCTGGAGCCGTGCGGCACCGATCCCGTCACCGGCTTCTACCGCGACGGATGCTGCAACTCCGGGCCCGAGGACATTGGCAGCCACACGATCTGCGCGGTCGTGACCGCCGGGTTCCTGGAGCATCAGCGCGGCATCGGCAACGACCTGAGCACGCCGGCGCCGCAGTTCGAGTTCCCCGGGCTCGTGCCGGGGGATCGCTGGTGCGTGACGGCGGCGAACTGGCTGCGGGCCCACCACGATGGCGCCGCGGCCCACGTCGTGCTGGCCTCCACCCATGAGCGGGCCCTCCAGGTCGTGCCCCTGTCGGTGCTGCGCGAGCATGCCGTCGACGTCCCGGCTCATCCCGGTGCCCTCGAAGACTGAGCCGCGCCCGGTGCCCGAGCCCGAGCCCGCCGAGCTGACCGGCGCGGGTGGCGGTCAGCGGCCGCCGATGGTGATGCCGCCGTCGATCGGCAGTACCACGCCGGTGAGGTACCTGCCCGCCCGCGAGGACAGGTAGATCGCGGCCCCGGCCACGTCGTCGGGGTGACCGATGCGCCCGAGCGGGACCTGGGCCTCGACGCCGGCCCGGCTCTGCGGATCGTCGAGCGCCCAGGCCATCATCTTGCTCTCGAACGGCCCGGGGGCCAGCGCGTTGACGGTGATCGACTCCCCGGCCAGTTCCCGCGCCAGGTGCTGGGTGAGCATGTGCACGCCGGCCTTGCTGCTGCTGTAGGCGTAGTGCGGCACGGCGGAGGTGGTCAGCCCGTCGACGGATCCGATGTTGATCACCCGGCCCGGATCCTCCGCACTGGCCGCCGCGCGCAGCAGCGGCAGGCACCGCACGGTGACGTCGAACGGGGCCTTCACGTTGATGTTCCAGACCTTGTCGAACGCGTCGAGCGGGTACTGCTCGAGCGGCGCGCCCCACGTCGCCCCGGCGTTGTTCACCAGGATGTGCAGGCGGTCCTCGCGCTCGGCCAGCAGGTCGGTGAGCGCGCGCACGCCGTCGGGAGTGGCCAGGTTGGCCGGCACCGAGATGCACTCGCCGAAGGCCGACAGCTCGGCGGCCTTGGCGTCGCACGCCTCCTGCTTGCGGGCCGTGATGTAGACCCGGCAGCCCGCTCGCACGAGGCCGGCCGCGATCATCGCCCCGATGCCGCGCGACCCGCCGGTCACGACGGCGATCTTGCCGGCCACGCCGAAGAGCGCCTCGATGGTCGCGCTGGCGGATGTCGCGTCGTTCGTGCTGATTTCCACGTCAGGATCCTCTCTGCCAGGCGGGGGGTCAGGCAAGGCTCAGCCGCGGGAACTCTAGCTGGCCGCCGTGCGCGCCGGGCTGGCGGGATAAGGGCGGGTCGCGGCCGCCGCAAGTGCGCCGAACCCGCCATTGCGGGCGGCCGGGGGGTGCAGGATCTGACCATGAATGACCGAGGTTCGACGCCAGGCAGTCACGACGACCAGGTGAGCAGGGAGCCGGCGGGGTCGGAGGACGCCCGCGAGGCCGCCCTGACCCAGCAGCTGCTCAGCCTGCAAGAGCGGCACAGGGAGGGCGGGATCGAGGCCGAACTGGTCCTCGGCGGCGAAAACGGGAACGGCACCTTATCGGACGGCTGACGCCCCGCCCGCTGGTCGTCCAGTTGCCCGCTGGCAGACACTGGATGTATTCCGGCTGGCCCTAATCCCGTTATATCTGTGGGGATGCCCTTGCTGGTGGCCCGGCGGCGCCTATTCCGCAAACGCGATGTATCTTGAATCTAGGGGAGTGGCCGGAGGCTGGCTGAGAAGGGCGGCGCGGAGCATGTTCGAGAGGTTTACCGACCGGGCACGGCGGGTGGTGGTCCTGGCTCAGGATGAGGCCCGGATGCTCAGCCACAACTACATCGGGACCGAGCACATCCTGCTCGGCCTCGTCCATGAGGGGGACGGGGTGGCAGCCCAGGCGCTGAAGGCCATGGGCATCAGCCTGGCGTCGGTGCGCCAGCAGGTCGAGGAGATCATCGGCCACGGCCACGACACGCCCTCGGGGCACATCCCGTTCACGCCGCGGGCCAAGAAGGTGCTGGAGCTCTCGCTGCGCGAGGCCCTGCAGATCGGCCACAACTACATCGGCACCGAGCACATCCTGCTGGGACTGATCCGGGAGGGCAACGGGGTAGCCGCGCAGGTGCTGACGCGCCTGGGCGCCGACCTGGACCGGGTCCGCCATGAGGTGCTCCAGCAGCTGCGCGGCTACCAGGGCGATGACGCGCCGGGGATCATGGGCGCGGCGCGCCGCTCGGGGCGGGCCGGGCGCCGGGAGCGCCGGCTGCTGGCGCAGCTCTTCGGCCGCGTCGGCTCGATGGACTCGCGGCTGTCGGCCGTCGAGCAGCGCGTGGGTACCGGGCCGGACGCCAGCGAGCTCGACCAGGAGATCGAGCAGGCCCGCCACGACAAGGAAGCCGCCATCGGCGCCGAGGACTTCGAGAACGCGGCGGTGCTGCGCGACCGGGAACGGCAGCTGCTGGTCGACAAGGCCGCTCGTCAGGAGGAGTGGGCCAGCGCGCACCTGGACCTGCCGTCGGTGGCCGAAGAGGTTCGCCGGCTGAGCGACGAGGTCCAGCGCCTGCATGCCCTGCTCCGCCAGCACGGCATCGAGCCGCAGGACGGCGCAGCGTAGGGCTGAGCGGTGCAATGAATTCTCGGTCCTCGCGCAGTCTGACCGACGATGGCAGCTGCCGAAGGAGACACATGCTCGCGGAGGTCGAGGTGGGCGTGCCGGTCGAGGTGCCGATGACGGGTGATGATCACGTACTGGCGGGCGTTCTGGCCGCTGGCCGGTGCGCTACACGGGGCATCCCGCTGGGCTGTTGGATGCTACGACGGCCCTGCTGAACTGGGCGGGGGAGCAGGGCCTGACCTTTGATGTCACGCCAACGGCGGAGGGCGATCGCTGGGGCGCGCGGCTCGAGATCTACGAGACCGACCCGGCGCTGGAGCCCGACCTGGACAAGTGGGAGACCCAGCTGGCGTTCCGGCTGGCCGACTAGGTTCGCTGTCCGGGTCGTCGGGGGCCGGCGGGGAGTTCGTTACGGTGGCGGGATGGACTACACCCACCTTGGCCGCAGCGGCGTATCAGTCAGCAGGATCTGTCTCGGGACGATGAACTTCGGCGCCGCCACGGCGCCCGCGGACGCCCATGTGATCATGGACCACGCGCTCGACGAGGGCATCAACTTCTGGGATACCGCCAACACCTACGGCCGGCCGCGCGCCGAGGGCGTGACCGAGCAGGTCATCGGCGACTGGTTCCGCGCCGCGCTGGGCCGCCGGGACAAGGTCGTGCTGGCGACCAAGCTCTACGGTGGCAAGGGCGAGTGGCCCAACGACAGGTTCCTGTCGGCCGTGAACATCCGCCGGGCCTGCGAGGACTCGCTGCGCAGGCTCGGGACCGACCACATCGACCTTTACCAGATGCACCACGTCGACCGGGCGACGCCGTGGCAGGAGATCTGGGAGGCGATGAGCGTCCTGCGGACACAGGGCAAGATCATCTACGTCGGCTCCTCGAACTTCGCCGGCTGGCACCTGGCACAGGCGCAGGAGGCGGCCCGCGCCTTCGGGATCTTTGGCCTGGTCAGTGAGCAGTCTCTCTATAACCTGGCGGCGCGGACGGTAGAGCTGGAGGTGCTGCCCGCCTGCCTGGGCTACGGCCTGGGGGTGCTGCCGTGGAGCCCGCTGCACGGCGGGCTGCTGGCCGGGGTCCTGCGCAAGGAAACCGAGGGCGGCGGGCGCCGCGCGGGCGGCCGGGCGGCCGAGGCGCTGTCGGCGATGCGCGCGCAGATCGAGGCCTATGAGGACTTCTGCGCCGATCTGGGCGAGGAGCCGGCCCTGGTCGGCCTGGCCTGGCTGCTGCACCAGCCGGCGGTCACGGCGCCGATTGTCGGACCGCGGACGCTCGGCCAGCTGGACGGCGCACTCGGTTCCCTCAAGATCATCCTGGATGACGCGGCGCTGGCCCGGCTCGACGGCATTTTTCCGGGTCCGGGCGGAACTGCTCCCGAGGCCTACGCATGGTGAGGTGTTTTTTCGAACCTTCTGAAGCGTACCGAGATCGAACCCCTGTGCGCGTGGCGGCCGGGTGGTCCGGCCGGGCGGTCCCGGGCGCGAGAACCCCGCGCCGGACGGCGATGTCGGGCTCCCCGGCCGGGCGGCGAGACGGCCCGAACCGGGTCCTGTGCATGGCCCGAGGACTCCGCTGGGCTGCACACGGAGCGTAGTTTGTGCTGATAGGAGTCCTTGACATGACGTTGAGTCGTTGTTTGAATACTTGAAGTCGGCGGAAACAGTGAGTTCCGCAGATGCCCCTCACATCGCCACTTCGAGGAGACTCGTATGAATTGCCAAAGCGGCTTACTGTCGCGGTGGCTCGTGGCTTACCGCTAGGGCCACTCAGGATCAGCCTGGCCCGCGGCCGACGTGGCCGCGCTGGCGGCGGCTGGCCCAAGTTTCGCAATTCAGCGGTGTTACGGCGGTCTGGCGGCGAGGGGTCGCAGAACGCCAAATGCGCTAGCCCTGATCCCGTGTGCGCGGACCTAGTCCGGCTTCGGGCGTGCTAACGCCCGTAGTCAGCTGCAAACGTTTGCGGCAAGGTGCGGAGCAGCAGTTTGCAGCAAACGTTCGCGGCGGCCGGACGTGACCAGTGGCCCTGCCGGGCCATATAGCGGAGGGAAGTCGGGTTATGACAGTGGCACAGGATGTCGTCGACCAGGCCGACCATAATCATTATACCGAACAAATCGACCAATTCGGCCAGGCTGAGCGAGATGCGTACTTCGAGAACGAGGTCGCGTCCTGGGGGGGCCAGCTCTACCCAGCCGCGCTCCGCATGACTCGCAATCCGAATGACGCCGAGGACCTCGTTCAGGAGACGATGGCGCGGGCCTACGCCGGCCTGCGCAACTTCACGCCGGGCACAAATGTCCGGGCGTGGCTCTACCGGATCCTGACTAACACCTTCATCAACAGCTGCCGCAAGCGCGGACGCGAGCCGGCGCAGACCCTGCGCGCGGAGTTCGAGCAGCTGCTCGACGCCCGCGGCGGGCTCGGGCAGTCCGCGCGGTCGGCCGAGTCGGAGGCGCTGGAGCGGGTGGCCGACTCTGAGGTCATGCAGGCCCTGATGGAGCTGCCCGAGGGCTTCCGCGCGGCCATCTACCTCGCGGACGTGGAGGGCTACCCCTACCGGGACGTGGCCGACATGCTGGAGATCCCCATCGGCACCGTCATGTCACGGCTGCACCGCGGCCGGGGCAAGCTGCGGAAGAAGCTCGCGGCCTACGCGCCCGCCCCCAGGGCAGACGTCACGCCGCGGCTGGAGTCGCAGCACCCGGCGGCGGACGTTTCGGGCGGGATCGCGGCCTAGTCGCTGGCTCCGGCTCTTGGCTAGCTCAGCGGTGCCGGGCCGAGCCGGGTG
>Ga0208220_1000186_pt1 | contig 24990 bp, 13 predicted proteins | sample NGESurdeep092012_9_FD_184484 | JGI IMG/M metagenome (GOLD analysis project Ga0208220, IMG submission 184484) | Arctic peat soil microbial communities from Barrow, Alaska - NGEE Surface sample F53-1 deep-092012 (SPAdes) | ecosystem: Environmental > Terrestrial > Soil > Wetlands > Peat ...
GCCCGAGGTGACGCCCAGTAGATTCCGGCAGGCCTTTGCAAGAAATGCTTCGAACCCTTCCCCGAGATTGTCGTTGGCAATGGGACGGCTGGCGCGATAGCGTGCCGTACCCGCCTGCGAGCCGCCATATTGCACGTTGTAGGGCGGATCGGTAAAAGTCATCGCGGCCTTGGCACCGTCGAGTAGCTGCTCGATGCTCTCCCTCCGGGTTGCATCGCCGCAGAGCACCCGATGTCGGTCCAGCTGCCACAAGTCTCCCGGCTGCGAGATGCAAATGGTCGGTGCAGGAGGAACAGCGTCCTCGTGCGTGAGCCCTATCTGGAGTTCAGGGCAGATCCAGAGGCGCTTCAGTTCCTCTTGACTGAACCCCAGCAGGTCGAGAGAAAGCGCTTCGTCGACCAGCGTCTGCAACTCGAGCCGCAATGCTTCCTCATCCCAGGTGGCGTTCAATGCCAGCTGGGTCCTCGGAATGGGAATTCCACGAGTTTACGCGGCGTCGACCTCTTGGGCTGCACGATTGGCCGACTCGAGCGCCGCTTCCTGCCCCCAGTTCATTTGAGCCGCATACGCACCTGCGAAGTGAATGCGACCGCAGGCGCGAGTGACTTCGGGCCAGAAGCGGGCAAGCTCACCCACCTTGTAAGGGATGCGCTCGCACATGCCGGCCCAAGTTTCCTTGGACCAATCGTGTGCGACGGCTTGCTCGATATCCGCCGATTTTCCGGGGTAGAGCTTTAAAAATGTGGCCAGCGCCGCCGAAGCTGAGACGCCTGGCTGAGCGCCGCCTAGAAGAATGCCGCGAGGCGTACCTACGTCCTCCGCCATGGACCACAGTTCGCTCAGCCGAGGGTCGGGAGGCGCCCAGTTCGGACTAATACCATCCGTTTCCCAAAAGCGCGTTCGAGTCTGAAAGACGATTCGCGTCCGAGTGTAGTAAGGCATCTGGTTTATGACGAACGCCTTTGCTTCCGGCCAGGCCGGAGTGACAGGCATTTGCCGCAACATGACGAGTGAAATGCAACTGACCAGGTGGTCCGCATGACGTTTGCGCTCTTGTCCGAATTCCCGGCACGTCACTGTGGCGCCCGAAGCACCGTGTTCGATCGCGGTAACCGAACAACCGAGATGCACCCGTTCACCCAGCCGGGCCGCGAACTCATCGGTCATGAGTTGATTGCCACCTTTTAGTCTCAATAACTTCTTGGACGAAAGGTCCGTTCCTCGCAGCTTCTTTATTGCGGCCGCCCAGATCCATTGCAGAGCTGAACCGGAACCTCCGAAGAACTCCTCGGCAGCGGCAGAGGCGCCTTCGCGCTTCAACAGATCGGAGACGCTCATTTGCTCCAACGGGTCCAGACCCGCGACAAAGGGATTCGTTTCATCGTGAATTTGGTCTACGTATCGCTGGAGATAGAGGAGCGGAAGCTCAGGCCAGGGACGTGCGGCGAGAAAATCCACTTCACGGTCGTTGAAACCGAGACTCCGAAGAACGGTCCGCGTGTGAAGATCCTGCTCGGTGAGCCTTCGTCCTCTGAGGAAGTAAACCATATTGTCTCGCCGCGGATAAGGGGTCGGCGTGAGACCAAACTCCTGGACGTAGCGCCAATATTGCGTATAACCGGGATAAAAGAAATGTTCAGCGCCAATATCGGCGTACAATCCGTCAGCGAACGGATCGTGGAACGTCCGAACGTGACCACCAGCACGTCCTCTTGCCTCCAGCACCGTAACGTCGTGTCCACGCCGCATCAGTTCGTACGCACACGAGAGACCGGAAATCCCGGCGCCGACAACGATTACGCTCTTTTTCGGACCACGACTCTGGCGCGGCAACAAAGGTTCGAGCGCGAGACCAGTTGCTAATGTCCCGCCGATCTTCAAAACATCGCGGCGATTCAAGTTATGTCTCATTTGGAAGGGTTCCCTTCAAGATATTTAACGCGTTCAAACTGCTCATTCGCCAGCTTGGATTCTCCGAGCTTCTGGTACAGCCTGGCGAGTTGATAGTACGGACCAGTTTCCATTGGACGAAGCTCAATGGAACGGCGCAACGCTGCGACTGCGTCCTGATAGCGATTCATCGCGAGGTAAACCTTGCCGCGCAGATAGAAGACATCGGGATCTGCCGGCGCGCTCTTTTCAGCTTGGGCAAGTTCGTCCAGTATGCGCGGATACTCGACGTGATCGGAACCGAGCATAGCGCGCGCGATGAGCACGTGAACCATCGGGTAGTCCGGCTTACGGCGGGAGAGCTCGCGCAACACGCCCACTTCCTGCTCCGAGGTCCCCATTTTCCGGTATGCGTCGGCAAGGCTGAGATAGGCTTGGTCCTGGTCTTGCGATTGTTGAAGCAAAGCACGGAGAATATCGACGCCTTCCCGATATTGCTCTGTGCGAATGAGATCGACCCCGAGGGGCAGAAGGAGAGCGGGTGAATCGGGAATATTGGTCCGACCCTGCTTCAGAATCTTTACGGCATCACGATAACTTTGCGACTGTTCGAAAAGGTCGGCCAAGGCTAAATACGAGTTCTCACGGGAGGGATCGAGCCGCAGAGCCTCCTGGAGATGACGCGCGGCCTCGTCGCGTTGCCCAAGGCTTTCATAACTGAGACCCGCTATGCCTGCCGCGGAGGCACGGACTCCGGTTGCGAGCTCACTCTGCCGCTCCAGCGCAACCGCGTTGTGAATGGCGTCGTCGTAAGCTCCGACCGCATTCTCTAAACCTGCCAATTGAACCTTTGACGCTGGATCGGCGCCGCCTTGTTGCGCTCGAAGGGACTCGGCGAGCGCTAAAGCGAACATCTGTTTTTCCGCCAGAAACCGGCCCAGTACTTGATGAAGTTGTGCATCACGCGGAAACCGGGCGGCGGCCTCGCGCAGATCGGCTTTTAAAGTTCCGAAATCCTTCAATGAGTAATTCACCCGAACCTGCATTGCGAGCGGCAGGGAGCTGGTCGGCTGAAGACGATCGGCTGTGCGCAGCGCGTCAAGGGCATTCAGGAAGTCTCCAGAGGCCGCTTCAGCAACTCCAAGCCCGTAAAAGGCGCGCGCGCTATCGGGAACCAGGCACACTTGCCGCTGGTAATCCTGTACCGCCTCTGTAAGCCGGCGTTGCTCCATTGCACTCTGAGCGGCCATATCGAGATCCTTAAAGTGCGACAGCCGCTCTTGAGCGCTAAGCGTTACCGGTCCACAATCGATTGCGGCGGCAAACGCGCATGTGGAACAGAACAGCATCAGTGCGCCCGCGCAGGCATTAGCGCACGCTGCAATGGAGCGGAACACACCAATTGAGTTCATATGCATCCTTACGCATCCGGTCACGCTGGACCGGCTGTTGGCCGAGTTGGTCAGAGGCGCGGCTCATCAAAACGTAATCGCCCGGCTTCGCCTCCCACGAACGACTCCATCGAACCCAGGAATAGATACTATCTTGCGCTTGAAGTTTCGCGGGCTCCCAGGTCTGTCCAGCATCGGAAGAAAACGACACATTCGCAATTGTTCCGTTTCCAGTCCAAGCAAATCCCCAAACGAGATGCCGGCCAGGCGGCATCTTGATGCCGTCAGTTGGCCATACGATAATCGATTTCACCTGGACCGAGGAAACCCGGGTGATGCGCACGGTATCGTCGACCCCGGTGACGCGGTTATAAACCCGGTCCATGCCGCTTTCATGAAATGTGGTATCTCGATCCTCGGCTCCCAGAATCACGATGCGCTGAAGCCATTTGACGGAGTCCATGCCATACCAGCCCGGAAACAAAGCTCGCGCCGGGAAGCCGTTGCGCGTGGGAAGCACAAGTTCATTCAACTGGAAAGCGACCAGGCTGGAGGAGTCCAGACATTTATGGAACGGAACCACTTGCGAATACGGAAGCGACGGATGGTCCGGCAAGAGCCTGCCTGAGTCGGCGCCTTCCAGCATTACAAAGGCTGCTTCCGAAGTAGGGCGGGCAGATTCCAGCAGTGAGGAGATGGGGACGCCTTCCCAAACTCCGTTGCTCACCGCCGAACCGCCAGCTACATTGCCGGCGCATTCGAGCACGGCCTCAACTTTCTTCGTTGGCAGCTCGACCAAATCACTGAAGCTCAATTCGTACGGGCGCGCCACGCGGCCTTCAATCCGCAATTTCCACTTTTCGAGCGACAGCTCGGGTGGGCTGAAGTGATCACGGACAAAGAACCGATCAGGGGCGGTCAATGTGCCCTGAATCTCGCTGAGTGGATGCGAGAAGTTGCGCGGTTCGGACGCCGGCAGCCCGCGGTCGAATAGGACACCTAGGCCTGAAGCGATTAGAAGTTGCCGACGAGTCACCTCAAAAAATCAGCTTAAGCGCCATTTGAGTAACGCGCGGGGCGCGCGCGCTAGTAATTTGGCCGAAGGTGTTGTCCGTCACCGTCGTGTCTGGATTGTTGAACTGCGGGTGATTGAAGAAGTTGAAGAATTCCCCTCGGAACTGAAGCTTGACTCTTTCGCCAAGCGAAAAAACTCTGTGAGCGGCAAAATCGACGTTGAAAGTTCCGGGTCCGATCAGAATGTTGCGTCCGGCATTGCCGAAGGTATTCGGCTGGGGCGTCGTGAAGGCATTGGTCGTGAACCACTGCGTAAGTTTCTGATTGAGCGATCCTTGCGTGTACTGCGGCGTCGAGACAACTTCGGCTTGATCATCGGCCACTTCCGGCAAACTGTAAGAGTAATCTCCGCCTGACAAGATGTTCAGCGGGAACCCGCTTTCCCAAGTCCAGATCGCCGAGGTCTCCCATCCGCCCAAGATGGCCTTTCCCAGACCTTGTTTGGGCGAAGGAAGCTGCCAGAGGTAATCCAGTACGAAGCGCTGCGGGACGTTGTAATCGGAAACACCGCGATAGGCGCGCGCATCGTAGGGATCGATGATGTTGATGCTGCACAAATCGGTTTGATAGGACACTTCGTCGATGCTCTTGCTCCAGGTGTAATTGGCATTTAGCGTGACACCATGCGAGAAGCGTTTCTCGACTTCGACTTGCAGTGAGTTGTACTCCGAATTGCCATCGGAAGAGTCCTGTGTGAGTTGTTGATACTGCTGATAGGGGCGCCGGGCTTGCTCGTTATCCTGAGTTGCTGTGGGGCTCGGAAGAGGCGCGTTTACATCAGTGTTATAGGAGAGGTGGGTTCCCTTAGAAGCGACATAGCCGACACGCATCAGAATGTCTTTCGTTAATTGGTGTTCTACCGTCAGATTCCAATTCATCGCATCCGCGGGCTTCCAATTCGGCTGGTATGACACAGCTAAGGAGAGCGGAATCGGGAAGGTCACGCTTTTGGGCGGAATAAAGGGGGCGAATTGGGACGGGAACGGGTTCGGGGTGCCGTTATAAGGATTCATGAAGGACGTGCCGAGGAATTGATACTGCGGGCTCCATGGAGGGCTGTCCACCATATTGTTGAAGGCTTCCACGAAGGGCGGCTGATAGAAAATACCCCATCCGCCTCGGATAGTTGTCTTGCCGTTCCCGCCGACGTTATATGCAAATCCGAAGCGGGGCGCAAGCTGAAGCCAACTGGATTGGAACCCTCCGGCCGGACAGCCCGGGTCACCTGCAAAAAGATAGCCCTCCGGAGCGTTGGAAAATTCCTGCGACTGATGACCGGGGAGGAAACACTCCGTGCGGCCCAATTCATCGGGATAGGGAACGAACGGGTCCCAACGCAGCCCCAGGTTCAGCATCAGGCTCCTACTGACCCGGTAGTTGTCCTGGACGAAAAGGCTGCCCAAATTTGCCCGGCGTTCGGCAAATTCGCCTCCGCCCTGGATGAACTTCTTCACATCGCCGAGTAAGAAATCCGAGAGAGGATCCCCGCTGTAATTTGTGCTGCCGAAGGTGAACCCGCCGTTCTGGCGGAAGGTGTTGATCAGATCCACATCTTCCCGCAAGAAATCGCCGCCAATCGCGATCTCGTGCGCGCCGAAAATCCAGTGCAGGCTGTCGGAAGCTTGGAAGTCATGGCGATTCGCATGCGTCGGATGCCCGGAGCTAATGGTGAAATACCCGCTGACCGCAAGGGACAATTCCGGCGGAGTCGTGGCAGCGATGGGGATTCCCAGACTTGGCCAACTGAAAGGCGCACCTGGGGTCACCGTACCGTTGTTCCGGTTATAGGAGAATATAAAACTGTTCAACAGATTCGGGCTGATATTGTAGGTGTCGCTGACAGCCGCACCCTGATCGAAGAGATCGAAGCCGCGCGTAGAGGTTAAGATGTTTTGACTTCCGACTACCGCCGGCTGCGTGTAGCGCGAATAGAAGTAACGGCCGTAAATGCGGTTCTTGTTCAGATCGTAGTCCACGCGCGTCAGGAATTGATTCTCCGCTTCGTTCATCGGAAGGTTGTAATAAGTTACGCCGTTCGGCGTGGCGGGCACGGGGATCAGGCTCAGGAGCTTCACACTGGCGGGCGCAAAGTCGCTGGCTGGAATCTGGTTACCGGGGAAAGGAGCACCCGTAGACGGATTCACCAGTTGCCGGCCCACGGATGAGAAATCCCCGCTCCGCTCGGCTGCCGTGGGCACTGTGGCAGAATTGCCTTCTGTGATGTCGTGCGATTGAGTTCCTTGATAGGAGCCAAAGAAAAACAGCTTGTTCTTGAGAATCGGGCCGCCAATGCTACCGCCGAATTGATTGCGCTTCAATTGATCCGGAGCGGCAGCAAAGAAGTTTCGCGCATTCAGATCGCCGTTCCGCAAAAAGTCAAACGCCGATCCGTGAAAGTCATTGGTGCCGGACTTAGTAACTACGTTTACAATAGCCCCAGAGCCGCGCCCATACTCGGCGCTGTAACTGTTAGTCTGAACGCTGAATTCTTCCACTGCGTCCGGATTCGGGAACGGATTGTTTACATCCGTGTAAGGATCCTCATTACTGCCGCCATCCAGGTTGTAATTCACCATATCCGACCGGGCGCCATTTGCACTGACGGCCTGAGCGCCCGGATATGTCACGCTTTGCACCGCACATCCTTCGCCGCCCGCATTGCTCGCGGTGAGGTCGGCCGTTCCCGGCGCGAGCAAAACCAGCGCCGCGGCGTTCCTTCCGTTCAGTGGCAATTCCACAATATCCCGCTGGCTAACCACCTGGGCCAGAGTTCCCGATTGCGTGTTAACCATCTCGGCATTCGCTTCAACGGTCACGGACTGGGTAGCGCTGCCTATCTGCAAAGAGACCGGCGCGGTTGAAGGTTGATCGGTCTTGACCTCGATGCCGCGCTGCTCGTAGCGGCGGAATCCCTGGGCCTCCACGCTCACACTGTAGAAGCCAACTGGAACCAGCGGAAAAATGTAGCCTCCGTCCGCGGCCGTGGTCGTGGTTCTCGATAGTGAGGTGTTGACGTTTATCGCGACTACTTTCGCGCCGACGACCGCCGCTCCGCTAGGATCGGTAACGGTCCCGGTGATGGTTCCGGTAGGCTGCTGAGCCCACACGGCGACGACAAGTGAAAATAAGAGACCGAAAAGCCTAAAGCGTGTCTGCACATGAACTCCTGAGAGCTGCGATTGTGAATAGTTTCGGCGGATTCGGATGAAATGTCAAGCTCTTTTGCGGAAAGGTTTCTCAAGCCTAAGAAGGGCTTTGGGCGCGCAGTTGCGCCTAAGCAAATTAATGGGAAGCGAGAGAGCTATGGAAGGTAACGGTAGTCTAGAGAAATATTTCTCGCCGAGAGCCGGCGTGTGTATAATCGCTGCATGTCTCGTTCAGACTACGTGCAGGAATTTAAGTTTGGGAACGCGCGAGTCGAAATCTATCGCTCCCGTCCCGCTTTAGGAGCCGCGGCGGCGCACCGTTCAGCGCAGCTCATCCGGAATGCCATCGAAAAGCGTGGCCGAGCCCGAGTCATCGTGGCCACTGGGAACTCACAGCTCCCATTGGCTGAAGAACTGGTTAAGCAGGATCTCAATTGGAAATCTGTTGAAGTTTTTCACATGGATGAATATGCAGGGATGGCCGCCACTCATCCGGCGAGCTTTCGGCACTGGATCAAGACCCGGATCGAGGACCAGGTTCACCCCGGCAAGGTGAATTATCTGGCGGCCGATGCTCCGGATCTGGAGGCCGAAATAAAACGGTATTCGGAGCTTCTCAGCGAAGCTCCCATCGATCTTGCCTTTGTCGGATTTGGGGAGAATGGCCATATCGCCTTTAACGATCCCGCAGTTGCCGATTTCCATGACCCGGCGGTCGTGAAGCGGGTTACTCTCGACGAGGCGTGCCGCAGACAGCAGGCCGGCGAAGGCCATTTCAGAGATGTCGCGTCTGTGCCGAGCGAGGCGCTTACGATCACATGCACCGGGCTTTTTCGCGCCGACGCTTGGATCTGTTGCGCTCCAGAAGCCCGGAAAGCGCAGGCCGTGCGAAACGCTCTGGAAGGGCCGATTTCAACTTCCTGCCCGGCATCGATCGTTCGAAAACATCCCAACGCCTATGTCTATTTAGATCCGGAATCAGCCTCGCTGCTGTCATTGCCGATATCGCCCACACGATGATCCCGAAATCGTAGTGAATGGCAATTGATGGGGACCGGGCAAGAGCAACGTCTTGATTATGGCGCGTCCGCGGCCACCAGGGACCGTCGGCGTTGGTGGATTGTCTGGCCACTTTTTTGTTCAACGATAATTAACTACATCAACCGCCAGACACTGTCGGTTCTGGCCCCAGTTATCACAAGGGAGTTCCATCTAACTCACAGCCAGTTGTCAAATATTTTCGGCGACTTCCAAATCGCCTATGCCGGAACCTGGCTGATCGGCGGTATCTTTCTCGACATCGTTGGCACGCGGCTGGGGCTCTCGATTGCAGTGGTCTGGTGGTCCGTTGTCAGTTTGCTGACGTCTGACGCAGCCGGGTCCCTACTTTTGCGAGGAGGCGTATGAACGGTTTAACTTCTAGGCGAGTGCTTACTTTATCAAGGCGCGAATGGCTGTCAACGGCGGCAGTTTGTGCACTTCGGCCGAAGGTCGCCGCCGCAGACCTGCCAGGGTTTTACTATCGCGACTACTCCAGATGCTTGCCGGACTATCTCTCCGCGCTTGCACAGGCCGCGTACGAAAAACGCAACCGTGATCTTTCCGCTCTCAGGAACCCGAATGACATTAGCGGACGCCAGCATTGGGTTCGGGAAACGTTTTGGAAAATAGCGGGCGGCCAACCGGAACGTACACCACTGAACGCCCGCGTTACGGGACAGTTCAAACGGCCCGGATACCGCTTGGAAAAGCTTGTGTACCAAAGCAGGCCGGGCATTTTCGTTAGCGCCAACCTGTATATTCCGAGCGAGGGCAAACCGCCCTATCCGGGCGTTCTGTTCCAGATGGGCCACTATTACACAGGCAAGGCCTACCCGAGTTACCAGAAATGCTGCCAGGGCTTGGCGCGACTCGGATATGTTGTACTTGCGTTCGATCCAATGGGGCAGGGAGAGCGCATCGCCTATCCGGATGACTCGGGCACGAATACCCGTCTCGGTTCAGTGGATCAAGAGCATAATGTTCCCGGAAAGCAGCTACTGCTTCTTGGCGATACAGCATCGCGGTATCAGGTATGGGATGCAATGCGCAGCCTGGACTATCTTGCCTCGCATCCGGCGGTAAATGCCGAGCGTCTCGCTTCCGTAGGCCAATCCGGCGGCGCTACACTCACCATGCTGCTCGCGTGTGTGGACACGCGTTTGAGCGCCGCCGCTATCTCTTCCGGGAACACTGAGAACATGGCTTGCGCCGATTTCAATCCGCCTGGCGCGACTGACGACGCGGAGCAGGATCTCATCGGCTCCGGCCCTCTCGGCTTCGATCGATGGGATCTGCTCTATCCTATCGCTCCAAAGCCGCTGCTGGTGCTGGTGAGCGAGCACGATTTTTTTGGAACGTATTCGCCGCGTTACCTGAGCAGCGGACGTGAGGAATACGAAAAATTAGCAAAGGTCTACAGCATTCTCGGCCACCCGGATCAACTTGAGTGGCGTGATACACCGCTGCCGCATGCTCTGAGTTACTCGTTGCGGCTGGATATTTACAACTGGTTTGAGCGCTGGCTGAAGAGTTCCGATCGTCACATCGACGCCGAGCCGCCCGTCGCGCCCGAAGCGGCCCCTACGCTTTGGACCGGCGCTAGCGGCAATGTAGTTCGGGATTTCAGCAGCCTGCGGCCCTTCGATTTAATAAAGCGGCACGCAACCCCCCCTCGCGAGATATCGTCTCGGATGCGGCCGGCCGAGGCGCTTCCCTTCCAATTCCCTGCGCGGGACATTAAACTGCGCACGCTCGCACGCACGCCCACGAGCGGTGCTCGTATCGAAGCAGTTGAAATCCATGCGGCGCCTGAAATTTGGATTCCGGCCTGGTTGTTTGTGCCTGATGGCGTGCATGGCGGCAGTAAGGCGCTGCTGGTGCTTGACGAAAACGGCCGCAATTCCGGTGCTAGCGAGGACGGCATTTATCACCGGTTAGCGCGCAAAGGTCGAGTGGTTTGTGCTGCCGATGTCCGCGGCATCGGGGACACCCGGCCGGAAGTCGGGCGCGGCAATCCCGCGTATACGATTCCGCACGATTCAGAAGAAGATTTTGCCTGGGCGTCGTTGGTCCTCGGCAACTCTCTGTTGGCCCAACGAGTGGAGGACATTCTTGCGCTGGTGCAGGCACTCAGCAACGAACCTGCCGTGATCGGGCGGCATCTTATCATCGCCGCACGGGGCCGTTTAACGATTCCCGCACTTTTTGCTTTCGCCGCTTCTCCACTTGCCGATTCGCTTTACCTCGCCGGCGGTCTAATCTCATATCAGAATCTTCTTGAGACCGAGTACTACCGCCAGCCGCTCGCAAGCTTTGCCTGGGATCTGTTCCGCCGGACCGATCTTCCTTTGTTAGCCGCGCAAGCGGCGCCTCGGCGCGTGCATCTCGCGGGCGCCTTGGACGGCTCGGGCAATGCGCTGGATTTATCGCTGGTCCGCCACATCTATTCAGGTCAAAATGTGCAGTTCTCGGCTCTGCCGGCCTGGGATGAGGCTGCCTTGGATTCACTTGGTCCGCCTTGGAACTGACCTCAACGATGCTCGCGGAGCTTTTCTCGTCGAAATCCATCCGTAGCCGAGGCCGATAGAACCAGTCCCGCCAATGCTCGTATGCACCCGCCGAGAGCAGCACCCGCAGTGATCCACACAATCGTTGAGTCGTCCAGAGCGGCACCCATCGCATAATCATGGCAGGTGTTCCCACCGTTTACCGCACAGGCAACACGTTACCCGGTGTCGAGGCATGACCGATACTCCCGATGACACGCGAAGATCTCCGCCAATTTCATACAGTTCGTCGTGACAAACCCCAGAAGTCACCGGGGAGAAAAGTGCGGTGCCGATGCTTTGGCTCGACACTTCCGTTCTCGTCGATTTCCCGCCACTCATAGAGGATCGGCTCGTACTGCCTCTGGTAATCGGAACGGCCGAGTGTGAAATGGTTCTTGGCCCAGATCAGGAAGGTGGAATAGTGGCCCCCCGCTTCTGTGAAAATCTTGTACAGGGTATGCAACTCGGAAGAGGACATGCACATGTATACTGCGCCCGAGGTGACGCCCAGTACATTCCGGCAGGCCTTTGCAAGAAATGCTTCGAACACTTCCCCGAGATTGTCGTTGGCAACGGGACGGCTGGCGCGATAGCGTGCCGTACCCGCCTGTGAGCCGCCATATTGTACGTTGTAGGGCGGATCGGTAAAAGTCATCGCGGCCTTGGCGCCGTCCAGTAGCTGCTCGAGGCTCTCCCTCCGGGTTGCATCGCCGCAGAGCACCCGATGGCGGTCCAGCTGCCACAAGTCTCCCGGCCGCGAGATGCAGATGGCCGGTGCAGGAGGAACAGCGTCCTCGTGCGTGAGCCCTATCTGGAGTTCAGGGCAGATCGAGAGGCGCTTCAGTTCCTCTTCACTGAACCCCAGCAGGTCGATAGAAAGCGCTTCGTCGACCAGCGTCTGCAACTCGAGCCGCAATGCTTCGTCATCCCAGGTGGCGTTCAATGCCAGCTGGTTATCCGCAATTCGATAGGCGCGCTGCTGGGCTTCCGTCAAGTGATCGAGCACGATCACGGGAACCTGGTCGACCTTCCTCGATCGAGCGGCCAGATAACGAGTTGAGCCCACGATAATACGGCCCTGCGGGTTAATCAGGATCGGATTGGTGAATCCAAATTCGCCAATACTATTAGCGATCTGGGTGATTTGCGATTCGGGATGGTGTCGAGCACAGCGCTCGTATGGCTTCAGCCGGTCCAAAGGCCAAAGCTCGATGCGGCTGGCCCGTACCGGAGACAGACTTGTAGAGACAGGAGTTATTGGGAAGTATCCATAGAAACAGCAGGCCTCTGCCGGTGTCGAAGGGTGCAGCGAAAATGTTTGCTGCGCACCCGCCGCCCAGCGGGCCAAAGCTAATCTCTTTTCACAGAGTCGACCTAGAGAAGCGCGGGCTGAGTCCGAAAGCAGGCCTAAACCACTGATGAGGAATGGGTAAGGGTTTTTTTCAAACGCCGTGAACGGCTTGGAAGAAGTGAACTATGCTCAGCGAACCAAACGCGGGGAGCGGGTGTTTATTGGGCTCTTAACGCGAGAATCTCGCGTTAAGAGCCTTCCTGTTCTCCGGCAATTTCTGGCCACCGAATGTCAGATCCCCGGCAACTCTTAGCAATCTGAAGTCGATGACCAGGCGAAGATCGAGGAAGGGGGGCTTCACTTAGGGTTATTTTGCGTTATTCTAACGCGAAGCGCTAACCTGTCCAGAGAGTGAGAGCGGGTTTCTCTTGCCGAGCCAAGGAACTCTCTGCTCGAGAGAGAAACGCTTAGAACAGTAGCGCGCTTGCGAGTTTAAGAGCTTTGAGTGCGCGTAAGCAAGTTAACTGTACGGATAGTTGGAAAAAGGTTCCACTGCGGCTTCTTCATGTCTAAGCGGCCCAACACGAATGCGAGCGGCGCCACGGATCCAGGCTTACCCGATGGAGACAGTAGTCGCAGAAAAACTGGAGGCGATCGTCAGTCTTGGAATGCTCAACAGCCGCATGAAAGACTTCTTTGATTTGAACAGAGAGAATCGCTACTTACACAAGATTCGGGACCCTACCGACTTCTTCGGTATTCTGACGTTCAGCCCGGGCCTCTTCCTGCTGGTGTGGGCCTTGATAGACGGTAATGACACGGGGTGGCAGGCTTCGGCGTCTTCGGATTTGTTGAACTTCGTCAAGAGCGTCCGGTGGTTGATTTTGCGCTCTTCAGGAATTCGACGTTTCTAAATTCGGTATCGCCATGGTTTGGATATGGCGCAACCACACACGTAATGGTTTTTTATTTGCATGACGGCATTATTGCCAATGAGACTCCCAGCTCCCGAATTCTCCGCGGCGGTTCGGGCGAGGTCGATCAGATTCTACTTCGCAAGAACATTGCGGACATCCACGCGTCTTCCATCTAGTGCTTACTTGCGGTTGTACATTTCCGTATTAAAATGTTTAGGCGATGCCTCGACATGCGCCTGCATTGGAGTGTCAGCGGAAATCAGAGCCAGCCTGGTTGCCGTCAGCAAGAGCCGCACTGAGGAGGCGCGCATGGTAAAACGCGCGCGGATCATTTTGGCCTGTTTGGACGGCAAAGAAATTCAGCAAGTCGCCCAGGAGTTCGGGACCTCGATCCCCACCGTCAGTAAGTGGCGAAAGCGGTTCTCGCAGCGCGGGCTGAAGGGCTTGCGGGACCGACCGCGACCTGGCAAACCGGCGAAGTACGACGGTGCGTTTCGGGACCGCGTCCTGGCTTTGCTGGAACAGCCGCCTGCGCCGGGCATGTCGCATTGGGACGGGCCGGCCGTCGCGAAGAGGCTCGATTCCAGTGTGCATGCAGTCTGGCGTATCCTGCGCCGAGAAGGTATTTATCTGCAAAGGCTGAGCAGCTGGTGTGTGAGCACCGACCCGGAGTTCGCGCCCAAGGCCGCCGAAGTGGTGGGGCTGTACTTGAATCCGCCGCTGAACGCGGTGGTGCTTAGCGTGGATGAGAAACCCAGCATGCAGGCCATTGAGCGGCCCTCCGGCTACGTCGAGACCGATAACGGCTCTGTAGTGCGCGCTCTGAAGAGCACCTATAAACGCCATGGCACGTTGAACTTGTTTGCCGCCCTGGAAGTCGGCACCGGTCAGGTCCACACGCAAGTCACCGAGTACAAGAAGCGCGAAGACTTTCGCGGCTTTCTCGACGCCGTGCTCGCTGATCAGCCGACAGACAAAGAAATTCACGTGATCCTGGACAATTACTCCAGGCACAAGAAAAACGACGATTGGCTGGCAAAGTACGAGGGCCGGGTCCAGTTTCATTTCACGCCGACCTCCGCCAGTTGGCTGAACCAGATTGAAATCGTGTTCAGCCTGCTTGCGCGCAAGACACTCCGAGGGGCCAGTTTCAAAAGCAAGGATCAGTTGCGCGATGCCATTGAAATCTTTATACGGAATCACAATGAACATGCCAAACCCTTTCGCTGGCGCAAGCGCGAGGTCAAGGGCAGCCAGTTGCCAAATACGATTATTAATTTATGCAATTAAGCACTAGTAGGCATGCCAGCCGAGGTGCAGCCACGAATCGGGAAGGCCCACATTGTCAGCATGGCGTGAACAGGACTGAGAGTAGTCGCATGGGACTTGCAGTATGCGGTCAATGATGCCGAATCGACCGGGCCGTTTCGCGAGGTGGTAGCGAGTCGACCTTTGGCTCGCTCCCACGTGTCGCACCAGGTCGGTCCCGAACAGCGGAAATTGCAGGAGCAGCGCTGGGCAAAACTGCTTCGCACGCCCCCGGAAAAGCCGCCGAAGCCATCGTGGACGGCATCTGGAAACGGAAGACGCGCATCGTCATCGGCTCTGACGCGAGGTTCATTGCGCTCATCGAGCGAATCGCCCCTGCAAGTTACCGGAATGTGCTTAAGAGGCGAATTTGAAAAGCAAATAAGCTGATTCGTTTTTCTAATTTAATTCATCTACTTTTCCTTGATTCGCTATCCCCTTGGGGAGTATCCTAGACTAGGTTTTGCCTGGGGAAACGGGGACGTTTCCAGGTCACTTCAACCACGGGGAGACGAGGTGTGGCCAACATTATACTGGGACTGCAAGGCGGCATCGCCACTGGTTCGGAAGCAACTTTCGACGGCCAGCCGATGCAGACGGGTACCCATCTACGCTGGAGCTTTCTTGCTGCGCTCGGGTTTCCTCCCGGCGGCTTCTGGCTCTGCCGCCGCGCAGCGGAAGATTCCGACAAGCGCATTCCGCCCCCACCCACCCAAGGATGCAACGAGCAGCAGCAGCCCACGGTTGCAGGTGTCCCCAACTCAGCCGTTTTCGAAGCCACCGTGCCACCGAAATGCGAAAGTGTCACGCTCGCCGGTTGTGCCGCACCTGGGTGCGATCAGATTGTCATCGAAACCTTCTCACGTGATGCAAGCGGTAATCTCCAGCCTGCGGACACCCGAACCATCGAAGTGCAAGAAGGTGCGTTCCGTATTCGAATCCAGGCGCGCGACATTTCCTGCGTCCGCGTTCTGGGCGCCGGCACCGTAGACGAGTGCCAATGCAATCCGCCCGATTGCGGCTCCGGCGGAGGCGGCGGTGGTAACGGTGGTGGCAATCCGCCCTGCTATGGACAACCCGGCTGGGATCCGCCCAACGGCGATGGTTGGCAGTCCTGGGGGGTTCCCTTCACGCTGCCCCTTACATTAGCCAATTGGCCCGCTCGCTATTACGGCGCGCTCGACCCGAACACAACACCGGATTCCACCCTCGAAACGGCAGACGTCAAGGAGGCCGAGCGCCGTCTCGGCACACTCAAGCTTTCGCTTGGCTTAATCGCGGCACAAGAGCGCGCTCAGCTCATTCAGCTGCGGAATGAACTAAAACGCCTGGTTCAGGGCTATCCAACCACCTTGCAAGGCGATGTCCCGCTACAATCATCACCTGCCGGCGCAAACGCGCCGAATCTCAACATCAACCTCATTCAGCAGCTTCTGCTGCTGGCTCTCGACCCCTATTTCGCGCGTGTGCTCGGCCTCTATTTCGTCGATCAGCAGGTGCAAGCCGGAACCAAATACGACTACGCCATCACCGGCTTTTGGGGCAACACGCAATGTCAGGACACTGTGCTGTTCCCCGGTCTGGCACCCGGTGCGCCGCTCGCTCGCGGCATGGCGGTCTTTAACGGCTTGACGATCCAGCCGCAGGGCGGACAAACCGGGCTCTGGCGCTGGACGAAGTACGACAGCAACGGAAATCTGATTGAGCAAACCGATCCCTCCGCCCCACCTGCGGTCAACTCCGCTGTGCAAGCCGCTCTATCCGGCCTCAACATTTCGCAATTCCCGGACGCCCTGCTCCTATGCGTCACGCAGCCAGCGCAGTTCTTCCTGTTTTCTCCGCCTCCCCAGCTTTCTATCGCGCTCGCGCAGCCGGTCGCAAGTGTCGACGTTCAGGTTGCCGGCACAGGCACTGTGACCGCACTCTCCTCGGGCGCCGTAGTCGCAACCGCAAGCTTCGGTTCCTCAAGTCTCACTACCGTCACCGTCACCGTCACATCCGCGAACACGTTTCAGCCCATCGACCAAATCACAATCGTGGGCGTAGCAGCGTGGGCTTCCATCAGCAGCATTTTCGTCGGTTCAGTGACGCTGCACCCGATCTCGCCGGACACCATCGGCACGCGCTATGCCATCATGCCGCCCGCGATAGCCATTCAGCCGGTCCCCGCACCCGGTCAGCCCATCACGACATTCCGCAAACGCCAGGCCGACATCGATACAACGAATCTTCACCTCGTCCCGCATAGCGTCATGGACGTTCAATGGCCCGCGCAGCCCGTCGTGCAAACCGGCGATCCGGTATCGGACCCTATCGCGCTTCCTGCGCCCACGCAACCCATCGGCTTCGTCGCCGAACGGCAGGACACGGGTGCTGCCAACAGCGTTCAGCGCATTCCCGGTTGGGTGGCGACACGCAGCGTCCCCAAACCGGCCGGCTCGCCTATCCCGACCGCGAATCTCTACCGCTTAGTCGATTCCGGCCTGCCCGATCCGGTCAGCGCTTACAGTCACCGCATGGCGGGTTTTGACCTGTTCGGCGCTCTTGGCGCCTGGAGCCCGTGGTCTGAGCCTCGCAAAATCGAGAAAATTGCCGCCGCGCCCGCAGCCATGCGCATCGTGCAGTTCGATAACACGTCGGCTGGGGGCGGTGCGGGGGCACCGGACGGCTCTGCCTGGGTCGGGGGCACCCTCAAAATACTTGCGAACTGGTCAGGCGCATCGTTCCTGATGTATCCCGATGTCGTAACGGCGCGCGCTACCGTTGACTCGCTCGACACACCCGGCAATGCAACACAGATTACAACATCCGACTTCACCGTACCGGCGCCCAGCATCACTGCGCTGACCGTCGCCTCTGTGAACCCGATTCCGTCGGGAGACGGCAACAGCTATATAGTCGACATTCAAACCACGCCCGCCTTCAATGCCGCCAGCGAATTCGACCCCGGCCAAGTGCTCATGCTGACTCTGCCCGACGGCACAACCGAGCGCTACACTGTCCGCCCAGCTCAATACACGAGTGGGGGCCCGGTCGTCGCGCGCATCAACGCCGGCAACTCCGCGCGCATCGTAACGACGGACAACGACTACATCGGCCAACCCGCCTTTCTCGTGTCGGGATACAGCAAGACGCTAACCATCCCCGTCCCGTTGCAGATCCCTATCGCGCAAGATACTGCGCGAGCGCAAGTCTACATCACTTCTTCAACACAAAATCCGTTCCTCGCGAACGAGCAGATTGTCGACCCAAATGGTGTCAATGCCAGCCGTTCCGAACCCTCCTCGCCGGTGCTGATCTTCCACGCCCCACAACGGCTGGTTCCGCCCGCACCACCGACCCCGGTTCACGACGTCAACCACGTCTACTACGATCCGGCCGACGCCACCGGCCGGGCCAACAAAACCCTGCCGTTTACAACCCTCGCAGGTACTGGAATTTACGGCTATATCCTGCAGCGCGCGCCCGTTCGTACCATCGACATCGCCGATATCAAGCGCCGCATCGCGATCGGCAATTTGACCGACAACAACCCCGTCGTCTTCGACGGGGGTCAGCCGCGCAAGGATCTTGCCGCGTGGATCCAGGCGCTGCCCGCCTGGCTCACCGCTTACAACACGATAAACGGTACCAATTGGACTCCTGCTAACGCGCTTGAACAGGCCGATGTGCAGCGCGCCTTTGTTGCTCACTTCTACGACGGCTTACTCGATGACGAACTGCGCGCAGTCGCCGATGTTCCCGGCAACTCCGTCGGCTATGCGCGGGTGAACCCGACGCCCGTGTCACCCGTCAGCTCCATTTCCGATTCGGTCGATGGCACTGGCTATGGCCGTACACTCTACCGGCTCGCTGCCGTCAACCACGCAGGCTCGGTGAGTTCCACCACCAATTCCATCGGCCCCTACTACACCAGGATCGTCACGCCGCCGCGGCCGCCCGTACTGTACAAGGTCCAGCCGACAGTAGGCGCCGTAATCATCGCTTGGGCCCTCGATACCAATCCCGACGTGGCCGCCTACATCGTCTATCGCGCATCCACAACTGGCGCGATTGCCGACCTCCGCTACTTCGGCGCGGATTGGACCCACCCCGTTCCAGCAAGTCAGCTCTGGACCGTCCGCTACAACGCCACTACCTACCCGCCGCTCTCTTTCGTGCAAGGCGCCGCACCCAATGTCGATCGGCGCATCGTGGGGTTTGTTCCCGATCCGCGCCTCTGCGCTCGCGATTACGCCGGCAGCGACGCTGGCGAAATCACCTTGCCCGCTGGTCCTGCGCCCGACCAGGTGAACGGTATCTACCGCCTCAGCGAATACAACTCAAAGCTCGATCCGCTCAGTCAGGTCGCCTTCAACTACTGGACGCCTCCAGCCGTTCGCGGAATCGCGCAGATCAAAACGGATTCGCCCACGCACTCGCGCCTTACCGGTCTGCGCATCGGTCTTGGCCGCAGCGTACCCGTAGTCGTTGTCGGTACCAGGAAGGGATCGGTCAAAGTCTTCGGCCAGGCACCGGTCCGGCGCGCTGCCTTCACCGACGGCGTGAGTGCAGCCAACGTACCGTTCGATCCGAACACCATCCCCGGCGCGCCCGCACCCAACACGAACACGCCTAACGCCTACGTCATCGTCGCAGTCGACATTTTCGGTAATTTCTCAGCCGCTTCGAGTATCTTCACCGCCCAGATGCTCGCAACGGCTGCCGGCTCATAGCCCAATTTCAACTTTTCAGAAAGGAAACTCAATGGCGACAGATCCTATTGCCCCAGTCGTATCCGCTTTGAATGTTCTCGTCACGGTTCAAAGCACCACGCCGTACACACCGACCGATACCACTCTATACACAACCGTCGGCCCTCTTTTGGCGACTCTCTTCCACGTTTCGCCTGACCTGACCACAGTCAGCAAAGACATCAACGGCGCGCTGACTGAGGTCGTCAACGTCATCACAGAGATCTCGGGTGTTCTGAATTCGCTCGGCAGCAATGCAGGCAACGTGATGCAGGCGCTGCAGCAAGGCCTGTCGCTGGCACAGACATTGGCGCCTGGCGGAGCAAGTACCGCGCTGAATTCCGCGAGTCAGTTATTCCAGACGCTCCAAAATCTCGTGTCGGCAGTGCCCATTGCGCAAGCTGCCAACGAACTCGGCGAACTAGGCAGCCAACTAACCGAAATCGCGAAACTCTTCCCCACCAGCTAGAGGTTTACCCATGTCCACGCTGTCGCTTCTTCCCGTCTCGTTGCTTGAATCGTTCGGCTTGAGCCTCATCCAGCAGGGTGCCGACGCGGCCCTCGGCTCCGGCGTTTTGACGCTTTCAGCCGATAGCGGCAGGGCGGATTTGGGCCTCAAGCTCTCGGGTGGGCAAACCGTCAACGTGGACAACGTGATGGTGAACTCGGCCGGCCTTTCTGCTCACATCTTTATCGACGGCCTGGCCGCGAATCCGCTGAGCGCTACGCTCTTTGACGGCTTCACGGTCGCGCTCACCGCGTTCGATCTCACCTTCGCCAATGGGGGCCTCGCGGCCAGCCACATCGGAGGCCATCTCACCATTCCGTTCTTCACAGACAAGAACGGCGACCCCGAAACACTCGACATCGAAATCGGAACCAAGTCCGACGGCAGCTTGTCCATCTCTCTTTCAGCCGTCGAGTCCACCCAAGGCACTACCCTCGACGGCCTCGTCCAACTCGTCTACGATCTTCCCGGCGGCATCGGCTCCGTCGAAATTGACGTCGCCTCCATCGAAATCGACAAGAACGCTAGCGGCCTCTGGACCGTCATCGTCTCTGGCAATCTGATCATCACGACAGCCGACCTGAACTGGCCGAGCATTGAACTTCGCAAACTGGGCATCGACAGCAAAGGTCACATCTCTCTCGATGGAGGCTGGATCGATCTGCCGAGCCAGATGTCGCTCGATTTCTACGGGTTCCACATCGCCCTGCAAAAGCTCGGCTTTGGCAGCGATCCTACCGGCAAGTGGATCGGCTTCAACGGCGACATTCATCTGGTCGAAGGCCTCTCGCTCGGCGGAAGCGTGCGCGGACTGCGCATCAACCTGAGCACCGGCGCCGTCTCGCTCGATGGCGTCAGCATCTCGTTTGAAATTCCCGACGTGCTCACCATCGACGGAGAAATTGACCACGTCCACGCGGAAGGCTCGAAGCAGGACTTCGTCAACGCCGGACTGAACGGTAGCCTCTGGGATGTCACACCGCCCGTCCCGTCGCCAACGAACAAGAAAGTCGATGTATTTGCCGGGGGAGTGAAGGTCGTCATCGAAGCCGCCGGCGGTCTCGAAGTCGATGCCAACTTCATTACAGGGACATTCGGCGGCCAATCGGTTTTCTTCCTCTATATCGATGCCGAATTGCCGGTAGGCATCCCCATCTTCCTGGATGTCGCTCTGTATGGCTTGGAAGGGTTAATCGCCACTGGCCTGCAGCCCAACCCGGAAGCAAGCGGGAATACGTGGTGGCAGTGGTACAAATACCCTGCCTCGGGTCCCGGCGGTCCACCAGACCTGAACCAGCCACCAGACTACGACGCAAATGACGTGAACAAGTGGCTGGTTCCGAAATCCGGTGCGTTCGCCATTGGCGCAGGCGCAACCATCGGCACCGAAGCCGACGACGGCTTCACCGCATCAGCCGCCATTGCGTTCATCCTGATGCTGCCCGGACCAGTCATTTCCTTTATCGGGAAAGCAAATATTCTGTCCAAGCGCATCGGCGGTGCATCCGAGGACGCCAACTTCGAAGCTATGGCAACCTACGACGGCAATGCCGGCACGTTCGACCTCACCATTGACGCGCACTACTCTATCCCGATCGTCCTCGATATCGAAGCAACCGCCGAACTCTACGTTGACGCCACCGCAGGCGAATGGTACTTCGCGCTCGGCAAACCGCCTCACGAAAAGCGTGTCAAGGCGCGCATCTTCGATCTCTTCGAAACCGATGCCTATTTCGTCATCAGCGACACCGGCCTTGTTACCGGAACTTGGACCGGTTACAAGAATTCCTGGAGCTTCGGGCCGCTTTCCGCCAGCATCGACGCGTATCTCGCAACCTTAGCGGCAATCCAGTGGTCGCCCCTCCAGATTGCCGGAGGGATCGAGCTCTACGGAAATATTCATCTCAGCGCCTTCGGGATCGGCTTCGGCCTCACTGCGGACGCGCTGCTGGAAGGCTGCGCTCCCAATCCCTTTTGGGTTCACGGCGAGCTGCAAGTCGAACTCGATCTCCCCTGGCCGCTGCCCAACATCGGCGCGACCATCTCATTATCCTGGGGCGGCGATGACGGCACAGTTCCTCCCGCGCCTCTCGCGCTGAGCCATCTCGATGCAAGCTTGATCGATCATGCCGACTCAGCCGGCAAGCACGCCAGCGATCATTACGTTCTGCTGGCCCATCACGACAATGGCATTCGCTCCGATCTGCCCATCCAATACGATGGAGGCAAGCCCGGCATTCTCGATTTCGAAGGTGCTTCGCTCACCGCTTGGCAGGCGCGCATTGCGCAGAATCCAATTCTGCCCGATCTCGTACCGGACAACAACAGCACCGTCCAACTCGCCGCGCTGTTGCCTCAGGATTCGCACTTCACGTTGAACTTCGCGCACCCAACGATCGACGCAACCGGAGTATCAAACAACGCCATTCCGTGGTCGAACACCCCTGGCGTAGGCATACCGAAAGACGCGGATATCGAGACCGAAACGCCACCCTCGATTGTGGGTAAAGACGACATGTCGAACATCAACCCGACTCCGCCATCCGTGCAGTTTGACATCCGCCACTCGCTAACCTCCGTGAGCCTCTATGAATTCGACACGAATCAGAGCATCTGGAACATGGTCTGCTCCGTGCCGCCCGGTCCGCCCGCGAATATCAGCGACCTGCCCGTCGACACCACCGTCATGAGCACTGTCTGGCTCACCGGTGACCCGGCCAAAGCCAACCCGAAGCAGGTGATGACGCAATTGAAAGTCGTCCCTTGGAGACTTCTGCCCGGCCAGCCCTGGAGCGCGCAGTGGAACGCACAATCGCAGCCGGCAACCAGAGCGTCCTTCACCGACCAGGGTTTGCAATTCACGCTGAACGGCGTCGATGTCAGTGTCGGCGCTTACTCTTTCTATGCGGGTGTGCTCCCCGGTCTGAGATTCACGCTCCAGTCCGGTGCCGCCAATCCGAGCGTCACAATCCGCTTCCCGCAAGCAAGCGTCCTGAATTCCGTGATCGGCATTAGTTTTGAAGGCGGCGGCGAGATTATCGGCGCCTATGCGCCCGCCTGTTCGGCCGGAGGTTCGGCCCTCACACCGCAATCTTCCTCGCAGGATTCCCAAACCAGCGCCTGGACCGAAACTTTCATCGAGAATGCTCCGGCTATTCAGGAATTCACCATAGGTGTGAACAACCTTCCGCTGATCCTTTACGGAATCGGCTATTCCACAGCGCCGGTCCCCATGGCCATCCTGCCGGAAGCACCTGCATTGTATGCAGTCGAGACAGTCACGAAGATCGAAGCCGCCCGCGTCGGCGCGTCGAGCTATCAAGTAGTACCGAACGGCAACCCCATTGTGGAATTTGTCTATTTCCAGACTGCCGCCGGACCCGGTACCGCCATGCCGCTGCTTCCAAGCAACATTCCGCCGCCGGTCCCGCACTTCTCAACGCCCGTGCCGGTCGAAGATCCGCCGTTCCCGCAGCTAGTCAACAACTGTCAACCCGTGCAGCAGCCCGTAGCCGCTTCGCCGCTGGGCGGATCAGCCCTCGATCTCCATACCTATACGCAGTGGTCCTGGCCGCTCGATGGTGCGCTTACGGCCTACTACGGCTATGACTTGAACGTCGAATTCGTTGAGAGCTATGTAAACGCTCTCTACACCGCGTTCTCAAATGGCTCCATTCCCAACTCGCTGCACTTCCGCTGTGTCGATCGCAATAATCTCCACACGCTGCTCGTTCCGAACGCCATCCATGTTCCTTCCATCCCGCAGCAAAGCGCGCTCGTCGCCGCCGAGTACGACACCCCTCTGCCCAAAGCACTCGAGGCTGCACAAGTTCCCATACACGTCACTCCGGTTCAACTAAAAGATCTCCAAACCAGAGCTTCACCGGTCACACAGGCTGGCATCTCACCCGATCCCGCGCCCGCTTACATCACGCCACTGCATTCGACAAATTTTTCACTCTCTGGGCTCGGCGAGCGCGCCGGCATTCTCGCGATTCAGCAGATATCACCTGGCGCCGCCATCGATATGTTGCATCAATTTGACGAGGAGTCTGACCGCCAGCAGGCTCTTGCTATCTGGTTCCAGCCGTTGCAGCCCTCCACGCGCTACACGCTGGACGTTGTTGCCGGCCCCTGGCTCCGTTCTGAGCGCGGCGACTTCGCCTCGGTAGGCAGCGCCGAAGCATCGCTGCAAGCTGTCTATCAGGCCACCGATGCCATCAGCGCACTGGCCGCGCTCGAAGCATATTTCAAATACGAAGACTCACTCACAACCCTGAAGCGCGTGCAATTCACCACCTCGCGCTACGCTACTTTCTCCGCCCAGATGTCCAATCCCGTGAGTCAACTCGCATCGGCGTCCGGCGCGACGCCTATCCGCCGCTACGTCGCAGCAACATCGCCCATACCTTGGTTGGGCGCCGCGCCCACTCAGCTCGTCGCAGCGGGCAAGGCAATCGCGCAATACTCTACGGACCGTAACGCGCTTCAGACACTCGTCGCAAACTTCAATCCGCTCGCGGATGATCTTCAGCCGGGCATACAACCGGCTACAAATGGCGCTGCCGCGCTTGTGAAATCGCGTCAGCAAACCGCAAGCGATTGGTCTGCCGTCGTCCAAGCCTTCAATGGTCTCTACGATGGGCTGATCGCAGCACTCGGTCATCCGGAATGGGTCAGCAAAGCCACTCCGATTCGCGTTCCCGACACCGAGGTCAGTCTCTTTACCGATTCTCCCGGCTTCTGGGTCCAAGCCATTCTTCTCGAAAGCCCCGAGCCCCTGCCTTGGCAGCGCATCTGGCGCTCGATCAGTCTGACTAGTGGAACCAATCCGCCCCAGCAGTTACTGCCCGTATGGAGCGCGGACGGCACGCGCGCCGTGCTGATCCCGTTGCAGTTCCTGGTCGGCGTCTACAATTTGAACATCAGCTTTCAGGGCAACATCGGCGCCGAAGCGCCCTGTATCACACAGGGTGGCAATCCTGTAACTGACTCGGTTCAAGTCGGCGGCATTCGCATGGGTGAATTCCGGCGCCGCTTGACCGAATTGGTGCCCTCCGATAGTGTGTTGCACGTCGTCAATTTGATGCGCGATCAGAACATGATCTTGTATGGTGCGAAAACTGGATCTTCTTGAATTTG
>Ga0208220_1000187_pt1 | contig 24973 bp, 25 predicted proteins | sample NGESurdeep092012_9_FD_184484 | JGI IMG/M metagenome (GOLD analysis project Ga0208220, IMG submission 184484) | Arctic peat soil microbial communities from Barrow, Alaska - NGEE Surface sample F53-1 deep-092012 (SPAdes) | ecosystem: Environmental > Terrestrial > Soil > Wetlands > Peat ...
CCCGCCGTGCCGCTCGCCGTCAAAGCCGCCGGCGCGAGTCCGATGCCGACCATCGCAGCGGCGAAAAATTCCGCGCCGGAAAACCAGACGCCGCAGGACATTTTGCCGATCAAGGAAAACCTTGGGACGCTCGCAAAAAATTCCGCGCCGCTGATTTCGCAGCCCGCATTTGTAGCCCTGCAAACATTGCCGATTTTTGCGTTCATCGGCGCCTTCATCTGGCGCAAACGCACAGACAGCCTTGCAAATAATCCGCGATTGCGCCGGAAAATCGCCGTGGAAAAATTGGTTCAAACCGGAATCGCCGATTTGAAAAATTTTGCCGCGCAAAATAATCCCGAGGAGTTTTTCGCGCTGCTATTCCGGCTTTTGCAAGAGCAACTTGGCGAACGGCTCGATTGTCCGGCAACCGCAATCACAGAAAACGTCGTCGAGGAAAATTCCATTTTGCGTGGTGCGAATGAAACTACGCGCGCCGATTTGCGCGAATTGTTCCAGCTTTGCAATCAGGCGCGCTACGCGCCCGTGCGCGGCACGAGCGAATTGAATTCCGTCGCCGCACAATTTGAAAAGGTCATTGGCGAACTTCAGGAGGTGAAGCCATGAAAAGATTTTCCGCCATTTTGTTTGCGCTGATTTTCGCCGGAAACATTTTTGCGGCAGACGTGGCTGGAGATTTTTCAGCGGCGAACAAGCTTTACGCCGAGGGAAAATTTGCGGACGCGGCGAACGCATACGGAAAAATTCTCGCGTCCGGCGCGGCTTCGCCGAACTTGCTTTTCAATTACGGCAACGCGGAATTCAAATCGGGAAATCTTGGGAAAGCGATTGCCGCGTTTCGTCGCGCGGAACTGCTTGCGCCGCGCGATTCGGAAATCCGCGCGAACCTCGCGTTTGCCCGCAATCAAGTCCAAGGCGCGACAATTCGCGAAAGTTTCTGGCAAAACTGGCTTGGCAATCTTTCGCTGAACGAATGGACAATTTTTGCGACGATTGCGTTCTGGCTGACGTTTCTTTTACTCGCGGCGAAACAACTTCGTCCCGCGCTCGCGGCAAAATTGAAAAGCGCAACTTGGATTTTTGCGGTGATGACGATTTTTTCCGGCACAATTCTGGGCGTTCAAGCCGCAAGCCATTTTACAAAACAAACTGCCGTGGTCATTTCTGCCGTAGCGCCCGCCCGCAGCGGTCCATTTGACGATGCGCAAAGCGCATTCACGGCGCGCAACGGCGCGGAGCTTTCGGTTTTGGATCGGCGCGACGATTGGGTGCAAGTCGCGGACGGTTCGGGAAAAACCGGCTGGCTGCCGGCGAAGCAGGTTGAGATTTTACCGGGTGCTTGAAATTTAGTTGAACGCAAAATAAAATCATTCTGTCCATCGTTACACGCATTTACAAATGAACACAGGAATCAACGCAATCAACGAAGCGGTCAAGGACGCAAGCGCGTTCACGCATCCGCTGTTTAACGAACTTGGCAAGGTCATCGTCGGCCAGAATTATCTGACCGAACGATTGGTCATCGGCGTGCTGGCCAACGGCCACGTCTTGCTCGAAGGCGTGCCAGGCCTCGCCAAGACGCTCGCCGTGAAATCCATGGCCGCGTGCATCAGCGTGAAATTTTCGCGCCTGCAATTCACGCCGGACATGCTGCCCGCCGACGTCATCGGCACGCAGATTTACAATCCGCAATCCGGCGGCTTCACCACGCGCAAAGGCCCGGTTTTTGCGAATCTGGTTTTGGCGGATGAAATAAATCGCGCGCCGGCGAAAGTCCAAAGCGCGTTGCTTGAAGCGATGCAGGAAAAACAAGTCACGATTGGCGAAAATACTTTTAAGCTCGAAGAACCGTTTCTGGTTTTGGCGACGCAAAACCCGATTGAGCAGGAAGGAACTTATCCACTGCCCGAGGCGCAGGTTGACCGCTTCATGTTGAAATTGAAAATCGGCTACCCGTCGCGCGCCGAGGAGCGGCAGATTTTGGAAATGATGGCGAAAACGAGCGGCCAGCCGACTTGCAGCGCCGTCGTCACGCCGGCGCAAATTCTGAAAGCGCGCGAAATCATCAACGACATTTACGTGGACGACAAGGTGAAGGATTACATCGTGGACCTCGTCTGCGCCACGCGCGACCCCGACCATTACAAGATCGCGGTGAAGGATTTCATCCAGCTCGGCGCGTCGCCGCGCGCGACCATCGCGCTGACGCTGGCGGCCAAGGCCTACGCGTTCCTGAAAGGCCGCGGCTACGTCACGCCGCAGGACGTGAAAAGCATCGGCATGGACGTGTTGCGCCACCGCGTGGCCATCACCTACGAAGCTGAGGCCGAGGAAAAGACCAGCGAAACGGTCATCCAGAAAATCTTTGATGAACTGCCTGTGCCGTGAAAATAACTAACTGACCAACGGTGAAAAACTAGAATCATCTCAAAGTCATGGACTGCGAAATCCGCCAAATGACGTTAGCAGACTATCCAGAAGTCTCTTGTCTTTGGACGCAGACTGAAGGCATGAGTCTTGTTGAAGACGATAATCGAGAAGGCATCGCATTGTATCTCGAACGAAATCGAGGATTGTGCTTTGTCGCTTTTGTTGGCGGAAATCTGATTGGAACAGTTCTTTGTGGGCATGACGGACGGCGGGGCATCATGCGCCACCTCACGGTTCAGAAAGAATTTCGCAAGCAAGGCATAGCCCTACTTCTCGTGCAGAAAAGTCTGGCTGCACTTTCAGAGCAAGGAATCAAGAAGTGCAATATTTTTGTGCTGGATGACAATGTCGCTGGTTTGAAATTCTGGGAGCATATCGGATTCTATCATCTGGCGGACGACCACAGTTTGCTCCAACTTGGGACGGATGCTTTTTCCCAAAAGCAAAACTAAATTGAAAATTGTTTCACCACGATGACTTTCCGATTTGCAACCACCGACGACTGCCCGATGCTGGCAGATTTGAATCACCAACTCATTCGTGACGAGGGACATCGCAATCGCATGACCGTTGCCGAGCTTGAGCAACGGATGTGCGATTGGCTTTCGAGTGAGTATCGGGCAGTGATTTACGAAGACGGCGGAGAAACGGTTGCTTACGCGCTGTTTCGTGAGCAGCCGGAAGAGATTTATTTGCGGCAGCTTTTCGTCGTTCGCCATCGTCGCAGTCAGGGACTTGGCCAATGGGCAGTAGAGATTTTGCGCTCCCAAGTCTGGCCTAAAAACAAACGACTGACAGTGGAAGTTTTGATTGCGAATTCGAGAGCCGTCACTTTTTGGCGCAAGGTTGGTTACACGGATTATTGTTTGGCGCTTGAGATTTTACCTAAATGATTCCCCGCGAGATTCTCAAAAAAATCCGGCAGATCGAACTGCGCACGAACCGCATCGTGACCGAAACGCTCGTGGGCGCATCATTGGAATCGGCGGCGCAGCGCGTCGGGATTCCGGCTGGGATGCCAGATGGCAAGCACACCGATTTCATCGCCCTGAACCCTGAAATAAATCCGGTATTTGAATCGGGGCATCCGCGCCTTGCGGACAAGGTCGGTTTCTTTTTGAAAAAGTTCAGGGTTTTGTTTGATGCGCTCAAACAGTGCGAGAAGTTCGGCGTCAAATTCCTGTCCCAAGCCCGGCTGCCGTTCTTCATACCATTGCAAGGCCTGAAGGTAATCCAAGTCGGCGGGCGATTTGAGCCGCACACGCTTCATTTCCAGCCAAAACGTTTGCGTGCTTCTTCACGAACTTGTTCAAACGGAATTCCGTCGCGCGGGTTTTTACTAAATTCTTCCGCGCGCCGGTCGAGTTCGGCCTTTTGCTCCGGCGTGAGCGTGTCGTCGAAATCGCCGAATTCCAAATCAATGGTTTCGACAAGTTCGCGTCGCTCCGGTTCAGGCATCCGGCGCAATTCTTCGAGGATTTCCGTCCTGCTCATGCGGACAATTTACTCCGTTGGACAAAACGTGCAATTGAAAATTCGCCAATCGCCAATCGCCATTTTCCCATGATTCCCCGCGAGATTCTCAAAAAAATCCGGCAGATCGAGCTGCGCACGAACCGCATCGTGACCGAAACGCTCGCGGGCCAATACCATTCCGTCTTCAAGGGCCAGGGCATGAACTTCGACGAGGTGCGCGAATACCAGCCCGGCGACGACGTGCGCGCGATTGACTGGAACGTCACCGCGCGGATGAATCATCCGTTCATCAAGAAGTTCGTCGAGGAACGCGAACTCACGCTCATGCTCGTCGTGGATGTGAGCGGCTCCGGCCTGTTCGGCTCGCGCGACCAGTCCAAGCGCGAACTTGCGGCGGAAATCGCCTCCGTGCTCGCCTTCTCCGCCATCCGCAACAACGACAAGGTCGGCCTCATCCTCTTCAGCGACGAGGTGGAGAAATTCATCCCGCCGCGCAAAGGCCGTAGCCACGTCCTGCGCGTCATCCGCGAGGTTTTATTTTTTGAACCGAAACGGCGCGGGACGGATTTGAACGCGGCGCTGGAATTTTTGCTGCGCGTGACGGCGCACAAGGCGATTGCGGTGGTGATTTCGGATTTCATTGGCTCGCCCGCCGCACCGCGCCGTCCGGGCGAGAAACGGGCACGCCCGCAAATGATGCTGCTGGAATCGCTGGCGCAGGCGTCTTTCACGATGTTGAAACAGGCGAACCGCAAACATGACCTCGTCGCAGTGCAAGTCACCGATCCGCGCGAACTGGAATTGCCGGAACTGGGCCGGTTGATTTTTCAGGATGCGGAAACGGGCGAAATTGTCGAGGTCAACACCGGCGATGCGCGGAAGCGGCAGGCGTTCGCAGAGCGGCAGGCCAAGGAACAGGAACAACTGCTGCGGCTGTTCCGCAAGGCGGGCATTGACGCGATCCAGTTGCAAACCGACCAGCCCTATGGCGCGGCACTCGGAAGATTTTTTGAAACGCGGGAAAAACGGAGGCTGCGCGGATGATTACGAACGCCACACCGCAAGGCGCGGCGGCACTTGCCAGCGACATCCGCGACATCAAACCGCCGGTGGAAATTTCGAGCGGCTGGGCATGGCTTTGGTGGACGGCGGCGGCGCTCGCCGTGTTGTGCGCGGCGGTTTTGCTCTGGCGTTTGTTGAAAAATCGGAAAGTGAACATCGTGCCGCCGCCGCCGGTGCCGGCGCATTTGCGTGCCAAACAAAAACTGGCGGAGGCGCTGGCGTTGATTTCGCAGCCCAAGCCGTTCGTCATCGCGGTGTCGGACACGGCGCGGGCGTATCTGGAGGAGCGGTTTGATTTCCACGCGCCGGAGCGGACGACGGAGGAATTTTTGCGCGAACTGGGCGGAACAAAGCTGCTGCTGCCCGAACAAAAAGAAAGTCTCGGTCAATTTCTTGAGAGCTGCGATCTCGTGAAGTTCGCCAAATACGAGCCGGGCGAAAATGAATTGCTCGCGCTGCACGGTTCGGCCTTGCGACTAATTGAAGAAACGGAGCCGCGGCCAATTTCCAATTCCGAATCTCAAATTTCAAATCACGGCAAATCGGAACAAATCGTAAATCGGCAATCGTAAATTTAAAATGGTATTTGCCCATCCATGGCTTTTGTTGCTGCTGTTGCTGCTGCCGCCGCTGGCGTGGCTGAAAGGCAAACGCGGGATGCCGCCCGCGTTCATCTATTCTTCGGTGCAGCTCGTGCGAGGGATGCAGAACATCGCACGCTCACGGCTCGGCGGATTTTTGATGTCGCTCCGCTGGCTCGTGCTGGCGCTGTTCATTGTGGCGCTGGCGCAGCCGCGCCTGGCGAAAAGCACGACGACGATGAAGGCCAGCGGCATTGACATCGTGTGCGCGCTGGATTTGTCCGGCAGCATGATCTCCGAGGATTTTGTCGTGGACGGCCAGCGGGTGAACCGTTTTCACATGGCGCAATCGGTTTTGAAGGATTTCATAAACAAGCGGCCCGACGACCGCATCGGGCTTGTCGTTTTCGCGGCGCAGGCGTTCATCGCAGCGCCGCTGACGCTGGACCACGATTATTTGCAGGAAAATCTCGCGCGCCTCGACATCGGCACGATCAATCAGAATTCGACAGCCATCGGCGACGCGCTGGCCACTTCGCTCAACCAGTTGCGCGACTTGAAGGCGAAAAGCAAAATCATCATCCTTGCGACGGACGGCCAGAACAATTCCGGCAAGGTTGATCCGCTCATGGCGGCGCAGGCGGCGGCGTCGCTGGGCGTGAAAATTTACACGGTCGGCATCGGTGAACAGGGTTCGGCGCCAATGCCGGTTTTCATGGGCGGGCAGAAAGTCGGCTATCAAAATGTGCCGGTGGACGTGGACGAGGTGACGCTGCAAAAAATCGCGGCCGAGACCGGTGGGAAATATTATCGCGCTGACAATGCGGAAAAGTTCAAGCAAATTTACGACGAGATCAACAAGCTGGAAAAAACCGAGGCCGTCATCAACAAATACACCGAATACAAGGAGCTGTTCCCGTGGCTGGTCGCGGGCGGACTGGCGTTGTTGCTGATTGAAATTGTGCTGGGACAAACCGCGTTTCGGAGGCTGCCGTGAAATTTACGATTTACGATTTACGATTTACGATTTGAAAATGAGGTTCGAGAATTCACATTTGCTTTGGCTGCTGCTGGTGATTCCGCCGGCGATGGCGGCATTTTTCTGTTGGGCGACGCGCGCACGGCGGAAGCTGCTCGCACAATTCATTCAAACGCGGTTGTTGACGGCTTTGACGGTGGGCATTTCGCCGGTGCGGCGGAAACTCCGCTTCGCCTTGGTGATTCTGGCCGTGGCGCTCCTGATCGCTGCCCTGGCGCAACCGCAGCACGGATTTGATTTGCAGGAAGTCCAGCAGCGCGGACTGGACATCGTGATCGCCGTGGACACCTCGAAGTCCATGCTCACAGCGGACATCGCGCCGAACCGGCTGGAGCGCGCCAAGCTCGCCGCGCTGGCCTTGATGCAACGTGCCGGCACGGACCGGCTGGGGCTGGAGGCATTCGCGGGCGACGCGTTTCTGGAATGTCCGCTAACGGTGGACAACACGGCGTTTGAACAGAGCGTGCAGGCGCTGAACGTCAACTCGATTCCCGAAGGCGGCACAGACCTTGCCGGCGCGATTGACACGGCGCTGTCGGCGTTCAAGGAGCAGGATACTTACAAGGCGCTCGTGTTGTTGACCGACGGCGAGGACAACGTGGACGAGGCCGCCGCGCTCGCCGCCGCGCAAAAGGCGGCGAAGGCAGGGCTGAAGATTTTCACCGTCGGCATCGGCACAGCGGCGGGCGATTTGATCCGCGTCACGGACGCGAACGGAAACTCGGATTACGTCCGCGACGCGCAGGGCAACGTCGTGAAATCGCACTTGAACGAGCCGCTGCTCAATCAAATCGCCACGGCAACGCACGGATTTTATCTGCATTTGAGCGGCGCGGACACCATGGATGTGCTTTACCAGCGCGGTCTTGCGCCGCTGCCAAAATCGGAAGGCGAGGCAATGACGATCCGGCGTTATCACGAGCAGTTCCAGTGGCCGCTGGCGGCGGCGATTTTGCTTTTGCTGGCGGAAATGTTTTTGCCGCAGCGCAAACGTGAAAAGAAAATTTCGGATTCGGCTTCGAAAACCGGCGCGGTGAAAATCGCCGGCCTGGCAATCGCCATTTGCATTTTGCCACATTCGCTTTTCGCCTCGCCATCGGGCGCACTGCAAGACTACAAATCCGGGAATTACACCAACGCGCTTGCGGAATATTCAAAGCTGGCGGAAATCCACACCAACGACCTGCGCCTGGTTTTCAATGCGGGCGCGGCGGCGTATCGCGCGACGAACTATGACGAGGCGCTGAAGGATTTTCAGTCGGTGACGCTGTCGCCGGATTTGAAATTGCAGCAGCAGGCGTTTTATAATCTTGGCAACACGCAATACCGGCTGGGCGAGTTGAAATTCACGCCCGACACCGACGGCTTGGACGCGATGGTGGAAACGTGGACGAACGCCGCGCAATGCTACGCGCACGCGGTGCAATTGAACACGAACGATGCGGACGCGGCGTTCAACTTCGGCTTCGTGAAAAGCCAGCTTGATTTGATCGCGCAATTGCGCGAGGCGATGCGGCGCGCGAAAATGGACGCGGACGACGCAGTGCGCCGCGCGGAATTTCATCGCGCGCTGGAAATCATGGAGCAGTTCACGCAGAACAAGATCGCGGCGAAACAATTTCAGGATTACACAAAAAAATTGAAGGACATTGATGCGATTGCCACGCCAAATCAAAAATAGCCTGCTTCCGCTGTTGCTGGTTTTCGCCGCGCAAAAAGTTTGCGCGCAGCTTGCTCCCCCTGATGATTTTTTCAACGGCGGCGCGCAGCTTTACATTTCCAACAACATTCCGGCGGCATTGGAAAGGACGGAAGACGGTCTGAAAATTTATCCGAACGACGACAAGCTGCAAAAACTGGAAAAACTGTTGAAGCAACAGCAACAACAGCAGCAAAACCAACAGAACCAAAGCCAGCAGCAACAGTCGCAGCAAAATTCAAAGAGCCAGCAAAACCAGCAACAGAACCAGCAGCAGTCACAACAAAATTCTCAAGACCGGGAAAAATCCGACGAGCAAAAACAATCGGAACAGCAAAAGTCTTCCGAACAAAAATCCAAAGACAAAGAAAATCAAAACGGCGAAAATCAGGTTGCGGCCGGACAAATGACTCCGGAGGAAGCGAAGCGATTGCTGGATGCGCAGAAAGGCGACGAGCAGGTTTTGCAGATGAAACCAAAAGACAAGCCGCAGGATAGTCAAAAGCCGTTCAAAGATTGGTAGTGCCAGCGTCTCCGATTTGTTTTTGCGCGCGATTCACGAGCGCGAGCATTGTGATGGCGGACGCGGCGGCTTTTTCAGCTTCTTCAATGCGCGCGAACTCGCCGAAAATTTCCGCGCGCACAGGCTCGTCGCGCGAAAGCAGCTCCTGTCCGCCGCTTGCGCGCATGGCGATCAGGACGTGGTGGGCGTTGATCAAATCGAGCGGGCGCGCGGGCGCGTAGGCGGATTCGCCGCCGTTGGTTTCGACGACGAGGCGCGCGGCGAGGAGCGTTTGCAAAACTTGTTGAGCGAGCTTTGTCGGGATTCCAAGTTCCGTGGAAATTTGTTCAATCGTCGCGGGCGGCTGGCCAAGCTGGAATCTTTGGCCGATGCACGTCATCAATCGCAGCGCGATAAATTCGCGTCCGCGCTGGTTGACGTTTTCGACGAGCTTGTCCTGCAAATAGGATTTTCGGTTTTGAAATGCGTAGGCGACTTGCGCGCCGAACAATAAAATGATCCACGAAAGATAAAGCCCGGCCATGAACACCGGCAGGAGTCCGAGCTTGCCGTAAATCTGGCTGTTGCTCACGACGCGCGAGACGTAGAGGAATCCGAACACGTTGTTCAAGTGCCACAGCGAACCGGCCACGAGGCCGCCGCCGAGCGCGGCGTCGAAGCGGACTTTTGTGTTCGGCACGATTTCGTAAAACAGCGCGAAGGCCAGCCACAAGACCACGAGCGGCAGCAGCTTGAAAATAATCCCGCCCACGAGCGGCGTGTGGCTGACGAATTCCCGCGCCGCGTGCATTTGCGCGCCGCCGGACAAACCGAGCGCGCCGATGAGCAGCAGCGGCCCGAGCGTGATGGTCGCCCAGTAAAGCACGATGCGCCAGCGCCAGCTTCGCCCGCGCGTCACGCCCCAGATGTCGTTGAAAGTCCCCTCGATGTTCGCGAGCATCGAGATGGCGACGTAGAGCAGGAGCAACATTCCGATCAATCCCAGCGTCTTGCTGCGCGTGTTCTGGATGAATTGATGGATGTCCCTGGCGACCTGCTTTTGCGCGTCAATCACGCGGGGATTTTCGGCAGCCACCGCTGCGATGGAATTTGTCGCCGTTGCCGCGACTTCGTTTGTCCCCGTAAAAGTGTTGGTGAAAGTTCCGGCGGAAACGGAATTTGTCGGCTTGAGCGCGACGGAAAAATCCGGGCCGATTTCCAGCGAGACGTTGGTCGCGTTGAGAGTCGCGGGCGGCGGCATGACGCTGGAGACAACCTTGTCAATCACCTCGTAGATTTTTTCCTCGCCCTCGCCCTTGAGCAGTCCGCTGGTGACGCTGATGGCGACGGCGAGCATCGGGATGAGCGCCAGCAGCGTCGCATAGGACAATGCCGCCGCGCGCGTCGGGCATCGGTTGCGGACGAAACTTTTTCCGACGAGCACCCAGAAATGCGCGAACCGTTCGAGGCGGTCGAATTCCTGCTCCGCGCCGGTCTGCGCGCCGGCGATGATTTTGACAAGCCGCAGAAGTCGCTTTTTTGCCATGATTGACGCGGCCACGCTAACAAAGCCGCGCGCCAAGTCAACGCGCCGAATCCGGGCGAATCATAATCTTAATCATATTCGCAATCTTTTTTACGGCGATTAAGATTACGATTAAGAAACTGGATTAAGGCGTTGAAATCCGCACAATGAAGCCGCGCGCATCCGTAGCTCAATTGGATAGAGCTTCTGACTTCGGATCAGAAGGTTGCAGGTTCGAGTCCTGCCGGATGCACCATTTGGAACCTTCAAGATTTTAATAGCTCATCCGGTCCATCTTCACCTTGCCGCGAAAAATCCAGTAGATGCAGACCGTGTAGGCGATCACCACCGGCACGCCGATGCACGCGATGACGAGCATGATGCCGAGCGTCTTGTGCGATGACGCGGCGTTGTAAATCGTCAGGGAATTTTCAGGGTTCGGCTGGCTGTAAATCAGATCCGGGAAAATGTTCAGCGCAAAGAGCGCCATGAGCGTGATCATCGCCGCGCACGATGAAAGAAACGCGAAGCCGTCGCGCTTGTGATGGAATTCGCGCGGGATGTTCGCGATGGACAGCATGTTCAACAGCGCGATGCTGAAGAGCCACGGGTTTTCGTGGACGCGCGCGGTCATGTGCGGCACATACAACAGCGTGCTCATTGTGAGCGTCACTGCGCTGATCACAAAAAAAATGATGCAGCGCATCGCCCACAGGCGCAGCTTGTCGTGGAGTTCGCCCTCGGTTTTCATCACGCCATAAATCGCGCCGTGCATCATGAATAACGCGACGGTCGTGACGCCGACGAGAATTGGATACGGTTTCAGCAATCCCAAAAATGTTCCGGCGAATTCACCGTTGGCGTCAACCGGCACGCCCCACGCAATGTTGCCCAGCGCGGTGCCGATGAGCAGCGCGGACAAAATGCTGCCGGCGGAAAATCCGATGTCCCACGTCTGCCGCCACCAGCGTTCGGGACGCTTGCTGCGGAATTCAATCGCCACGGCGCGGAAAATCAGGGCCACGAGCAGCAAAATCAGCGCGAGGTAAAAACCGGAGAACGCCGTCGCATAAACGTCCGGGAACGCGGCGAACAGCGCGCCGCCGCCGGTGACGAGCCAGACTTCGTTGCCGTCCCAGACCGGCCCGATGGAATTGAGCATGACGCGGCGTTCCTCGTCCGTCTTGGTGAACAGGTGCAGCGCGCCGATGCCGAGGTCGAAGCCGTCGAGAATCGCGTAGCCGGTGAACAGCACGCCGACGAGGATGAACCAGATGGTGTTGAGGTCGAAGGTCATGGTGTGAAAGAGTGAATCGTTGAATCGTTGAATCGTTGAATTGTGGCGGTCGCACGGCTGCGAACCGATGTAACAATGCAACGCTGTAACGCTGTAACGATTTTATTTCTTTTCATGTTCGGTCAATTGCTCCGGCAGCGCCAGCTTGCCGGACGGGATCAAATCGTCGTCGTGCGGACCGTGCTGGATTTTGTCGTTGAGCAGGTAAATGAAAACGGCGAACAGCAGAAAATAAATGAACGTGAACAAAATCAGCGACGTGAGGACGACGTTTGCCTGCACAACTTTCGACAAACCTTCCGGCGTTCGCATGATTCCATAGACAATCCACGGCTGGCGCCCGACTTCGGCGGCGAACCAGCCGAGCTGGTTGGCGAATTGCGGGCCGAGCACCGAAAAAATCAGAATCCACAGCAGCCAGCGGCGCTCGTGCAGCGAGCCGTGGCGGAAATATAAAAATCCGAGCGCGGAAATTGCGATCAGCGCGAAACCGATTCCAACCATGCCGTGAAAAAATAAAAATGACGCTTCAACCGGCGGGCGATCTTCCGGCGCAAACGCGTCAAGGCCTGTGACGGGCGTGTGAAAATTGTTATGATCGAGAAAACTCAACAGTCCCGGCACCTGGATTCCGTCCACCTTTTGATTTTTTTCATCCACCCAGCCGGCGAGCGTGAGCGGCGCGTTTGAGGTTGTTTCATAAAGTCCTTCAAAAGCGGCAAGCTTGGCCGGCTGGTTTTTTCCGACGCCCTGTGCGCTGGTGTGGCCGGTCACGGCTTGCAACAACGACGCGACGAGCGCGACCGACAGGCCGACTTTCAGCGACGCGCGGGCGAAGTCCAGATGTTTCCTTTTCAGCAGATACCACGCGCTCACGCTGATGACGAGAAATGCACCGGCCTGCCACGCACCGCAAATGGTGTGCGACAGGCGGTCAACCATCGAAGGATTGAAAACTACCTGCCAGAAATCCGTCACTTCCGCACGCGCCACGCCGTCGTGAATCACGATTTGATAGCCCTTGCCGGGCGTTTGCATCCACGAATTCGCCACGACAATCCACACCGCGCTGAAATGCGCGCCGAGGCAGACCATGCACGTCGAGAAAAAGTGCATCTTGCGCCCGACCTTGTCCCAGCCAAAAAGCAGCACGGCGAGAAAACCGGATTCTAGGAAGAACGCAAAAATGCCTTCCGCCGCCAGCGCGCTGCCAAACACGTCGCCGACGAAGCGCGAATACGTCGCCCAGTTCGTGCCAAATTCAAATTCCATCACGATGCCCGTCGCCACGCCGATGGCGAACGTCAGCGCAAACACCTTCGTCCAGAACCGCGCCATCTGGTGATAAATCGGATTCTTCGTTTTGAGCCACAGACCTTCCATGATGACGAGCATGACGCCCAGCCCGATGCTCAACGGCGGGTAGAGATAATGAAACGCGATGGTCGCGCCGAATTGGATGCGGGAAAGAGTTAGAACGTCCATACGTTGTTCTCGCTGTTTAAGCCAGTTTCAGTGTGCGGATGATTTGCGATTTTGTCACGCATATTCCATAAGGTTGTTCAGGCGATTTTGAAAAGATGATAGACGATGAAGGCCGCAAGATATGCGAGGCCGGTCATGTAAAAAATCTGGAACAGCGGCCACTTGAGGCTGTTCGTTTCGCGGCGGACGACGACGGAAGTGGCGAGACATTGCGCGGCAAGAATGTAATAAACCAGCAGGCTCAAACACGTCGCCGTCGTAAAAACCGGCGTGCCGTCGCTGCGCGTCGCGGCCCGAAGTTTGCCATAAAGCGAAGTGTGATTTTGTTCGGCGGCATTTTCGCCCACGCCATAAACCACGGCCAAGGTGGAAACAATCACCTCGCGCGCGGCGAACGAACTGATGATGCCGATGCCGATCTGCCAGTCGAATCCGAGCGGCTTGATGGCCGGCTCGATGACGCGGCCGATTTTTCCGGCAAAGGAGTTTTGCAGCGCGCTTTGAGCGGTCAAATGGCCGGCAGTGGCGCGAAGATCGTTCGCCTGATTTACTGCGCCGGATTTTTCTAGTTGAGCAGCTTGCGTTGTCATCGCAACGGCGGCGGCGGGCGGCGCGGATTTCGGATAATGCGACAGCGTCCAGAGCAGCAGCGAAATCAGCAGGATGAAAGTGCCGGCCTGTTTTACGAAAATTTTCGCGCGATCAAATGTGTGCAAAAACGCCGTGCGCAATCCGGGCAGACGATACGGTGGCAATTCGATCACCAGCGGCTTGCTGCCGCCGGGAAGAATGGTGCGCTGAAAAATCCACGCCATGCCGAGTGCAAAAATAATTCCCATGGCATACGCGCCGGTGAAGACCAGCGCGGCCTTGAACGGCGATTGCGGAAACAGCAGCGCCGTGATCATCGCATAAATCGGGATGCGCGCCGAGCACGCCATCAGCGGCGCGACGAGAATCGTTGCCAGCCGGTCGCGCGGATTTTCCACCACGCGCGCGGACATGACGGCGGGGATCGCGCAGGCGTGCGCGGAAAGCAGCGGCACGAACGCCTTTCCCGGAAGGCCGAGCTTGCGCATGATTTTGTCCATCACAAACGCCGCGCGCGCCAGATAGCCGGTGTCTTCCAACAGCGATAGCGCGAAAAACAAAATGACGATCTGCGGCAAAAACACGAGCACTCCGCCGACGCCGCCAATCACTCCGTTGACCAGCAAGCTCTGCAAATCGGGCTGCGTGACCTGCGCCGCCACCCACGTTCCGATGGTCGCAAACAAATGGTCAATCAGGTTCATCGGAATTTTCGCGACCCAAAAAATGAGGAAAAGAAACACGACCATGACGGCGAAAAATGCCGCGACGCCAAAAACGGGATGCGTCAGAAATCCGTCCAGTTTTTCCGTGCGCTGCGGACGTTGCATGGCGGCGGCGTTCATCACCTTGGCGGAAACGGATTCCGTCCATTCATAGCGCTTTTGATACGGGCAGCCGGAGCAGGTGGCGACGCAGTTCGTTTTGAAATGGGCAGCGGGTTCAATTGCCGCGCAGCCGGCGAGCCGCTCGATTTCCTGGCGCAATTCGTCAATGCCCCGGCCGGTTCGCGCGGCGATCGGCACGACGACGCAGCCGAGTTCGGCGCGGAGTTTCTTCACGTCAATGCGGATGTTCTCGCGTTCGGCCATGTCCATCATGTTCAGCGCGATGATGACCGGGCGTTTTAATTCGAGAACTTCGCCCGCGAGAAACAGATTCCGTTCGAGGTTCGTCGCGTCCACGATGACGAGCGCGGCGTCCGGCGCGGGCTGTCCCGCGAGCCGTCCGCGCAAGGCGTCCGCCGCCAGTTTTTCCTCCGGCGCGGAACTTTCCAGGCCGTAAAGTCCAGGCAAATCAACCAAAGTGATTTCTTGCCGGCCGATGGTTGTCCTGCCGATTTTTTGTTCGACCGTCGTGCCGGGAAAGTTGGCGGTCTTGGCGCGCAAACCGGTCAGCGCGTTGAACAATGTCGTCTTGCCCGCGTTTGGGTTGCCGACGAGCGCAATCGTGAATTTGCGCTTCGGCGGTTGCGGCGGCGGCGCGATCGAGATTTTTCCAAACCGGCTTTTTCGCGGAAAAATTTCCGCAAGCGTCGAAGCGTCGCCGTTTGTGTGGCAGTTGGCCATGTCAGGAAAAATTTTGCAGCGCGCAGGCTTCGGGCGCGCAGACCTCCAGCCACACGCGTTCGGCAAGCGAAGCCGAGAGGCCGATGCGCGAGCCGAAAATTTTGACGATGAGCGGGTCGCCGGATTTGACGACCTCGATCTGGCGCCCGACGCAAAGGCCGAGCGATTTGAGGCGCCTGACTTCCTCGCCATCGGTTTCGATGAGGCGAACCACGGCGCAGGTTCGCGGCGGAAGCTCGTCCAGCCGCGTCCGGTGGAAAATTGTCGAAGTCGCCGTCGTCATTCTGAATCACTTTAGCCGATGCGATATTTTCCTCTAACCCGATTTTGCCATCCACCAAACAAATTTTGTCCTGCTCCTTTGCAGGAATTTTTTTAGAAATTTGTGTTAGGCCAAGAGCGGTTCATCTGGTATCTTTATTAACATGACAGGCGAACGCATACCGTCCCAGGCGGCAGTTCCGGTGGACACCGGAACATGGAAAAAGATTGTGGCCGAATTCGAGAAGCCATCGGCCGGCCGGGCGGTCTGGCAGATCGTCAACACGGTCGTTCCCTACGCGCTGCTTTGGTGTCTGATGTTCTTCAGCCTGAAGGTTTCGTGGTGGCTCACCGTGCCTCTGGCGGCGCTGGCGGGGATGTTTCTCGTGCGCGTGTTCATCATTTTCCACGACTGCGGGCACGGCTCGTTTTTCAAGTCGCGCAGGGCCAACAGCGCGGTGGGCTTCATCGCCGGCGTGCTGACATTCACACCCTACTTCCACTGGCGCTGGGAACACGCCATCCATCACGCGAGCGCGGGCGACCTGGACAAGCGCGGCACGGGCGACGTGTGGACCATGACGGTGCAGGAATATCTGGAGTCCTCACGCTGGAAACGCTTCGCCTACCGGCTGGCGCGGAACCCGGTCGTGCTCTTCGTCATTGCGCCGCTTTTCCTGTTTGTCATCCGGCAGCGTTTTCCCTCCGCCAAGGCGAACCCGCGCGAGCGCCGCTCGGTTTATTGGATGAACCTGGCGATTTTTGGAATGGCGGCGGCGCTGGCCTGGATTTACGGACTTGTCCCGTATCTGCTCATCCAGACCGTGATAATTGCGGTGGCCGGCGGCGTGGGCGTGTGGATGTTTTATGTGCAGCACCAGTTCGAGGACGTTTATTGGGAGCGCGACGAGCACTGGGACTTCACGGCGGCGGCGTTGCAGGGCAGCTCGTTCTACAAGCTGCCGAAAATCCTCCAGTGGTTTTCAGGAAACATCGGGTTTCATCACATCCATCATTTGAGCGCGCGGATTCCGAACTACCATCTGGAGCGATGCCACCGCTCGCATCCCATGTTCCGTGACGTGAAACCCATTACCATGATCTCCAGCCTGAAATCCTTCTCGCTCCGGTTGTGGGATGAAAAGCGGAAGAAACTGGTCGGCTACAGCCACATCAGAAATCTCCGCCGTGAAATGAAACGGGCAAGCTAACCTTTCGCGCCTGCGCCCTGCGATTCCGACCAACGCACGGCGAAGCGGATCAATTCCGACGCCGACTTCAACTTCAGTTTCACCTTGATGTTCGCACGATGGGCTTCGACTGTCTTGACGCTCAAGTGAAGTTTTTCGGCGGTCTCGCGCGTGCCTTTGCCTTGGCCGACGAGCTGGAAAACTTCAAACTCGCGGTCGGTCAGCTTTTCCACCGGCGAACCTTCCGTTCCGGCGCGTCGGCCTGAAAATGTCTCCAGGATTTCCGCCGACATTTTTTCGCTGACGTAAATTTTCCCGCCGAGCACCTGCCTTATGGCCAGCATCAAATTTTTGCCCCCCGCCTGTTTCATGATGTAGCCGCGCCCGCCCGCGCGCAGGACGCGCCCGGCGTAAAGAGATTCGTCGTGCATGGAGATGACCAGCACCAGCAGGCCGGGCTGGAGCGCCTGAAAATCCTTGATGAGTTCGAGGCCGTTTTTGCCGGGCAGGGAAATGTCCGCCAGCACGAGGTCAGGGTTCAATGCGCCAATGCTGTCGAGTGCGCTCTCGGCATTTTCCGCCTCGCCGCAAATGGTTAAATCCGGTTCCATGCCGATGATCTGGGCAAGCCCCTGCCGCATCATCGGATGATCGTCCACGATTAAAATGCGCTTTTTTTTCTGGGCCGCCGGTTTTTTGCTCATAAATCTTTTCGGAAAATGCAAGTGACCGTCGTGCCCGCGCCGTCAACGCCGGAACGCACTTCGAGCGCCGCGTCCAGGACGCTGGCGCGGTATTTCATGATGTGCAGGCCCATGCCGCCGCTTTTTTTTGTTTCATCGGAAAAGCCAAGTCCGTCGTCGGCCACCGTCAGCGCAATCCGGTCGCCTGCCGGTTTCAGCGAAATGATGATTCGTTCCGCCCGGCCGTGCTTGATGGCGTTGTTGACGGCTTCCTGGACGATGCGATACAGATGCGTCGCAAAAACATTGTTGCGGATCAAAACGGGTTCGGGACATTCAAAACGACATTCGATCCGGAACATTTTCTGGACGTGCGCGGAGAATTCGTGCAGCGCGGACATCAAACCATTCGCTTCAAACTCGACCGGTGAAAGCCCGCGCGCCAGCTTGCGCGTGTGCGAAATGGCGTCGCGGATGTGCTGCGCGATTTCGCCGGCCTGCTTTGATTCGGCCTGCGCATTGGCCGTGAGTTTTTGTCCGAGCGCCTCGCACATCATCTCGATGCCCGCAAGTTCCTGGCACAGGCCGTCGTGCAAATCCTGGCCGATGCGCTGCTGCTCGCGGTTGCTGATCTCGATGATCTCCTTTTCGAGCTGTTTGCGCTCGGTGATGTCGCGCACGAATCCGGTGAACATCCGGCGGTTGGCCAGCCGCACTTCGCTCACGGACAAATCCATCGGGAAAACCGTGCCGTCCTTCCGCTGCCCGATCACTTCGCGGCCGATGCCGATGATTTTGGCGTGGCCGGTGTTCCGGTAATTTTGGAGGTAGCCGTCGTGTTCCCGGCGATACGGCGCGGGCATGAGCAGCTTGATGTTTTTTCCAATGGCTTCGCCCGCCGTGAAGCCGTAGATTTTTTCCGCCGCCGCGTTGAAGGATTCGATGAGGCCGCGCTCGTCAATAGTGATGATGCCCTCGACCGCCGTTTCCAAAATCGCACGCAGGCGCTCCTCGCTGTCGCGCAGCGCGCCCATCTGTTTGATTTGTTGCACTTCGCTGGCGTCGGCCATCTGTTGCAAATCTTTGACGATTTTAACCAGTTCGGCGCGCGTCAGCCGGTCGTGATCTTTCATCCGCAGGATGATAATCAATCCCGGCGGCGAGACACGCGAAAAGAAGAAGCGCGTTCACGCTTGCGCCAGTTGCTCGCGGTAATCGGTGGGCGAGCGGCCCAGGATGCGCTTGAACACGCGGTTGAAATGCGTCAGCGACTGGAAACCGACCTCGTAGGCGATCTCGCTCACGCGCAGGTTCGGGTTGAGCATGAGGTTTTTCGCGCGCTCCGTGCGGATGCGCGAGACGTAATCGGTGAAATTGATGCCGGTCGCCTTCTTGAAAATTTTGCAAAAATAAAATTTGCTCGTGTTGACCGACTTGGCGACCTGGTCCAGTGAAAGCTCCTCGGTCTGATGGTCGGCGATGAACTGCTTGGCCCGCGCGATGACCGGCGGCTCTGCGTTCTGCTCGCGCACGACGATCTGGTTGCTCACCATCGAAAGATGCTCGGCGAAAATCGTCAGCAGCTTGACGGTAGATTCGTGCTGCCGCGCCGACAGGACGCGCGTGTCGAAATAGGCGGCGCGCAATTCCTTCATGTCCGACTGCACGCCCCATTCGGCGAGCAATTTTGCCGTGCATTTGAACTGCGCCTCCGTCGGTTTCTTGCGGAACACCTGGCCGGTCGTGAGGAAACCGATCAACTGGCCGCCCATGCGGACCGGCACGGCGGTGTCGCACAAGCCGGCCTGGCACACGACGGTTTTTGGCTCTTGCGTGGCGGTTTCGGAAAGTTTCTGCTGGGTTTGCAGGCACGCGGCGCAGGAGCGGCTTTTTTGCGCCAGCATCGCGCAGAACGGATTTTCAAAACGCTTGCCGTGATGCGGCAGTTGCCACGATTCCACCGAGCGCAGCATCATGGGCATTCCCGTCATTTCGCTGAACGCCCGTTCGTAGTCCTGGTAAATTTTCGAGCCGGCCAGCGCTTCAATCAAGTGTTTTGCCATAATCGTTTTCTTTCTTTTTATTCAGAACAAAATTTGCTCTGTTGAAAGCAATATAGGAGAAGCCGGCGAAACGGACAATGAGGGGTGCGCCTGATTGTGTCCGGGGTGGACGATTAGGCGAACTAGGGGAATCCCTTACCAACCGCAAGAGGAATTACAAACCGCAGTTGCCGTCCGGTTCCGGTCAAATGGCGACCATGAAAGGATTTTTTTCCTGTCCCACCAGCCGCCGCCGCGCGGATTGGAGCCGTCCGATGACCACTTCGGCCGTCCGCCTCATCAGTTCGTAGCCGAGATCGTGGTCATTCTCACAAAGTTCCCGCACACGCGTGCCATAAATGAATATGGCCGTGGTGGGCTTCACCGCGCGCGCATCAAAGTGCCAGTAATACGGCGGGAAAAGCCATGACCAGCCAAGCACGTCGCCCGCGCCGATGGTCTGGATGAGGCTCGCTTCGCCGTCATTTCCTGCGGACGGCGATTCCAACGCGACTTCGCCTTCGAGGATGAGGTAAAAACGGTTTGCAAGCTGGCCTTCGTTGAAGATGGGCTTGCCCTCCGGAAATTCAACCGGCATGGCATTGGCGAACAACAGATCAATCTGCCGCCCGGACAATCCCTTGAAAAAAGGTTGCGCCGCCAAAATGGAGGATGTGATTTGCATAAAATTTCCTTCCGTTGCAATTTGCAAAACCCGCATTTAATCCGAAACCAGCTTCCCCGCCTTCAACCAAAACCGCTCCACGTTTGTTGGCAATTACCGGCCAAATTTTGCCGGATTCAACATTTACCGGCATTGACCTGGCGGAGCCGGGCATTTTCAGCTCCATCAATTCGCGGCGGGTGGCTTGCAGCCGTTTGACGACAATTTCAGAAACACGCTTCATCAGTTCGTAGCCGAGGCTGTGGTCGCCCTCGCACAGATCGCGCAGATGCAGATGCGTCCCGTAGAAAATGATCACTTTGGTCGGCGCGACCGCCCGCGCATCAAAGTGGCAGTGATATGGCGCAAAGAGCCAGGACCAGCCGAACACGTCGCCCGCGCCAAGGGTTTCAATCGGGACGGCCTCGCCGCCCGGCACCGGCAGTTCCAGTTCCACGCGCCCTTCCAGAATCAGGTAAAACCGGTCGGCCCGACCGCCTTCGTTCAGAATCCGCCTGCCCGCCTCGAATTTGGCCAGCATGGAATCTTTCGCCAGAAGTTCAATCTGTTTCGCGGTCATCCCCTTCAGGAACGGCTGTGCCTGCAAAATGGAAGAATGGACTTTCATGACAAATATTTTGGCCGGGTGAAGCTTGATTGTTTCATCTGAATAGAAAATCTTCGCCGCCGTCCGGGATCGCTCCACTATTGTTGCCCATTGCCGGGCAAATTTTGTCTGGCTAAAAAACCTCGGCCCTCAACCCGCTGACCTCGCGCACGCGTTCGGCGATGCGCGCGAGCGTCTTCAACGGCAGATGCCCGCAGTTGGGATGCGCCGCCGGGCGCGTGGCCGAATAAATCTGGACGAGCGGGATTTGTGCGCCCGCCAGTTTCAATCCCTGCAAACGCCGGACGTATTGCTCGATTTCTTCGGCAGGCGGCTCTTCGTGGTTCAAAAGCGGGAAAAGGCTCTGGATGATGACTGGCCGCTGCCGTGCAACCAGAAGGATGTTCGACAGAATTTTTTCGAGCGAACACGCCGGGCGGTTCACCCTGTCCATGTAACCCTGCGTGCCGGCGTCCAACTTGGCCCAGATTTCATCCTGCTGCGTGAACAGTTTCAAGCCGTCCTGCACCTCCCGCAAATCCAGCCGCGCCGCGTTGGTGAGCAGCACAATTTTGAAAAACGGAAATTGTCCCAGCGCGCGCACATGGGCGACGGCGCGCACCGCGTCGAGAAAATTAGGACAAAGCGTCGGCTCGCCGTCGCCGCTCAACGCGACGTGCCGAAGCTCAAGCAGATCGGCGGGCGTGTCGTGGTGATAATGTATGTCCCGCAGTTCGCCGGAACACGCCAGACCCAGCGTGCGCTGCAATTCCTCCGCCATCACGTCCACGTCCAGCGATTTTTCCAGCGCGGGCACGGCGCGGTTCACCTCGCAATACTCGCAGTCGAATTTGCAGCGCTTGTCCGGGTTCATGTTCACGCCGATGGACAGCCCGCGCGCGCGCGACGAAACGACGACATAAACAAAGCGGTTGCCCAAAAATTCGCGCGGACGGGCAAACGCCGGGGCGGAAAAAGCGGGGGCGCGGGCGGTTTTGCCGGCGGATTGCGGCGGCGATGCGATGTCAGTGGTCATTCGGCGGTCGGGGGGCAGTTTTGGAAATGGTTTGGGTTTGGACAAATTCATGTTCGTGTTTCCGCGAGGGCACGGACGCGTCGGTGTCACATCGAATCAATTGTAATTTTCCAGCCTCCTCCTCGTCGAATTCGGCCATTTCCTTTTCCATCATCAACGAAATCATGAACAGACCGAAAAAAACCGCGCCCACTGGCAGCACCGCCGTCAACTCTGGAATCACGCTGAATCCGCCGAAGTCAATGATGCCCCCTGCCGCAAATCCCGCCACGGAAGCCGCCAGTAAAATTTTGGATAATGTCGTCATAATTTGCCTTTTCCAGCCTGATGAATCGTGTGCCAAGCTGTTTCAAAGATGCGTGAACCCCCCGGGCCTCGCTTCCCGCATTTTGCCGGACACGCATCATTTCTTGCGCGGCGGATTTGTGTTTTTGAAAGGCCGTCTGGAAGATTTGAATGGGACGGCATGATGTTGCTCGAACCGCAGGCCCGGACGCCGGACGCAATGAGCGTCGTTCTTCCGTCCCGCTGCGTGGGTCGCAAAAGCGTCATGGCTCCGGAGCACGGATGCTTTTGCAAAGAAAAACAGTGTTGACCCGGTTGTTTCTTTGTCTTACAAAGGCATCCACAACTTCAACTAACAATCATGACAAAATCCGGATTTTTTTCATTGGCCGCGCTGATGCTCGCGCAAACCGCAATTTTTGCCGCGCCTGCGGATTCGCCGCGCGAACGCATTTCCCTGGATGCGAACTGGCGTTTTGTCAAGGGCGACGCGACCGATGCCGGGGCTAGTCTGTCGGATGAGGCTGTCGCGCGGCTGGATTTGGCGACGGGCAATCCGTTCACGACGAACGCGCCCGCCGCGTGGCCGGACGGCAATCCCGGCGGCGACATTTCCTTCGCGCAATCCGGTTTTGACGACAGCCAGTGGCGGCTGTTGAACCTGCCGCATGACTGGGGCATCGAGGGGCCGTTCAAGCAGTCATATTCCGGCTCCACCGGACGGCTCCCGTGGTTTGGCATCGCGTGGTATCGCAAGCATCTCGACATTCCGGCGACCGACACGGGCAAAAAAATCTATCTGGACGTGGATGGTGCCATGTCTTACGCGGCGGTCTGGCTCAACGGCAAATTTGTCGGCGGCTGGCCCTACGGCTATTCTTCCTGGCGGGTGGACCTGACGCCCTACGTCAATTTCGGCGGCGAAAATGTCGTAGCCATCCGGCTCAACAATCCGCCGGATTCGTCGCGCTGGTATCCGGGCGGCGGCATTTACCGCAACGTCTGGCTCGTCAAGACCGAACCGGTGCACGTCGCGCAATGGGGCACTTATATCACCACGCCGCTGGTCGGTCCGGCGTCCGCCGTCGTGCGGGTCAACACGAAGTTAATCAATGAAAACACCAACGACGCGGCCTTGATGGTGGAAACGAAACTCTATCCGCTCGACGCCAATGGCAAAAAATCCGGCGAAGCCGTGGGTGATAATTCGCGGAACGTGATCATTCCCGCCGGGAGCAACGCCACGAGCCAGTGCGAAATCCGGGTGGCGAACCCGAAACTGTGGAACCTCGAGCAGCCCAACCTTTACGTCGCGGTCACCACGTTGACCCAGGGCGGCAATGTCTTGGACGAAGTGGAAAACAACTTCGGCATCCGCACCATGGAGTTCACCGCGACCGCCGGCTTTCTGCTGAACGGCAAGCGCGTGCCGGTCAACGGCGTTTGCGATCATCACGACCTCGGCGCGCTTGGCGCGGCCATCAACATCAGCGCGCTGACGAGGCAGATTACCATCCTGAAGGCGATGGGCTGCAATGCCATCCGCACCAGCCACAATATGCCCGCGCCGGAATTGCTCGATTTGTGCGACCGGATGGGAATGCTCGTGATGGACGAATCCTTCGATTGCTGGGAGAGCGGCAAGACGCGGAACGATTATCATCTCATCTTCGACGCCTGGCACGAGCGCGACTGGCGCGCCGAGTTGCGCCGCGACCGCAATCATCCCTCCATTATTTTGTGGAGCATCGGCAACGAAGTCGGCGAACAAGGCCGGCCGAACAAATTTTGGATTGCCGCCGAACTGACTTCGATTGCACACCAGGAAGACCCGACACGCCCGACGACTTCCGCCAACAGCGACACGCAGGCCGGCTACAATGGTTTCCTCACCAACGAGGACGTGTTCGGCTACAATTACAAGCCCTTTGAATATGGCCGCGTTCACGAGGCGAATCCGGCCAAGCCGCTGTTCGGCAGCGAGACCGCCTCGTGCATCAGCACGCGTGGCGAATACCTTTTCCCCGTCACCAAGAGCAAAGGCGGCGGCCTGATGCGGTCGGTCTTCCAGGTGAGCGACTACGACCTCTATGCGCCGGGTTGGGCGACGCCGCCGGACGATGAGTTCCGCGGGCAGGACCAAAATCCCTTTGTTGCGGGCGAATTCGTCTGGACGGGTTTTGATTATCTCGGTGAACCCACGCCCTACGGCAACCGCAACGACCCGGCCCGCAGTTCCTATTTCGGCATTGTGGACCTCGCCGGTTTTCCGAAGGACCGGTTTTATCTTTACCAGTCAGTCTGGCGTCCCGATTTCCCGATGGCGCATATCCTGCCGAGCTGGAACTGGCCGGATCGCGTCGGCCAAATCACGCCCGTCTTCGTCTTTACCTCCGGTGACTCGGCGGAACTGTTCCTTAATGGCAAATCGCTCGGCAAGAAAACCAAGGGGCCGTTTGAATACCGCCTGGAATGGAACGACGTGAAATACAAGCCCGGCACGCTCAAGGTCGTCGCCTACAAAAACGGCAAAAAATGGGCGACCGACGTGATGCAGACGACCGGACCGGCGACGAAACTGACGTTGCAAGCCGACCGACCGACCATCGCCGCCGACGGCCAGGACCTTTCCTACATCACCGTCACCGTCGCGGACAAACACGGGCTGCTCGTGCCGCAGTCGAAGAACCACATCAAGTTTGAAATCTCCGGCCCGGGCGAAATCGTCGCCACGGACAACGGCGACCCGACAAGCTTCGAATCGTTCCAGGCGCCGGAGCACAACGCCTACAACGGACTCGCGCTGGTCATCGTCCGCGCCAAAGCCGGCCAGCCGGGAACCATCATTCTCAATGCCGAATCCGACGGCCTCAAAGGGTCTTCAATCCGGATCAACAGCCATTGAGCAAGGTTCAAGGCCGGCCAATTGCTTTCAGCGTTCGTCGGCTTT
>Ga0208220_1000188_pt1 | contig 24939 bp, 23 predicted proteins | sample NGESurdeep092012_9_FD_184484 | JGI IMG/M metagenome (GOLD analysis project Ga0208220, IMG submission 184484) | Arctic peat soil microbial communities from Barrow, Alaska - NGEE Surface sample F53-1 deep-092012 (SPAdes) | ecosystem: Environmental > Terrestrial > Soil > Wetlands > Peat ...
ATCCGGCGGCCGAAGATCAGCCCGGCCTTGTCCGGCCGGCCGATGTCCAGGTTGTCGCGGATGACCTGCTCGAAGAAGATCCGCCCGGTCACCGGCTTGTCCAGCACCTGGGTCAGGGAGAACTCCGCCTGCAGCACCGAGGCCTCGTACCGGTTACCCGGCCGCGGTGTCCTCGGCGGTGTACGGGCACGGCAGGAGCCCGGTCCGCCTGGCGGCCAGGTCCCAGATGACCTTCTCGTCGAAGGAATCGCAGATCGCCTGCACCGCGGCGGCGTTATCGACGGCGGCGAACCCGTTGTCCAGCGGCGCGAACCCGATCCCGGCCCGGGCCGCCATGCATTTCGCGTACTCGTTCCCGTTGAGGCACAGCTTGGCGTTATAAGGGAAGTAACCGCAGTACTTCAGGAAGAACGGCCCCGCGCAGGCGTCATGGCAGTGGAAATACCACTGCGCTACCACCCGGCTCTGCCGGACGATCCACGGATAGGAGTTCCCCTCCGCGTCCCGCCGCCGGGTCGTGGCCCACACGCTCACCTTCTCCTGCGCCCGCCCGATGAACACCACCCCCTCGGTCCGGCCCTCCGCCAGGAACTGCGCGATATGCTCGCGCATCACGTCGTCCTTGCGCTGCCCGGACCTGAAGTCCACCAGCGGGATGGCGTTACGGCCGGCGAATGCCCTGACTTCCGCATAGAACGCCTCGGTGCGTTCCGCCAGGACAGCGGTGGAAGCGACCGGCTTGCCCAGGTGCTCCCTGATGAAGCCCACGACGCCCAGGTCGCGCTGCAGCTTCGGCACGTACAGGTTGCAGTAGATCCGGTCGATGCACTCCAGCTCGAGCACCACATGGCGGGCCAGGACATCGGCGGCGGAACGGGGTAGCGTCATCAGTGGCTCCGGTCGGACAGGCCCGCAAGGGCCAGCTACCGCCACAGGCGGTCATATACGGGACACATGGTGTCACCGTCACGTACCGGCCGGAGCCCTTTCCGCCCACCTCACCCGCAGCCACGCCTCGACGGGCTGGGGCGAAGCCCCGTTAGTACTCAACAGCAAACTGTTACATTGTGCGGCGCGGCTGCGTGACCTGAGGGCACGTGCCGGTCACGATTGCGGCATGCTGGCTGTCATGGAGGACGCGCGGGTGCGGGGCAGGAGCGCGGCGGGGTCAGCCGGCAGCCTGGACTGCGGCGGCCGGTCCGAGGACCAAGACAAGGGTCACCGGGGGCCAGGGTCACCTCGAGGGCGGGGAAGGCGGAAGCACCGGCGCCGGGCTGGGTGACCGCGAGGATCCTGATGTCGTGGTGTGCGGCGCGGATCTGCCCGACCGTGCCGTCCAGGGAGGCCTGGGCGGACCCCGACCTCCTCCAGCCGCCACCCAGGGCGGCGCGGACCATGTCCAGAAAGCTGACGATCGCCGGGTGCCGAGCGAGCACGGCCATTCGGCTGCCGCTGCGGTCATGGGGCGATATCACCTAGTCAGCGCCGGCCCTGCGCAGGTTGCCCGCCGACTCCGAACTGGAGGTACGGGCGATTGTCAGCCCTGGTGCATCGCGCGGGCGGTCAGCGTGATGTAAACGTTGACCGCGTCGGAGCCGATCGCAGCCTGGCGAACACGCCCGCCGGTCTCACCCGGCATCGCCTCCCGCGCAGGCCGGCTCTGGCATGGACGTGCCCTTCTACTTTTTGCCGGGGACTTGGGGGTGCCCTTGGCGGTGCGGCACACCTCGGTGCAGCACTTGGTGATGTTGCAGCAGCCGAGGCCGAAGTCGTCCCGGGCGATCTCCCGGCGGTCGGCGGTGTCGGCCGGGTGCATCTCCAGCTCGGCGACCCGCATCAGGAACCGCGGGCCGGCGAACGCGTCCTCGTTCTCCTGGCGGTCGCGGATGACGTGGCAGATGTCCTGGCACAGGTAGCACTCGATGCACTTGCGGAACTCCTGCGACCGCTCCACGTCGGCCTGCCGCATCCGGAACTCACCAGACCCCACGGACGGGTCGGGTGTGAAGGACGGGATCTGCCGGGCCTTGGCGTAGTTGAACGACACGCCGGTACCAGGTCCCCGATCACCGGGAGGGTCCGCATCGGCGTGATTGTCAGCACTTCCTCCGGCGCGAACGCCGACATCCGGGTCATGCACGCTGGCCGGGGGCTTCCGTTGATCTCCATCGAACACGACCTTGCCGATCTTGCAGTTCCACCGGATGGCCAGGTCACCGCCTGGGTGGCCTGGAGCCGGTGCAGCACGTAGAGGACGACATCGCCCTCGCTGACCTCGAACATGGAAGCCGGCGAGCGCACCAGGCCCGCGTCGCCGCGCCAGGCCCGGAGAGATGCCTGTGCTCATCAGTGGTTCTCCTCCGGCAGCCCGGGTAGCTCGTCTTCGGTCATATACTTGCTCAGCTCGGCCCGGTCGAACAGGGCCAGCAGGTCGGGCCGGATCGCCGGGATGGGCTGCTGGCGCAGGGTCACCCGGTCTCCGTCCAGTGAGCAGATGAGGTTGATCTTGCGCCATTCCGGTGACATCTGCGGGTAGTCCTCGCGGGTATGGCCGCCACGTGACTCCTGGCGCTCGAGCGCGGCGAGCGCCACGCACTCGGCGATCAGCAGGATGTTGCGCAGGTCCAGGGCCAGGTGCCAGCCGGGGTTGTAGGCGGTGCAGCCCTCCGCGCTGACGTCGGCGGCGCGCTCGCGCAGCTTGCCCAGGTCGGAGAGCGCGCCCTCGATCTCGCTTTCCCTTCGGATGATGCCGACCAGGTCGCTCATGGTCTGCTGAATCTCGGCGTGGACCGTGTAAGGGTTCTCGCCGACGGATCGGGCCAGCGGGGTGAGGGCCTCCGTCCGGGCCGCTGCCAGGTCCTCGCCGTAGATGGTCGGCCGGATGCCGCCGGGGCCGTCCAGGTAGTCGGCAGCGCCCGCGCCTGCCCGTCGCCCGAAGACCAGCAGGTCGGACAGCGAGTTGCCGCCGAGCCGGTTGGAGCCGTGCATGCCTCCGGACACCTCGCCCGCTGCGAACAGCCCGGGCGGCTGCGCCGCGCCAGTGTCGGGGTCCACCTCGATCCCGCCCATCATGTAGTGCTGGGCGGGGCCGACCTCCATCGGCTCCCGGGTGATGTCCACGCCGGCCAGCTCCAGGAACTGGTGGTGCATCGAGGGCAGCTTGCGCAGGATCTCCCCGGCGGGCAGCCGGGAGGCGATGTCGAGGAAGACGCCTCCGCGCGGCGAGCCCCGCCCGGCCTTGACCTCGGCGTTGATGGACCTGGCCACCTCGTCGCGGGGCAGCAGCTCGGGCGGGCGCCGGTTATTGGCCTGGTCGGTGTACCAGCGGTCGGCCTCGTCCTCGGTCTCCGCGTACATGGAGCGGAACACGTCCGGCACGTAGTTGAACATGAACCGCTGGCCCTCGGAGTTCCGCAGCACCCCGCCGTCGCCGCGGACCGACTCGGTGACCAGCAGGCCGGCCACCGACGGCGGCCAGACCATGTGGGTGGGGTGGAACTGCACGAACTCCATGTTCAGCAGCGTCGCGCCGGCCAGCAGGGCAAGTGCGTGCCCGTCCCCGGTGTACTCCCAGGAGTTCGATGTGACCTTGAACGCCCTGCCGATCCCGCCGGTCGCCAGTATCACGGCCGGCGCCTCGAAGAGCACGAACCGGCCGGTGTCCCGGTAGTACCCGAAGGCGCCGGCTATCCGGCTGTCGCCGGTGATCAGCCGGGTGATGGTGGTCTCGGCGAAGACCTTGATCATCGCCTCGGGGTCGCCGTGCGCGATGGCGTCCTCCTGCTGCAGCGCGACGATCTTCTGCTGGAGGGTGCGGATCATCTCCAGGCCGGTCCGGTCGCCGACGTGCGCAAGCCGCGGATAGGTGTGCCCGCCGAAGTTCCGCTGGCTTATCTTGCCGTCGGGGGTCCGGTCGAACAGCGCGCCCCACGCCTCCAGTTCCCAGACCCGGTCCGGGGCCTCCCTGGCGTGCAGCTCGGCCATCCGCGGGTTGTTGAGGAACTTGCCGCCGCGCATGGTGTCGCGGAAGTGCACCTGCCAGTTGTCGTTCGGGTTGACGTTGCCCATCGCGGCGGCGCAGCCGCCCTCGGCCATCACGGTGTGCGCCTTGCCGAACAGCGACTTGGAGATGATCGCGGTCTTCTTGCCGCGCAGCCGTGCCTCGATCGCCGCGCGCAGGCCGGAGCCGCCCGCGCCGATCACCACCACGTCGTAGGAGTAGCGATCCATGTCAGTCATAACCACAGCCTGTTCCTAATTGAAGAACCTGAGATCTGAGATGGCCCGCTGGCCATGAGAAGGGCGTACCGGCGGCCAGCACCAGCGTGCCGAGCGTGATCCAGGTGAGCTGCACGTGCCGGGGGCTCAGCCAGGAGATCTTCGTCCACGCCCGGTAGCGGGCCGGGTGCCTGCACAAGTTCCGCAGGCGGCCGCCGGCGATGTGCCGGCAGGAGCGGCACGAGAGCGTGCAGCCCCGCAGCGGCGCCACGTTCGCGAGGATGACCAGCGCGCCGAGGCCGAGGCCAAGGCTCCCGTCCGGCCCGCGGAACGCCTGCGCCGCTTCGTAGGTGCTGGTCACCGAGATCGCGGTGACCAGAAGAGGTAGCGGTGCAGGTTCTGCATGATCAGCGGAACCTGGTCTCGCCGGTGTACGCCGCATGCGGCTCGCGAACTGGGCAGGTGCCGGGGCGCGCCAGAACGCCCGGTAGTAGACCCGCCGGTAGTGGCCGGCGAGGACCTGCACCGTCGCGTAGGTAACCCAGAGCGTGAGCAGGGCCGCGGTGACCTGCGGCGCCTTCCACCAGGGTGCGGTGCGGAGCGCGCGCCCGGCGATCTGCGCCCGGGTCCTGGCCGGGGCCCTGCGGTGCCTGGGTCATCTGTCAGCGTCCTCGCTGCCTCATCGGTTACGCGCGCCGGCCATGATCCGGCCGCCAGCGTGACCGCCGGCGCAATCTGCTATTGACGAACTTGTAAACTACGTAATTAAGAATTTATGCAATTCTGCTGCGGCCTGCCATGCCCGGAGCAGATCAGGCGTGTGATTCTCGCTACACCGCAGGGCCGCGGCGGGAGGCGTGCTGATCGCCGGCGCTGCAGTGCTGCTGTCCGTTACCCCGACCGGGGCGTCATCCCGGCTGGCGACCGTAGAAAGGGCACCGCATGACTGACCCGCATACGTCCATGTCGCTCGCAGCGATACTCATCATGATCGTGGTTGTTCTCGTCACGGTGGCGGTGATGCTGGCCGCGGTCTTCCTGGCGGCGCGTGAGCCTGGCCCCGGCCTCCGGCCGGGTAGCGGAGGTCCCGCCGCCGCCCCCTGGCCGGAGGCCGTAGGGGGCGGCGGGGAGATGCCCGCCGGGGCTCGCGTGATCCTGTCAGACGGGCAGCCGGCGGCAGTCGGCGGCACGGGCGAGCCGGCGGCCGACTACGCCGGCCGGGCCGGCTAGGTCCCGCAGCGGTGCCCGGTAGGCGGTGATGCCGCGGCTGCGGCCTGGCGTTTCAGGGGGCCCGTCCCCGGATTGTTGCTAACATTGTTAATTGCTGAGCCTGGCACCGCGTCCGAGGCCGGGCTTAGCCGGGCCGTGCGAAGCGCCGGGCTAGGGAGGCTGCTGGGTGAGTACGCCGCTGTACCAGCTGAAGGCGGAGTTCTTCAAGACGCTGGGCCATCCGGCCCGGATCCGGGTGCTGGAGCTGCTCAGCGAGCGGGACTACGTGGTGGCCGAGATGCTCCCGGAGGTGGGTCTTGAGCCTGCGCACCTGTCGCAGCAGCTCGCGGTGCTGCGCCGCGCCGGCCTGGTCACGTCTCGCAAGGAAGGCTCCAGCGTGTGTTACTCGCTGGCCAACTCGCACGTGGTCGAGCTGCTGGCGGTGGCGCGGCTGATCCTCACCGAGGTGCTGTCCGGGCAGGCCGAGCTGCTCGACGACCTGCGGGCCTCCCCGCGCTGACCCGATAAGGCCGGCAGGCCCCTGAGGTCAGGGCCGGCCGCCTGTGCCCGGCGGCAGGAGCCGCAGCAGCTCCTGCACCAGATGGATGCGGGAGCCTAGCTTCAGCCCGGCCAGCCACGGCGCGGCCGCATCGTTCGCCCGCGGGTCCCCGGCGCCGGCGCCGGGGCCGAGAACCTGCTCTAGGACGCGGCCCACGGTCAGCACCGCGGCGAGGTCGACGGTCTCCGCCAGCCGCGCGGCTTCGGCGGCGGGAACGCGCGGCCCGCCGAGCTGGGCCAGCAGGCTGATGGTACGCGGTTCGGGGCTGCCGTGGCGGCTGTGGTACTGCAGGCCGCGGGCGAGGTCCAGTACCCAGGGCGCGATCACGGGCAGCAGCCGCCGGTCCGCGGACAGCTCGCGCACGACTGCCGGGCCCAGGACAGCGTCCAGTGCGTCGTTGCAGATCCCGGCGATCGCCTCGCCGGTGAGGTCGTCGACTGGCCCGAGCGCAGCGGTCAGCGACTGGTCGAGCAGCTCGCCGGGGCGAAACGGCTCAGCCATCCGTGCCTGGTCAGCGTTGCCCGGCAATGCCACTTCCTTCTTGACTTCGGCCCCGGGCGGCCCGCTCGGTCACCCTCGTGTCCTCGGCGCTTTCTGGGCGCCTGATGCCTGCCGGTGCAGGCTTGCATCTGCTGACATGATAACTTTCTCAATCGTGCAACTCCTCCCCTTGCTGCGGTCGCTTTTCTCGCGTCCGGTGACTGAGCGCCTTCCCCGCCCGCCGGGCCTGCCGGGCGGGGCGCGTTTCCCTGGCTCGATGCAGCTGCGTCACGTGGACGCGGGGTCGTGCAACGGCTGCGAGCTGGAGATCGCCTCGGCTTTCGGCCCGGTGTATGACGCGGAGCGTTTCGGTGCCCGCCTGGTCGCCTCGCCCCGGCACGCCGACGGGGTCCTGGTCACCGGGGTCGTGACGCGGAACATGGCGGTCCCGCTGGAGAAGACCCTGGACGCTGTACCGGAACCGCGGGTGGTGGTTGCCTGCGGTGACTGCGCGCTGGGCGGCGGGCCGTTCGCCGGCGGGTACGGCGTTGCGGACAGCGCCGGCCCGCTCGCCGCCCCTGACGTGGCCATTCCCGGCTGCCCGCCCGGCCCGGTGGCTATCACCCAGGCGCTGCGCACGCTGACCGGCCGGTGAGCGCCGCCCTCTTCCTCGGCGCCCTGGGGCTGGGAGCCGCCGGTTCCCTGGCCGGGGCGGCGCTGCCCCCCCGGGCCCGGGGGGGCGTGGCGGCGCTGCTCACCGCGGGCGCCTGCACCGCGGCGTTCGCCGCGGCGGCCAGGGTGCTGGCCTCCGGGGTCACCGTCACGGCCAGCTCTGCGCAGATCCTGCCGCTGACGGGGGCAACGCTGTCCCTGGACCCGCTGGGCGCGGTCTTCGTCATCACGGCCGCCGTGGTCGGCGCGGCGGCCAGCTGCTACGCCGTCGGCTACGCGGCCCGCGGCGGCGGGAGCCGGGCCGCGACCGGGCTGCTGCCGCTGTTCGTCACGAGCCTGCTGCTGGTGCCGGCGGCGGCGAGCATCACGACGTTCATGGCCGCCTGGGAGCTGATGGCGCTGTCGTCGCTGCTGCTGCTGCTCACCGGCCACCGGCGGCGCGAGGCCCGGGACGCGGCCCAGTGGTACGCGGTGATGACCCACGCCGGGGCCGCCGCGATCCTGCTCGCGCTCGTCCTGCTCGGCGCGCACGCCGGCGGCCAGTCCTTCGCCGCCATCCAGGCCCACGCGGGCGGGATCCCGCCCGCGGTCCGGTCCCTCGCGTTCGTCCTCGCCCTGGCCGGCTTCGGGTCGAAGGCGGGGGCGGTGCCACTGCACGTCTGGCTGCCGCGTGCCCACCCTGAGGCGCCCGGCCCGGTGTCCGCGCTCATGTCGGGCGCCATGGTGAACCTCGGTGTCTACGGCATCGTGCGGACCGGCGACGGGCTCCTCGGCGGTGGCGAGCTGTGGTGGTGGCTGGCCGTGGCCGGCCTCGGAGTCGCCTCGGCGCTGTTCGGCGGCATCCACGCGGCGGCGAGCGCGGACCTCAAGCGCCTGCTCGCCTACTCCACGGTCGACAACATGGGGCTGGTGCTGACCGGCGTCGGCGCCGCGGGCGCCCTCGCCGTCACGGGGCACCGCGTGCCCGCCGCGCTCGCCATGATCGCGGCGCTGTTCCAGCTGGTGAACCACTCGGCGTTCAAGGGATGCCTGTTCCTGGCCGCGGGATCGGTCCAGCGCGCGGCCGGCACCCGCGACCTGGACAGTCTCGGCGGGCTGCTGCGCCGGCTCCCGGTGACCACGACGCTGTTCGGGATCGGCGCGCTGTCGATCTGCGCCCTGCCGCCGTTCAGTGGCTTCGCGAGCGAGTGGCTGCTGCTGCAGGGCTTCCTGCGCGGCTTTACCGCGCACGGCGCGGCGACGGCGACCGCGCTGCTGGCCGGCGTGGCGGCGCTCGCGCTCACCGGGGGCCTGACCGCCGCCGCGTTCGTGAAGGCCTTCGGCATCGGCTTCCTCGGCCAGCCCCGCACGCCCTCGGCCGCGGCGGCGGGCGAGGTCGGCCCGGCGATGCTGGCCGGCACGGCGATGCTGGCCGTGCCGTGCCTGGTTCTGGGCGTGGTCCCCGGTGCCGTCGTGCCGCTGCTGGCCAGGGCGGCGGGCACCGCGCTGGGCCGCCCCGTGGCTGGAGGCGCCGTCCCGGATCCACTGCGCGCGGGCGCGAGCCTGGCGATCGCCGGCAGCACCGACGTGATCCAGCCGGCGCTGCTGGCGGCGGTGCTGCTGGCCGGGCTTGTCCTCGCCTGGGGGCTTGTCCGCCTCCGTGCCCGCGCCGGGGCAGAACGCGGGCACCGGGCACGGCGCGCCGAGGCCTGGGGCTGCGGCCGGGAGCTGCAGACCGCGCGGATGCAGTACACGGCGACGTCGTTCGCCGAGCCGCTGCAGCGCGTCTTCGACGACGTGCTGCGCCCCGACCGCGACCTCGATGTCTCCCACCTCGCCGAATCACGCTACTTCGAGCAGGCGGTCACCTACCGCAGCCGGATCGACGACGCCGTCGAGCGCGGCGCTTACCGGCCGCTGATCGCCGGGGTCCGGCGCTGGGGCGAGGTGGCGCGGCGCGCCCAAAACGGGAGCGTGCACCGCTACCTCGCCTACGGGTTCGCCGCCCTTGTCATCCTGCTGGTTGTGCTCGCGTGAGCGCCTCGCTCCTGGCCTCGGCCGGCGTGTCGGCCATCCAGCTCGGCGCCGCGGTTGCCGGCGGGCCGCTCCTTTACGGGCTCATGGCGAAAGTGCGGGCCAGGGCTGAGGGGCGTGCCGGCGCCCCCGTCCGCCAGCCCCTGCTGGACCTGTGGAAACTCTTGGGGAAGGAGCGCATCCACGCCGGGTACTCCAGCGTGGTCCTGCCGCTCGCCCCGCTGGTCCTCATCGCCTCCACGGCAGCCGCCGTAGTCATCGCGCCGCTCGTCTCGACCGGGCCCGCGCTGGGCCGCACGTCGGATGCGTTCGTCATGGTCTTCCTGCTCCTGCTCGGCTCGGTGGCGGTCGCGCTCGCCGGGCTCGACGCGGGCACCGCGTTCGGGGGGATGGGGGCGAGCCGGGCGATGACGATCGGGGCGCTCGCCGAGCCCGCCCTGCTCGTCGCGCTGCTTGCCCTTTCCATCCAGGCCGGGACCTCGAACCTGCCGGGGATCGTCTCGGCGACCCTCGCCCACCCGGGATGGGTGGCGACCCCGGAGCGGGTGCTCGCCCTGGCTGCCCTGGTCATCGTGGTGCTCGCCGAGGCTGGCCGGATCCCGGTCGACAACCCGTCCACTCACCTTGAGCTGACGATGATCCACGAGGCGATGATCCTGGAGTACGCGGGGCCTGAGCTCGCGCTCGTCACGCTCGGCGGGATGATGCGCCTGGGCCTGCTGCTGTCCCTGCTGTCGAACCTGTTCTTCCCGTGGGGCATCGCCGCGATGGGAAGCATCCCGCGCCTCGTGCTCGGCCTCACCGTGCTCGCGGCCAAGACGGGCGCGATCGCGGGGGTGATCGCCGTCGCGGAGGTCTCGGCGGCGAAGCTGCGCCTGTTCCGCGTCCCCGAGATCCTGTCGGCCGCGTTCGTCCTGTCCGTTCTCGCCGTCGTCACGGGGCTGGTCCTGCCGTGACCGGATCCGCCTACACCGGGCCGCTCGGCCTGGCCGCCGGGGTCGTGCTCGCGTGCGCCGTGGCCACGCTGTGGCGCCGTGACCTGCGCGCGGTCGTCTCCGTCCTGGCCCTGCAGGGGATAGCGCTGGGTGCGGTGGCCGCAGTGCTCGCCGTCCATTTCCGCGACATCGGCCTGGGCGTCACCGCCGCCCTGGTGCTTGCCGCCAAGGGCCTGATCATCCCGGCCCTGCTCAGGCGGATCGTGCGCCGCGACCCGGGGAGCCGGGAAACCGCGCCGCTGCTCAACGTGCCGGCGTCCCTGCTCGCCGCCGCCGTGCTCATCGTTCTCGCCTACCTGGCCAGCGGCAAGATCACCGCGCTGGCCCCCGGCACCGCCGCCAGCCTCGCGCCGCTCGGCCTGGCCACCGTCCTGATCGGCTTCTTCATGCTGGCGACCAGGCGCAAGGCGGTCTCCGCGATCACCGGGCTGCTGCTGGTCGACAACGGGGTTGCGCTTGTCACGTTCCTGCTCACAGCCGGCTTGCCGCTGCTGGTGGAGCTCGGGGCGTTCCTGGATGTCCTGCTCGTCGTCGTGGTCCTGTGGGTCCTCGCGACCACGATGCGCGCCCGGCTTGGCCCCTTCGACCTCGACCAGCTCCGGGAGCTGCACGACTGATGCTGATCTACGCCATCCTTGCCGTGCCGCTCGCCGCCGGGACCGTCGCCGCCGCCGTGCCGTGGCGGCCCTGGGCCGGGTGGGTCGCAGTGGCCGCCAACGGAGCCGTCCTGGTCCTGGGCGCCATCCTCGCCGCCGGCGTCACCCGTGGTCACCCGGCCGTGGCCGGCGGCGGGGTCCTGCGGGCCGATGCGCTCAGCGCGTTCATGGTCGTCGTCATCGGCGTGATCGCCGTCCTCGCCTCGTCGCAGTCAGTCCGCTACCTGAACGCCGAGATCGCGCGGGGCGCCTGCACCGCCCGCCACGCCGCGCTGTACACGGCACTGGTCCAGGCGTTCGTGACCTGCATGCTCCTCGCGGTCCTCGCGGCCAGCCTCGGCGTGATGTGGGTGGCGGTGGAAGCCACCACGATCGCCACCACCTTCCTGGTCGGCCACCGCAGGACCGACGGGGCGCTGGAGGCGTCCTGGAAGTACGTTGTGCTCTGCTCGGCGGGCATCGCGCTCGCGTTCCTGGGAACCGCGCTGTTCTACTTCGCGGCCCTGCACGCCAGCGGCCACCCGGCCGGGTCGCTGGACTGGACCGCGCTGATGGCCGCCTCGCATCGCCTCGACCCGGGCGTGGTGCGCCTGGCGATGGGGCTCATCGTCCTCGGGTACGGGACGAAGGTAGGGCTCGCCCCGATGCACAGCTGGCTGCCGGACGCCCACAGCCAGGCCCCCGCCCCCGTTTCCGCGCTGATGTCGGGGGTCCTGCTCACCGTCGCGTTCTACGCGCTGCTGCGCTTCAAGGCGATCGCGGACGGCACTCTCGGGCCCGGGTACCCGCGGGCCCTTCTCGTCGTGGCGGGCCTGGCGTCCCTGGTAGTCGCGGCGTCGCTGCTGATCGCCCAGCGGGACTACAAGCGGATGCTCGCCTACCACAGCATCGAGCACATGGGCCTGATCGCGCTCGGCGCCGCGGCCGGGAGCCAGCTGGCGATCGCCGCGGTCCTGCTGCACATCCTCGGCCACGGGCTCGCCAAGGGCGTGCTGTTCCTGGCCTCCGGCGAGATCCTGCTCGCCGAGGGCACCAGCGAGATCTCGAAGGTGCCCGCCCTGCTGTCCCGCCGGCCGGTGCTCGGCGGGATATTCGGCTTCGGCCTGGTGGCCCTGCTGGGCCTGCCGCCGTTCAGCCTGTTCGCCAGCGAGCTGAACATGCTGCGCGCCGAGGTCGCCGCCGGCCTCGGCTGGGCGGCGGCGATCGCCCTGGTGTGCATGGCGGTCATCTTCGCCGCGGTGATGGCCCACGGCCGTCACCTCCTCCTCGGCGAGGCACCGGCCCAGGGCAGCCGCGCGGCCATCCCGCGGGCCGTCGCCGTCCCGCTCGTCGCCGGCCTGCTCGCCTGCGCCTTCCTCGGCGTGTCCGCCTGGCCCCTTCAGCCGCTCCTGCACGCGGCGGCGCAGGTCGTCGCCTCATGAACCCGGCCTCCGGAACCGAAGCCGCGCGCCAGGTCATCCCGGTCACGGCCGGGGAGCTGGCCGCCGAGGCGGCGCGGCTGCTCGCCGCCGGCTACCGGCTCGCCGCGATCGCCGCCCACGACGATGACCGCGCGCTCCGGGTCGTCTACGTGTTCTGCGCCGGGCCGCCGGACCGGCGCGTCGAGCTGGAAGTGCGGCTCGATCCCGCATGCCCCGTCGTTCCCTCCCTCGCCCATCTCTCGTTCCCGGCCAGCCGGTTCGAGCGCGAGATCCACGACCTGTTCGGCATCGTCCCGGAAGGGCACCCCTTCCTGCGGCCCCTGGTCCTGCACCAGCACTGGCCGGAAGGGTGGCACCCCATGCGCCACCAGGCCGGGCCGATGCCGCCGATGCGCACCGATGCCGGGCCGTTCCCGTTCGTGAAGGTCGACGGACCCGGGGTGTACGAGATCCCGGTCGGCCCCGTGCATGCCGGGCTCATCGAGCCAGGGCACTTCCGGTTCTCGGTCGTCGGGGAGACGATCCTGAAGATGAAGGCCCGGCTGTGGTTCGTGCACCGCGGCATCGAGCGCCTCTTCGAGGGCCAGGACCCGCAGGCCGCGGTGCGGCTAGCCGAGTGCGTCTCCGGTGACAGCGCGGTAGCGCACAACCTCGCCTTCTGCCTCGCGGTTGAGGACGCCTGCCAGATCCCGGTCCCGGAGGGCGGGGCCCGGCTCCGGGCGATGCTGCTCGAACTCGAGCGCCTCTACAACCATGTCGCCGACATCGGCGCGCTGTGCAACGACGTCGGCTTCGGCCTCGCCCAGGCACGGGCCCTGACCCTCCGCGAGAAGCTGCTGCGCCTCAACGCCGAGATCACCGGCCACCGCCTGCTCCGCGACGCGATCCGGCCCGGCCACACCGCCGTCCGGCGGCTCCCCGCTGCTGCCGAACTCGCCGAGATCAGGCAGCGCTTCGACGACGTTGTCTCGCTTGCCACCTCCAACACCGTCGTCATGGACCGTTTCAGGGGCACAGCCGTGCTCTCCGGCGCGGACGCGGCCGGGATCGGCGCACTCGGCGTCGCCGCCCGCGCCTCCGGGCTCACCCTCGACGCGCGGATCGCGCACCCCTTCGTCGGCCTCGGCAGCGGATTCCGCCCTGCCGGGCAGCCTGGGGGAGATGTCCTGGCCCGGTTCACCGTCCGGGTCGAGGAGGCACGCGCATCTCTCGCCCTCGTCGGTGAGCTCGCCGGGCAGGCCAGCGCGCTCAGCGCCGCGGCGCCGCAGGTGCCGCACCGCGCCGGTACCGGGCTGGGGATCGTTGAAGGCTGGCGCGGAAGCACCGTGCACCGCGTCGAGGTCAGTCCCTCCGGCAAGCTGACCCGCTGCAAGATCGTCGATCCCTCGTTCCTCAACTGGCCCGCGCTGTCCGTCGCCCTCGCCGACACGATCGTCCCGGACTTCCCCCTCGCCAACAAGAGCTTCAACCTCTCCTACGCCGGGAATGACCTGTAGCCCCTTCCGTCCCGGCCTGGCGCCAGGACAGCCTCGGCAGGGGACACCCAGGGCAGCCATCACCCGGCGCGGCCCTGGTGCCATGCGGCAGCGGCACCCGGCCGAGTCGGCACGCCGGAGGCCCTGGTCACCGTCACGATCGCCCTCGCCACGAAGGAGCCGGGCGCTCCCGAGCTGAGGGTGCTGCGGCAGGCGCTGTTCGCCTGAGCGTTCAACCCCGCCACCCGCGACATCACCCCGCCGCCCAAGATCGCCGCCGCCCTCGGGTGGGCGGAACACGCCTCGCTCCCGGTCACCGACCTGGAAGAGACCGCGACCGTGCGGCTGGCGCTGGCCGCCTGCGCCAGGACCCTGGCCGGGAAGCCGGCGGCAGGGTCGACCCAGCGGCGCAAGCGGTCGGTGTTCTACAACGCCCTCGGCACGCCGTCGAACTCGGGCTCCTCGGCTCGAACCCGGTCGACCGGATCCAGTGGACCGCCCCCGCCGTCGCCCAGAGCGTGGACCGGCGGGTCGTCGTCAGCCCCGCCCAGGCCGAAACGCTCCTGAACGCCGCCGGGCGGCTGGGGCTGCGGGGAGAGCGCCTGGAGACGTTCTTCGCCTGCCTTTACTACGCGGCGCTGCGCCCGTGGAGGCGGTTATGCTCCGCGAGGCGGACCTGCACCTGCCGAAGACCGGGTGGGGGCGAGGTCGCCCGCCGCGCGGGGCACGGCGTCGCGGTCCTGCATGAGGCTGCGGCCGACATGCTATGGGTGCAGATCCAGCCCTCGAACTACCGGCGCCTGGTGGAAGAGCGTGGCTGGAGCCACCGCGCGTTCGAACGCTGGCACGCCGCGGCCATGATCGCCGCCTTGCTGGAACCCTCTGGAGCCCGATAGCCGGATCCGGCCCATCCATGCGACAAGCGCGCTGGTGAGGTGCGCGTCGGTCCGCTCCCGCCCGGTGACCGGGTTGGCCTGCCACTTGCAGAACGCCTGCAGGCTGAACCCGAGGACCCCGCAGGTCAACCGCACCGGGATGCCCTCGGCGGCCAGCTCCTGGACCAGCGGGTAGGTCATTTCGGGAGAGCGTCCTTGGTGAAGTAGGCCGCCCGGCACAGGATCTCGTTCTCCATCTCGAGCCCGCGGCTGGTCCGGCGCAGCTGCACGATCTCGGACTGCTCGCTTGAGGTCAGGCCGTCTTTGACACCGTCATCGACGTCGGCCTGGCGCATCCAGCGACGCACCGTCTCGGGCGCGACGCCGAAGTCGGCCGCGACCTCGTTGACAGACAGGTCACCAGGACGAGCGACGGTGACGACGTCACGCTTGAACTCCGGAGGGAACTTCCTCGGCACGAAGACATCCTTCGGAGGGACCGCCTCCCTCACAAGAGATGTCAGCCAGAGCTGCGGCAAGCCCGAGGCCGGCGGCGGCTTGGCCGGCGTTCGCCATGTCGTCCTTAGTTAGCGAGCTAGCTTGACAGAAGTTAGCGAACCAACTTGACAGGTCATAGTCGACATGATTAGTTAGCCAGGTAACTAACCGAAGCGATCTGGAGGCCTCTCTCCCATGGCAGCTATACAGGCAACATCAGCTCCACCGTCTTTTCTCGTGACGCGTCGCGGCAAGCTCACCCTTGTCCTGCTGTGCGCGGTCGGGTTCATCGATCTTCTCGATGCGTCCATCGTGAATATCGCGCTACCGGAGATCCGGGCTCATCTGGGCTTCTCGGTCCAGAGCCTGCAGTGGGTCGCGAGCGCGTACCTGCTCACCTACGGCGGGTTCTTGCTGCTCGGCGGCCGCTCGGCTGATCTGCTCGGCCGGCGGCGCCTGCTTGTCGCGGGGACGTCGCTGTTCGGGATCTCGTCGCTCGTGTGCGGTCTGGCCGGAAGCGAAGGAGTGCTGATCGGGGGTCGGCTGGTTCAGGGTGTCGGCGCGGCGATGATGACGCCCGCGGCGCTTTCCATCCTGACGACGTCGTTTCACACCCGCGGCGATCGGGTCAAAGCGCTTGGCGCCTGGGGTGGTGTCGGCGCCCTGTCGGGCGCCGCCGGAGTGATCTTCGGTGGCGTGCTCACGACCGAGGCGAGCTGGCGGTGGGTTTTCTTCGTCAACCTCCCGGTCGTAGCGGTCATCCTTGCCGCGTCGTTCCGGCTCATCGATGGCGAACGGCCTAAGGCGCCGCCGCTGCGGGACTTCGACACGGTCGGCGCTGGCCTCATCACGGGCGGCATGCTTCTCCTGGTCTACGTCCTGGTGAACGCCCCCAGCGTCGGCTGGGGCACTGCCCGGACTCTCGGGGAGCTCGCAGGCGCCCTTGCGCTTGTCGTCCTGTTCGTGTTCAACGAGCAGCGCCATAGCAACCCGCTCGTGCCTCTGTCGCTGTTCAAGATCAAGGGCCTCGGGGCGGCCGATGTCACCCAGATTCTTGCGATGGCCGGCTTCTACACGATGTTCTTCCTCGTCACGCTCTATATGGAGGAAGTGCTCCACTACTCGGCGATCCGCGCTGGCCTGTGCTACCTGCCGGTTACGGTGGGCGCCGCCGTCGGAGCGGGCGCGGCGACGAAAGCGATCCCGAAGATCGGCACCCGGCCGCTTATCGCCGGAGGCGCGCTGCTGGGCGCCGCGGGAGTGTTCTGGCTTTCCCGGCTACCGGTGCACGGCTTCACCTACCTGCCAGACCTCCTTCCGGGAATCGTACTCATGGGGGCCGGCGTCGGCCTCGTGCTGGTGGGCGTTCAGAATGCCGCCAACGGGGGCGTGCCCGCCGACAAGGCCGGACTCGCCGCGTCGCTGATCACCGCTTCCTTCCAGCTCGGGGGCGCGCTGGGGCTCGCCGTCTTCGTCTCGCTCGCCACGGGCCGCACCAACCACCTACTCGCGACGCACGCCCAACCGCCCGAGGCGCTCACGCTTGGCTTCCAGCGAGGACTGCTCGGCGCCAGCATCGCACTCGTGATCGCTGCGGCGATCGCATTGCGGTCGACCAACGTGCGGGTCGTCGACATGGCCCCAGGCGCGGACGACAACCAGCCCTTGCCCGTCCCCGTGGCTAGCGGACCGGCACCACAAGCACCTCATCTCTCAGCAGGCTGAGCAGAACTCCCCGGGTTACCGGGCCGCGCCGCGGAGGGCACGACTGTTCCGGCGCATCGCAGAAGCGCGCTGCCCGGGACCCTCGTCCCGGCAAGCCAGCCGACGGAACGCGCCGTCGGCTGGCTGCACCTTGAAACCAGGAGCGATCCAAACCGCTGGCGCATACGGTGCCGCCGCAGTGCTAGGCTAGTTAGCTGACTAACCCTCCAGCGTCTTGAAAATGGGCCGCGGGTCAGCCGGGCGGTTCCACCGGGCACCGCCCGGCACGGGAAAGGACGAGCAATGAGTGCCTCTGTGACAGGCGAGAGGCCCGGGAAACGAGACCGCCTGGTAGCCGGCGCGCGCGAAACGATTTACCGCCAAGGAGTCGAGGCCACGACCATCGCGGATATCGCGGAGGCCTCCGACGTGCCGGTCGGCAACGTCTACTACTACTTCAAGTCCAAAGACGAACTCGTCGCCGCTGCAATCGACTCCTACGCCCAAGACAGCCGTGAGCGGCTGTCGTGGCTCGAGCAGCAGCACCGTACCCCTAGGGCTCGCCTGAAGACGCTTGTCCGGCTGCTCGTGTCGCACCCCGATCAGGTGGCGCTGTACGGCTGCCCGAGAGGGAGCTTGTGCTCGGAACTCGACAAGCAAGATAACGACCTCGCTCAAGCCTGCAGAGAGCTCATGCACACGCCGGTCGCCTGGATCGAGCAGCAGTTCAAGGCGATGGGCAGGCGCGACGCTCGCGACTTGGCGTTCGCCCTGCTGGCGTCATACGAGGGGATCGCGCTCCTCGCGAACACGTTTCGTGATCCCGAGCTGATGGTCCGCGAGGGGCGCCGCCTCGAGCGTTGGATTGACTCGCTCGCTCGCGACTCCAAGGTCGCGCCCACTGGCTAGAGCGGCCGGAAGGAGGCGGGTCTGGCTTTGGTCACGACGCACCCGGCATCAGCTCCAAGGGCTAGACGGTGGCGATCGGTGCGTCCGGATGAGACGGGGACCGGCGCGCAGCCGGACCCAAGCGGCCCAGTGTCATCCACGCAGTAATACGAAAGGCAGAGAAACGACTTCATTCGCGGTCAGGTTTACCGCGAGCAGTCCGTCAAGGAAGTGCAGCGGCCGGACCGCTCCACTCGAGTAACCAAAGGAGAAGTTCATGCACGTGCTTGCCGTCGGAACGCTCACCACCCAGGATTTCCAGCAGCACCTCCCCGAAGAGGGCGAGGTCGTAGCCAGATGGTTTCAGGAGGGCGCCCTGAAGGACGTCTACCTCAAGGCCGACCGCTCAGGCCCCATCCTGGTACTCAACGACACCGACACGGCCGGCGCCCAGAAGCGGATGGCCGACCTCCCATTCGTCGTCCACGGCGTGGCCACCTTCGAGTACATCGAAATCCTCGACCGCCCCGACGTCCCACCGACCCGCAACTAAACCCGTTCCCGCCCGAAGCCCGTCCGTGCCCGATAGTCGATCCTCATCAGGACAGCTGTAGCAGGCACAGCACGGACGGCTCCGGACGGGCCGCTTCCCCTGACGCCCTACGCACCGCAGTGAGTGCCTCAAGAACTCCTCGCCCCGCCTACCGTCTGAAATGCGAAAGGACCTGCAATGAGCGTTCCCAGTTCCGCGATTGAGACTCCGAAGGCCGGCATCTACCAAATCGATCCAGAAGGTTCCAGCATTGCCGTCACCACAAAGCACATGTTCGGATTGGGGACTGTCACCGGCAAGTTCTCGCTCGTGTCCGGACAGATCGTCATCACCGAGCCGGTGAGTTCCTCACACGTAGAGGCAGCGGCTTCCGCGCACAGTTTCGACACGGCGAGCCCCATGCGGGATGGGCAGGTCAAGTCCGCGAAGTTCCTCGACGCCGAGGCCCACCCCGAGATCCGGTTCACCTCGACCGAGCTCGTGCTTGACGGAGACCGCTGGCTCCTTCGCGGGAAAATCACCGCTCGCGGAACGGCGGCACCTGTCGAATTGACGGTCGTCGAGTCATCCGCCGATACCACCGGACTGACGCTTCGCGCCACCGGCAAGGTCGATCGCTACGCCCACGGGATCACCAAGATGAAGGGTATGGCCGGCCGCTACCTGACCCTCGAGATCAACGCCCGCGCCGCCGCTGCCTGACCGTGCTGAATACTCAGCCCCAGCCCCGATAAGGACGGTGGACCAGTAAGTAACTGCCAGGCAGCACATCCTCCTCCGCGACAGCCATCGCCGACACTATGAAGGACGGTCTCCTTCCCTCGACCTGCGAAGCTGTCAGCATCGCGCGCAGCGGTCCGCGTGCCGCAACACGCGGGACTCGCCGATCCGGGTAGACAAACCTCGCGGCGTCCGAAGCGTCGGAACCTCAGGCCAGCCCAACACGGGAACGCACGCGGACGAACCGTCGGAGGACTGGTCCGGATCCCCCGGGGGCACGTACAACTATGGAGCGGCCGGCCCGGTCCGTAGAGCCGGGTTCGACCGTTTCTGCGCTGATCGCGCCGGGGATGCGATCGCCACAGTCGCCGACGAGGGTGAAGCGAGGAGCAGGGCCGGCCGAGGCTCACCGCCAAGGGGAGCGGGCCCGCGCGCGGATCGTGGATGCGGCTGCGCGGCTGATCGCGGCTGATCTGCGAGCGGGGCGTGGCGGGTACCACTCTCGGTGACGTCAAGGCGGCGGGTGTGAGCGGGTCGCAGATGTATCACTGCTTTCCCGGCAGGGACGAGCTCGTGCAGGCGGTCATCAGCTACCAGGCCGGCGTCATCGCCGGCAACCAGCGGCAGGCGGACCTCGGCCGCGCCGGGGGCTGCGGCGTGGCGCGACACGGTGGTCGCCCAGGTCAGGAGCGGGGAGGGCAGGGCGGCCGCGAACGCAGTCGAAGTGTCGGCCGGCGTCTCGATGGACGACGCGATGGCACTGCTGCACAGGGCCGTGCGGGCGGCCATGGCCGGCTCCAGGTACCTAGCAGGTCACTGCCAGGTACCTGCCGGGCCTGCGGCGACCTGTTGTGAGTGTGGTCACCCGGCGCTTCACGCAGAGACCAGAGGAGATGGGATGTCGAATAGATTCCGGATTGCGGTAGTAGGCGGCTCGGTGGCGGGCTGCGCCGTAGCCGTGGAACTGTCGAGAGCGGGCCACGAGGTGAAGGTCTTCGAACGGTCCGCCACGGCACTGGCCAGCCAGGGAGCAGGAATTATCGCGCCAGCCGAGGTATTCCAGGGCATGGTGGCGAGGCGTCTCCTGCCCGAGGACTATGCACGCTGCCCGGTGACGGTCGCCCGGTATGCCTGCCGCGATCATGATCAGCGTGCGGGACGGTGGCTAGGGGAGGCCGGGGGCTGCGCCCACAGCTCCGCGAGCGAGCGCGGCTGATGTAGTCGCCGACTCCAGACGAGTGGACGTCTGGCCGGCGGCGGCCAGAAACCCTGAAGGGTGCCAAGCGGGTGGTTTCATGCCACCGTCCGCACGTGTTAGCTCTGGCTCTCGAAGAGGGCGATGGTCGTTTCCAGCGACGGCGGGTCGCCGTCGCCGGAAATCTGGGTTCCGTCCTGCCATTCGTCGGGGACGTAGCCGCCGGCGTAGGTCTGGTGCAGGCGCATGCCGCGCCGGGCGATGTGCTGGTCCACCGCGGCCCGCAGTTGTCCCGCGCGCTCGGTCTGGCCGTCGGCGGCGAGCGCCTGCACGCCGTTGTGCAGCACCATGAGGATGTTGCTGAGGTCGCCTTCGCAGCGGAACCGCCGCAGGGCATCGCGGAGGACGGGCAGGGCCGGGTCGCCCGACGCCAGCAGGCTCTGCGCCAGCATGACCTCGCTCACCGCCGCGGTCCAGTCCACGCCGCAGGCCAGCGAGTCACGGATGGCCAGGTGGAGCGACTGCCGGCCGTCGGCGGTGCGGCCGAGCATGAGCAGCGCCGCTCCGCGTGCCATTTCCGCGTTCGCGGCCAGCCAGCCGAGGCCGAGTTCGGTGCCGATCCGGTACGCGTCGGCCGCCGCCGCCAGCGCGGTCCCGGGTTCACCGTGGGGCACTTGCAGCAGCGCCTGGTAGAAGCGCGTCTCGGCGTACAGGGCCCGGTCCTCGCGGCCGGTGGCGGCGCTGAGCTCGCGGGCCACGGAGGCCATCGTATCCCGGGCGTGGCCGCTGTCTCCCGTCACGTACTCGATGCTGGCGTAGGCAACGCGGGCGCGGGCGATGTCGCGGGCGGGTGCGTGCGGGGCCGCGGCCAGGCAGCGTTCAAGGAGCCGGCTGCCCTCAAGCAGGCCGCGGCGGGTCCAGAACCACATGAGCAGGCCGGCTGTCCGCAGGGCCGCTTCGGGGCTGGCGGTCAGGTTGTGGACGATCGCCGCGCCGATGTTGGGCAGTTCGCGGGTGAGCGTCCGGATGGCGTGCGGGGACCGCTCGCCCCGCAGTTCCTGCGCCGCCTGCGCGGCCAGCCGGTGGATGAAGGCCGCGTGGGCGGTGCCGCTCGCTTCTGGTGCCGGGTCGTGGGCGCGGCAGTAGGCCCGGATGATCTCGAGCAGCCGGTACCGGGCGGGCGCGGTGGTGGTGTCCGCGACCACCATGGAGCGGCTGACGAGCGAGGAGAGCGTCTCAAGCCCGGCTTCCTGCGACAGCACCGCTTCCAGCGGGAAGCCGCCCTCGAACGGCCACAGCCGCAGCAGCATCGACCGGTCGGCCTCCGGCAGCAGGTCGACGCTCCACCCGATGGCGGCCTCGAGCGTCGTGTGCGGGGTGAGCGAGCCAGCGGGGATTTTCCCGAGCACCGCGAGCCGGTCGCCGAGGTGGGCGGCGAGCTCATGGAGGCCAAGGACCGGGGCCCGCGCCGCGGCCAGCTCCAGGGCCAGCGGAATTCCGTCAAGCGCGGCGGCGACGTGCGCCGCCGCGCCGAGTTCCCGCTCGTGCGGCTCCCAGGCTGGCCTGGCCGTGCGGATCCGGTCGATGAGCAGCGCCACGGCCGGCGCGGGCGGCAGCGGGCCAAGGGGCAGCAGCCGTTCGCCGTCGATGCCGAGCGGGACCCGGCTGGTGGCCAGTACGCGCAGGCCGGGGGCCTGATCGAGCAGGCCGAGCACGAACGGCGCGACGTGGTCGACGAGGTGCTCGCAGTTGTCGAGCAGCAACAGCCCGCGGCGGCAGCGCAGCGCCCTGGCCAGCGAGTCCGGCGTGGCGGCGGCGGTCTCGGTCACGCCGGCGGCGGCCGAGACCGCCAGCGGCAGCATCGCCGGGTCGGTGACGTCGGCGAGCCGCACCAGCCAGGGCCCGTCGCCGTCGGTGCGGGCGGCCGCGTGCTCGATCGCCAGCCGGGTCTTCCCGACGCCTGCCGTGCCGACCACGGTCACCAGGCGGCTCGCATCGACCAGCCCGGCGAGCAAGGCGAGGTCACGAGCCCGCCCGAGGAATGACGACAGCGGCCGGCGGATCCGCTCCTGACGGGCCAGGTCGCGGGAGGGACTGGCGCGAACCGGCAGCAGGTCCGGGTCCTGGCGGAGCACCTGCTGCTCCAGGCGCTGCAGCTCAGGCCCGGGATCGACGCCCAGCTGGTCGGCGAGCAGTTCCCTGACCCGGCGCACGGCGGCCAGTGCCTCGGCCTGCCGCCCGGAGCGGTACAAGCCGAGGACGAGCAGCGCCCAGCGCCGCTCCCGGTAGGGCGCGGCCCGCACCAGTCCCTCAAGCTCGGCGACCGCGTCGGCCTCCTGGCCCAGCGCGAGCCGGGCGGTGATACGGTCCTCCTCCGCCGCGTCCCGCAGCTCCCGCAGCTGCGCGCGGGCCGCCGCCGTCCCCTGGTCCGCCGGCAGGTCGGCGAACGGGTCGCCGCGCCACAGCCGAAGGGCCGCGTCGAACACGGGCAGCGCCTCGTCGCTCCGGCCGGAGGCAGTCAGGAGCCGGGCGGCGGCGGTCTGCTCGGCGAACCGCTCGATGTCGGTGGCGCCAGGCGCGGTGATGAGGCGGTAGCCGGTGGCCGTGCGGCGCAGCGTATCCCGGTCGGTGTCGGATAGCGCGCGGCGCAGCCGGGACACGTACACCTGCATGGCGGTCTGCGAGCTGGCGGGTGGCTGGCTCTCCCAGACGGACTCGGCGAGCCGGTCATCGGAGACCGGCTGACCCCTTGCCGCCACCAGCGCGGTCAGCAGGCGGCGGGGCAGCGGCCCGCCGAGCTCGACGGGCCGGTCACCATCGTGTACCTGGGTGGATCCGAGTACTGCGAAGGTTCGCACCTCTGAATAAAAGCGTCACTTTAGGGCGATTGCAAGCCGAATGCAAGCATTCCGCAGGATGACCGCAAGCCGGCTGCATGGGGCATCGGAGAGGCTTTCGGCCACCCAGGGCTCGCCGTGCGAGGCGAGCCGAGGCCGCGTCGTGAAGTCGAGCGAACCGCCGGATGGGCTTCATCCGGCATGCCCGCAGTTTTCGGTTTTAGGGGAAGGCACTATGGCAAAGATCATCATCGCGGCTCCGCCCATCACCGGCGAGCTGTCACCGCTGCTCGAGCTCGGCCGGGGGCTTGCCCGGCGCGGCCACCAGATCACGGTCGTCACCGGCAGCCGCTTCCGCGCGGAGGCGGAGGACGCCGGGCTTGGCTTCGCGCCGGTCACGGGCCTGGCCGACTTCGACGACCGTCTCCTCGGCGAGGACCCGGAGCGCGCGGGCCTCGCCCCGGGATCGGAGATGCTCAACTACGACTGGATCCACGCCTTCGTGACCCCGCTGCCCGACCAGCACGCCGTCCTGCAAGAGCTCCTCGCCCGCGACCCTGACCAGTACCTGATCTGCAACGTCCTGTGGCTCGGGGCGTTCCCCGCTGCGCTTGGCGCCCCTGGCCTGCGGCCCCGCCGCTGGGTCGCGGTGACCGCGACGCCGCTCGCGCTGTCCAGCGACGACACGACCTTCTTCGGGCCGGCGCCGGTCGGGCTGGGCGAGGATCAGAAGGCCGCCAACCGGGCCGCGAACGCGCAGTTCGCCATGGCGATGCAGCCGACCCAGGATCATTTCGCCGGCGTCCTGCGGGCGCTCGGCGCCACGCAGACTTGCCCCCGGTTCGTGGACGGCATCTACACCGTCCCCGACGTGCTCGCCGCGCTGACCGTGCCCGGCTTCGAGTTCGAGCGCGGCGACGCACCGGACTCGCTGCACCTGGTGGGCGCCCTGCCCGGTCGCAGCGCCGCCGGCTGGCAGCCCCCGCCCTGGTGGGCGGACCTGGACGGCTCCCGCCCGGTCGTGGTCGTGACCCAGGGCACTTTTGCCAACCGCGACCTGTCCCAGCTCGTCGAGCCCGCCCTGGCCGGCCTGGCCGGCCTGGACGTCACCGTGGTGGCCGCCCTCGGCCGCGGGGCCGGCGCGCTGTCCGTCCCGGTCCCGCCTAACGCGCGGGTCGCCGAGTTCATCTCGTTCGACGTGCTTTTGCCGAAGGCCAGCGCGTACATCACCAACGGCGGTTTCGGCGGCACCCAGCAGGCGATCGCGGCCGGCGTCCCGGTCATCGTGGCCGGCCTCACCGAGGACAAGCCCGCCGTCGCCGCACGGGTCGCTTATCACGGCCTCGGCATCGACCTGCACACCGGCACGCCCGCGCCAGAAGACGTCGCGGCCGCCACCGAGACCGTCCTCAAGGACACCTGGATGCACGCCAACGTGCGCAAGCTCGCACCGGTATACGCCGCGCACGACGCGCTCAGCGAGATCGAGCGGCTGACCCTCGGCTAACGAGGGCGGTCTCGCCGCGGAGCCGGGGTATCGCCCCGCGCACGCGAAGGAGCCGCTCAGGGTATTGCCTGACAAGCGAGAGAAATACCAGCCGATGTAAAAGAGCAAGGGGATTAATCGAGTGAGAATTGGTATTGGCCTGCCGAACCAGGTACGTGGCGCCGAGCCCGCGATCATCCCGTCCTGGGCCGCAGCGGCTGAACGGGCCGGGTTCGCGACGCTGGCGACGATCGGGCGGATAGCGTACCCGGGCGTCATGGACACGGTGGCGCTGGCGGCCGCGGCGGCCAGCACCGATTCGCCGGAACTGCTCAGCACGGTGGCGCTGGGGCCGGTATGGCCGCCGGTCCTGCTGGCCAAGGAAGCCGCGGGGATCGACGCGGTCTCCGGCGGCCGCCTGACCCTCGGCCTGGGCGTCGGGCTCCGTCCCGACGACTTCGTCGTCGACGGCTTGGGGATGGCCG
>Ga0208220_1000189_pt1 | contig 24927 bp, 25 predicted proteins | sample NGESurdeep092012_9_FD_184484 | JGI IMG/M metagenome (GOLD analysis project Ga0208220, IMG submission 184484) | Arctic peat soil microbial communities from Barrow, Alaska - NGEE Surface sample F53-1 deep-092012 (SPAdes) | ecosystem: Environmental > Terrestrial > Soil > Wetlands > Peat ...
GACGCGTTTGGTATAGCCGACCGTGAGCGCGAAGTTCGGCACTCCGGACAGCATCATGCCCTTGTAGGCGATCGTCTCCGGGAGCCGGATGTCGCGCCCGTCGACAGCCAGCGTCATCCCGCCGATGGCGAGCAGGTTCAGCCCGGTGGCGGTGACGACGATGTCGGCCGGCAGCTGCTCGCCGGAGGTCAGCTGGATCCCCGCGGCGGTGAGCCGCTCGATCTGGCCGGTGACGATGCTCGCCCGGCCCGCTGTGATGGCCTTGAACAGGTCCCCGTCCGGGACCAGGCACAGGCGCTGGTCCCACGGGTCGTAGGCCGGGGCGAAGTGCGTGTCCACGTCGAAGCCGGCCGGCAGCTGCTTGATCGCCGCCTTGCGCAGGAGGGACTTCATGAACTCCGGCCGCCGCCGGCTGAGCTGATACATGGCCGAGGTCAGCAGGACGTTCTTCCAGCGGACCAGCGGATAGGCTGCCCGCTGCGGCAGGCGTCGCCGCAGCAGGTCGGCGATGGGGTCGCGGGACGGTATGGCGGTCACGTAGCTGGGGGAGCGCTGCAGCATGGTGACGTGCGCGGCCGTCGCGGCCATCGCCGGCACCAGGGTCACGGCGGTCGCGCCGCTGCCGATGACCACGACGCGCCGGCCGGCGTAGTCCAGGCCGGCCGGCCAGTGCTGCGGGTGCACGATCGGGCCGCCGAAGTCCTCGGCGCCCGCAAACACCGGGCTGTATCCCTCGTCATAACGGTAGTAGCCCGAGCAGGCCCACAGGAACGAGCACGTGAAGTCCACCGTCTCGCCGGTATCGGTGCGCTGCGCCGTGACCGTCCACCGGGCCTGCTGCGACGACCATTGCGCCCGCAGCGCCCGGTGCTGGAACCGGATGGCGGAATCGATGCCGTACTGCCGGGCCGTGTCGGCGACGTAGTCGCGGATCGACGGGCCGTCGGCGACAGCCTTCGCCGCGGTCCACGGGCGGAACCAGTAACCGAGGGTGAACATGTCCGAGTCGGACCGGACGCCTGGATAGCGGAACAGGTCCCAGGTCCCGCCGAGGGCGGTCCGCGCCTCCAGGATCGCCAGCGAGGTGCCGGGGCGGTCGCGCCGCAGGTGCGCCGCCGCGCCGATACCTGACAGGCCCGCGCCGACAATCAGGACGTCAACATGCTCGGTTGCCATCGCCAGCCTCAGTTCCGAAGCGTGCACTCCCGATGCGTGAACGTCCGCACGGGCAGGTTATAACACTAACTATGCGGGTTCCTGGCGGCCGCGGGCAACTGCTCAGGAGCGGCCCGCCAGCGACCGGATCCGGAACGCCGCGATGATCTGCATGGCGCCGAAGACCAGGAGCCAGACGCTGAGCACGACCGCGAGGACGAGCAGGGAGATTGCCGGGATAGGCCAGGACCACGATGCCGGACACGACGCTCAGGATGCCCATCAGCGCAGTCCAGCCACGCCCGGCCAGGCCGCGGTGGGATAGCGCCGTGAACAGCTCTACCGTGCCGCTGATGATCCAGAAAATGCCCAGCAGCAGCGCCAGCGCCAGCAGGGTGACCAGGAGGTGGCGCACCGCGTACAGGCCGATGATGAGCGAGAAGACGCCTAGCAGGGCCAGCAGGACCCGCGTCCCGCCTGCTCTCCGCCATCGCTGCGCCCTGACCGGTGCAGCCGGCTGCACCGCTGCGCTGCTCGCCTCGCCGTCAATCAGATCATGCCCGAACCGGGCGGCCGAACCGAGACGCAAGGGGATGAACATCGCGAAACTGGCGAGGAATAGCGGCCGCTACACCTCCTCCCGTTTTTCCGCTGGTTCGCGATTTGCCGGGCGTTCAGCCGGGGCCGGGGCCGGGTCGTCACGGGGCCGCTGGCGCAGCAGTGGCCGGACGGGCCGCAAACTGCTGAGGGCGGGCGCTCGCGCCACCAGGATCACGCCCGCGACCAGCGCGAGGATCCCGGCGGCCTGCAGCGCGATCATGCCCGGCGAGATGCGTATCTCGTCCCCGAAGACCACCACGCCCAGCAGGATGCCGACGACCGGCTCTGCGGCGGTGATCGACGGAAGTGAGGCATGCAGCGGGGCGGCGTTAAAGGAACTCTCCATGAGCCACACGGCGAGCAGGCTCGCGGCCGCCAGGCAGTAGGCGGGCCAGGTCGCCAGCACCGCCAGCACGCCCCGGCTGTTAACGATCTCCAGCGTGCTGCGCGTCAGCGCGTCCGAGATTCCGAAGATCAGGCCGCTGGCGACTCCCGTGAGAGTGGCTCGCTGCTGGCCCGTGCGCCGCCAGCCCGCCCGCACGAACAACAGCGCCACCGCCCCGATCACTGCGGCCGCCGGCCAGTACGCGGCGGAGCCGAAGCGAATCCCCTGCCCGTTGACCGATCGCGAGAGTGAGAGCGCGGCGACCCCCGCACTGAGCAGGACGGCGCCCAGTATCTCCGACTTGCGCAGCCGCTGGCCCGATAGCGGCACCGCCACCAGCAGGGCGAAGATGAGGCTCGTCGCCAGCAGCGGCTCGGCAACGGACAGGTCCAGGTTGCCGATGGTCCAGGCCGAGAGGATCTCCCCGGCCGCCATGATGCCGATGCCGACCAGCCACCGCCGCTGCCGCAGGAGCGCGGAAATCAGCCGCAGGTGCAGGAAATACGCCTGCGGGGCCCGCTCGGCGGCGTACTGCTGAAGCACCAGCCCGAGTCCGACCAGCAGGGCGGCGACCAGCGCAATCACGATGCTCATGACCGCGCCGACGTGGTTCATCCGGTCCTCACTGGGCGCTCGCCCCTGGGCGCAGGAACAGCCCCGCGCTGCAGTCACTGCCCTCTGCCCGCCAGGGTATGCAAGTAGCGGGCCGGGGCGCAGGCCTGATCAGCCTTCGCCGCCGCTGGAGCTAGGTGATCGGGCTGCGCGGCACGGCCGCGTCCTGCCCGAGCGATCCTGGCGTCGCCCGCTCGATGGCCGCCCAGCCGGTGTCGGCCTCGTGCTCGGCGCGCTCGGCCTTCCCGCCGCCGCGCAGGCCGAAGAGGCGCTTGGCGGCCAGCAGGTAGACCACGATCGCGAGGTTGATGACGAGCGTGATGATCTTGAGAGCGGAGATGCTCTTAGTCAGCTCAAAGATCTCGTACGGAACGAAAACCACCGTGGCGACGAAGGTGAGGTACTCCGCCCAGCGGCGCCCGAGCCAGAGCCCTACGGCCTCCGTGCCCTCCAGGACGGCATAGACCGTGACCGCGGCGGCGATCAGGTAGAGGTTCGTGGTGTTAACGGCGAAAAGCCGCCGCAGGTCATGCACGACGCCGTGATTGCTGTCATTCACCGGGCCGCCGAGGCCGCCCTGAAGTTCTTTCAGGATTCGGGTGAAGTCCGCGTTCAGCATCGCCTTGTTGTCGGCGAACAGGAACAACGCCGCCGCCAGGGCGGACAGCACCAGGAAGTGCAGCACCCGGTCCAGCGCGATCAGCCGCAGCACATAACGGTCCCGCAGCGGGCGGCCCCGCAGCGGCAGCGCGACCTCGGCCCTGGCGGGCGGGTACGGGGCACCGGGATGAGCAGGAGGGTTCAGCGCTACCCACGAGTCGCAGCGCAGGCAGCGATACCAGCGCAGCCCGCCTGATTCACGCGCGAACAGCCCGTCGGCGGCGCGCAGCGCGGCGGCGTTGGTGCCGAGCAGTTCGTGCCCGTGCAGGCCGCAGCCGATGAGCTCATAACGCAGCTGCGGCCGGTAGCGCCGGGGCCGCTCCGTGCCGGGCGGCGCCAGTTCGCTGGAACGATCTGGCATGCACTGCCTCCGGAGATTACTCGGCCGACTGGCGGGCCATGGTACTGGTTATCAGCGCTCCGCATTGGTCCTGCCCACGGCCAGGGGCCCAAACGTGCCGGCCCCGCTATCGTGGGCCCATGGCTCACGAACTGGTGACCGAGCATCTGGTCCTGCGGCCCTGGAAGGTCGACGACGCCGCCGCGGCGCTCGGCGCCTACGGCGCTGACGACGTCGCGCGGTGGCTGGCGCCGGCGATGGACAGGGTGCACGACGAGGGGGCCATGCGCCTGGTCCTGCAGCAGTGGGTGGCCGAGGACGCGCGCATGATGGCGCCGGCCGGCCGCTGGGCCATCGAGCGCCGTCAGGGCGGCGTGCTGATCGGCGGCGCCACCCTGCTGCCGCTGCCGCCCGACGACGAGTTCGAGGTCGGCTGGCAGCTGCACCCCGACGCGTGGGGCCATGGCTACGCCTCGGAGGCCGGGCTGGCCCTGGCGCGATGGGCGTTCGCGCAGGGGATCGAGCAGGTCATAGCAGTCGTACGGCCAGCCAACACGCGCGCCGCGGCGACGGTGCGCCGGATCGGCATGGAGTGGGTCGGCGAGACCGAGAAGTACCACAACCTGCGCCTGCAGCAGTTCCGGCTCCGCCCCGCGGACCTCACCGCGTCGGCGTAGCCGGCCTGCGCGGAGCCGGGTCGCGCGCGGGTGCGGGCGGCCCCTTCGGCATACTGCGACCATGATGATCGGCGTCGGATTGGATGCCCGGCTCAGCCTGCCCTTCGGCGAGCTGCGGGCCGTCGCGCGCGAGGCGGAGCGGCTCGGGTTCGAGAGCCTCTGGACCCCGGCCGGGGGAGTGCCCGACGCCTTCCATGTCTGCGCCGCCTGGTCGGAGGATACGGTGCTGCGGACGGGGATCTCCGTCGTTCCCGCGGCCCGGATGTGGACCCCGCTGGCGCTGGCGGCGCAGGCGGCGACGGTGGCTCAGCTGTCGTCCGGGCGCTTCGTGCTCGGCCTGGGCACGGGCGGGTACGGGCCGTCGTTCTGGGCGGCGGTTGGCCTCCCGAACCGCCCGATCGCGGTCATGCGCGACTACGTGACGGCGGTGCGCGCGCTGCTGGCCGGTGAGACGGTCACCTCCGACGGCCCTGCCTTCGCGCTCCGGTCGGTCTCGCTCGGGGTCAGGGACCTGCCGCCCGCGCCGGTCTACCTGGCCGCCCTCGGCCCGCAGATGCTCCGGCTGGCCGGCGAGGTGGCCGACGGGGCGCTGCTCAACTGGGCGACGCCCGAGCGCATCGCCGCCAGCCGGGAGTTCCTGGCGCAGGGCGCGGCGCGCGCCGGCCGCGATCCGGGCGGGATCACCACGACCATGTACGTCCGCGTGTGCATCGACGACGATGTCGCCGCCGCCCGGCGGGCCTTCGGCGCCCAGGTGCTCGGCTACGCGATGGGGCGCCCCGGCACCCCGCTTGACGCCGGCTACCGGGGGCTGTTCGCCCAGATGGGTTTCGACGGGGAGCTGCGCGAGCTCGAAGCCCGGCGCGACCGGGGCACGGCCCTCGCGGAGCTGGTGGACGCCGCCCCCGACGAGCTGCTGCACGCGGTGGGCTATTTCGGCCCCGCCGCCGCGGCGCCGGCGGCCTTCGCCGGCCTGAGCGAAGGGCTGGACGAGACCATCGTCCGGATCATCACCGCCCGCCCCGGCCCGGAACCCGTTATCGAGGCAATGGCGGCCCTGACGCCGCCGGCCATCCGGGCCGCCTAGCCAGGCCCGGAGCATGTCGCGGCCGCGCCGCGGGCCGCAGCCCAGGACACCGGCTGGCTAAGCCCGACGCGGGCGGGGAGGTCGGGGCGGCCCTCGCGGGCGGGGCCGCGGGGCGAAGCGTGCCGGCGGCGGTGAGGTCGAACTCGCCGTCGCTCACACCGCGGCGGAAGACCGTCCACTCCGCCGCGGTGAACCGCAGCACCGGGCCGGACGGGTCCTTGGAGTCGCGGATGCGCACCAGGCCGTCGCCGTCGGCAGCGACCTCCACGCACTGGCCGCCCGTGCTGCCGGAATGAGCACTGCGCCGCCACTGACGCCGGGGCGGCGTGGCGGCGGCGCCGGTCTCAGTCATCGAGGGCCTTCAGGTGCTGGCGCACGAGGTCCCGGGACTGGCCGGGACTGAGCGCGGCCCGGGTGAGGCCGTCGAACACCGCCGAGTAGTACCTCATGTCCTCCCCATCTTCCAGATGCCGGGTCTTGCGGAAGTTCTCCAGGTAGACGAGCCCGGGCAGGCGCTGGTGGTCGCGGAACAGCAGCATGCAGAACGGGAAGTCGAGGGCGGGGTGCACCTGGTCCTCGGGCAGCACCTGCAGGGTGATGTTCGGCGCCTGCGACAGGTCAGCCAGATGGCCAAGCTGGCGCCGCATGACCGCGGTCCCGCCGACGCGCCGGCGCAGCACGCCCTCGTCCATGACCGCCCACAGCTTGAGGGCATCCGCGGAGTGGTGCAGCAACTGCTGGCGCTCGAGCCGCAGGGCGATCAGCCGCTCGAGCTCGCCCGGCGGCGGGGGGCCGCCGGGAACCGCAGCGCTCATGACCGCGCGGGCGTAGTCCGGCACCTGCAGCAGGCCGGTCACCAGCGCGCCCTTGTAATCGCGTTCCTCGGCGGCGCCGGTTTCCAGGCCCACGAACGTCGCGAACCAGGGCGGCAGGACATCGCCGTACCCCTGCCACCAGCCACGCTGCTGGGCGTGCCGGGCCATCTCCACCAGCGGCCGGACATCGTCCGGGTTGGTGATCCCGTAGCTGTCCAGCAGCTCGCGAACGTCTCCGGGCGAGACGCCTTCGTGGTTCTCGATCCGGGAGATCTTCGACGGCGCCCAGCCCAGCCGGCGGGCGACCTCCGAGCCCGTGAGGCCGCAGGCATCCCGGATCTCGCGCAGCCATTCGCCCAGCACCCAGCGCAACAGCACCGGACTGGAGCGCTCTTCCAATCTCCTGCCACCCTCCGCCGAGCCGATCCCAGCATCCTGTCGGGTCCGGCGTAAATCAACACGCCAGTGGAAAAATCTATCCGGACAATCCCTAATCTGATACTTGCGTAGATGGAAATTCTACGACAGGGTGACCGTGATGACCGTTTACGCCCGATCTCCGCCCTGACCAGAAGCGGGCATAAAGGACACCGGCAGGCAGGATATGACCCACGCTAAGCACGCCACCCTGGCGGGCGGACGGACTTATCGCGCCTCGCTGCTGACATTAAGAATCCGGCCACGTGCCCGGGAGATCCGCCGGGCGCGGCACTGGTTCCGCTGGTGCCTGCGGGACTGGCACGAGGACGGCGCGGCGGCCGCCGAGTCCATCTTCGCGGAGATCGCCGCCAATGCCGTCCGGCACGGGCGGGGCCGGGTCACAGTCACCGTGCAGGTCCGGCGCGCAGCCGTGCGCTGTAACGTCCGCGATGCTAGCTGGCGCCGGCCGCGCCGGCTCACCGGCTGGTTCCCGGAACTGGAGGAAGGGCGCGGCATGGTCATCGTCGCGGCGCTGGCCGATGACTGGGGCGTGCGCCGCCGACTGCTCGGCAAGACCGTCTGGTTCGAGGTTCGCGACCCGCGCTCGCCGCGCGCCGGCCGGACGGCCGCGCCGACACCCGACCTGGAAGGAGGATCCCCGCGCAGTGACAGCCTCCGGCAGCCTGCCACGCCTTGACCCCAACACGCCGACCCCGGCGCGCATCTACGATTACATGCTCGGCGGCACGCACAACTTCGCGGCCGACCGCTACGCCGCCCAGGACATGATCGCCGCGTTCCCCGCGCTCCCGCGGGTGCTCAGCGCCGCCCGCGCGTTCGTCCGCCGTGCGACCCGCTTCCTGGCCGCCGAGCAGGGCATCAGCCAGTTCCTGGACCTCGGCAGCGGAATCCCGACCGTGCGCAACGTGCACGAGATCGCCGAGGCGGCCAACCCGGCGGCCCGCGTCGCCTACGTCGACATCGATCCCGTCGCCGTCGCGCACTCCCGCACGATCCTGCAGGGCGCCACGAATGCCACCTGCATTCAGGGTGACCTGCGCGACCCGGCCGCGGTGTGCGCCACCCCCGCGGTCCGGGCGGTCATCGACTTCACCCGTCCCGTCGCCGTCATCCTCAACGCCGTCCTGCACTTCATCCCCGGTGACGACCTGGCCGCCGGCATCGTGGACAGCTACCTGAGCGCCGTGCCACCCGGCAGCTATCTGGTCATCCTGCATCACACCAGCGAGAGCGTCCGGGCGGACGAGGCCCGGGCTCGCGAGATCTACAGCAGCGCGGTCCAGCCGCTCATCCCGCGGTCACGCGCCCAGATCACGGCGCTCTTCGACGGCACGCAGATCGTTGAGCCCGGAATTGTCCTCTCGCCGCAGTGGCGCCCCGACTCCGGCGAGGAGACCGTCGCCCCGGAACCCGTTCCGCTCTACTTCGGCTACGCCGGCGTCGGTCGCAAGAGCTAGGCAACCCGCAGGTAGGCACGGGCGCCGGGACCGCCTAGGGTCGGGCTAGGGAGCCAGCGCAGTCTCCTGGTGCGCCGCCCGGCGCCCAGGCCACGCCCGGGGAGTGCAGCGCCGACCTGATCGCGGCGGCGCTCCTGACTTCGCAGGTACGGCGTGACGCGGGAGGTGCAGGCATGACCATCGTCGATTCCATGGCCGGCGCGCTCGTCGAGGCGCTGAGCCGCGGGCTGGCCGGCGACCGCATTGTCGTAGATCCCGACGTGCTGGCCGCGATGTCACATGACGAAGCGGAATGGGCGGCCGTCGGGGGAGCCGTCGCCGGGGTGCGGGCCCGCTCGGAGGCCGAGGTGCAGCACGTCGTGCGCACCTGCGCCGAGCTGGGTGCCGCCGTCGTGCCGCGCGGCGCTGGGACCGGCCTGTCAGGCGGCGCCAACGCCGTCAACGGCTGCGTCGTCCTGGACCTGGCGCGGATGAACCAGGTCATCGAGATCGACGCCGACAACCTGGTCTGCGTCGTGCAGCCGGGCGCGGTCAACAACGACGTCAAGGCCGCCGTGGCCGAGCACGGCCTGTGGTACCCGCCGGACCCGGCTAGCGCGCCGTGGTCGACGATCGGCGGCAACGTCGCCACCAACGCCGGCGGCCTGTGCTGCCTCAAGTACGGCGTCACCCGTGACTACGTGCTGGGCCTGCGCGCGGTCGTCGGCGGCCCGGTGGCCTACGGCGACGCCGTGCGGCTCGGCCGACGGACTACCAAGGGCGTCGCCGGGCTCGACCTGGTCGGGCTGTTCGTCGGGTCCGAGGGCACGCTCGGCGTCGTCACCGAGGTGACGCTGCGGCTGCGGCCTGCGCCCATCGGCACGCCGCGAACCATCGTGGCCGCCTTCGACGACGTGGTCACCGCCGGCCAGGCGGTGTCGCAGATCACCCGGCGCGGGCTGACCCCCTCGGTCCTCGAGCTCCTCGACCGGGCCTGTCTGCGGGCCGTCGAGGACTGGAAGCACCTGGGCCTGGAGGCCGACGCGGCGGCGCTGCTGCTGGCGCGCGTGGACACGCCCGGCGACTGGGGCTCCGCCGAGGCCGACGCGATCGCCGCGACCATGACCGACGCCGGCGCGATGTGGGTGGCCCAGTCGACCGACGACGCGGAGGCCGAGGCGCTATTCGAGGCGCGACGGCTGGCCTACCCAGCGTTTGAGCGGCTCGGACCGGTGCTCACCGAGGACGTCTGCGTGCCCCGGTCGAAGGTCCCGGTGATGCTAGCGGAGATCGAGGCGATCGGGGCCCGCCACGGCGTGCAGATCGCCTCGATCGCCCACGCCGGCGACGGGAACCTGCACCCCTTGTTCGTTACCTCGCCCGACGACGAGGCCGCACGCATCGCGGCTCAGGAGGCGTTCGAGGAAATCCTCGACGCAGCGATTGCCCTCGGCGGCACCGTGACCGGCGAGCACGGCGTCGGGCTCCTGAAGCGCGACGGCATGCGCCGCGAGCTCGATCCCGGGGCGCTCGCCCTGCAGGATGCCGTCCGGAGCGCGCTGGATCCGCTCGGGCTGTTCAACCCCGGCAAGTGCTAAGCATCGGATTACCCGTTCGGCAGCTTGTCGCGCACTCGGGCCGCCCTGGCGCCCGCCTTGCCCGACACCTTCGCGGTCTTGGTGGCCAGGGCCACGTCATGGCGCGCGGACTTGGCAGCGTGGCGGCCGCGCCAGGCCAGCGACGGCTGCCCGGCGGTGTCGGCCGCGGCGATCAGCAGGCCGCCGAGCATCGCGGTGTTTTTCAGGAAATGGATGCGCTGCTGAGCGCGCTCCTGCTCATCCTCTACCTCCCAGTACCGGTGCCCGGCCAGCGTGGTGGGCACGAGGGTGGCCGCGATGGCCAGGGCGGCCAGCCGCGGCCAGCGGCCCATGGCCAGCAGCGACCCGGCGGCCAGCTGGATGGCCCCGTTGAGGCGGACGGCCTGCTCGGTCTGGTTCGGAACGGCAGGCAGCCGCTCGGCGAGCGGCCGGACCACCGGCTCGGCGGCCGATGCGACCCGCTCGGGGTGGCGCAGGGTGTTATAACCCTGAATGGTGAAGATAGACGCCAGCATGGGGCGCGCGACAGCTCTTAGTACAGGCATGCACGCCCACTGCCCAGCCAGCCCGGCTTGTAACGTCCTACCGTGACCGGCGCTTTTCCTCTTCGTCATGGTGGATCCGGTCCAGGCAGACGGCGATGCTGATCATCAGCGCGTCGTCCTGGCCGGGCGTCACGTCCACTCCGTAGGTATCCCGTATCCGGAACCAGGAGCGGGAGATCTGCGCCAGGACCTGCCGGCCGGAGCGGATCTCGAATTCCTTGTCCATGATGTTGCCAACGGCCTCCAGTTCGCCACCGCCGGCCAGCTCGACGACCGATTTGTGATGCAGGGGCGACACGATCGCCTTCTTCACCGTGGCGATCACGGCGCCGTCCCGCTCGATTTCCATGGTGTCGCGAAAGGCCAGCAGCTTCTTGTGGATGGTCGCGACGATCGCGCCCGACTGGTCCTTGAGCTCAAATGTCTCCCGGATCCGCAGCGCCTTGCCGTCGACGAGGAAGACCTGGTTTCCCTGCTCGTCGGTCACCCAGAAGTCGTCCCCGATGGCAAAGATCTTTTCCCGGATCAGAAGGCGCATACGGCCCATAGTGGCATATCCCGCGTCAGGGGGGCGGAAGGTTCAGGCGAGTCGCCGGAGCCATGGCGGGCGGCAGCAGTATGAGGAGGATGCTGGTCCCGGGGCCGGATCGCGCGGAGCCGCCGCTTCGCGCCGGAGGGAGACGGCAGTGCGGGGACAGATGCTCGACAAGCAGGGCGCGCCGCGGGTCGTGCCACCATCGTCGCGGCCGGGCGGCCGGTCGTGAGCAGCGACGGCGACCCGGCCCAGGCCGCGGCCGACGTCCCGGCGATCCCGGCGTCGGCCGGAGCGCTCATCTGGGACCAGGCGGGCCGGCTGCTCATTCTCAAGCCGACGTATAAGTCGGGCTGGACGATCCCCGGCGGCGTCATGGAGGCGGACGGGGAGACCCCCTGGGAGGCGTGCCAGCGTGAGGTGCGCGAGGAGTGCGGGCTGGACGTGCGCCGTGGCCGGCTGGCGAGCGTGGACTTCCGCCATCCGCGCCCCGGCCGGCCGGGCGGGATCCGGTTCCTGTTCGACTGCGGCGTCATCGGCGACAAGCGGCTGGCCGCGATCGTGGTCCAGCCGGAGGAGATCTCCGAGCACCGACTGGTCCCGCTCGACCGCGCCCTGCCGATGCTCAGGGGCCCGATCCGGCGGCGGGTGCAGGCGGCGTCCGCCGGGCAGGGACTGGTCTACCTCGAGGACGGGCGCCCGGTCCCCGGCGTCGGTGGCTAACGACCGCGGGCCGCGACGGCCTGCAGTTCGATCTTGGCCCCGAAGGGCAGGGCACCGGCCTGGAAAGTGAGCCGCGCTGGTGCCCTGGCCGGGTCGGGGAACTGCCGGCGCCACCAGTCGTTGATGTCGCCGTAATGGCCGATGTCCCCGAGCAGCACCTGCACGTAGAGAAAGTCGTCGGGGGAGTAGCCGGCGGCGGCGGCGATGGCCACGATGTTGGCCCAGGCGCGATCGGCCTCTTCCGTGAACGTCCCCGGCACGAAGTTCCCGACGGAGTCAAGCGCGGGCAGCCCGCTGATGTACAGCGTGCCATCGTTCTCGCTGGCCAGGCTGAACGGAAAACCCGTAGGCAGCCCGGGACCGGAGCTAATTCGCCTGATCGTCATGACGACCTCTTCTCTCGCCGGGCGCCGGGCGACCAGGCAGGCGGCCGTCTACCAGAGATCGCCGCCGGTGAGCACGTACAGGAACGGCACCAGCGGGATGAGGGCGAAGATCGCCCACGCTACCTTCGCGCCGCTACTGATGTTGCGACGGGTCGCCAGGTCGATCCAGACCAGGACGACGGCGAGGGGATGCAGGAAACAGACCAGCAGCTCGAGAAGCTTCTTCATGACCCGAATCTATCGGCTGGCCGGAAGGGCAGCGCCGATTCCCGGCCCTCATCGCGATTCGCGTCGGCCCGGCGGGCCCGGGACCAGGCCTGCTGGACAGTCCGGTAGTCGATCACGACGATTCTCTCCTGCTGGAGTATCTCGCGGGCCTGCGGCGAGGTCAGGAACTCGTAGTCGGTCCGGCGCACGCGCCAGCCAGGATCGATAGCCTGTGACTCCTCGTTGCCCAGGCCGGGATGCACCGCCCACTCACTCAGGCCAGCCGGCAGCTCACGCAGCAGCTCCGCGTACCGGGCCGGCTTGCTGTCGATGTCCAGGCTGAAGCTGTCCAGGAATTCGTGATCGGTGACCGGCAGGCCCCGCCGTCGCAGCTTCTGGCGCCCGGGATCGAGCCAGACCCTGACGGCCAGGCCATAGTCCCCGGCCAGCGCCACGGTCAGGTCCAGGATGTCGTCGCGCCCGCCATCGGCCAGGCAGTGCCAGTCCAGGTGGGTCGGCGTCAGCCCGGCGCCGGCCACGGCGCCGATCTGCGCGCGGAACTCAAGTTCCACCTCGTCGAGACGAGCTCTGGCCAGGAGCTCGGGAATCCTGGCCGGAATGAACAGCTGGCCCATCTCATCGAGCAGCGAGGGCACCTTCTCCCTGGCGGTCAGCGGCCCCCACCGATAGCGGGCCGTATCGCAGACCAGCGTGAGGTGGATCCCGAACGGAATCTGCGGCTGCTGCCCGAGCAGGTGCATGGCGTGCAGCGCCCACGGACACGGCACCATCAGGCTGCACGAGCTGGCGATCCCCTCCTCGACCGACTCGACGACCGCAGCATTGACCGCGTGGTACATCCCGAAGTCATCGGCGTTCACGATCAGCACCCGGGCGCCGGGCGGGAATCCCAGCAGCTCACTCGACCGAACCAGGGGCGCCGCAGGCGCAGGCCCTCGAGCAGGTCCGTCCATACCCTCAAGTCTCAGGGCACCGGCAAATCATTTCTGCCGTCGGACGCTCGCCCGCGCCTCCCGGCTGCGGCCGCCGCGTCCGCCGACGGCCAGGGCTCGTAGGTTACGGGCGTGGCCGGGAGACCATTTCGCTCGCGCTGCGGGTGTTGATGATCCGGTCGGCGGCGATGCCCAGCTGCTGGGCCCGGCCGCACCCGCTGCCGAGCCAGTCGAGCTGACCGGGCGCGTGCGCGTCGGTGTCGATCGCGAACAGGCAACCAGTCTCGGCCGCGAGGCGCAGCAGCCGGTCGGGCGGATCCTGTCGCTCGGGCCGGCAGTTGATCTCCACCGCGACGCCGTTCTCGCGGCAGGTGGCGAACACCGCGTCGGCGTCGAATTCGGACTCGGGCCGGCCGCGGCCGCTGATCAGCCGGCCGGTGCAGTGGCCGAGGACATCAACGTGCGGGTTGCGCACCGCGGTCACCATCCGGCCGGTCATCGGACCGGACGGCATCCGCAGGTGCGAGTGCACGCTGGCGACCACGACGTCGAGCCGGGCCAGCAGGTCCTCGCGCTGGTCAAGAGTCCCGTCGTCGAGGATGTCGACCTCGATGCCGGTCAGCAGCCGGAACGGGGCAAGTTCCTCGTTCAGGCTGGCGATCAGGTCAAGCTGCGCGGACAGGCGCTCGGCGGACAGCCCCCGGGCCACGGTCAGTCGCGGCGAGTGGTCGGTCAGGGCGAGCCACTCGAACCCGAGGTCGCGGGCCGCTTCCGCCATCTCCAGGGGCGGGCTTCCACCGTCCGACCAGTCCGAGTGCGCGTGGCAGTCACCGCGCAGCGCCGCGCGCAGGCCGGTCCGCTCGGTCGGCGGAGCCTCCTCGAGCAGCCTGGCCAGGTAGCCGGGCTGCTCGCCCGCGGCGGCCTGCTCGATGACCTCGGCGGTGACGGGGCCGATCCCGGCGACGACGCGCAGTGTCCCTGCGGCGAGCCGGTCCGCCAGCTCGCCTGCCGGGAAATCCGTCACCACCTGGGCCGCGCGGCGGAACGCCCGCACGCGATACGTCGGCGCGCCGGCCCGCTCCAGCTCGAACGCGATCTGCCGCAGCGCCTCGACCGGCTCCACCCTTTTGCTCCCCTCCCGCCGCATCCATCGCACTAGCCTCTCGAACTGTCCAACTACTACAGCTGACACCTTCACCAATGTGTGCCAGAGCCCGATTAGGTGATAGCAGCACACCCTTCACTGCTCAATCTCATGATTGCCGCCCGCGTGAGCACAGACGAAGGCATTGCCGACCGCGCGCCGATAGCACTGATACATGCCTGATACCGGCATGCCGATCGTGAGAGAAGGATATAGTCCCGGACACCGGGGCATTAAACGAAATGAGGGGAAATGAGCGACTACCTGGCCGCCTTGATATGGCCAGCAGGACTGGCGGTCATTTTCGGCGTTGCCTTCCTGATGGCCAGAAGGCTCCCGGCGGCCGCGGGCAGCCCTGCTAGCGCTGACCGGGCCCGGGAGCCCGGCCAGCAGACAGCCCCTGCGGGTCCGCCGGCCCGGGTCGCGGTGGCCGAGACCGGCAGTTTCGTCGTCCTGGCCTTTGCGGGCGCGGTGGTCGTCTTCGGCGGGATGGCCCTGCTCGGACTGCTGGTGGTCTATCACGGCCTGGCGGTCGACAAGCCCGTCTTCACCTGGGTCATGCACCACCAGGTGCATGCGGTGGCGGCAGTCCTTACCCGGCTGACCAAGATCGGCGATACCTGGACGACCTGGGGCGCGGCCGCGACAGCTGCGGTATGCCTCTCGGTGACCTGGCGCACCAGGCGCTGGCTCCCGCCGGTCGTGATGGCGACGCTGATCCTCGTTGACCATTACGTGACGCTGGCGCTGCGCCACATCTTCGAGCGGGTCGGCCCGCCCACCAGCCCGCTCGGGACTTATCCCTCCGGTGGCTGTGACCGGGTCATCGTCTTCTACGGGCTGATCGGCTATCTCCTCTGGCGCGAGTTCAGCGGGCGCCGCGCAACCAGGATCTGGGTGGCGGCAGTCGTGGCAGCGCTCGGCTTCAGCGAGGCCTTCAGCCGTGTCTACCTGGGCCTGCACTGGTTCACCGACGCGCTAAGCGGGCTGCTGTACGGCGGGCTGATGCTGACCGCGTTCCTCCTCGCGCTCCACATCGTGACCGGGCGGGCGCCAGTTACGCGGACTGCATGGCAAGCGCTGGGCGGGAGGCTGGTGAAGTGACATCAGGCTCGGGTTCGGTCTTCGCTGGCTTCTGAGCGAATCCAGAGAGGCACGGCTAGAGGTTGGTCATCCGTTCCGCGGCGTCGCTGTAGCGGCCGCCCTGCAGGCCAGGGCGATCTGGCCGGGGGTGGCGCTCTTGCGCTGGGCGATGCTCGCGAGCAGGTCGACGACGGCCTGGTTGTGCTGAAGCGCGTCTGGCGCGAACCGGGGGATGGTGCTGCGGATGTCGTTGCTGGCATCGAAGCTGGTCGCCGCGGTCATGGTGCCGGTGAGGAAACCCTTGCCGAGCGGGCTGTAGGGGACGAAGCCGATGCCCAGTTCCTCGCACGCGGCCAGTACCTCGTCCTCGGGACGCCGCCACCAGAGCGAGTACTCGCTCTGGGCGACCGGCACGGGCTGGACGGCGTGCGCACCCTGGGCTGGAAGCTGTCGGAGCTGGCGCGGGCTTCGTCGATGTAGGCGAGGTGCCGGGAGCTCCACTCGATGAGGGGCTCACCGACACCTCGCCGGCCCTCGCCCAGCGCGGCAAGGACAACTGCGCCGACGTAGTCACGGACGCCGTCGCCAAAGGCCGCCTCACCACGGCACAAGGACAGCAACTGCTGAGCCGCATCACGCCGACCGCCGACGTCGCCGACGCCTGCGGCGCCCAGCTCCTCATCGAAGCGGTCTTCGAGGACGCCGCCATCAAAGCTGAGGCCCTCGCCACGATCGAGCCGCACCTCACCAGCAACGCGCTGCTGGCCTCCAACACCTCGACACTCCCCATCACCGATGTGGCGCGAAACGTCTCCTCCCCGTCGGCATTCATCGGGCTGCACTTCTTCAGCCCCGTGCACAAGATGCCGCTGATCGAGGTCATCAAGGGCCAGCGAACCAGCGCCGACACTCTGCACCGCGCGCTCGGCGTCGCCCGGCTGCTGAAGAAGACGGCGATGGTGGTCAATGACAGCCATGGGTTCTTCACCAGTCGCGTCATCCGCACCTTCAATGACGAGGGCCTGCGCATGCTGGCCGAAGGCGTCCCGCCGGCATCGATCGAGGATGCCTGCCGGCAGGCCGGATACCCGACGCCGGTGCTCCAACTGTCCGACGAGCTCAACCTCCAGCTCATGCGCCGCATCCGCGCCGCCGCGAGTGACACGGCGACCAGCGTCGCGGTGCGCGTCATCAACCGCATGATCGACGAACACGGCCGGGCCGGCCGCCAGGCCGGCGCCTGGCATCGGCTACCCGCGGTGGACCGGGGGCCGCCCTCCAGTACATCAACGGATACCCCGGCGGCCCGGCCGGGTTCGTCGCCCGCGCTCGGAATCTGGCGGTCACCTACGGCGATCGGTTCCAGCCGCCTCCGTCGCTAGTCGCGAAAGCCGGCCGCGACGAGGTCTACGACGACAAGCCGGACCATTCGCAGCAGTAATGTCCAGAACCGGCCCCTGCATCGAGTTCTGGAGCGTACAGGGTCAGCCGCGACGGCGCTGCGGCCTGGCGGACTACGTCCCGGGCAAATGGGCCGAAACGTATTGCTGGCATGCTCTTACGGTGGACATCCGAAGCGTGGGCATCGAGGAAGAGTTCCTGCTCGTCGAGCCGGACACCGGCGAGGCACGGGCGGTCGCCGGGGCGGTCATGCGGGCGGCGGCGGCGAGCGAGAGCGGCTCGGACACGGCCGGCGAGGATGATTCCGGGGCGGCGGAAGGCCCGGACTACCTGGAGTTCGAGCTGCAGAAGCAGCAGGTGGAGATCAACACTGAGCCCTGCGTGTCACTCGACGATCTCGGCCGCGAGGTGGCGCGCTGCCGGATCGACGCCGCCTCGGCGGCGGCTAAGGCCGGGGCCGGCCTGGCGGCCCTGGGCACCTCGCCGATGCCGGTCCGGCCGTCGATCACCGGCAACAGCCGATATCACCGGATGGCGCAGGAGTTCGGCCTCACGGCGCACGAGCAGCTCACCTGCGGGTGCCATGTGCACGTCGGTGTCTCCTCCGACGAGGAGGGGGCGGCCGTCCTGGACCGCATCCAGCCCTGGCTCGCGCCGCTGCTCGCGCTGAGCGCCAACTCGCCGTTCTGGCAGGGGACCGACAGCGCCTACGCGAGCTTCCGGTACCAGGTGTGGGGGCGGTGGCCCGGCTCGGGACCTACGCAGTGGTTCGGGTCGGCGCGGGCGTACGCCTCGGCGGTGCAGGCGATGATCGACACCGAGACGGTGCTCGACTCGGGCATGGTCTACTTCAACGCCCGGCTGTCCGAGCATTACCCGACGATCGAGATCCGCATCGCGGACGTCTGCCTGTTCCCCGACGACGCGGTGCTCATCGCGGCGCTCGTGCGCGCCCTGGTGGAAACCGAGGCGCGGGCCTGGCGGGCCGATCCGGCCGGGCGCCCGGTCCGGCTGGAGCTGCTGAGCCTGGCCGCCTGGCGAGCGAGCCGCTCGGGGCTGGAGAGCGTCCTGGTCCACCCGGTCACCGGCAGGCCCGCCCCGGCCCGGGAGGTGGTCACGGCGCTGCTGGAGCAGGTGCGACCCGCCCTCGACGCCGCCGGGGATCTCGCGACGGTGACCGACCTGCTGGACGCGGTGCTGTCGCGCGGTAACGGCGCCACGTTCCAGCGCGGCCTGTTCCGCCGGGAGAGCAGCTTCCGGAGCGTCGTCAGCGGGGCCCTGGAACGCACCCTGCCCAGCTAGGGCAGCGGGATCAGGCTCAGGCCTCCGGCGTCGCCAGCCGGACCGGCTGGGCCGGGGCCGCGGCGCTGTCGCGGCCCGCACCGCCCGATTGCTCGCCGCCCTGGCCGCCGGAACCCACGCCAGACCGCAGGGCGCGGATCGCGATGACCACGATCAGCACCAGCAGGGCGATCCCGGTCAGAACGTACAGGTTCCCGACCAGCAACTGGAAGCCGTGCCAGTGATACTCCACGAACGACGGCCGGTCGCCGAGCTTGTAGTAGACGCTCGGGTTGGTGTTCGGAGGCGCCCAGATGAGCCCCCGGGAGAAGGCGCCGAGGTCATGCCGGTTGCCCCAGAGCCGCCCCGGCCAGGCGCCGAAGATCAGCCCGAGCAGGACCGCCAGGCCGAGCACGGCCCAGCCTGCGGGCCGGCGGATGGCCCGGACCCCGTAGACCACGGCGGCAATGATCCCTGGGATCACCCAGACCCAGTGGTGATCCCAGCTGATCGGCGAGACGAGGAGGCCGGTGAGCGCGCAGGTCAGCAGGCCCAGCATCCGGTGACCGTACCGGTCCAGGACCGCCGCGCACAGCAGGCCGACCGCGGCTGTCAGCGCGGCCGCCACCAGCCAGAGCGGCTGCGCCTTGGCCACGCTGCCGACGAACCTGGTAATGATGCCGCGCAGTGACTGGTTGCCCTCCCAGGCCACGAAGCCGGTGCGGCCGCCCTGCAGGAACAGGCCGTGCAGCCACCACTCGTCGGAGTCGCCGGGCAGCACCACGAAGCCGATCAGGATGGTGACCACGAACGTGCCGGACGCCACCGCGGCCTGCCGGAACCTCCTGGTCAGCAGGAGATAGGGGATGAAGATCAGCGGCACCAGCTTGATCCCGGCCGCGATGCCGATCCCGGCGCCCTTCCACCACCGCTTGTCCGGCTGGCACATGTCCCACAAGATCAGCGCGAGCAGTGCCAGCTCGATCTGGCCCAGGAACAGCACGCGCTGGACCGGCTCGATCCAGAACACCGCCGCGCCCACCAGCGCCGTGGCGCCGACGCGGGCGGCGCCCCGCCGGTAGCCCAGGCCGCCGAAGGTGAACCAGATCGCGGCCAGGAAGGTCACCAGGTCGACCCCTACCGACAGCCACTTCGCCAGCTCCATCTTGGGCAGCGAGGCGACGGTGAAAACGAGCGCCGCGAACGGGGGATAGGTGAACTCGAGCTGGGTGTGGTGCCAGTTGTACAGCGGCGCCTTGACGTGAGGGATGTACCACGGCGCGATATGCCGGACGCTGGCCCCGCCCTGCCGGTACACCCGCAGGTCGACCGGGTCCATGGCCCAGCCGTGAAAATGTGTCTTGACGAAGTAGGCGTAGATCGCCAGGGTGGCGGCGAACGCGATGACGCCGACCGCGAGCAGCCAGCCGGCCCGGCCGCGCAGCCCGGCCGCCGGCGAGCCAGCCGGCGACGGGCGCGCAGCGGCCATCACCTCGTCACCCATGTCTGTCTCCTCGCGATCACTGACGCACAATAACCGACATAGTTCCCCGGCGCGGCGACGGTCGCGCAGATGTGATCAGCAACTGCGCCCGCCGGGCTGGAAGACTCGCAGCCCGCCGACACCGATCCAGTGGCTGAACCGGTAAAGCCGGTCCCGGTGCAGCACCGTGTTCCAGGCCGCCCGCTCGGCGGGGATCAGGTGTGTGCGGATCACCCAGATCCGGGCGCACGGATGCGGCCGGATCAGCGCCAGCGCCCGGGCCACCGCCGCGTCGACGCCCGCGGCATCGCGGTTACGGGCGACGATGATCTGCGGCTGGCTCGGGAAGTCGGCCTCGTAGCCCTGCAAGACGGCGGCGTCCGCGCGGCGGGCCGGCTGGCCGCGGCGCCAGTAGTAGGCGAAGCCCCAGTTGCTGTTGAGGTTCACCATGATCACGTCGCCGGGTGCCTCGTGCGCGGCCACGTAGCGCGCCTGGTCGCGCACGTCCTCGAGCGGGATCTCGTGGCTGCGCACCTGCGGCCAGGCGCCGACGGCGAACCCGGCCACGGCGACGGCCGCCAGCGCGCCGGCGACCAGCGCGGCGGCGATCCCGCCCGCCCGGCCAGGCAGCCCGCGCCGCAGCAGGCTGCCCAGCAGCGAGCACCCGCCGATTACCCCGATCGCGGCCACCGCGATCGTGACGGCGAACAGGAAGGTCGAGGTCCTCAGGTCGAGGAACGGGTATTTCTTGAGCGCCGACAGCGTGAGCATCACCGGCCACAGCAGCGCGGCCGTGACCGCCGTCGCGGGCCGGCCGAGCCGGAAGATGGTGACGAGCCCCGCGATGACCAGCGGGACCGCCAGCCAGGCCGGCCCGAGGCCGAAGTTGCCGTGCACGGCGTCGAAGCGCGCGATCACGAACGTCGCGCTCGCGTGCAGGCCGTGGGCGGCCGGCAGGTAGTAGCCCGACCAGTAGGCGGTGAGCCCGGGTACCACCGCGCGGGCATCGAATCCCGCGTAGACACCGATCATCAGGACGGCCGTGCCGGCGGCGGCCACGGCCGCCTCCGTCAGGGGACGCCAGGCCCGCCGGGCGAGCTGGACGACGCACAGCGCCGCGAACGCCGCGATGCCCACGAACGCGGCCGTGTGGCTGACCAGCATGCCGCCCCAGACGGCGACCGACAGGGCGGCAAGCCGGCGTCGCGACCATTCGCGCTCGAGCTGCGAGGTCAGCGCCAGGGTCAGCAGCGCCGTGGCGGCGTCTGCGGTGTACTGCTTGAGGTCGTCACGCACGAGCATCGCGGGAACCAGCAGCACGCCGATCCCGGCCAGGAGGCCGGCGGCCACCGAGACGGCCGGCCAGCGCCAGCCCAGCCGCCGCGCGAACCAGTAGGCGAGCACCACGGCAACCCCGGCGAAGGCCAGCGGCAGCAGCCGGGGCGCCTGGCTCCCGCCGGCCGGGAACAGCCGCAGCAGCGCCGACCAGCCGATCGGGGTGCTGGAGGTCGTCGCGGGCAGCTGCGACAGCGGGAACCGGGTGCTGATCGCGACCCACGCCTCGTCGGTCCAGAACGGCACCCGCAGGAGATAGCCGACGTCGTGCACCTCGAGAACGGCCAGCCCGAGCAGGAGGACGGCCAGGTGCTCCGCGGCCGCCCGCCACCGGATCAGCCGGCCGATCCGGGCCAGGGGCCGCCCGGCACGGGAACCTCCGGCCGCGGCGGCCGGCGCCGGCGTCGCTGCCGGAGCGGACGCCGACGCGTCGTCGTCCACGCGCATCTGGTCCGGGCCTCCTGGATCTCGGAATGGCTGAAGCACGCCGGGAGGACCCCGGCGAGCCGTCAGGCGGGACGGGGGGTGAACCGCTCCCGGAACAGGATCCACAGCGCCTCGACGCCGTCGCGCCAGGTGAGCTTCTTCCCGGCCGCGCGGCTGCGTGCCGTGTAGCTGATCGGAACCTCATAGGGCCGCAGCCCGCGCCGCAGCAGCTTGCCGGTGATCTCGGCCTCCATGCCGAAGCCAGTCTCCCGGATGCGAAGCTCGCGGTACAGCGCGGTGGGGATCAGTTTGAAGCAGGTCTCCAGGTCGCTGATGTAGCAGTTGAACAGCACGTTCGCCGCAGTCGTTACTCCTTTATTTCCCAGCACGTAAACGTACGAGTACGCATTGTGGCTACCGAAAGTTCGCGTGCCGTACACGATCTCGGATTGCCCGTCGATCACGGGAGCCAGCAGCGCGGGAATCTCGGCCGGCGAGTACTCAAGGTCGGCGTCGCACATGATCAGGTAGTCGCCGGTGGCCGCGGCGGCGGCCGTGCGGATCGCCGCTCCCTTGCCCTGGTTGCGATCGTGGAGGTGGACGCTCACTCGCGGATCGTCGCTGAGGGACGGGTAAAGGTCGCGGGTGCCGTCCGTGCTGCCGTCGTCGACGACGACAAGCTCGATCTCGCAGGGGAAGTTGACGTTGAGGACCTCCTTCACGGCGGCGGCCAGGGTGGCGGACTCGTTATAAACCGGCATAAGAATTGACAGTTTCACGACCGATAGTTTACGGGAACTGACCAGGCAATAACGGCATCCACGCCATCAACACGGTAGATTACGGACTCATCGGGGGCGTAGTGCAGCCGATCTCATTGAAAATGAAATTCGCGTAAAAGGCGAAGTAAAATTCGTGTAAAAGGAGTCCCGTGAGCTCGAGCCTGCCAGGCGATCCCGCGCCGCCGCCGGTAGCTCCACCGCAGCGGATCCTGGTGACCGGGGGATCGGGCTTCATCGGATCGCACCTGTGCCGGCGCCTGCTGGACCTGGGCCACGACGTGCTCGTGGTGGACAACTTCTCCTCGAGTTCGCGGCACAACATCTCGGACCTGCTCGGCGAGCCGCGCTTGGAGCTGATCCGCCACGACGTGACCTTCCCGCTCTACGTCGAGGTCGACCAGATCTACCACCTCGCCTGCCCGGCCTCGCCGGCCTTCTACCAGCGAGACCCGGTCCAGACCACCAAAACCTGCGTGCACGGCTCGATCAACATGCTGGGGCTGGCCCGGCGGCTGGGCGCGCGGATCCTGCTCGCCTCGACCTCCGAGGTGTACGGCGATCCGATCGTCCATCCGCAGGAGGAGTCCTACTGGGGCAATGTGAACCCCATCGGCATCCGGTCCTGCTACGACGAGGGCAAGCGCTGCGCGGAGACCCTGTTCTTCGACTACCACCGCCAGCACGGGCTGCCCATCAAGGTCGCGCGGATCTTCAACACCTACGGCCCCAGCATGCAGCCCAACGACGGCCGGGTGGTGTCGAGCTTCATCGTCTCGGCGCTGCGCGGCGAGCCGCTGACCGTGTTCGGCGACGGATCGCAGACCAGGTCGTTCTGCTACGTCGATGACCTGGTGGACGCCCTGATCGCGCTGATGGGCTCGGCGCCGGAGGTGACCGGCCCGGTCAACCTCGGCAATCCCGGCGAGTTCACCATGCTCGAGCTGGCCAGCAAGGTCCTGGCCATGGTGGGCAGCGGCGGCCCGGTGGTGCACGCCGCCCTGCCGTCCGATGACCCGGTTCGCCGCAAGCCCGACATCAGCCGCGCCCGGATGCTGCTGGGCTGGGAGCCGACCGTGGCGCTGGACGAGGGCCTCAAGCGGACGGTCGAGTACTTCCGGAACGCGCTAGCCGAGATAGGGGTAGTTACCTCGGCCTAGGCCCGGGGTTTCTCAGGCCTGGGGTTTCTTCGGCACGGGCGCGCCCGCGCGGCGGGTGAACCCGGCCGCCAGGGCGGCGGTGAGCAGGTCGCCGGCGGTCAGCAGCACGCGGGACACCAGGGCCACGGCGGTGGCAGCGCCGACGCCGAGCACCGGGCCCAGCGTCGCCACCAGCAGCACGTCGCGCACGCCGGCTCCCGCGGGGGCGAAGATGACCAGGAAGCCGACGCTCCAGGCGAAGGCGAAGCCGCCCACCGCCAGCAGCGCGGCCTTGCCGTCGGGCGCCCCGAGCCGGGTCGCCAGCAGCCAGATCTGCAGGCCGTAAAAGATCCAGGAGGCGAACGCCCAGGCCAGCGCCACGGTCACGGCCCGCCCGGTCAGCGGCTTCTCCAGCGGCGGCCGCTTGGCCAGCCGGAGCAGGCGGCCCAGGACGAGATTGAGTACCCGGGGATGCAGCAGGATCAGCAGGACCGGCGCGGCCAGCAGGGCCCACAGGTAGGGGGCCGACCCGCCGACAAAGGGCAGGGCGAGCAGCGCGGTCAGCAGCCCGGTCAGCAGGGACAGCAGCATGGTCAGCACCGAGGCGCTCGCCGAGCGGTGCCGCGGGACCTGGTAGGTGTTGCCCAGTTCCATCTGGGCCAGGACCGGCCAGATGGAGCCGGGCAGGTACTTGCCGAGCTGCCCGATGAACATGATCCGGGCCGCGACGCGGACGGGCAGCGGCGAGCCGAGCGAGGCCAGCAGCCGCCGCCACACCTCCATGGTCGCGAACAGGGCGACCAGCACGCTGACCATGGCGCCGGCTACCGGCCAGAACCCCAGGTCGGCCAGCGCGGACCGGACGTGCGGCCATTCCCGGGCCACCGCGTAGCCGCCGAGGCCGACCGTGACCGCCACGAAGCCCCAGCGGACCGGCCGGCTGCCGACCAGCGCGGCCACGGTGGCCCACTTGCTCCGGCGGCCGCCGGGCGTGGTGCCGCCGGCGCCGCTCGATTCGTCGACCGGAGCGGCGACTTGGTGGTCGGACATAAGGCAGAGCCTATGTTCCGCGGGCCGCCAGACCGGACCATCTTGGCCCATTGCACTTCCGCGAGACGTTAAGGTCGCTCACGATGCGCGTTCTCCTGTTCGGTACCTATGACACCTCGATGCACCCGAGGGTCGCCACCATCGCCGAGGGCCTGGCGGCCCGCGGATTCGACGTGGCGCAGTGCAACGCTCCGCTGGGCCTGGACACCGCGGCCAGGGTCAACATGCTGGCCCACCCGTGGCGGGCGCCGGCCCTGCTGGTGCGGCTGGCCCGGCGCTGGGCGACGCTGGCCCGGGCCGCCCGCCGGATGCCCGCACCCGACGCGGTGCTGGTCGGCTACCTCGGCCACTTCGACGTCCACCTGGCGCGGCTGGTCTTCCGCCGGGTGCCGGTCGTGCTCGATCATCTCGTCGGGGCCAGCGACACGGGGCGGGACCGGCGGCTGGACGGCGGCCCGCGCCAGGCCCTGCTGCGCCTGATCGACGCCGCCGCGCTGCGGGCGGCCGACATCATCGTGGTGGACACCAGCGAGCACCGGGCCGCCCTGCCCGAGCGGTACCGGGCCAGGGCCGTGGTGGTGCCGGTGGGCGCGCCGGCGGCGTGGCACCAGGCGGCCCGCCCGGCCGCCGAGGACAAGGCCGGCGAGGGCGAGG
>Ga0208220_1000190_pt1 | contig 24918 bp, 22 predicted proteins | sample NGESurdeep092012_9_FD_184484 | JGI IMG/M metagenome (GOLD analysis project Ga0208220, IMG submission 184484) | Arctic peat soil microbial communities from Barrow, Alaska - NGEE Surface sample F53-1 deep-092012 (SPAdes) | ecosystem: Environmental > Terrestrial > Soil > Wetlands > Peat ...
CCGCCCGGCGGGCCGACCGGCGCCTCCGGCACCCCGCCGACGGCTGCGCCGAGAACCGCGCCGGCTGCCGCCGCGCCGCGCGCCGGTGCAGCACCCATTGCACAGACACGCGCTGCTGCACCAGCCGCCGCCCAGCGTCCGGCTGGCGCCTCGGGTGCGAAAATCGGCACGTTCGACAAAATCCTTGCAATCGCCGCCTGCGTGACCGCGCTCGCCGCCGTCGGCACGACCGTCTGGATGATGATGATTCTGAACGACGCGTTGAGCCAGTAATCAACTTTGACAATCGCATTTATCCCGTTTGACCTATGGCATCGCCTTTGATTTCCGCTCTCACGCAGGACAATTTTGAGAAAGAAGTTCTCCAGTCCGCCACGCCCGTCCTCGTGGATTTCTGGGCCGAATGGTGCGGCCCATGCAAAATGATCGCGCCGCTTCTCGACGAGCTTGCCGACGAATACGACGGCAAGGTGAAAATTGGCAAGGTCAACATTGACGAACAGCAGGCGCTCGCAGCCCAATATGGCATCCGCGCCATCCCCACGCTTCTGCTCATCAACAAAGGGCAGGTCGCCGAGCAGATGGTCGGCGCAAAAAGCAAGCGCGACCTCAAAGCCAGCCTCGACCGCGCAATTTAGTCCAAAGTTTCGGGTTCAAAGTCCAAAGTCTTTTGCTTCGCGCATTTTGGACTTTGGACTTTTGGCTTTGGACTTTAGACTGCTTCAATGATAGTCACGCCCGGCCAGTTCACCCATCGCGCCGAATTTTATCATCAGCTCGCCCAGTTCACGTCCGCCGGAATCGGCGTCGTGCCCGCGCTGGAAAAAATCAGACGCAGCCCGCCCGCCCGCTCATTCCGCGAACCGCTCCAGCGCATCCTCGATGAACTTGCCTTGGGCCGCACCGTCACCGAATCGTTGCGGCGGCTTTCGTGGTTGCCCGAATTTGACATCGCCCTGATCGAAGCCGGCGAACGCAGTGGACGGCTCGACGCCTGTTTTCGTCTGCTGGCCGATTATTACAACGACCGCACCCGGATTGCGAAGCAGGTCATTTCACAGCTCATTTATCCCGTCGGACTCATTCACTTCGCGGCATTCGTTTTTCTGGTTGTTCTTCCCTACGCGCTCGCGGGGTTCAACACCAGCCTGATTCTTCTTTTCGCAAAGGCCGCGCTCGTTCTCTCGCCGCTTTATCTCATCACATTTTTTTTGATTTACGCCACGCAAAGCAAGCACGGCGAGGAATGGCGCTCGCGGATCGAATCTTTCACCCATCCGATTCCAATTTTGGGAACCGCGCGGCGGTTTCTTGCGCTGGCGCGGCTCGCCGCAGCCTTGGAGGCGCTCATCAGCGCGGGCGTCAACATCATCGAAGCGTGGAACCTGGCCGTGAACGCGAGCGGTTCACCGGCGTTGCAACGCGCCGTTGCAAGTTGGAAATTGCAAGTTGCCGCCGGCCGCACCCCCGCCGAAGTCCTGCGCGAACGCCGTGAATTTCCCGAAATGTTTTCCAATCTTTACGCCACCGGCGAAGTCAGCGGCAAGCTGGACGAAACCTTGAAACGGCTTTACTCGCATTATCAGGAGGAAGGCACGCGCAAGCTCCACGCCTTCGCGCAATGGATGCCAAAACTGGTTTATTTCCTCGTCGCCGGAATCATCGCTTACGAAATAATTCTAGCTTGGAACCATCTTTATGGTCCGAATAGTGAGTTGGGTCATCTCGTCAACGGACAATTCTGATTCTGCTTTTCCTTTTTTTCATTTCACGACTAACTTTCCCGTATGACGCTTACTGAAATCCTCTCGAACGAAGAACTGCGCCGGCGCGAATTTCCAGTCGCGCGCGAAAAAGTTTTTCTCGCGCACGCGGGCGTGTGTCCATTGCCGCGCCGGGTTGCCGACGCGATTTCCGAATGTGCCAGGCAGGGAACGCTCGGCGACCAGGAAGCCTTCATGCTGCATCGCCTCGACGACGCGCGAAAACTTGCGGCGCAATTGATCAATTGCCAGCCGGACGAAATCGCGCTCGTCGGGCCGACGTCGCTCGCGTTGAGTTTCGTCGCCGCCGGTTTGAAATTTCGCAAAGGCGACAACATTTTGATATATCACGACGATTATCCGTCGAATGTCTATCCGTGGATGGCGCTGGCCGCGCGCGGCGTCGAAGTCCGGCTGCTCAACATAAAAACCCTCGGCGCGATCCGCACGATGGACGTGACGGGTCAGGTGGACGAAAACACAAGACTCGTCGCGCTCGCCTCGTGCCATTTCATCAGCGGTTTTCGGATTGAAATTTCGGAAATCGGAAAATTTCTGCGCGAGCGCGGGATTTTGTTTTGTCTCGACGCCATCCAGACACTCGGCGCGTTTCCGACGACGGTGGAGCACGTTGATTTTCTGGCCGCCGACGCGCACAAATGGCTGCTCGGCCCGTGCGGCGCGGGCATTTTCTACGTCAAAAAAGACTTGCAGGAAAAATTGAACCCGCCGGTTTACGGCTGGCACAATGTCAAAAATCCAAATTTCGTCGCGCAGGACGAAATCGTCTTCCGCAGCGGCGCGCTGAAATACGAGGCGGGAACGCAAAATCTCGTCGGACTGGTCGGCTTGATCGCGGCAATGGAACTGGCCTTGGAAATCGGCGTGGAAAACATCGCCGCCGAACTGCTCCGCAAACGCGCGTGGATTGTTCCGGCCCTGCAAAAAAAAGGATTCACGGTTTTGAACGCGGACGCAAAACCTGAAAATGCCGGCGGCATCGTTTCATTTCATCAGGCCGGAAAGGATTTGGCGGCGTTGAATCAAAAACTTTCGGAAGCGGGAATTGTCGCCTCGCTGCGGACTAGCCGCAAAGGACAAAATTTCATCCGCCTCTCGCCGCATTTCTACAACACGGACGCGGAATTGCGGCGCGTGCTGGAATTGTTGTAAGCATACGGATTGATTACCAGGCCGGAAAAGATTATTTTGCCAGTCGGCAAAAATCCCGGCGGGTAAAATCATCTTGTTGCGCGACGGCAAGGTGATTTCGCAGATCGCGCCGGATCAAAATGATCAGGCAATTTGAAAATCAAAAAATGAAAACTACAGCCCGTAAATGTATCGCAATGGGAATCTTGATTTCCCTCAACACGACCATCGGCCACGCCGCGCCACTGTTTTCGGAACACGACAAACAGGTGGACGCGCTGCTCGCGCAGATGACGCTCGACGAAAAAATCGGCCAGATGGTCCAGGTGGATTCCAGCGCGCTGAAGGACAAGGCTGACGTAAAAAAATACTTCCTCGGCTCCGTCTTGAGCGGCGGCGGTTCCGATCCCACCAACGGCAACACCGCGCAGGACTGGCTGAATTTCGTCTCCGGATTTCAAAATGAGGCGCTGCAAACGCGGCTGAAAATTCCGCTGCTCTACGGCATTGACGCCGTTCACGGCCACAACAACGTTGATGGCGCGGTGATTTTTCCGCACAACATCGGCATGGGCGCGACGAGCGACCCGAAACTGGTCGGACGTGAAGAGCGCGTCACCGCCGAGGAGGTCGCCGGCACCGGCATCCGATGGGCGTTCGCGCCGTGCGTCACCGTCCCACAAAACGAACGCTGGGGCCGCACTTATGAAGGTTTCAGCGACAACACCGCGCTGGTTTCCGAACTCGGCGCGGCGGCCGTCACCGGTTTTCAGGGTGAAGAGCTTTCCGCCGGGCCGGCTTCCGTTCTGGCCTGCGCAAAACATTTCATCGGCGACGGCGGCACGCAGGGCGGCATTGACCAGGGCAACACGGTTTGCGACGAGGCAACGTTGCGGAAACTTTACCTGCCGCCTTATCGCGCCGCGATCCAGGCCGGCGCCGGTTCCATCATGGTTTCCTACAGCAGTTGGAACGGCCAGAAAATGCACGGCAACAAACATCTCCTTACTGACGTGCTGAAAGGCGAACTCGGCTTCCAAGGTTTTCTCGTTTCGGACTGGGCCGCGATTGACCAGCTTTCACCAAATTACAAAAACGACATCGAGCAATCCATCAACGCCGGGCTGGACATGATCATGATTCCCAACGGCTTGGACACAACGAACAACTACGCCGAATTCATTGGCGATTTGAAATCGCTCGTGGCCGACGGAAAAGTTCCGCAGTCGCGCATTGACGACGCCGTGCGCCGGATTTTGCGGATTAAATATCAACTTGGGCTTTTTGAAAGCACGGCGACCGATCCGGCGTTGACCGCCGCCATCGGCTCGCCGGAACACCGCGCCGTCGCGCGCGAATGTGTGCGCGAGTCGCTCGTGCTGATCAAAAATGAAAATAATATCTTGCCGCTGTCGAAAAACATCAGGCGGCTCGCCGTGGTTGGCGGGGCGGCGGATGATTTGGGAATGCAATGCGGCGGCTGGACGATTGACTGGCAGGGCGATCCCGGCAACGTGACGCACGGCGGCACGACGCTGCTCGCGGCGATCCGCCAGACGGTTTCGCCGGAAACGCAGGTCGTGTTTTCGACCGACGCAAGTGATTTGACCAATGCCGACGCCATCATCGTCGTCGTGGGCGAGCAGCCTTACGCGGAAATGAAGGGCGACACCAACAATTTGGATTTGCCGGCGAAAGACATGGCGTTGATTGCGAAGGCGAAGTCCGCCGGCGCGCCCGTGGTGACGATTTTATTTTCCGGCCGCCCGATGATATTGAATTCCGCCCTGACTGACAGCGATGCGTTCGTCGCCGCGTGGCTGCCCGGCACGGAAGGTCTGGGCATGACGGATGTTTTGTTCGGCGACTACAAATTCACCGGCAAACTCCCGCGCGAGTGGCCGCGCAGCAACGATCAAATCGCCGCCGGCGACACATCGGAGAATCCGTTGTTCCCGTTCGGCTACGGCTTGTCGGACAAATGATGTCTTGCCTTTGTCGTTGCAAATTGAATTAACCGGTTTGGATTGATTATTGCGACGGCGTGCCGTCGCAAGACAAATTTTTCTCTGCTTCCGGCGCGTTGCTGTTGACTGGCGGTGAATTGCAGTTCTGCTTGCAAATATGTTATGCAGGCAAAAATATCGGACCATGTCATGGCCCGGCCTTGGAATGACCCTCCACAGAATTTTTTCAAGCCTTGTGATGCTTGCCGTGATGGTGCGCGTGATGCCCTTTGTGATGGTGCTTGCCTTTGCCCTGGCTGGCCTGCGCCTGCGATGCGAAGCAGGCGATGGTCGCCACTGTCAGAATCAACATGAGTCTTTTCATAGCTTTATATCAATAATTGTCCACCGGACATTTCAAAGGTGGCCTTGTCTATAGACCGAAACGCGAGACAACTGGTTACATGACTTTATTCGCAGCAGGTTTCACCCTTTGCACGCGCTCCCGTGTGATGGCTTCTGGAGTTCGCAAAAAATTCATTTTGCGCGCCTGCGAATTTGATTTGCAAGCGCAGCGATTTGGTTTTATGGTTGGTTCAAGCCGGAAAATCAAAGTTATGTATTTTGGCGTTGATTATTATCCCGAGCAGTGGGTTTTTCCCTACGGCGGCACCGTCGAAAATCCCGAGGCGGTCTGGGAGGAGGACGCCGCGCTGATGGCCAAGGCGGGCATCAACGTCGTCCGCATCGGCGAATTTTCCTGGGGCGTCTGCGAACCCGAGGAGGGCAGGCACGATTTTCTCTGGCTGCGCCGCGTCATGGACATCATGGCGCACCACGGCATCAAGGTCATTCTCGGCACTCCCACCGCCGCGCCGCCCATCTGGCTCGCCAAAAAACACCCCGATATTTTGCCGCTCGACGAGAACGGCGTCGTCAAACATGAAGGCACGCGCCGCGCGATTTGCCTTTCGAGCGACATTTACTGGGACTACTCGAAAAAAATCGTCAGCGCGATGGCCGAGGCGCTGGGCGATCATCCGCAGCTCGTCGCGTGGCAGATTGACAACAGCATGGGCGGGAACGATTCAGAATTTTCCTTCAACGAGGCAACGCGCAACGAATGGCATCTCTGGCTGGAGGCCAAATACGAGACCATTGACCGGCTCAACGAACTTCTGGGGTTGCGCTTCTGGTCTCAAACCGTGACCGCCTGGGACCAGGTGCCGATGCCCATGCGCTCGCCCGCCCCGCACAACCCCGCGCTGCTGCTCGACTGGAGCCGTTTCAGCAGCGACACGATGGTGCAGTTCGTCAAGATGCAGGCGGATCTTTTGCGCGAACGCTGCCCGCAGCATCCCGTGACCGTCACGATGCGCGCGTTCCTCCGCAAATACGACCATTTCGACATGGCCGACGCCGTGGATTTTATCTCCGTCGAAAGCAACGTCGTCGTGCGGGCAAAAACCGCCGAACTGGCCTGCGACATTGACCTGCTGCGCTCGCTGAAAATAACCGGCATCAAAACGCCCGATGGCGACTGCGGTTTCTGGGCGATGGAACAAAAAGTCGGCCAGGTCAACTGGCAGGACGTGAACGCCATCGTCCGCCCCGGACTCATCCGGCTCTTTGCCTACCAGCTAGTCTCGCGCGGCGCGAGCGGCATCCTCTTTTTCCGCTGGCGGCAGCCGCGCATCGGCTGCGAAAAATTCTTTGGAGCGGTCATTCCGCACCATCGCGAAGGCAGCAGCCGCGTCTTCCGCGAAATCTGCCAGATCGGCGACGAGTTGAAAATGCTCGCGCCCGTGATTCAGCACACAAAAGTCGTCGCCGAAGTCTGCATCCTTTACAGCCACGAGAACGACTGGGCGTTGCAGCAGCCCAACCAGCCGAACAAGTTTTTCAGCCTGCGCGAGCACATCCAGCTCATCTACAACGCGCTTCACGACCGCAACATCCCCGTGGATTTCGCGAGGCCGACCGGCGATTTGTCGAAATACAAGATCGTCATCGCGCCGTCGCTCCATGTCCTTGCCGCAGGCGAGGCCGACTGCCTGAAGCTTTACGTCCAGAACGGCGGCACACTCGTCAGCACGTTCAACACCGGCCTCGTCAACGAACATCACATCGCGCCCGACACCGGCTGCCCGAACGAACTGACCGATTTGTTCGGCCTCGAAGTTTTGGAATTCGACCAGTTGCCGCCCGGCGAGGAAAACCACCTCGCGTTCAAGGGCGTTTTCCCCACGAGCCACATGCACCCGACGAAACTCTGGTGCGACATCATCGAGCCGAAAGGCTGCCAGGTGCTTGCCACCTATGTGAAGGATTTTTACGCCGGACGCCCCGCCATCACGATGAACACCTTCGGCCTCGGCAAGGCCATTTACATCGGCACGATGAGCCACCAGCATTTTTACAACGACCTCGTCACATGGCTGCGCCAGATGTGCGCACTGCATCCGCTGCTCAAGGTTCCCGAAAACGTCGAGGTCAGCATGAGGGAAAAGGACGGCACGCGCGTCTATTTCCTGCTCAACCACCAGAACTCGCCCGTGCGCATCCAGTTCTACAAGCCCATGCACGATTTTCTCACCGGCAACACCTTCTCCGGCAACTACGACCTGCCGCCCTACGGCGTCCTTGTCCTCGACGAACATCCCGAATTCAAGGTGCCTGAAGTTTAAACCGACACGGATGCCTGGCGGCTTTCCCGGAAAACCATGGTTGAACAGCGAGAGATGGTTTGTTACTATTTCGACCTCGCCTCATTTTATTTTATTTTGGGCGAAAGGGCATTTGAAAGCATGTCGTTTTGAAAGGAAAATTTATGAAGAGCAACTATGCAGTATTAAGTTTGATCGTGTGCGCAACATTGGTGACGAACCTTCACGCACAGACCGGCGGCACCAACGCAGCGGCGGCACCCGCGCCACTTGTGGGACTCAAGGACGCGTTTGCCGGGAAATTCCTCATTGGCACGGCAGCCGATGTGCCCCGGGGATTTTCGGCGGCGGAACTGGCGAACATCAAGGCCAACTACAACATCATCACGCCCGAGAATTCGATGAAGCCCCAGCCGATTCATCCCTCGGAGGACAGGTATAACTTCACGACCCCCGATGCGATGGTGGCGTGGTGCGAAACAAACAATATCCAGGTCTGGGGCCATAACCTGGCCTGGCACACCCAGACGGCCCCCTGGTTTTTCCAGGGAACCAATGGCGAGCCAGTGTCCCGCGAACTGGCCATGGAGCGGTTGAGCAACCACATCGCGACGGTGGCCGGGCACTTCAAGGGTAAAGTCTATGGCTGGGACGTGGTCAACGAAGCTATTGACGACCGCGGCAACAACGGCCAGCCGGATAACCTGCGGAACGACAGTTGGTATCATGTGATTGGATCGAACTACCTGACGATGGCCTTCAAGTGGGCGCATCAGGCCGATCCGAACGCCCAGCTCTATTACAACGATTACAACATTGAGCAGGGTGCCGTTCGGAACACAGGCAAACACGCTGCTTCGATGTCGCTGCTCAAACGCATGATCAAGGACGGCGCGCCCATCAACGGCGTCGGCATCCAGGGCCATTGGCATCTGGATACCAATCTCGCCGACGTCGAAAAGGCGATTGAAGACTATGAATCGCTGGGGCTGAAAGTCGCCATCAGCGAGCTGGATGTGGTGGCCACCGGCGGCAACAGCGGCGCTTTCAACGCCGGTGGTGCTGGTGGTGGATTCGGTCGTGGTGGCGGTGCCTTGACGGATGATCAGACCACGCAGTTGAACACTGCCATCTCGGCTGATCAGCCCGACCTTACCGCCTTGCAGGACAAGCTGACCGCAGCCCAGAAGGATGTGCTTACCGCAGTGCTGACCAAGGACGACGTTGCTGTCCGCTCCAAATTGGAGGCGGTGGCGAACATCCAGACCGACATCGCAATGCTCCGTTACAGCAAAGGAGTAACCAAGGTCGCCCCTGTGATCACCAGCGATCAAAAGACCACCATGAACGCGGTGCCCGGCCAGTCCTATTATGCGCTTTTTGGCGGTAATCCCCCACCCGCGGCTGGTGGTCGTGGCGGTGGTGGCGGGGCAACAATTACCGCCGACGAACTCCAGAAGCAGGCGCAGGTTTATGCCAAGCTGTTTGAAATCTTCGAACGTCATGCAAAGTCCATCTCGCGGGTGACATTCTGGGGCGTCAGCGACACCCGGTCATGGCGCCGGGGCCAGGCCCCACTTGTGTTTGATGGCCAGCTCAACCCGAAGCCTGCATATCAGGCAATCATTGACGTCGCGCAGGGCAAGAACCCGCCGACGCAGCCGTAAGCCAGAGCTTGTTTTGAGCCAGGAACACCGGCGTGACTTCATTTTTCGCGTCGCTTGCTGTCCTTTTCCACCACACAGAATTCCACATGACGAAAGCCATGTGGCCTGACAATCAGCAGGAGCCAATGACTTGCTGTTGGCCGTTCTGTCGTCGCGGTTCATGTCGCGAGTTGGCGGTGGCTCAACTTTCTACTTTAGACCTGTGAAAATCGCTGGCATCACCCTCTGATTTTTCGTTTCCTTTGCGCCAGTGAATCTTCCCAACGCAATTTTTGCCGCGCTCGCCATTTTAAGTTTTGCGCTCCTGCTCTGGCAGTTTCTCGCCGCGCGAAAATTCCCGCTGCATCAACGAACTGCCGGTTCAACTTTTGCGCCCGCCATTTCCATCCTCAAACCGCTCAAAGGCTGCGACGACACCACCGCCGGATCGCTTCAAAGCTGGCTCAACCAAAATTATTCAGGCCAGCAGCAAATCCTCTTCGGCGTCGCGGATGCAAAAGATCCCGTATGCAAAATCGTTGAAGAACTCCTTCAGAAAGATCCCGCAAGCGACGCACAATTGATCGTTTGCAGCGAACCGCTTGGCGCGAACGCCAAGGCCTCCAAAATCGCCCAGCTTGAACGGCACGCCAAACATGATTTGATCCTGATTTGCGACGCCGACGTGCGCGTGCCGACGGATTTCCTTGCCAATTTCGTCGCGCCGCTTCGCGATGAAAAAGTCGGGCTGGTGAATTGTTTTTACCGCCTTGCAAATCCGACGACAACCGCAATGCAATGGGAGGCCGTCGCCATCAACTCCGATTTCTGGAGCCAGGTCCTGCAATCGCAAACCTTGAAGCCGTTGGATTTCGCGCTCGGCGCGGCGATTTTAGTGCGGCGAAATGCGCTCGCGGAAATCGGCGGCTTCAAACCGCTCGCCGACTGCCTCGCCGACGATTACCAGCTTGGCAACCGCATTTTCAAAACCGGCCGGCACATCGCGCTCTGCCCCGTCGTCGTGGAATGTTGGGACGCGCCGATGAACTGGCACGCTGTCTGGAAACATCAGCTCCGCTGGGCGCGCACCATCCGCGTCTGCCAGCCGTTGCCGTATTTTTTCAGCATTTTGTCAAACGCAACGCTCTGGCCGTTGCTCTGGCTTTGCGTTTCATTGATTGTGACGAAGACTTTTTGTGCGCCATTCACAGCGATTGCATTTTTGCTTTTGCGGATTGTTCTCGCACAAAAACTGCAACGCCGTTTCACGCCGGAACGAAAATTGGTTTCTCCGTTCTGGCTCGTGCCGGTGAAGGATTTGCTGCAGGCGGCAATTTGGTTTTGCGCCTTCTCCGGAAACACCGTCGAGTGGCGCGGGCGAAAAATGAAACTGCGCCGTGACGGGACTTTGGAAGATGGTGGGCGATGAGGGATTCGAACCCCCGACCGTCTCCGTGTAAAGGAGCTGCGCTACCGCTGCGCCAACCGCCCATTTCTGAATGTTAGTCGTTACATCGCGAATCGTTCAATCGTTAAATCGGACACCATGAAACGATTCAACGAATCTCGCCTTGAAAACCCTGCTGCCGCAGCGCCTCGAATAAAACCAGCGCGACACAGTTCGATAAATTCAGCGAACGAGACTTGTCGTTGAACATCGGAATACGCAACCAGCGCTCGCGATTGCGCTCCAATAAATCTTTCGGCAATCCCGCCGTCTCGCGCCCGAAAATCAAAAAATCGTCCGGCGAGAATTTAACTTCGCTGTAAATTTTGCCGCCGCCGGATTCGGCAAACCAAAACCGTGCAGCGCCGGCTTTGTGGGCCAATTCAAACTCGTTCCAGTTTTTCCAGCGATGCCACTCGACGTGCCGCCAGTAATCCATGCCCGCGCGTTTTAGTTGCGCGTCGTCCAGCTTGAAACCGAACGGCTCGATCAAATGCAAAACGGACTTCGTCGCGGCGCAGAGCCGCGCCACGTTGCCCGTGTTCGGCGGAATTTCCGGTTCGACTAGAACTATGTTCATTGGATTTTTGCCACAGAGGCACAGAGCCGCAGAGAATTTATTTTCCTTTTCGCTCTGTGTCTCTGTGCCTCTGTGGCGAATAAAATACTTTCCACAAAACCAATCCATGCGCCGGCGCGGTCATGCCCGCCACACGACGGTCGCAGCTCGCCAAAATGCTTTCCACTTTCGCCAGCGGAATTTTTCCCTGACCGACTTGCACTAAAGTTCCCACGATGCCTCGGCACATTTTGTAGAGAAACCCATCGCCTTCGATGATGAATGTGATTTGCGCGCCGGATTTTTTGATGTCACAGCGCGTCAACGTGCGGACGTTGGATTCCATTTCGTAACTGCGCGTGCCGGCGAACGATTTGAAATCATGCCTGCCCAGAAATAATTTCGCCGCCTCGCGCATTTTTGCCAAATCCAGCTTCACGGGAAAATGCCACGCGTGATTTTGCAGCAACGGATTCATGGCCGGATGATTCCAGACAAAGTAGCGATACTGCTTGCCCGTCGCATCGAAGCGCGCGTGAAATTTGTCCGGCACGCGCACCGCCAAGAGCACGCGGATGTCGTCCGGCAAAAAGGCGTTGAGCGCGAGAGCGAGCCGGGCGACGGGCATCTTGAATTCCGTGTGCGGAATCTCCAAGTGCGCCACCATGCCGAGCGCGTGGACGCCGGTATCCGTGCGGCTGGAACTGTGGATGCGCTTTACGCTCGGAAACATCTTGCCGAGCGCCGCCTCAATTTTTTCCTGCACGCCCGTGCCGATCTTCTGCACCTGCCAGCCTTGATAAGCCGTGCCGTCGTAGGCGATGACGAGTTTGAATTTGATTAAGGCAGACATTTTTCAGCCACAGATTGACACAGATGAAACACAGATTCCAAAGCGTAAATATACGAATTCAATTTATTTCATTTTTATCTGTGTTTCATCTGTGTCAATCTGTGGCTCAAATCCCGTCCAGATAGCTTTGTAACAAGATCGCCGCCGCCATTTTGTCCACTTTCTCTTTGCGTTTGTCGCGGCGGACGCCGCCTTGGATCAATATCTTGTTCGCCTGCGAACTCGTCAGCCGCTCGTCCCACATTTTGATGGGCACGGTGATGGCCGTTTTCAATACGGCGACGAAGGCTTCAACTTTCTGCGCCGCCGGACCGTAACTGCCGTCCATGTTGCGCGGCTGGCCGATCAGGATGAGATCGATCTCTTTCTCCACGAGGATTTTTTTCAGACGCTCCAGAAACGTGGCGAACGGTTCGATGAGGATATATTCCAGCGGCTGCGCGATGGTTTTGGTTTCGTCGCTCACGGCGACGCCGATGCGCTTGCTGCCGTGATCGAGGGCGAGGATTCTCATTGCGCGCGCAGTTTTGCAGCAAACGCCGGGCGTGGCGAGCCTGTTTTGGAACTTGAAACTTGAAACTTGAAACTCTTTAATTTGTCATGGATTCCCGCGAAGCCTTCATCGCGCTGAACATGATCGAGCACGTCGGGCCGGTGCGCGCACGGCTGCTGCTCGAACATTTCGGCGACGCGCCGAAAATCCTCGCCGCCTCCAAATCCGAACTGCTCCGCATCCGCAACATCGGCGAGGAAACGGCCGAGGCGATTTCCAATTGGGAAAAATCCGTTAACCTCGCGGGCGAATTGAAACGCATCGCGGATTTCGGCTGCCACGTTTTGATTTCTGCGGATGAAAATTATCCCGCGCTGCTTCGCGAGATTTACGACCCGCCGCTCGTGCTTTACGTCAAGGGCGCGCTGACCGCGAAGGACAAAAATTCCGTGGCGATGGTCGGCTCGCGGCAGACGACGCATTACGGCATCGAGACCGCGCGCAAGCTGGCGTATCAGCTCGCCTACGTCGGCGTGACGGTGGTGAGCGGCGGCGCGCGCGGCATTGACACGGCGGCGCATCAGGGCGCTCTCGCGGCGAAGGGGAGAACGATTTGCGTTTTGGGAACGGGCATCAATCTAATCTTTCCGACGGAGAACGCGGAACTGTTTCAACGCATTTCGGAAAGCGGCGCGGTCATCACGCAATTTCCGTTCAACCGTCCGGCAGACAAACAAAGTTTTCCAATTCGCAATCGCATCGTCGCCGGAATGACTTTGGGAACCGTCGTCGTGGAGGCAAATTCGACAAGCGGCGCGCTCATCACGGCGAACATGGCGGTTGAAGCCGGACGGCAAGTTTTCGCAGTTCCCGGTCGGATTGATTCGCCGCGCAGCAAGGGTTGTCACGACTTGATCAAAAAAGGCGCAAAGCTCTGCGAGGGCGCGGAGGATATTTTGAGCGAGTTCGAATATTTGTTTCCGTCAAGCAACCGTCCGCCGTCGCCAGGCGAAACGGGAGTTTTACCCGCACTGGAATTGAGCGAGAATGAACAAAAAGTTTTTGACGCGCTAAAAACCGACGACGAGTTGACGATTGATGAAGTTATTCGTGCGAGCGGATTGCCGAGTTCGACGGTTTCCGTTTCGTTGTTGAGTCTGGAAATGAAACGCGTGGTGAAACAATTGCCGGGGAAAATGTTCATGCGGAATAATTAGCGAAACGAAACTTGCAGGTTCGTGTTCAATGAATTAAAAGTCTCTAAACGCGGGAGAAAATTATGGCCAACTACACCATCATCGGCGGCGACGGCAAGCAATACGGCCCGATCACGGGCGAGGAATTGCGCAAATGGATTTCCGAAGGCCGGCTCAACGCGCAGTCGCTGGCGAAGCCGGAAAGCGACGCGGAGTTTCGCACGCTGGCGACGTTCCCGGAATTCGCAGATGTTTTTGGCGCAGGCGCGCAACCCGTTGGTGCGCCGCCGCCGTTGAGTCCGGCGGGCGTTGGCGGCCGCGAAACGGCGTTGCAGAGGATCAAGGTTCCCGCCGTGGCTTTGATGGTCACGGCCATTCTCAACCTCATCCTCGCGCTGTGGAGCTTGGTTGATATGATGTTTTTCCCTCAAAATCTGCAACAGGTTAATGAGGAACTGGCGCAGCTTAATAATCCCCAAATTGAACAATTCATGCAAAAAATAATCCATCTGATGTATGGTCCGCTGGGCATCGTCAACATTCTTGTCGAGCTGGCAATATCGGCCTTGATTCTGGTGGGCGCAAAAAAGATGAAGTCGCTGCAAAGCTACGAATTCGCCCTGGCCGCCGCCACGCTGTCAACGGTGCCGTGCCTGACGCCTTGCTGCGGCTATGTGCTTGGGCTGGCTTTTGGCATCTGGGCGCTGGTGGTTTTGAGAAAGCCGGATGTGAAGTCGCAATTCAGTTGAACGACGATGCCTGTTCCGTCTGAACGTCCATTGAGCCGCGACCGAGCGTGGGCGTGCGTCATGCAGAACCTTGCGACGCCGGGTGTCGGTTCGCTGAAGGCGGGACGGATTTTTACCGGCGTCTGCCAGTTGTCGCTGGCGGTCGCCAGTTGCGTTTTGATTGGCGCGTGGGTCGCCGGGTGGTCTTACCGGATTTATCTGGCGCAAGCCGATGAACCGATTCCTCAAACTTCATCGGGCTGGCTGCTGAAATGGGGAGTCATCAGTTTTGTTGTGAGTTGGTTGTGGGCGATGATCACCTGTGTGATCTTGGTGCTACAGGCAAATGCGGCGGAGCGCAAAAACGCGCAAAAAATTCCGCCTCGGCTTGCGGATCCGCCGGGCAAGCCGCCGAAACTTTTGTGAAATTTCAGCCGTCAAAAAAATGAACAAAGTTTATGTATAAAATCATCGGAACAGACGGACGGGAATACGGCCCGGTTGGCGCGGAAGAAATCCGCCGCTGGCTGGCCGTGAACCGTGTCAACGCGCAGACGCTCGTGCAGGCCGAGGGTTCGCCCGGGTGGAAACCGCTCGGGACGTTTCCAGAATTGATTTCCGAAACCGGAAATGTTCCGCCGGCCATTGCGCCGCCGCCGCATTCCATCGCGTCGCGCGCCTCCAACAAAATCGCCGCCGGCATCTGCGGGATTCTGCTCGGCGGTTTTGGCGTCCATAAGTTCATCCTGGGTTACAACGCCGCCGGCGGAATCATGCTGGCGATCAGTTTGTGCAGCATTTTTCTGACGTGCGGACTGCTCTGGCCGGCTTATGTCGTCATTCACATCATCGGCCTCATCGAAGGCATCATTTATCTGACGAAATCGGACGAGGAGTTCGTGCGGATATATGTGGACGGGCGCAAGGAATGGTTTTGATCGCGGAAGTCATTTGCCAAATGACGGCGTTGCGGCGAACCTTGAGCCATGAAAAAATTAAATTCCATCGAAATCAAATCCGCATTCGCCAAAATTCCGGGTTGGAAGAAGAAAGCCGCCGTCATTTCCCACAAATTTGAATTCAAGGATTTTTCCGCCGCGATGAAATTTGTGAATGCCATCGCCAAGGTCGCCGAAAAAGAACAGCATCATCCCGACATTGACATCCGCTGGAACAAGGTGACGCTCGCGCTCACGACGCACGACGCGGGCGGCTTGACGGAAAAGGATTTTGCTCTGGCCAAAAAATCCGACGAATTGTCACAGCGTTGAGGCTGGCGAATTTGTCCGCGTTTCCGTCGCGGGAATTGTCGCAGGCGCGCCGTTGGTGTCGTTGCGCGGCAGCCGTCCGATCCAGATGCCGCTCACGGCATAGTTCCACTCCAATTGCGGGATTCCCGGCGGCGCGCTGCGCGGGGCGCGGGACACGAGACGGTCCTGGAGCCGCATTTTGTCCACCCACGGCTTGAGGGCTTTGGCGTCGCCGTCGTTCCAGAGGAAATTTTGATAGACGGCGAAATCCTCGTCCGTCATGAACGCGGGCTCAAAGCCGAGGACGTAGCGCCAGTCGCCGTCCGGATTTTTGAAAAATGTCTGGTAGAAAAGCGACATATCTGTCGTGTAAAAAATTCCATCTTTGCCGGGCATCCAGCCGTTGAGAGTGTCGGGATGTTCCTTCACGGTCAGATATTGCTGCGGCAGATTATACGTCCAGCGGCTGTTGACATCATTCGTGGTGACGGCATAGGTCGCGAGCGCAAGTCCGCAGACGAGGCCAAGCCGTTTGAACGAATCTTCGGCGAGGCGCGATTGCAAAAATAATTCCAGATCGCCCGCCATCAAAACCATCATCGCGGGCGCGCCCCAGTCCAACCAGAAACGGACGGTCTGGCATCCGAGCACCCAGCACATCGCCATGAGCCAGAACGCCGGGTTTCGCGTCATGGGCGGCGCGTTTATTTTTGCAAGCTGGCGCGCGACCAGCAAGAATCCGAGCAGCAGCAGTCCCAGGAAATTTCCGGCGGCCGGTTTCATTTCCTGGACGAGCTTGCTTTGCGTAGGGTGGATTGACTCGACGCGGAGCGCCAGTCTTACGGCCTGCCAGATGTATTCCACGGGATGGCCGGTGAGTGCGGAAGCCAGAATTGTTCCCACAACACAGGCAGCCGCCAGCATGAAGCACCAGCGGAATTGTCGTGCGAGAAAAAACGCCGCGACCGGCAGCGCCCACAGATACCAGACGCCGTGCAGAAAAACCGCGAGCGTGATCAAGGCCGTCATCCACGCGAACGTCCGCCATTTCGGCGGCGTTGAACCGTGGCGCTGCCACAAGAGGAGGATCACCACCAGCGCCGTCAACGTCAGCGCAAACTGGCGTCCGAGCATGAGCCGTTGGATGACTGGGGACGACAGGCAGAACACAATCATTGTCGCAAGCCACGCCTCCGGCCGTTTCAGGCACGCCATCGCCGTCCATCCGCTCAAGACAAACATTCCCACAACCGCCGTCAAAACCAGCGACTCCGTGCTACAATGGCTCCAAAGATAAATTTCCCCCAACAGCCAGTGCCAGCCGATGTGATGATCCATTATGAACGCGGGGTTTAGCACAAGAATTTCCGGCCACGGCTTGCCGCTGACCGCCTTCGCCGAATCACCCAAAATGTCATCCACCGGCAGATAGCCGTAGCTGATTATTTTCAGCGGAATGACGAGGACGGTAAAAATGGCAATGATCCAGGCCGCGAGCGGCAAATAGCGTCGAAGCGGATTGAACTCCGCAGAACCAAAATTGCCATTTTCATCTGCCATGTGAATTTTCAATGCTCATCCGGCGCGGGAATTTTCGGCGCGGACGGCGGCGGGTTGGTCTCCGGCAGCCGCCCGATCCAGATGCCGCTGACGCCATAGTTCCATTCGAGTTGCGGAATGTTGGGCTGGTCGCCGTGTCCGCCGCGAATGACAAGGCGGTCTTGCGGGCGCATTTTGTCCACCCACGGTTTGTAGGCTTTGGCGTCGCCAAAGTTCCACAGGACTTTGTGATAAACTTCAAAATCCTCGGCGGGCATCCACGTTGACTCAAAGCCGAGGATGTAGCGCCAGCCGCCATTTGGATTTTTATAGAACGTCTGGTAAAAAATTGTCATGTCGGCGGAATAAAGGACGCCGTTTTTTTCCGGCATCCAGCCTTCGAGTTCGGGATGCTCCGCCACTGAAAGATATTGTTGCGTCAAATTATGCGTCCAGCGGCTGCCAACATCGTTCGTGGTGACGGCATAGGCCGCCAGCGCCAGTCCGCACACCAGACCGAGACGCTTGAAAGAATCCAGCGCGAAACGCGCCTGCAAAACCAATTGCAGGTCGCACGCCAGCAAAACCATCAGCGCCGGCAATCCCCAGTCTTCCCAAAAGCGCGACGTCTCGCAGCCCAGCACCCAGCACATCGCGACGAGCCAGAACGCGGGGTTGCGATGCAGCGGCTGCGCGGCCAGCTTCAGCAGTTGGCGCGCAATCAGCAGGCCGCCAAGCAAAATGATCGAGTAAATGTCGCCGCCGGAAGGCTGCAATTCCAAGACCAGCGTGCTTTGCGTCTCGTGCAGCCCCACGGCACGCAACGCCACCTGCAACGCCTGCAAAATGCTTTCAACCGGATGGCCGGTGAGCGTCGAACCTAAAATTGTTCCTGCGATCCAGCTCGCCGCCAGCATGAAGCACCAGCGGAATTGCCCCGCGAGAAAAAATGCCGCGATTGGCAGCGTCCACAAATACCAGACACCGTGCAAAAAAACCGCCATCGTGATCAGCGGCGTCATCCACAAGACCGTCCACCATTTCGGCGGCGCTGAACCGTGGCGCTGCCACGCCAGAAGGATCACCACCACCGCCGTGACCGTCAGCACAAACGGACGTCCGAGCAGAAGGCGCGGCAGGAGATCGGACACCAGCGAAATCAAAACCATTGCCGCCAGCCACGCTTCAGGCCGTTTCAGGCAGACCATCGCCGACCAGCCGACGATGATGAACAGCGTCACTACCGAAAAAATCACCAGATATTCCGCGTTCCAGTTTGTCCACAGATAAATATGCCGCAACAGCAGGTTCCAGCCGAACTCGTGGTCAATGTAATTTCCGTTGAGCACGAGGATTTCCGGCCACGGCTTGCCGCTCACCGCCTTCGCCGCGTGGCGCAGCGCATCGTCGCCCGGCAGGTAGCCGTATTGGATGATCCTCAACGGAATCATCAGGACGGTCAGGATGGCGGCCAACCACGCCCCGAGCGGCACATAACGGCGCAATGCCGTCAGGCCGGATGAATCGAAATTGCCATTGTCGTCTGTCATGTTCACGCGTGCGGAAAAAGCCGGGCTAGAAACTGGACGCCGGGAAATTTTATGTCAATTGAAATGCCGGTCGCCCAGCCAAAACAGAATGTGAGAAAATCAAAATGTGCAGCAAGCCATTTCTGCCGCGAACGAAAGTGGGAAATCAAAATTTTACGCCGTCGCCAGATTGTCTTCCAACACTTTTGAGCGCATGACATTTTCTTTTACTTCAGCAGCAGTCGCATTTTCCAAAATTCGAATCGGCTCGTAGAAAGTATTCCGTTGCACCGGTGTCCGACCCGCTTCGCGGATGGATTTGAGCATGGCCGCCTCGGTCTGCAATTGCGGCGAGGTGGCGCCGGCCATGTGAAAAATATGTTCCTCAATGATCGTGCCGTGCAAATCGTCCGCGCCGTAGCTCAACGCCACTTGCGCCAGCTTCAGGCCAAGGCCGACCCAATACGCGGTGATGTGCGGAAAATTGTCCAGGTAAATGCGGCTCACGGCGATGGTGCGCAGCGAATCGAATCCGGTCGGCGGATGCGTCACGGGAATATCGTTGTCCTCCGGCTGATACGCGAGCGGCACGAAGCCGCAGAAGCCGTGCGTCTCGTCCTGCAACGCGCGCAATTGCCGCAGATGATCCACGCGGTCGGCGAGGCTCTCGACGTGGCCGTAAAGCATCGTGCAGGTGCTGCGCTGGCCGAGCTTGTGCCAAGTGCGATGCACGTCGAGATATTCCTCTGCGGATTCCTTTCCTTTGGCGATCTGCGAACGGACTTCCTTGCGGAAAATTTCCGCGCCGCCGCCGGTGAGCGAGTCGAGTCCGGCGTCCTTCAATTCAATCAGCGTCTGCTCGACGGATTTTTTGGCGAGCCACGCGAGGTGAAGAATTTCAATCGCGGTGAAACATTTTAATTGCAGCCGCTGTTTTGAATTGGGGAGCGCGGGCGTCCCGCCCGCAGGTTTCAACGTCTCGTTGAAACCATTTTTCCGTTCGTGCAGTTCGGTTGGCGAGACGCCAACCGATGCGACCGGGACGGTCGCGCTCCCCATTTCTTCATTCAGCGCCTTGAGCGCCTTGAGCGCCTTCAGCATGTCCGTGTAATAACTGAACGGCAGCGACGGGTGCAGGCCGCCGACGATGTGCAGTTCCGTGATGCCGATGGCCAGCGCCTCGCGCGCCTTCGCGACAATTTCCTCGACGGTGAACTGGAAGCCGTCGGCGTCGCGCTTCTTGCGCGCGAACGAGCAGAACTGGCAGGACAAAATGCAATAATTGGAATAATTGATGTAGCGGTTGATGATGAAGCTGGCGCGGTTGTTGCCGGTTATTCTCTGCCGCGCAAAATCAGCAATCGCGCCGAGGGCGTTCAGGTCTTTCGACTCAAACAGCCGCAGCGCGTCAGCCTCGGAAATGCGTTCGCCCGCGACGACCTTGTCGTAAATGTCGCGCAACCCGCTGCGTTGAATGAAAAAATTCACCAATAACAATTAGCAGAAAAAGCGGGCTTGTAAAAGTGAAGTTTGGCCGCAAAACTGGATGCCATGAATCCCATGAAACACGCGTCACTGATTTTTTATCTCATCGTCGTCGCCGGACTTTGCCGCCTCGCCGCCGCTCAAGACCAGCCCGCCGGCAACATCCGCCTGCCCGCCAGTGATTTTCACTGGAAGATGACGAAGGATTACGTTGAGACCAACCCCGTGCCCGAATACCGGCACGCCTCGGCCGAGGCTTTCGAGGCGTTCAAGGACATGAAATATGGCGTGCGCATTCATTGGGGGCTTTATTCCATCGCCGGCAACAAGCCCCGCGAGTCCTGGCCGTTTCTGGCAATGTCCTTCGAGCAAAAACAGGCGTATCAGGAGCTTTACAAAACCTGGAACCCGCAAGGTTTCAACGCCGAAGAATGGATGTCGCTCTTCGCCGACAACGGGCTGAAGATGTTTGCCTTCACCGCGAAGCATCACGAGGGCTTTTCCATGTTCGACACGCAGACGCGGGTGAAAAGCCGCGTGAACTGGACCGCGCCCGGCGGGCCGGCGCTGGAGGATTGCGACCTGGCCTACAGCATCATGGAAACGCCATTCCATCGGGACGTGGTCAAGGAACTTTGCGATGCCGCCCACAAACGTGGAATCAAAATTGACCTCTATTTTTCCAATCCCGACTGGTATGACGCCGACTTCCGGCCTTACGGCTATTCTCCCGTGCTCACTCCTGGCGCGACGGCGCATCCCGGTCTGTATGGTCGCGCGCCAGTCACGGAACAGCGCGGATCCATTTACATGACCGCGTCCGACCCGACGCCGGACGTGGAAGCGCGGATGATGGCGCGTCATCGCCAGCAACTCACCGAGTTGCTGACCCACTACGGCAAGATTGACATGGTCTGCCTCGACAACTGGTTCGGGAAGGAAAACTGGCCGGCGATGCGCGAGACGGTTCTCGACTTGCGCAAGTTGCAGCCGGACGTGATGCTCCGTGCGCGCGGCATCGGCAACTACGGCGACTATTACACGCCCGAAGGTTTTACTCCCGGCGGAAAGGAAAACACGGACATGCCGTGGTTTGAGATTTTCCCGCTCGGCTCCTCCTTTTCCTACGAAGCGGACGCCGGCAAATACAAGGGCGGCGGCTGGATTGTCAAAACGCTGGTGGACATCGTGGCCAAGGGCGGGAATTTCATGGTCGGCATCGGGCCGAACCGCGACGGGAAATTCCATCCGACGGCCATTGAAAATCTGCATGAAGCCGGCGCGTGGCTGAAAATCAACGGCGAAGGCATCTACGCCACGCGCCCGCGCGAAGGCGATTTGTGGAAGGAAGGCAACAACCTCCGCTTCACGCGCAGCAAAGATCAGCGGACGGTCTATGCCTTCTCGCTCGTCTGGCCCGGCACCAACCTGACCCTGCATAGCGTCCAGCCCAAGGCCGGCTCGCCGGTGTTTCTGCTCGGATACAAAACGCCGCTGACCTGGAGTTACGCCGCCGACACCGGCACGGTCATCCAATTGCCGGCGGAATTGCAGAACGAAACCAACCGGCCGTGCAAATTTGCCTACGGTTTCAAGTTCGAGCAATAGCGCGCGCGGCTGCTACCTCGAAAACGCGCCGAACAACGCCCGCATCTCCTCATCCACGTCTCCCGCCTCGGACAGTGTTTGCGCGATTTCGTCGCGGAGCAACTGCCGGTAACGCTTCCGCAGGCGGTGAACCGCCACGCGCACGGCGGTTTCTTCCATGCCTGATTTCTTTGCCGTTTCCGAGTATGACGATTCACTCCTGCCCGTGGTCAAAAATACTTTCAACTGATCGAACAGCTTTGCCTTGCCATCGGTTTCACATTCCGTTTGCAAACGCCCGATGACCTTGGCCAGCAACGCCAGCGCCCATTCGCGGTCGAACGCCTTGTCGGGACTCGGCTCGTTCACGGCGGCGATCTGAAACTTTGTGTCCGCCGTCTCCCAGTCGAGCGAGAGCAATTTTTCGCCGCCGCCGCGCTTGAGACGCTGCGATTTTTTCCATTCGTTGATGAGAAAATGTTTCAGCGAGGCGAGCAAGAACGCGCGAAAGCGTCCGCGTTCCGCGCTCAAGCCGGCGAGATAATTCTTTTCCAGAAACCGCGCGAAGAACGCCTGCACGGAATCTTCCGCGTCCTCCTTGTTGTGGCCGCGCCGGCGGACGTAGGCGTAAAGCGGAAACCAGTAAGTGCGGCAAAGCTCCTCCAACGCCAAATCGGCTTGCGGCGTCGAGCGCTTGCCCGCCGTGAACACGACCGTCCAGTGCGTCGTGGCAAAGACATCGCCCGGCGTGGTCGAAGACTGGTCGGAATTCATGGAGGTCAATGTGCGTAGTTGTGAATGCCCACCCATCCAGTTGTTTAACCAGCCAATCGGTGAAATTGGCAGAAGTAGCGGCTCATCATCATTTTTGTTTATCGTAAATCGCCTGAATTTCCGCAGCCGAAAGCGCGCGGTTGAAGATGCCAATTGCGTTTATGCCGCCTGAAAATGCACTTCTCGGATGCGAGACCGAACCATAGGTTGTCCGCCCGCCGATCAACAAATAGGCAAAGCTGGTCTGCGGGGTAAAACTGCCAAAATTTGACTGCGCGGCAACCGCACCATTTATGTAAAGCGCGGCAAGTCCCGAAGCCCTGTCGTAAGTCAGGGCGACGTGTTGCCAGACGCCGGCAGCCAACAGGTTCGGTGGCGTGCTGATTTCATGGCTTTCATGGCTTGGAATGGAATCTAGAACATTTGCATAAAGCGTTGACGAAGGTTGTATGGCAAAGTCAATGCCGACATCCGCGCCATTACGAGTTCCGAGAACTTTTTCGTATTCAGCGATGAGCATCTGCTGTCTCACGGAGACAGGCTTGATCCAACATTCGAATGTGAATCCATCTCCTTTTCCCACATCCAAAGCCGGGCTGGTTGATATCTGCACAAAACTGCTATGACGAAGTTGAGCGCCGCCCTCGCCGCCCTCGCCATTTTTCAAGTTAAATGCCCGTCCCACTTTTCCCGGCATGAATTCAACGCCATTCACCAGCTTTGTATTGCTGCCACCCACGCTGTCATTTGAATGGCCATCGCCCGACCAAAGAGCCACCAAACCCGGAGGGAATTGTCCGCGCAAAATACGCATCTTTATTTTCGAGTAACCATACCAGCCACCGATAACAAGCCCGGCAAGAACAACCACTGCCGCAGCGATGACCAGAACATTTCGCCAGGTGCGCGATTTGGCTGGAGTCGGTTGCGGGCCGGAAAATTGTCGTCCCGCCTCCGGAACTGGCGGCGCGACGATGACCTGCTGGCAGGCCGGACAATTGACTTGTTTTCCAGAATAGCTCGTGGCGCACTGGATATTTTGGCCGCATTGCGGGCAGGAGAATTTGAATTCAGTCATGGGTTTGTTTCGCAAATTTTGCCACCGGCCATCGGGAACACAATTTTAATTGTGACTGACTACATGATGCCCGGACAAATGTCCGGCGCGCAAACTCCAGTCCGAGCGGGCTGTCCCATCTGGGTCTCATCTGTGGCTTTTTTCCCCTTCGGACGATGCTGCTGCCAGATATAAAATCGAAACAGGAGAATGCCGCAAAGTTCCTTTAGCGCGCCATCGGATTGCGGCGTATGCCGCCGGTCCGCCGCGAGCACGACCGTCCAGGCGTCGTAGCGAAAATATCGTCGCGTGCGCTCGTGTGGCCGCTGGAATGTTCCGAGGTCATATTACTTTGGCTCCAAAGCTTTTATTCTGGCCAACGCATCCTGAACGATTGGGTTTTGTTCGCCATAATCCACGCGTAATTCCGCCAGCTTCGCGTGTGCTTCGCGCAAATCCGGCGGATCATTCGGCTCTTCCCTCGTCAAACGTTCCAATTCATTAATGCGTGCCAATTGTTGTTGCACCGTGGGGTTTTGCTCAGCGTAATCCACGCGTAACTCCGCCAACTTCGACCGTGCTTCACGCAAGTCGGCAGGTTCAATTGTCATTGCGACCGTTTCATTTTTTATAAGCTTGTAGCGAATCTTCACGCCGGGCGGATTGTTGGTGAAACCGACGATTTGCAGGATGCCGAGGGCACCTTGCCAAGTCTGGATTACAAAACTGGCGGGCAGCTCCGGGAATGCCAAAAACGGGCCGTCCATGGAACCGAAATCGGATGGCGCTTTTTGCATTGCGCCAAAACCCGAAGGCCCTTCTTGATCGGTGACCATGGATCGCACTTCCAGCGGGGTCCATTGGGCAAATTCGTCACGGTTCCCGCGGCCGTGGACGCGGTAGAACATCCGTGTCCCCAATGGAACAAGGCCCACGTTCGTGCCTCGGAAATAAACCGCAAAATTCGCGTTGGAATCAGTGATCCACTGATAGAACCGGCCAGTGTGGGGAACCGGATCGCCGCCAGCCCGCTCATCGTTCAGCGTCACCGGCGAGGTCATGAGTTCGTTCTTTTCGAGATTCACATAAACAAAGCCATCTGGATTGGGCGCAACCGGGGTAACCACCCGCTCGATTACCGGACCGAAGGAAAGATTGGAAGCGGCGGCGGGCGCGGTTTCGGCCAAGTCATCATTTTTTACCACCACCACATCGGTTCCGTCGCGGTTTTCAATCTGCTCGACGAGG
>Ga0208220_1000194_pt1 | contig 24704 bp, 18 predicted proteins | sample NGESurdeep092012_9_FD_184484 | JGI IMG/M metagenome (GOLD analysis project Ga0208220, IMG submission 184484) | Arctic peat soil microbial communities from Barrow, Alaska - NGEE Surface sample F53-1 deep-092012 (SPAdes) | ecosystem: Environmental > Terrestrial > Soil > Wetlands > Peat ...
TCAGGTTCACCTGGATAGCGCTTTCCTCGGTCAGCTGGTTCGTCGGCAGCAAGCCGCTCAGCTGCCCCAGGCCAGTGGCCGCTCCAGAGTTCTGCGTACGGGCTGCGGCGTTGTTGGACGGCGCGGTATTCGCCCCTGCGGGCACCACGGCGGCGAGCACTCCCGCAATGGCGACCGCGCTGGCGGCCGCCAGCGCGGCGGCCGTTAGCCTCCGTCGTCGCGTTGAGATCTTCATGATCTTCATGGGCTTTCCTTCCGTGCCTTTCAGGCGAGGCTGGAATCCTCACATTTGGCCAGTCCTGGCGAACGCCGGTGTGCTACGCCCATCGGGCACGTGGAATTCTTAAGAAAAAATGACATGGTCCCAGGACGCGAGCCGAATCCGGGCTGACCGCCGACTTCGCTGACGTGCGTATCTGCACCCCCCGTCACTGGAGCCGTCGCAGGTACCGACCGCATCGTCGCCATGCGCACGCCGTGGTGGTGCTCGACCGTGCCAGCGCCCCGGTGGCATAGGCAGGGAGGCCCGGGGAATGGCCAGGAAACCGAGAGGCTCGGTGTCCAAGCGGGAGCTATTGATGATGCACTGCCTGCGTCATTTTCTCTCCGCTTAAAGATCTTTTAATGGGCGATGTCGGCGGGGGACGGGGCCGGTTTCTGAGGGTATGCACGGTGTATGAGGCATGCGCAGGGCGGCGGTTTAACCGCCGAGGGCCCTGGTGCAGCTGGTGCCTGAGCGTGGCACCGCTCGCTACCTCGCCGCGGTCCCCGGCAGCGAGTGGCTGACTGTCCCGGTTATCGCCTGCGACGGGCGACGGCGGGTAAGACTTGGGGTGTGACGCGCTGGGTATTGCACGTTGATCTGGATCAGTTCATCGCCGCCGTCGAGGTGCTGCGCCACCCCGAGCTGCGCGGCAAGCCGATCGTGGTCGGCGGCGACGGGGACCCCAACAAGCGCGGTGTGGTCTCCACCGCCTCCTACGAGGCCCGCGAGTTCGGCGTCCACTCCGGCCTGCCGCTGCGGACCGCCAAGAAGCGCTGCCCGGACTGCATCTTCCTGCCGGTCGACGCGCCCGCCTACCTGGCGGTAAGCGCCGAGATCATGGAGGTGCTGCGGGACACCGGCGCGCCGGTCGAGGTGCTCGGCTGGGATGAGGCGTTTGTCGGCCTCGAGACCAACGAGGCCGACGAGGCAACCGACCCGGAGACCTTTGCCCGCGACCTCGCCGCCAGCGTCAAGGTGGCCACCAGCCTCGACTGCTCGGTCGGCATCGGCCAGAACAAGCTCCAGGCGAAGATCGCGACCGGCTTCGGCAAGCCGGCCGGCGTCTTCCGGCTGACCTCCGACACCTGGTACGAGCTGCTCGGCGACCGCGCGCCTGACGTGATCTGGGGGATCGGCAAGAAGACGGTCGACAAGCTCGACAAACTCGGGATCCATACCGTCCGCGAGCTCGCCGACGCCGACCCGGACCGGCTGGCGGCGGAGTTCGGACCGATGACCGGCCCCTGGCTGGTGCTGCTCGGCCGCGGACGGGGCGACGCCGAGGTCGACCCCAGCCCCTACGTTGCCCGGTCCCACGGCCGCGAGGTCACCTTCCAGAAGAACATCAAGGAATGGGACCAGGTCCAGACCGAGGTGGCCCGCCTCGCCCGCCAGGTCGCCGCGGAAACGGAGGAACGCCCGGTGGCGCGCGCGGTCGTCAAGGTCCGCTACGCGCCCTTCACCACGGTCACCCACGGCGCCCCGTTCCCCGCCCCCGGCAACGCCGCCCTGGACCCGGCGGGCTTCGAGGCCGCCGCCCGCGCCGCCCTCGCCCAGTTCACCCCCGGCCGTCCCGTCCGCCTCCTCGGCGTCCGGGCCGAGTTCACGAAGGACCCCGATGACTGACGCGCCTATCGACTTCTCAACCGACGCGCCCGCCAAAGGCTCCCTGGACGTCCGCTGGATCCACGGCGCGCCCGCCCGGCGGAAGGCAGCCCAACGGAACGCCGACGACCCGCCGATCCAGGTCCACCAGCACGACCCGCACACGGTGATCATGCGGCAGAGCAAGTCCGTCAACTACGAGGCCCCGTTCCTGTTCCTGCTCTTCGGCAACGACCGGGCGCTGCTGCTCGACACCGGCGCCACCGAAGACCCGGAAACGTTCCCGCTCCGCGCCACCGTCGATCAGCTCATCGCGGGCTGGCTGGCCGAGCACCGGCCCGAACAATCGCCCGGAAACTACGAGCTCGTCGTCGCGCACACCCACGGCCACGGCGACCACGTCGCCGGCGACGGGCAGTTCGCCGGCCGGCCGGGCACCACGGTCGTGCCGCGCGAGCTTGACGACGTCCAGAAGTACTTCGGCTTTATCGGCTGGCCGGAGCAGATCACCACGTTCGACCTGGGCGGGCGGGTGCTTGAGATCACCGGCAGCCCCGGCCATCACCGGGCGGCCATCACCGTCTACGACCCGTGGACCGGTTTCCTGCTCACCGGGGACACCGTCTACCCGGGCCGCCTCTACGCGTTCGACTTCCCGCAGTTCGTGGCCAGCCTCGACCGGATGGTCGCGCTGGCCGAGAGCCGCCCCGTCACCCACGTGCTCGGCTGCCACATCGAGATGACCAGCCGCGCGGGCCGCGACTACCCGCTCGGTGCCGGTTACCAGCCTGACGAGCCGGCCCTGGAGATGACCGTCGGCCAGCTCTGGAACGTTCGCGCGGCGGCCGCGTCGGTCGCGGGCAGGCCGGGCGAGCACCGCTTCGACGACTTCATCATCTACAACGAGCCCGGCCGCCGCGAACAGCGCAAGCTCGCCGTCCGTGCCCGCGTGCACAAAATCTGGCCCACGCGATTAGGGCGGGCAGCTAAGACCGCAGAGGCGCGCGCCAGACACATAGACCGCCCACAGGCCCGAGCGTACGATCACGAAAGGCGCGCTATCGCAACGCTGCCAGGAAGGAGCGCGCGATGGGTAGGCAGAGACAACAGGGCAACCCAGGCAAGCAGGTACGGCTCACCCAACCCCTCATCAGGGTCAACGGGGAACTGCGGCCTGCTAGCTGGGACGAGGCACTCGACCGGGCCGCCGCCGGGCTCAGCACGGCACGGGATCGCGGCGCGACAACATCGTTCGGGATGTTCTCCTGCTCCAAGGCCAGCAACGAGATGAACTACGCGGCCCAGAAGTTCGTCCGCGCGGTCATGGGCTGCAACAACATCGACAGCTGCAACCGTACTTGACACGCTCCCAGCGTCGTCGGTCTGGCGGCGGTCTTCGGGGCGGGTGGCGGCACCTGCTCCTACCGGGAAGCGGAAGACGCGGACCTCATCATCATGTGGGGCTCGAACGCGCGCGAGGCGCACCCGATCTTCTTCCACCACGTCTTGGCGGGCATCCGTAACGGCGCCAAGATGTACGCCGTCGACCCGCGCCGCTCGTCCACCGCGAAATGGGCCGACGCCTGGCTCGGCATTCACGTGGGCAGCGACATCTCGCTCGCCAACGCGATCGCCAACGAGATCATCCAGGCCGGCCTGGTCAACGAGGACTTCATCAGGCGCGCGACGGTGAACTTCGAGCAGTACAAGGAGTTCGTCGCCCAGTACCCGCTCGAGCGGGCCGAGCGCGACTCCGGCGTGCCCAAGGAGCTGATCAGGCAGCTCGCCCACGATTACGCGAGGGCCGATCGCGCGCAGATCTGCTGGACGCTGGGCATCACCGAGCACCACAACGCCGCCGACAACGTCCTCGCGCTGATCAACCTGTCCCTGCTCACCGGCCACGTCGGCCGCTACGGCTCCGGGCTGGTGCCGCTCAGAGGCCAGAACAACGTCCAGGGCGGCGGCGACATGGGCGCCATCCCCAACAAGCTGACCGGCTTCCAGGACATCGAGCTCGACCACGACGCGCGCCGCCGGTTCGGCGAGAAGTACGGCGTCACCATCCACCCAAAGAAGGGCATGCACCTGTCGCAGATGTTCGACGCGATGGCCAGCGGCGATCTCACCTGCGCCTACATCGTCGGCGAGAACCCGATGAGCTCCGAGGCGGACACCGCCCACACCCGCAAGATGCTCGAGGGCCTGGAGTGCCTGGTCGTCCAGGACATCGTCATGACCGCGACCGCGATGGCGGCCGACGTCGTGCTGCCGGGCACCGCCTCCTGGTGCGAGTCCGAGGGCACGGTCACCAACAGCGAGCGCCGGGTGCAGCGGGTCCGCAAGGCGATCGACCCACCGTACGACGCCCGCGACGACATCTGGATCATCACCGAGCTGGCCCGCCGACTCGGCGTCGACTGGGGCAACCCGACCCCGCAGGACCTGTGGGAGGAACTCCGCACGCTCTCCCCGATGCATCGCGGCATGAGCTACGAGAAGATCGAGCGGCTCGGCGGCGTCCAGTGGCCGTGCCCCGACGAGGAGTCCGAAGGCACGATGTTCCTGCACGCCCGCCTGTGGGAGGAAGACCCGGCCAAGCGCGGCGCCCCCGCCCCGTTCCACCTGACCGAGCAGGACGACCCGCTCGACACGCTCACGATCGAGTACCCGATCAGGCTCACCACCGGCCGCCGCCTCGACTCCTACAACACCGGCGTGGCGACCAACGCGTTCTCCACTCCGCTGCGACGCAGGGAAGCGCTCCAGCTCGCGCCCGAGGACGCCGCCCTGCTCGGCCTCGCGGACGACGAATGGGCCCGGGTCACCTCGCGGCGCGGCTCGATCGTCGTCTCGGTGCGGGCGGACGAGACGCTGCGGGCAGGGCTGGCGTTCATGACCCTGCACTTCCCCGACCAGGTCGAGACCAACATCCTCACGCTCGACACCTGGGACCCGAAGTCGGGCACGGCCGAGTTCAAGGCGACCGCGATCCGGGTCGAGAAGGCGTCAACCGAGGAGGCAGCCGCCGCCCTCGAGCGACTAAACGCCGCGGAGGCGATGCAGTAGTGGACCTGCGGCTGACGGCAACGGTGCCGGCCACGGAGGAGGAGCGGGCGGCGATCGCCTCGGTCCTCGGCCCGCCAGAATCGGGCTGGCAGGGCGGCCCGAGGCGCAGCGAGGAGGCCCACGCCGCGTTCGGCGGCCAGGCCGCCCGCGCACGCCACCACCTGCTGATCACGGTGCTGCACGCGCTGCAGGAACGGGTCGGCTGGATCAGCCCGGGGGCGCTCGACCACATCGCCGAGCGGCTCGACATCGCCCCCGCCGTGTCCTTCGGCGTCGCCTCGTTCTACGCGCTCTTCCGCACCGAGCCCTCGCCGGGCGCGGTCGTGCACGTCTGCGACGACGTGGCCTGCGCGGTCAACGGCGCCGAGCAGCTCTGCGCGGCGATGACCCGCCGGTTCGGCGGCGAGGGAACCGAGACCGCCTTCAACGGCGCGGGCGTCACCTGGCAGCGCTCCCCGTGCCTGGGCCAGTGCGACCGGGGCTCGGCCGCGCTCATCCAGCACGCCGGGGCCGACCCCGCCCGCCGCGGCCTCGCCCCCGCCACCCCCGAGCTCATCTGGTCGGCGCTAACCGGACAAGCAGAAGATCAAGATCCGTCATCTCGAACGGACCGTGCCCTCCGCCTGGTACCTCAACCCGACTCTCCCCACACCGACCCGGTATCGCTGCTCCGCCGGGCCGGCCAGGTCGACCCGGCCTCGCTCGGGTCCTACCGCGCCGCAGGCGGCTACCAGATGCTCCGCCGCGCGTTCGAGCTCGGCCCACAGGGCGTGGTCCGCGAGGTCCGCGAGGCGAAGCTGATGGGCCGCGGCGGCGCGGCGTTCCCGACCGCGATCAAATGGGAAGGGGTCGCGGGCAACCCGGTCCGGCCGCACTACGTCGTCTGCAACGCCGACGAATCGGAGCCGGGCACCTTCAAGGACCGGGTGCTGATGGAGGAGGACCCGTACGCCCTGATCGAGGCGGTGACGATCATGGGCTACGCCTGCAGCGCGGCCCAGGGCTACATCTACATCCGGGGCGAATACCCGCTGGCCGAGACCAGGCTCCGGCACGCGATCGACCAGGCCCGGGTGCACGGCTTCCTCGGCCCTGACGTGATGGGCGAGGGGCTGGCGTTCGACATCGAGGTGCGCCGCGGCGCCGGCGCGTACATTGCCGGCGAGGAAACCGCGCTGATCAACTCGCTGGAGGGCAAGCGCGCCGAGCCGAGGAACAAGCCGCCGTTCCCCGCCCAGTCCGGCCTGTTCGGCAAGCCGACCGCGGTCAACAACGTCGAGACGCTGCTGTCGGTCCTTGAGCTGCTCCGGGTCGGCGGGGCCGCGTTCGCGTCGGTCGGCACCGAGGCGTCGACCGGGACCCGGCTGTTCTGCCTGTCCGGCTGCGTCCAGTCGCCCGGCCTGTACGAGTACGAGTTCGGCGTCACGCTCCGCGACGTGATCGACCGGGCAGGCGGGGTCCGCCACGGTCGGCCGCTGCAGGCGGTGCTCCTCGGCGGCGCGGCCGGCGTGTTCGTCGGGCCGTCCGCCCTCGACATGCCGCTGACCTTCGAGGGCGTCAGGGCGGCCGGCGCCACCCTCGGCTCCGGCGTCGTGCTGGTGCTCGACGACACCGTCGACGTGCTGCCGCTGCTGCGCCGGATCACCCGGTTCTTCCGCGACGAATCCTGCGGCCAGTGCGTGCCGTGCCGGGTCGGCACCGTCCGCCAGGAGGAGCTGGTGGCGCGGCTGCTGTCCGGCGACCCGCTGGGCGGGGTCGCGGCCGAGCTCGCGCTGCTGGACGAGATCGGCATGGTCACCCGCGATGCGTCGATCTGCGGCCTCGGCCAGACGGCCCTGTCGGCCGTCCAGTCGGCCGTCAAACTGGGCCTGATAGGGAGTCTCTGACATGGCGTCTGTGTTCCTGGAAACCCCGAAGCGGCTCATCGACGTGACCATCGACGGCGCCACCGTGCGGGTGCCCGAGGGCGCGACGCTGCTGGAGGCCTGCCGCGGCCAGGGGGTCGACACGCCCACCCTCTGCTACCTGGAGAACCTCACCCCGGTGAACGTCTGCCGGGTCTGCGTGGTCGAGGTCGAGGGGTCGCGCACCCTGGCACCGGCCTGCTCGCGCAAGGCCGAGGCGGGCATGCAGGTGCACACCGACTCGGAACGGGTCAGGACCTCGCGCAAGATGGTGCTTGAGTTCCTCGCCTCCACCGCCGACATGTCCCTGGCCTCGGCCGACGTGCAACGGTGGCTGGGCGAGTACGGCTGCGACCCCGCCCGGTACGGGCCGCCCGCGCCCGACCACGGGGCCGGGGAGCGGGACGCCACCCGCCCCGGCGAGCATCAGCACGAGGTGACCGGAGCGGCCGCCGACACGGTCGCGCAGCCGGTCAAGTACGACAACGAGGCCTACGTCCGCGACTACGCCCGCTGCATCCTCTGCTACAAGTGCGTCGAGGCCTGCGGCGAGGACGCGCAGAACACCTTCGCCATCGCGGTGGCCGGCCGGGGCTTCGACGCCCGCATCTCGACCGAGTTCGACGTCACCCTGCCCGACTCGGCCTGCGTCTACTGCGGCAACTGCATCGGCGTGTGCCCGACCGGCGCGCTGATGCCCGCCTCGGAGTACACCATGCGCCAGGCCGGCACCTGGGACGAGTCCGCCCAGACCGTGACCGAGACGATCTGCCCCTACTGCGGCGTCGGCTGCAACGTCGAGCTGCACGTCCAGGACAACACGATCGTCAAGGTGACCTCACCGCTCGACAGCGAGGTCACCCACGGCCACCTCTGCGTCAAGGGCCGCTTCGGCTTCGAATTCGTCCAGCGCCGCCACCGCGAATAGTTGCCGCTGCTGTGAACTGAAATTCCCTAACGAGCGCCGCTTGTAGACCTGCCCGAGGCCGCGGTGGACGTTCACGCGCTTGTAGTGGCGCGCGAACCACTGCTCCAGACCGCGGGTCCAGGGAATGCGCCGATCGCTGTCGGGCGACAGCCACACGTACTGGGCGTGGCCGAAGATCCACGTCCACGCGGCCACCGCCCGCGGCGCCGCCTTGGCGCCGCCCTGGACCGAGACCCCGTTGTCCTCCACCAGCGTGGTGGCCAGCGAGTCGAGCACGTCGGGGCAGCCCGCCCCGGTCGAGAACCGGTTGGCCGCGAGCGTCAGCGAGACCTCGTCGGTGACCACGCAGGAGCCGGCCGGGATGGCCGCCTTGTCCGGGTAAATGCTGGTCGTGTGCAGCCCCGACAGTTCGCGGGCCTGGAAGAGGCCGAGGCCGAGCACGAGCGCCACCGCCACCGCGATCAGCGAGCGCCGCACCGCGGGCCGGTCGGAGAAGGCGCGGCAGAGCGTCCCGGCCGCGCACCCGACCGAGATCGCCAGCCACGGCGCCACGAAGTCCGCGTAGTGGTAGAAGAACGCCGAGTACGCCAGCAACGCCGCCACCGCGCTCAGGCAGCTGGCGAGGGCGAACCACTCAAGCGGGGACGACCGGCGCGGTCTCCACAGGTAGCCGAGGGCGAGCACGGCGGCGCCGAGCCCCGCGAGGATGTACGGCCCCCAGCCGGCGCTGGTGGTCGCCGTGGTCGCCACGCCGCCGCTCGCGAACAGCGAGTGCGTCCCCGAGTGCAGGCTGATCTCGCCCTTGCCGTTGAGGATGTCGATCAGCCCGGTGAGGTGGGCGAGTCGCAGCGACGCGGGCACCGCCGAGCTGGCCCGGCTGGCCTGGTCGAGCAGGGTGGAGCGTAGATACAGGCCGGGGCCGGCGGCGGCGAACGGCAGCACCGGCACCGCGAACCCGGCCATCACGCCGAGCGCGTACCCCGCCGTCCGGCGGCGCCTGACCGATCTGGCGGGCGTCGGCGTCACCAGGCACACCACCAGCAGCGCGAAGGCGGGCAGGACCGCCCAGTACTTGACCGCACCCGCGAACCCGATCGCGACGCCGGCCCAGAACAGCCGCTGCGGTGACGTCAGCCGTCCGCGCCGGAAGGCGGCGCAGACGCCGATCAGCAGCAGCAGGTTCATCCACGGCTCGAGGATCAGCGTGTGCGCGGTGGTGATGTCATCCGGGTAGACGGCGAGGATGCCGCAGCTGACCACCGTGACGAACACACCGCGGTAGCGCACCAGGTACCCCACCAGCGGCACGCACAGGGCCGAAGCGAGCACGGTCAGCAGCCGCGCAGCGGCCATCGCGTGGGTCGCGGTCGACACCTTGGCGATGACGGCGACCGGCGCCATCAGCAGCAGGATGCCCGGCGGCTGGACGAACGCGAAGCCGTGGTAGGGCATCGCCCCGGAGATAAGCCGGATCGCGCCCCCGAGATACACCCCGTCGTCGTACTCGGTGACCCCGGTCAGGAACAGCGGCCTGCTGAGCATGAACAGCCGCAGCGCCAGCGCCAGCCCGGTCGCGGCCAGGATGACGAGCCCCGCGGGCGACAGCCAGTACGCGCGCAGCACGTCCGGCTGGAGCATCTCCGGCCGGCGCCACCGCGCCTTCCTCGACCCGGCGGGAGCCCTGGCCGGCCCGGCGTCCAGGACGCCGGCTCCGTCGGAGTCCGCGCCGCCCGCCTGCCGCGGAACCAGCCCGTCGGGCATCGCCCCGGCCGGCTGGGCCTGCTCCGGCTCCCCGCCCTGGGGCACAACCGAGGTATTCGAGGTGTCATTGGGGCTGCTGGGGTTGCCGTTCACCGGCTGTGCTCCACTGGTGCTCCAGATGGTCCGCGATGCGATGGTTGCTCAGCTGCGCGGCAACATCCGGGGCGGCGCATAGAGCGAGGGCCGTCGCTTCCTGGGCACGACCATCGCTCACTAAGCGTCGCCAAGATAGCACAGTCGGCTACTACGCGAGTGTTAACCCAAGGACGCAGAGCTAGGCGGCCGGCGTGCTGCACGGTAGTGTCGCCCCGTGGATGATCTCCCCGAAAACGCGTCCCCGGAGAACCGGCGGAGCATCCCCAGGACCGACCTGCTGCTGGCCGACCACCGGATCGCGGCGGCCGAGGGCCGCCTCGGCCGGCCGCTGGTCAAGGCCGCGGTCGCGCGAGCCCAGGAACGAGCGCGGAACGCCGAGATCGGCACCGATCTGGCCACGGTCGCCGACGCCGCCGTGGCCGAGCTCCCGGCGACCGCCGCGTCGATCGCCCGAGTGCTCAACGCGACCGGCGTCCTCGTCCACACCAACCTCGGCCGCGCCCCGCTCAGCCAGGCCGCCCGCGACGCCCTGGCGGCCGCCGCCGGGACCTGCGACGTCGAATTCGACCTGGCCACCGGGGCCAGAGCCGGGCAGCGAGGTCACGGCGCGATCAGGGCGCTGCGGGCGGCCGTGCCGAACGCGCAGGCGGCTGGCGTGGTCAACAACAACGCGGCCGCCCTCGTCCTGGCCGCCACCGTGCTGGCCGCGGGCCGGGAGATCATCATCAGCCGCGGCGAGCTGATCGAGATCGGCGACCGGTTCCGCCTCCCCGACCTGCTCGCCTCCACCGGCGCGCGGCTCGCTGAGGTCGGCACCACCAACCGCACGACCGTGGCCGACTACGAGCAGGCGATCACCGCCGACACGGCGATGATCCTCAAGGTCCACCCCTCCAACTACAAGGTCGAGGGGTTCACCAAGAGCGCCGCAGTCGGCGAGCTCGCCGCCCTGGGCATCCCACTCGTTCACGACATCGGCTCCGGCCTGCTCGCGCCGCACCCGCTGCTGCCCGACGAGCCCGACGCCGCTACCTCGCTCCGCGACGGCGCGAATCTGGTCACCGCCAGCGGCGACAAGCTCCTCGGGGGCCCTCAGGCCGGGCTCCTGCTGGGCGACGAGCCGCTGGTCCGCCGCCTGCTGCGGCACCCGCTGGCCCGGGCGCTCCGGGTCGACAAGCTGACGCTGGCCGCCCTCGAGGCGACGATCGCCGGCCCGCTCCCGCCCGTGGCCCGGTCGCTCACCGCAGATCAAAGGCTGATCAACCATCGCTGCGAACGGGCCGTGGCGGCTCTGGCCGCCCACGCGATCCCCGCCACCGTGGTGAGCGCCGAGGCGGCGGTCGGCGGCGGCGGCGCCCCCGGCGTCACCCTGCCGAGCGCCGCGATCGCCCTCGACGAGAACCTCGCGCTCCCGCTCCGCCACGGGCCCGCCGTCCGCCGAGGCGAGGCCCCGGCCGTGGTCGGCCGCCTCGAGAAGGGCCGCCTGCTGCTTGACCTCCGCTCGGTCGACGAGACCGACGACGACGCCCTGGTCGCGGCCATCCTCACGGCAGCGCGAGCCTGATGTACGTCGTCGCCACCGCCGGGCACGTCGACCACGGAAAGTCGACGCTGGTCCGCGCGCTGACCGGGATGGAACCGGACCGGTGGGCGGAGGAACGCCGTCGCGGCATGACGATCGATCTCGGCTACGCCTGGATGACCCTGCCGAGCGCGGACGGCGGGCGGGCGGGCGACAAGCTCGCGTTCGTCGACGTGCCCGGGCACGAGCGGTTCGTGCCCAACATGCTGGCCGGCCTCGGCCCGGTCCCGGCCGTGATGTTCGTGGTGGCGGCCGACGGCGGCTGGATGCCGCAGTCGGCCGAGCACCTCGCCGCCGTCGACGCCCTCGGGGTGCGGCACGGCGTCCTCGTCATCAGCCGGGCCGACCTGGCCGACCCCGGCTCCGCCACCCGCCAGGCCCTGGCCGAGATCGCGCGCACCAGCCTCGGCCGGGTCGAGGCGATCAGCGTCAGCGCCGTCACCGGCCTGGGCCTCGACGAGCTGCGGGCGGCCCTCGGCCGGATGGTCTCGGTGCTGCGCGAGTCCTCATCGCCGGACGCTGAGGCGGCGCCGGGCGGTGCCGTCGGCGTTCCGGCCCGCCACGCGCCGGCCCGCCACGCGCCGGCCGGCCAGGGGGCGGCCCGCGCTCGGCCGCCCGTGCGGCTGTGGATCGACCGCTCGTTCACGATCCGGGGGGCCGGTACCGTCGTCACCGGCACGCTCCCGGCCGGGACGGTCCGGAACGGCCAGGAGCTCCTGCTCACCCCGTCATCGCAGCCCGTCCGGGTCCGCGGCCTGCAGGCCCTGGGCGAGCCCGCGGACCATGTCACCGGCGTCGCCCGGGTGGCGCTCAACCTCCGGGGCGTCGCCGCCGACCTCCCCGGGCGCGGCATGGCCCTGATCGAGCCGGGTCGCTGGACGCTGGCGACCGAGGTCGACGTCCGGATCACCCCGTCCGCCGCCGACCCGCAGCCCAAATTTCCGCCCGATCTGCTGCTGCACATCGGCGCCGCCCGGACCCACGCCCGGCTCCGAATTCTCGGGACGTCCGATCAGCGGCCCAAGGGCGACGGGGAGGGCGACGGCACGGACGCCCGAACCGAGGGCCCCGCCGAAGGCAACCGGTCGCCGGCGGCGATCTACGCCCGTCTCCGTCTCCGCGAGGCGCTGCCGCTGCACGCGGGCGACCGGGTGCTGCTGCGCGACCCCGGCGCGGCCGGGCTCGCGATCTACGGGGCGACCGTGCTCGACCCGGTCCCGCCGCCACTCGCCCGCCGGGGGGCGGGCGCCGCTGCCGTCCGCGAGCTGTCCGCCTGGCCCGACGTCCCGGCGGCGGCCGACCTGCTCCGCCGGCACAAGCTGCTGCGCGCCCCTCAGCTGGTCGCGGCCGGCCTGGCGGAGCTGCCGGCCGCCGTCGCGGGGGACTGGCTGGCCGACCCGGCCCACTGGGCCGCGCTGCGGGCCGAGCTCCCCGCCGTCGTGGCCGATTTCTGCGCCAGAGACCCCCTCGCGCCGGGCATGCCGGCCGAGGCCGCCCGCGCGAGCCTGAAACTGCCGAGCCGCGATCTGATCGCCGCGCTGGTCGGCCGCGATATCGTCCAGGACGGCGGCTACCTCCGCATTTTCGCCAGGCAGGCGGAGGAAACCGGGCCGGCTTCCGCGCCTGGTGCCTCCGACCGGTCCGCCGAGGTCGGCTCCGCCGTCCCCGCGCGCGCCGCCGGCCGACTCCCGCCCGCCATCGCCGCCGCCGTCCAGACGGTCCTCGACGTCCTGGCCGGGGACCCGTTCGCCGCCCCCGACACCGAACGCCTGCGCGCGCTCGGCCTGGATGCCAAGTCCCTGGCGACCGCGGCCCGGGCGGGCCTGCTGCTTCGCGTGGCCGACCTGGTCGTGCTCGCGCCGGGCGCCGCCGAGCAGGCGGCCGAGCTGCTGGCCGAGCTTGACCAGCCGTTCACCACCTCGCAGGCGCGGCAGGCGCTGCGCACCTCCCGCCGGGTGGCGATCCCGCTGCTCGAGTACCTCGACCGCGCCCGGATCACCGAACGGCTCCCGGGCGACCTCCGCCGCATTCGCGAGTACTAAATGTGTAACCTGTTGAATTAAGTATTGGAATGTCATCGGAGGTCCCTTATGGAGCGCGTCAGCGCCCGCCGCCAGCACGCTGACCGGCGCGGCCGCGACTGCGCTGCTGGCCAAGGCCATCGCCAACACCAAGGCGGCCCCCAGCGTGATGGTGAAGGCCGCCGCCATCCCGGGCGGGACCGCCGACCAGGCGACGTCCATCGACCCGACGCTGGTGCAGAAGGTCGGCTGCGAGGGCACGATCGCGGAGTCGAAGACGTCGTCGTTCCAGTTGGTGGTGCGCGACGGCTACATCTGGATGAAGCCGTCTAACGGCTTCTACGCGAACCTGAAGTTCACCCAGGCGGAGATAGCCCTGGTGGCCGGCCGGTGGATCAAGGCCAAGTCGACCGACGCGCAGCTCGGCAGCTTCGGGGAGCTGTGCAATTTCTCGTCCCTGTTCGGCTCGATGGGGACGCCGACCGGCACCTCCTACATGGCCACCCCGACAACCTATGAAGGCCACAGCGCCTACGAGTTCATCGAGTCCGGCCAGCCCGGATGCGCCTACGTCACCAACTCCGCCACCCCGACGCTGGCCGCGCTGAACGTCCCGGGCAAGACCGGCGGGTCGTTGACGTTCACCGTGCCCGCCACGCCGTTGACCATCACCACGCCGTCGGCCGCGGAGACAATCGACGGCGACGCGCTCGGCCTCTGAGACTTCGAGGCCACCTTCACCGCATTCTCGATTACTGAATGTATATGCTGTGTCGCACTCAGTATTTGAATGCGATCGGGGGGTCCCTCATGGTGCCAGCATGGTTCCCGGCCGGCAAGGCCGACCGGGAAGTGGGGCGCGGCCGGGCCGTGCCCGCCGTCCTCCTCGCCGCCGCGCTCGCCGCGGCCGCCACCGCCTGCAGTTCGTCAAGCAGCTCAAGCACGCCAGCCACCACGACCACCACCGGCTCGTCTACCGCCAGCGCGTCCGCCACCGGCTCGGCCGCCTCGGCCAGCGCCTCGCCCGCCAGCACCGCCAAGCTGACCGGCACGGCCGCGACCGCGCTGGTCACCAAGGCCGTCGCCAACACCAAGGCGGCCCCGAGCGTGGTGGTGAAGGGGGCCGGCGTCTCCACCGGGACGGCCGGCCAGACCGTCACCTTCGACCTGACGCTGGTGCAGAAGGCCGGCTGCCAGGGCACGATCGCGCAGTCCAAGACGGAGACGTTCCAGCTCGTCGAGGCCGGCGGCTCGGTCTGGCTGAAGCCGTCAGCCGCCTACTACGCCAGCCTCAAGATCAGCAAGGCGGCGCTGGCCCTGGTCGCCGACAAGTGGATCAAGGTCAAGTCGACCGACTCGCAGATCGGCGACTTGCCGAAGATCTGCAGCTTCGACGGGCTGTTCGGCTCGCTGAAGACGCCGACGGGCGCCTCGTACGTGGCCACCCCGACGACGTACCAGGGCCAGAGCGCCTACGAGGTCACCCAGTCAGGCCAGCAGGGCTACGCGTTCGTCACCAACTCCGCCACCCCGATGCTGGCCAAGCTGGCCGAGCCGGGCGCCAACGGCGGGGTGATCACGTTCACCGAGTACAGCACGCCGTTGACCATCACCGCCCCGTCGGCAGCGGAGTCGATCGACGGCAGCGCGCTCGGCATCTAAACCCGGGGCAGCTAGCCCGGCAGAACCGGGGCGGCTAAGCCCGGGTCAGCCGCCGATGGCGGACATGGGCCGCTCCGGCTGCAGGAACGCCGGGTCGTTGATCCCGTGCCCGGGCAGCTTCGAGGAGACCGCCGCTCGCCACCGGTCGGCGATCTCCGCGTCGGTCGCGCCGGACCGCAGCGCCGACCGCAGGTCGCTCTCGGACCGGGCGAACAGGCAGTTGCGGATCTGGCCGTCGGCGGTCAGCCGGACCCGGTCGCAGGCGCCGCAGAACGGCCGGGTGACGGCGGCGATCAGGCCGACCCTGGCCGGCCCGTCGTTGACGAGGAAGGTCTCGGCGGGCGCGGCGCCACGAAGGTGCTCGATATCGTCTGAAAGCTCGAACGCGGCAGAAAGCAAGGCGAGAACCTCGCCCGAGGTGACCATCTCGGTCCTTTTCCAGCCGTGCTGCGCGTCGAGCGGCATCTGCTCGATGAACCGCAGCTCGTAGCCGCGCTCGAGGCAGTAGGCCAGCAGCTCGGGGGCCTCGTCGTCGTTCAGGTCCCGCATGAGCACCGTGTTGACCTTGACCGGGGTCAGCCCGGCCGCCGCGGCCGCCGCGAGCCCGGCCAGCACGTCGTCGAGCCGGTCGCGGCGGGTCAGCTTGCGGAAGACCTCGGGCCGCAGCGTGTCGAGCGAGACGTTGATCCGGTCCAGGCCCGCCGCCCGCAGCCCGGCGGCGCGGCGGTCCAGGCCGATCCCGTTGGTGGTCAGCGAGATCTCCGGCCGCGGCTCGAGCGCCGCGGTCGCGGCGATAATGTCGGCCAGGTCGGGCCGCAGCAGCGGCTCGCCGCCGGTGAACCTGACCTCGCGGATGCCCAGCGCCTCGACGCCGATCGTGATCAGCCGGACGATCTCATCGCCGGTCAGCACCTCGGGCTTCGGCAGCCAGTCGAGGCCCTCCGGCGGCATGCAGTACGCGCAGCGCAGATTGCAGCGGTCGGTCAGCGAGACCCGCAGGTCCGTGGCTACCCGCCCGTACGCGTCAGTGAGCATTCATCCAGCCTACGTTCCGAAAGTGATGAAAAGAAATAAAGCCACGCATGTGCCAGGAGTGCTTGCGCAGCGCAAATGTGAGTAGCGGAACGCCCGGCTGGCCGCCAGCCCGGGCGGCCGAATTCGCCTAGGGGAATTCAGTCGCGAGGGGGATGCCCGCGAGCGCATCTCGGGCAGGCTCGTGGGCGGGGAGGACCCGGCGCGGAGAGGGGGCTCGATGGGTGGTCTGACCGCGCTCGCGGGCCTGGCGCTGGTCTACACGCTGGTGGCGTCGAAGCTCGACCAGTGGTGGATCACTGCGCCGATGGTCTTCGTCGCCGCTGGCGCGGTCCTCGGCCCCAGCGGGCTGAAGGTTCTCCCGTTCGCTCTGAGCAACGAGACGGTCCTGACCGTCACCGAGTTGACGCTGGCGCTGCTGCTCTTTTCCGATGCGTCGACGGTTCGACTGCGGGACGTCGAGGGCGATGCGAGTCTGCCCAGCCGGCTGCTATTCGTCGGGCTGCCGCTCACGATGGCGGCCGGCGCGCTGCTGGCTTACCTGATACTTCCCGGCGTCGGGTGGGGACCGGCCGCCCTGATCGCCGTCATCCTGGCGCCCACCGACGCTGCGCTCGGCCTGGCGGTCGTCACCAACCCGGCCGTTGCGGTCCGGATCAGGCGCGCGCTGAACGTCGAAAGCGGTCTGAACGACGGGATCGCGACGCCGTTCGTCACCTTTTTCATCGCGTTGGTCGCGGCCGAGGACGGGATAGGCGATAAGGCGTGGGGGCTTGAAGCACTGAAGCAAATCGGACTTGCGCTCGTCGCGGCGGTGGTCGTCGGCTCTATCGGCGGGAAGCTGCTGGCGCTGGCCAGCGACCATCAGTGGACCGGCGAAGTATCCGAGCAGATCGCCATCCTCGCCCTGGCGCTGCTCGCGTACGAGGGCTCGGTCGCGATCGGCGGCAACGGGTTCATCGCGGCGTTCGCAGGCGGGATCCTGTTCGGGGCGGCGACACGGGGGCGCATGGAAACGCCGGGCCGCTTCACCGAGACGCTCGGGTTGTCCGCCAGCTTCCTGGTCTGGGCGATCTTCGGCGCGCTGTTCGTGGGCCACCTGTTGAGCCACGATCTCTCCGCCCGGGCAGTCGGCTACGCGATCGCCAGCCTCACGGTCATCCGGATGGTGCCGGTCGCGATCGCGCTGACGGGAACGCACCTGCGCCCCGCCACCGTGGTGTTCATGGGATGGTTCGGCCCGCGCGGGCTCGCGTCGGTCGTCTTCACGCTCATCGCCTTGGAAGACCTCGAGCACAGCGGCGGAGGGACGCTGCTGGTGCAGACCGCCACGTGGACGATCCTGCTCTCCGTTCTGCTGCATGGCCTGTCGGCGTCGCCGCTCGCCGCCCGATACGGGGCGTTGATTGCCAAGGCGGGCCCGGCCGCGGAGAAAGCGTCGGCCGACGAGCCTCGGATCCGGCTGCACGCCCTGGCCGGACGCCGACACCTCGAACGACGGCAGCCGTCGGGCTAGGGGCGGCCCGCCGGGTGCCCGCGGCCCTTCAGCACGCGGGCCGCGGCGGCCATGTCCCGTTGCAGGTCGGTCGAGTGCCGCCGATCGGGCGTGCGTTCTTCGACGTGTGCCCCGTCCGATTCTTCCGCCCGAGCCGACGCGGCCGCGATCAGCCCGTCGTGGGCCGGCGCGGGCCGGGGCGTGGGGTTCGTCAGAAGTTCTCCCAGGTCGTTGGCGTGCGCGACGCGCCTCCCGAGGTAGTGCGGATGGCCGGCTCTGAGCCAGCCGGCGAGCCGATCCCGGCGATCCCCGCGTTCCAGGTCCTCGCCGCAGAAGCGCAGCAGGATCGTCTTGATGACCGACGTATGGTCGAACAGCGTCTTCGATACCGACCGGGGCGGCACCCACGGCGACACGATGATCGCCGGGACGCGCACGCCGTAGCGGCCGAACATCTTCAGGTCGTCGTCCTTCGCCGCTGGCGGCGGCACGTGATCGAAGAAGCCGCCGTGCTCGTCGTAGAAGATGACCAGCAGCGTCTTGTCCCACTGCGGGCCGGTCGCCACCGCGTGGTAGACGGCCAGCACCAGGTCCTGGCCGTTTTTGATGTCGGCAGGCGGGTGATCGTCGTTTTGCAGCACGCCGAGCGGGTTGAAGTTGCCGAAGCTCGGGTCGATCCACGAGACCGACGGGAGCGTGCCCGCGGCGGCATCCTCCAGGAAGGTCGGAATGTCCGCCTGGACCCGCCAGTTCAGCCTGGCCTTCCAGGGCAGGCCGGTCGTGGTGAAGTACGCGAACTTGTCGTGGTGACCAAGGCAGTAGAGCTCATCGGTCATCCGCAGGGTGCCGACGTCGCTGGAGTACCAGCGCCAGGAAATGCCGTGCGCGTCGAGGTGGCGGGCGAACGAGGGCTGGTTGTAGAACGGCGGCAAATTGTGCGGGTGCCCGTCACGGCTGCCCGCCGCCCGACCGCACAGGGCGTAGAGCCGGTTCGGCCAGGTCGCCCCGGGAACCGAGGCTGCTGCCCTGATGCTCGTTGGCGAGCCCTTCCCTCAGGCCGTCGACCTCCGTGCGCCCCTCCTCAAGCGACAGGTAGCCGAGCACGTGGTCGAACGAGCGGTTCTCCATCATCAGGACGACGATGTGATCGATCTTCTTCAGGTTGGCCCGACCGTCTCCCTCCGCCCCGGCACGCCCTCCGTGCCGTTCATCCACGGGTCATCAGGCGCTCAGCTCTGACTCCGCGATGTCGATCGCGAGGCCGAGCGCCTCGGCCAGCTTGGCGGCGGCGGCCGCCGTCCGCGCCGTACCGGCGATCGGGGCGACCGCGACGAGCACGTCCTGGGCCTGATCGAGGGTCAGTCCGGCCTGCGCGCCGGCCCCCAGGTGAAGCAGATAGGACGAAACCGGGGCGTCCACCGTGATGAGGGCTGCCAGCCGGATGAGGATGAGTGACTGCGGGTCCAGTTCAGTCCGCGCCAGTGACGCCGCGTTGATGTCCAGCAGCGTCGCCAGGACCGGGTTCTCGCCCTTTGCCATGATCCAACTCCTATCTGTCGGTTAGATTGCGTACCCAGTGTCATTCCCTCATCACGCATCGCGCATCGCCCGGCGCCGTTGTTCACCTAGGTGAAGCCGAGAGGCCTCGGTGCATCCGGCAGCGTTGGTGAGGTTCAGAGCAATTGGAGCTCACGCGCCTGCTCGATCGCTTCTGCCCGGTTTGTCACGCCAAGCCGGATGTAGATCGACTTGGTGTGCGAGTGGACCGTGTGGAACGACAGGAAGAGCTCGCCGGCGATCTGGCGCTGCGAGAGCCCCCGCTCGAGCAGTCGCAGGACGCTCAGTTCCCGATCGGTGAGCTCGGCCCAGTCCGCGCCCCGACGATGAGAGCCCGACAGGGCCCGTGCTACCTGGGGAACCAGGTCGCCGATGATCCCGGTGCTCACGCACCCCGCCAGCTGCTTCTTGGCCTCGTCGAGGAGTACCCGCGCCCCGTCTAGGTCGCCCAGCTGGCGGCGCAGCGGCGCCCGCATCAGCCGCGCGTGCGCGGCCAGCAGGGGCGCCCGGTCAGCGAGCTGGCGGATGCCCGTCTCGAGTAGGGCGTCCCCCTCCTCCAGCTGGCCCGAGCGGGCGTGGACGGCGCCGGCCGTCGCCAGGTAGTAGCCCATGTGCGGAAGGTCGAGCAGCGCGTGCTCCCGTGCCTGATCGATCATGCTCAGCGTGAGGGCCCTGGCATCCTCGGTGCGGCTCTGCACGAGGGCGACCTGGGCGGCGAACCCCAGTGCGTCCACCATGATGATCCAGACCCCGAGGTCCTGCGCCAGCTTGGCCGCGCGCTGCAGTTCGGCTCGTGCCTGCTCGTGATCTCCCTCGAGAAATGCCGCCACCCCGATCGCGAACGTGGCGACCGCCTGGAAGTCCGGCGACAGCTCGTCGCGGAACTCCCGCACGGAACGCGCGGCACCGCGCAGACCGTCCATGTCGCCGCGGACCGCGAACAGCGAGTGAAACAGCGCGGCCGCGTGCTCGACGCTGCCCGACCCGTCGGGCAGCGGCCCCGAGGCGCCCCCCGCGAGCATGTCCTCGATCGCGCGCCGCGCCGCGGCGTGGTAGCCGAGCAGGCCGTTCACCCAGGCGCTGATGAGGGACAGGGCTGCGCTGCGGGCGACATAGCCGTCCGGGAATGCCTCGAGCCACCCGAGCACGGTGGTCAGACGGCCGGACGCCACCCGGGACGCCCAGCCGCTCACCACCAGGTCCGCCGCGGTCTCCAGTTCTTGCGCCGCGATCGCATGCTCGATCGCCTCGCCTCGGCGGGCCGTTCCCGCCAGCCACGCCGACGCCAGCCGGTGCAGGTCCGCCACCCGTTCCGGCTGCATGCGTCGAAGTTGCTCGCCGAGCAGCTGGCCGAAGAGGCGGTGGTACCGGTACCACCGCCGCTGGTCGTCCAGCGAGATCATGAACAGGTTGGACCGCTCGAGCCGGTCGAGCACCTCAGCTGAGTCCTCGCGGCCGGTGACCGCGTCGCAGAGCGGACCAGAGAGTTCGCTCAGGATCGACGTCTCCACCAGGAACCGCCGAGTGTCGTCTTCCACCGAGTCCAGGATCACTTCGGTCAGGTAGTCGACGACATGTCGGTTGGATCCGCAGAAAGAGCGAAGAAATTCGTCGCGATCGGCTGACTCCCGCAAGCCGAGAGAGGCCAGCTCAAGGCCGGCCGGCCAGCCCTCGGTACGCTGGTGAACGATCGCCAGCCCGTCCGCGGAAAGGCCGGATCCCTTGGCGCCGTTCACCAATGCCTCCGTCTCCTCGGCGGTGAACGCCAGATCGCCGGCCCGGATCTCCACCAGCTCACCCGAGGCGCGCAGCCGCCCGAGCGGGATCGCGGGATCTGCCCGGGTGGATACCACCAGCAGCGCCCGGCTGATGGGATGCGCCAGCAGCGCGGCCACCGAGGCGTGGCAGGCGGGATTGTCGATGACGTGGTAGTCGTCAAGGACGATGACCAGGGGCTCAGCGAGCTGGTCCAGTTCGGCCGCGATCCGGCGCATCAGCGGGCCGGTCGCGCTGTCCTCGACGGGACGCCGCATCGCGTCGATGTCGCGGCCGAACGACGGCCGCGCCTGGCGGATGGACGCCACGACGCAGTTCCACAGTTCCAGCGGATCGTTCTCCGACTGCTCCAGGGACACGAAGGCGAACGGCCGAGGGTCGGCGGCCTCCCACTGCGCCAGCAACGTCGACTTCCCGAACCCCGGGGGCGCGCTGACCAGCACGAGCGGGCCCGCTGCCTTCGTGAGCGGCCGCGTGAGCCGGAGGCGTTCTACTAGTCCAGGCCGCGCCGCAGCCAGCCGGAACTTCGGCCCGAAAAGGGGGTTCTGGCCCACGACATGGCTCCTGACCTCGGCCGGGCACCTGTTTCGAGTGCCTACCGTGATCACAATGGCTCAACCTGCCGCCGGTCCGCCTCACCCAGCCAGGGTGAGCTAGGGCATGGCAATGCCCGGACCGGCCTCGGCCCGGCGTCGCAGGCCAAGCCTCACCGCCCCGCACCGTGCCGGGATCGCCCATCGCCCACGTTCACCTAGGGGAGCCGCGAGGCCGGGTGATGCCCGGCGCATCCGTCGGCGGCAGACTTGGTGCCCAGAGCTGGCGGGAGGAGGGGAGGGCGGACAGGTGCTCCTTGAGGCGCTTGGCTTTGCGTTCCTGGCCGCGATCAACCCCAGCGCGCTGCTGATCGGCGCCGCGTACCTCGGATCCGCCAACCCGAGGAAGACGGTGGTGTTCTACCTGGCGGGAGCGATCATCATGACCGCGGCGCTGGGGGTGGTCCTCGTCGTCCTCATCCGCGCGGGCGGCCTCAGCCAGATCGGCAACCGCACGCCCCGGTACGGCCTGCGCCTCGGCCTGGGCGTGGCGGCGCTGGTCGCGGCGGTCGTCGTGGCGAGGCGCGAGCCGAAGGCCGCACCCACTCCGGCCGACGACGCCGGCGCGAAGCAAGGCCGGATGGCCCGGCTGATTTCCCGGCCGTCCCCGCTCACCGCGATCGCCGTCGGCATCCTGCTCTTCTACCCGTCGGCCGGCCTCATCGCGGCGGTGCAGACGGTCGCCACCTCGGATGACTCCCTGGGCCTGGAGGCGCTCGGGGTGGCCCTCGTGGTGATCGTCAACGTGCTCGTCATCTGGGTGCCGCTGCTGGTGTACCTGATCGCCCCGGACGGGACCACGCGCGCGCTGAGGGCATTTGACGACTGGCTGCGCGCCCACAAGCGCACGATCACCATCGTGGGGCTGGCTGCGGTCGGGGTCATCCTGATCGTGAACGGCAGCCTCGGGCTGGCCGGCTTAGCCGTTGTCCGGGTGCCGGGCGACTGCTTCGAAGATGGCCGATTCTCCTCGGAAGAGCGGCGTCTCGCGTACTTCCTGCTCGATCGACGTGGCCGACATCGTGTAGCCGAGGAACAGCAGCAGGGACACCGCCTGGATGATGATCGACGGCCACACCGAGTCGAAGGCGACCTGGCTCCAGTCGTTCAGGCCGTGCAGGACGGCCGGGACCGACACCCCGACGATGATCAGCAGGACGCGCCGCCGCCGGTAGTTCACTGCCATGCCGATGAAGAAGGCCGATATCCCTGCCCAGACCGCATGCTGGAAGCCGTCCACGAAAACACGCTCGGCGAAGGCCAGGACCGCCTCGACCGCCTCGCTTGAGACCCGCGCCTGGTTGATGAGCACGATGTCCTGAGAGGTGTAGAACGCCTGCTCGAAAACCCCGAATGTCAGACCGGCCACGGTGCCGAGGAACATCCACATCCGGACGTCCAGCTTGGTCGATCTGAATCTCAGCAGCACAAGCCCGGCCACCAGGATCGGCAGTCCCTTGGTGATCTCCTCATTGAATCCGACGCCGATGGCGGCCAGCGGGGACAGGGACTGCCCCGGACTGTACAGGGATTCGTTGACGTTCACCGTCACCACGTTGATCCACACCAGGACCCACGCGATGATCCCGACCGCAACCCAGACCTCCAGCGGCCTGATCCGGCCGGGGCGGATCAGCTGCCAGAAGCCGATCGCCCACAGCGGCGCGATGTAGAGGCTGTACGCCCAGCCCGGGGTGGTCAGGCTCTGCGCCGAGGCGAACGCCGCGAGGAACACCAGCGGAAGCAGCGCGTACACGATGACCAGGAGTCGAAGCCCCCGCAGCAGGCCCGAGGTGTGCAGCCAGCTCCGGAGCGGGAACAGGATGTGGACCGCCTCGGCCAGCTCTTCGGTGGGGTGCACGGCGGCGTGGCCGGGGCCGTGATCGCCATGACGGGAGGGCAGGCCGAACGCCGGGGTCGCCCTGAGGCCGGGCGCCGACGGCACCTCGACCCGCAGGACCGGCCCCTGCGCCGACCCGAGCGCCAGGTCAAGCGGCCCGGTCACCGCGACCCGCGTCACCGGCTGGCCGTGCAGCCAGCTGGCCGCCTGGCCGATGCCCTCGAAGGTCCATCCGCCGTCCGCCCACACCAGTCGCGCGTGCTGGCGCGAGATGGTCGGGTCGCTCACCAGGACGTCGTTGTCGGGCGCGCGGCCGATCCGGACCGGCTGCCCGGGCTGGAAAACATACGACCGGCCGTCAACCGCCAGACGCAGCTCGCCGGCCGTGGCCGCCGGTCGGTCGGCCTGCTGCCCCGGGTGCACTCCGATCTGGGGCGGGCCGGCTGGCGAGGCCGGCCGCCAGTACTCCCAGTCAGCCGGCGCCTCAGGCCAGGATGGGTCGGGCTGCCAGCCAGACGACGGCCGCCACCCGGCCGGCACGGCCGGCCACCCCGGCGGGGCGTTGAACACCCACGCCGCGCCCTCTGCCCCCTGCGGAGTTGAGTCTGGATACGTCATTGCCCGCCCCGCCTGCTCCGATGCCACGGCATTTCCGAAATCGGCTGCCAACGGACGGTAGCCGCCGCAGCCGGGACGGGGCAAATCGGCCCTCGCCCTAGCGCGGATTAAAGCTGGTGGCGGAGGCGGACGGGAATCGAACCCGCCAGCGACGCGGCACGCCGCTCACTGGTTTTGAAGACCAGGGTCAGCTAGGACGACTGTGCAGTTAGTCCGCTCAGCGCTGGCGTTGGCCCAGGTCATCCGGGATCTAGCGGGATCGGCGGGGACGGGACGGGATCGCGCGTGCACGACACGTGTGTTCCCATCCTGTTCTCAGCTCGTGTGGGCAACCTCCGAACCCCTGGCCTTCTGCACGCTATGCATGGCCGTTTCGTCTGAGGTAGTCGCACTAGATCCGGTTTCCGCAGTTCGGAGCTCTGCGACAGTCTGAGGGCGTCGCGCTGGGCATGGCGGAATCTGGGGGTGTAATCACTATGTAAGTCACTGGCTTTCCGGATCTCCGAGCCAATGGGGTCCCCATGGCGACTGTCATCAGCCCTTTGAGGAGGTTGCTGAGATGGCGGGGTTCGGGGTCCTCGGGGAACACCGCGCCGCGCAAGCGGCTGGCTTCGCCTAGGGCGACGTCGTCGACGGGGACGATGCCCACAGGAAAATACCGGCGTCGTCACTGCCGACGATCCGGAGCTCGCAATTGATCTTGTCGACTTGTACGAACTGAATGCCATGGTGGACGAGTGCTGTCACGGATCAAGTTTGTCGCCCCTCCCGACAGTCGAAACCGAGTTATATCGGTGGATCCCGGACGGCTGCCGCAGGACGGCAACCCGCCCGATGGGCGGGTCTTCCAGACAGGCGTCTTTCAACTTGATCATTTCATTAATATTGGCGCGCAACTGC
>Ga0208220_1000195_pt1 | contig 24692 bp, 17 predicted proteins | sample NGESurdeep092012_9_FD_184484 | JGI IMG/M metagenome (GOLD analysis project Ga0208220, IMG submission 184484) | Arctic peat soil microbial communities from Barrow, Alaska - NGEE Surface sample F53-1 deep-092012 (SPAdes) | ecosystem: Environmental > Terrestrial > Soil > Wetlands > Peat ...
GCGAGATTCCCACTTTTCCACCGCGCCGGCGGCGACTATACGCAGGCGCAAAAAGGAGAACGGCAAAGCAGCTTGACCGGACAGATCGTGTGTGAATAAAAGCGGACAACTTGACTTGTTAACAACAACGCCGCATTCTCCAGCACGAACAGTCCCGCAATATGGCTTCGCTTGGCGCCCAGCGCCAATCGTACGGATACCTCACGTCGGCGATTCAGGCTTCGCGCCAGCAGCAGACTCGTCAGATTTACGCAGGCAATCAGCAGCAGGGCCGCGCAGATTCCGAAAATGGCATACAACGGCTCGCCGAAACGGTTGCGCAGGTAATAATCGATGCCGCTCTTCCCGGACATCGTGGCCATCTTGCGTAAGAGATAATCCTTTCGGTCGGCGGCGTTATAGTGATGCGGAACGGTGTGCTCCAGGAGTTCCCTTCTTTGCGCCAGAACGCTCGCGCTCGCCTGCGCTTCGGATACTCCCGGCGCGCGTCGCGCCAGTATGCTTACCCAGTACCAAGTCTGATTGTTTCCATTCGGGAGCCGGTTTCGCCTCTGCATCAGCGGGATCATCACCTCTTGCGGAGAGGCGAGAATCAGGCCTGTAAATCCTTTTTGCGTGACACCCACGATGGTGTACACCTCGGCGCCGATTTTAAGCGTCTTCCCGAGGACATCCGGCCGCCCTCCAAAGGCGCCGCGCCATAGCGAATCGGTGATGACCGCGATTTCTGCGGTGCCGAGGTGATCGTCGGCGGGAGTGATGGGCCGTCCTAATTGAAGATGAAGCCCGAGCGTCTCAAAGCAATCGCCCGTAAATCCGGTGTTGCCGATTGATCGCATATTGCCATCGATCTCCACGGCGGATCGAGACATGTCGAAGCCGCATACGCCTCGCAGCGCACGATTGGTTTCCAAGACCTCCAGGCCTGTCGAAGGCATCTCCAAGAGATCTCCGTGGTTGCCGACGAGAGAGATCTTCAGCAAATCCTCGGGCCGGTCGACAGGCAGCGGCCGAAGTAAAAGAGCATCCATTGTACTGAACACAGCCAGGTTCGATCCGATTCCCACCGTCAGAATGAGAATGGAAACGATAACGAAACCGGGACTCTTCCCCAGCGACCGGAAACACTGCTTCAAGTTGCGCGCGCTCGTGTCGATCCAACCCCAGCGATCGGCTTCGCGGCATTCTTCTCGCACGCACTCGACACCCCCAAACTCAATCCGCGCCCGTCGGCGCGCTTCCTCTTCGCTCATCCCCTCCGCGAGATGTTTTCTGAATTGCAGCTCGATATGCGCGGCCAGCTCGTCCTCCAGCTCCGATTCCGCTCTATGGCGAAAGAGAAGCGTTCGGAGGCGTGTTCGGAAATTGCTCCAGCGCATGTTATGCCATTTCGAGTACGCGCCCGATCGCCATCGAAAGACGCGCCCACTCATCCGCCTCTTTTTCAAGCTGCTTGCGCCCTGACGCCGTCAGCCGGTAAAAACGGGCGCGCCGGCCCAGTTCCGAAGTGGCCCATTCGGCTTTGATCCAGTCTTGATGCTCCAGCCGATGGAGCGCCGGATAAAGTGAGCCCTGGTTTACCCGTAGAACATTTTGAGTGATCTGTTGAATTCTTTCTGAAATCGCCCACCCGTGCATCGAGCCAGTTTGGAGCGTACGAAGAATGAGCAGATCGAGCGTACCTTGTAGAAGATCGAGGCTGGGTTTATCGAGACGACGTCCGGCAGGCATATTGTCGACTATCTACACTACAATATCTTATTGTCGAATGTCAACAAGTTACGTTTGGCCTATTTGCCGCTCCGCTTTCTCCACCTCTGAAGCCACCAGGCCACTCCCCCGCCCGCCACGAGAATGGCGGTAACCAGCAGCGTATACCGGTGCACAACCCGCAGAGCGGTCTGCCATTCCTCGCCAACGAAATATCCGACGGTAAGAAACGTTGCGACCCAAATCCCCGCTCCTGAATACGCAAATGTCGCGAACTTCCGGTATTCCAGGCCCGACATGCCTGCCACCAAAGCGGTGAAATGGCGAACGCCCGGAATGAAATAGCCGATCGTCAGCAGCCAGTCGCCGGTTCGAAGAAACCAGACATGTAAGTGGTCGACGCGCTCCTGCGTGAACCTCACATACCTTCCATAGCGCTGCACGAAGCCATGGCCGAAGATTCGTCCAATCGAATAACTGATGGAAATGCCGGACGCACTGCCCGCGAAACCGGCCAGAAAGGTTAGCGCGGGATGCAAACGCCCCTTTGAGATCAGGTAACCCGAGAAGACCAGCAGCGTCTCATCGGGAACCGGCAAGCCTACGATGCCCAGCACCAGCAATCCGAATAGACCAGCGTAACCGTAATGTGATAGCCATGCGAGGAGCGATTCCATGCGGCTGGCAATCAGAGCATAACAGCACCCGCGTCGCCACCGGCGTTCGCCGTCACCGGACAAACATGCTTTGCGCTACGATTCCCCTATGGCGCAGCACACCGGCCAAATCTTTGAAGTTCTCTGTCCCTGTTGCGGATCGACGCTGCAAGTCGACCCGGAAACCCAGGTGGTCATTCATCACCGCGAACCCGAAAAGAAACCGGCCATCGAGGATCTGCATACCGCCGTCCAGCAACTCAAGGGAGAAGCGGACAAGCGGAGCGAGATCTTCGAGAAGAGTTTCGCTTCTCATTTGAGCGCCGAAAAAGTACGCGAAAAAAAGTTCGAAGAACTCCTCAAGCAGGCTAAAGAAGACAAATCCGGCGCGCCGCCCAGGCGTCCCTTCGATTTAGACTGACCCGGCTCTACCCTTCTCATCCCTTCGGCCTATTGACAAACCGAAAAATCTGTTTACAAGCTTGCAGCTTTGTGATAGTTTGGCCTTACTTTACCGTTAAAGTAGAAATAACGCTTTGAGGTAACGTGAGGTAAATAACGCTAGCTTGGCTTCAGGAGACGGGGTAACGTTTATGGCACGTGGTCTTGCTTTGCACTCTCTTGCGCGGTGTTCATTTTGCGCCGCTGCTCTTTCAATCGCGGCGATCGTCATGCTGCCGTTGAACGCTCCGGCGCAGCAGGCCTCCGCGAGCATCAATGGAACCATCACCGATTCCAGCGGCGCCGTTGTCGAGGGAGCCACGGTTGCGCTCACCGACACGGCTACCGGCGTTTCGCACAGCACGGTGAGTAACTCGACCGGCAACTATGTCTTCGTTGACATTAACCCGGCTTCCTACACGCTGAAAATCGTGAAGCCCGGATTCAACGCCATTACACAGCCGCAATTCACATTGCAAGTCAACCAGACCGCGACCCTCAATTTCACTTTGAACGTCGGTTCCACTCAACAATCGGTTACTGTGGAAGCCTCGCCGGTCGCGATCCAATCCTCCACTGCGGAACTGGGAACCGTAATCAACGAACAATCGGTACAGGATCTTCCCCTGAACGGAAGGAACTTCACTCAGTTGCTGACTCTGACTCCAGGAGCCAGTCCGATCAGCGTGGGTCAAAACTCAGGCGGTGGCGGCGGCTTCGCCGGCAATGCGATCGGAAGTTTCTCCTTTCCGGCCCTGAATGGTCAGCGCAATCGAAGCAACATGTTTCTACTCGATGGCATCAACGATCTCGGTTCGTTTATCGGTAACTACAATTTCGAACCCATCGTGGACACCGTCCAGGAATTCAAGGTTCAGTCCCATAACGATGAAGCCGAATTCGGCCAGGCCACCGGGGGTATCGTGAACGTGGTCACGAAATCGGGAACGAACGCGTTCCATGGAGCTTTGTGGGAGTTTTTGCGGAATTCAGACTTGGACGCGCGGAACTTCTTCCTGCCCAAGGTGAATCCACTGAGGCAGAATCAGTATGGCGTCTCCGGCGGCGGCCCCGTGTGGGTGCCGAAAGTATACAACGGCAAGAACAGGACTTTCTTCTATGGTGGCTGGGAGGGTTATCGCCAAAACCAAGCCAGTCAAAGTCTCCTGCTGACGCCCACGCCGGCCGAACTGGGCGGCGATTTCAGCGGCGTGAGCAACCAGATATACAACCCGTTCTCTACGCGGCCGGATCCCAACAACCCCGGCAGTTATATTCGCACTCCGTTCGCGGGCAATCAGATTCCGGGCAATTTGATCAATCCGGGTGCTCAGCTATACGCAAAGACATTATTTCCTGCCCCTGTGGGAGCTTTGCCGGGCGGTGACAATGCTACCGACACCACGCCCGCCATCGTGAAACAGGATAGTTATGACGGACGAATCGACCAGGTGTTTAACGAGCACGACGTACTGTTCGGAAGAATCTCCTATTACGACCAAAACGATTCCGATAGTGCCGGTTATCCCGGAGCTTTGAGCACCGTCGCCATAACCGGCTGGAACTGGGCCCTCCACGAAACGCACACCTTCGGACCCACCGCCGTCCTGGACGTACACTTCGGTCGCAATTGGGGTGATGATTTAACCCAACAAGCCTTCGTCAATGCTCCCTCAGGTTTCGCTACTCAACTGGAGCAGGCCGGTTTCTCCTCTAACTTCATTGGCGGCTTCCAGGGTGGAAAAGGTCCCTTTGTCCCGCTTATCAGCATTCCCGGCTATCTGGGCACCGGCGGAAATAATGTGCAAGACACGCGAATCGCGGATGTCTGGGAATTCGGCGGCGATTTTACGAAGACGCATGATCGCCATACCTTCAAGTTTGGAGCCAATTTCGCCACTAACAACACCCGCTCTCCTATTTACGGAGCGGATATCGGCTTTGCCGCGACCGAAACTCAGAACCCCGAGAACCCAACCAACACTGGAGATCCCTTCGCATCCTTCCTGCTGGGCGTCCCCGATAATGCCGGCAAGCGCAACGTTCTTGAGACTGAGCACGGAGGCTGGATCAATGGCGTCTATGCCCAAGATCAATGGAAAGTAACCGACCGGCTCACGCTGAATATCGGCATCCGCTGGGATGTGACTCTATGGCCTATCTACGGCACTCCCGGCACGCCGGATCAGTACGTCGGAGATTTGAACCTCAACAACGGAACGTATATTTTGGCGGCGACGCCCAATCCCTGCGGCCCGACCGTTGGTTTTCCGTGTATTCCCTGCCCCACCGAAGCTTCGGCCGCCTGCGGCGGGACGCTCCCACCTAACGTCACCATGACGAATCTTAGTAACCATGCCATCTACCACAACGACTACGATGACTGGCAGGGACGATTTGGAATGGCCTATCGCCTCACTGACAAAACCGCCATTCGCGGCGGTTACGGCCGGTTCTACGATAGTTGGAATGCCATCATACAATTGGCCCAAAACTATGAAGGAACCTGGCCTGATGTAGGTCAGTTACTCGCTAATAACTTGAACCATCCGGGAAGTACTCCCGCCTCTATCGGCGATCCCTTCAATCTCGGCTCGGGCGGCGTCGTGTATCCCGCTCCGACTCCCTTTAATCAGGTTGAATGGTATATCAATCCTACCAGCTATAAGATGCCCTATTCCGATCAATGGAATTTTGGCGTTGAACAGCAATTGGGCCAGAATACGGTTCTTTCCCTTTCGTATGTCGGAGCGCACGATCTCCAGTTGAATTCGGGTGGCTACAGAAACACTGCCGTGACGCCGGGGCCTGGTGACGCCGCCACTGTGGCAAGCCGCCAGCCCTACCCGTACATAAGCCCGACTTATTACGATGAAAGCATCGGCCAGAGCAAATACAACGCATTTCAATTTCGCCTCCAGCAAAGAGCTACTAAGGGCCTCACTTACTTAATCTCCTATACGAGATCTAAGTCGATGGATGTCGGCTGCTCCGGAAGCTTTGGAGCTGAGGGCTGCGAAGTTACAGATACTTATAACCTCAACATAGACAGAAGCGTTTCCGGATTCGACTTGCCGAATATATTTTCCGCGAGCTGGGTGTATGAAATCCCATTTGGCAAGGGAAAGAGCTTCAGCTCTCCCAGCCGATTCGTGAACTACGTCTTGGGGAATTGGGAAGTAAACGGTATTCTGAGCTTTTATTCAGGCGTTCCCTTTGATGTCACCATCAGCAATGGCGATCAGACCAATACGGGCAATGTGACAGAACGGGCCAATCTGGCGCTTGCGGACCCATATCCGGCAAACCAGGGACCAAATCTATGGCTGAATCCAGCCGCTTTTGCTACGCCGCCGCTCTATACCTTTGGAACTCTTGGAAGGAATTCTCTTCGGTCGGATGCGACAAAGAACCTGGACTTCTCTCTCTTCCGCCGATTCCCTGTTACGGAAAACACGGGATTCGAGTTCCGCGCCGAGTCGTTCAATCTTACGAATACGCCGATCTTCAATACGCCCAATGATACTTTGGGCAATCCGAACTTCGGCGTTGTAACTTCCACGCGTAATACGCCGCGAGAACTGCAATTCGCCTTGAAGTTTGTGTTCTGACCTGAAGTTTGTGTTCTGAGAAGATTAGCTCATTGAGAGGCGGGCCGCGTCGGCGCGGCGTGGTCCGTCCGGAGTCGGCCGATGATGTCCAAAGCTCTCAGGGTATCGGTGTCTCGCGGGTTGAGCGCTTTGGCCTCGAGCAGATCCTTCTCGCCGTTCTGAACATCGCCGGAGTTGCATTCAATCAGCCCCAGATCCTTGTGAAGGTCCGCTTTCGACGCGCAGGCGCCGCACTCCTGTATGGCTTCGTGCAATTGTGTGATCGCCTGGGCGTAGTCGCCTCTTTTGGCGGAGGCCAGAGCGAAATTCGCAAGCGTTTCCGCTTGCGTGGTCATTTGCTTCTTTTGCTGCATGGCAACGAAGCGCCGCTCATACTCTTTCGCTTCGCCGGGATTAGTCTGTCGGGTAGCTCTCAAGAGGTTGTAGAGCGCCTCGGATTGATCGGGATCGATCTCGATCGCTCTTCGCCACGCTGCAATTGCCTCCGGAGTTCTGCCAAGTTTCTGCAGACTCTGCCCCAGCAGGAAGTACCCATCGGCATTCTTCGGATCGAGCGCCAACAATTTTCCGAGCGTTACAACCGCCTCCTGCTGCTGATCGAGTTTGGTTTGGGCGAGTGCGAGCAGATAGAACGAAACCGGGAACTCGGGCGCAAGACGGCACGCGGTTTCGAGTTCTGTCCGCCCGTCCTCGTAACGGTGGAGTTCGACCAGCACACGGCCGCGATTGTAATGAGGCGCGGCGGTATTCGGCGACAACTTTTCCGCTTTGGAAAACTCATCCAGGGCGGTCTCGAGCCGATAAGTGTCCGCTAGCGCGATCCCCAGGTTCAAACGAGCTTCCGCCGAGTTGGATTGAAGCTCAACCACGCGATTCAGGTTCCGGATCGATTCGTCCGATTTCCCTAATTTCTTTTGCACCATTCCGAGCGCGGTGAGAGCGGTTGGATTGTCAGGCGCCAATTGGACCGCCTTCTCGAGTTGGGCGTCGGCATCGGCCAAATGGCCTTCGCTCGCCAGGATAAGGCCGAGATTCAGAAAGGCTTCGAGCAGGCGCGGGTTGTTTTCGGTCGCTTTGCGCAGCAGCGCCTCCGCCTCCCGCTGACGTCCCATGCGTCCATACAGAACGCCGAGGTTGCTTTGCGCGTCCGCGAACTGCGGATCGAGTGAAATGGCCTTTTTAAAGTGCTCCTCGGCATCCGCCGTCTTACCCTCCGCCGCGTCCAGCAGTCCAAGCTGGTTGTGGGCGTGCGTGAGCGACGGGTCGAGCGCCAGCGCCTTCTCCAAAGCTTCCCGCTCGCCGGATCGATCTCCCGTTTCATCGAGCGCAATGGACAGATTGAACCAGGTTTTCGCGTTTCCGGAGTCAAGCTTAAGCGCCTCCCGGTATTTTTCCGCAGCCTGCTTCGGATCGCCCTTTGCCAACAGAACGTTGGCGTCGTTGCCTTGGGTTGCCGCGATGTTCACTTCCACGCCCTGCCGCTCGGCCTGCTGGAATTCATGAAGTTCCTTCCTGGCATCGTCAGGCCGATTCAGAGCTTTGAGCACATTGGCGAGCTGAAAACGTACTTCGTAGGAATCGGGCCTCAATGCGAGTGCTTTCTGCAAGTGAGCAAGCGCCTCTTGCGGTTTCCCTTCACGCGCCAATACGAATCCCAAATCGTACTGAATGCCGTATACGGAAGCATTCATCTGGACCGCTCGATTCAGCTCTTTTTCGGCGTCGGGGTACCGCGCCATCCCGCGATACACGCTTCCCAGCAGGTAATGCCCCTCCCAATCTTGAGGCTTGCGCTTCACATACTCTTCAGTCAGGGGAAGCGCGTCCTCATAGTTCGCGATCGTTACGTAAGCCTTGGCGAGCGCCAGCCGTGTAATGTCATTTTCCGGCTCGATATCCAGAGCGGCTTTGTATTCGCCGGCTGCTTCACGAAATCTCTTTGCGTCCGCGTAGATGGTGGCTAAATTAAAGTGCGCCAGAGCCAGATTTGGCGCGGACCTAATGACGGCCGCAAGAATTTCAATGGCGCGGTTGGAATCGCCATTTTTGGAATACGCCACCGCCAGTTCAATCGGTAGATCCGGGTCCGTCGGCTCCAGAGCTATTGCTGCGTTCCACTTCTCAATGGCTGGCCCGTAGCGGCGTTCGACGGAATAAACCTGCGCCAGATGATCGAGCGCATAAACCGATCGCGGGTCTAGCTTCAATGCCGAATTGAATTCAGCTTCCGCTTCTTCAGACTGTCCTAATTCCTGCAGCGCCGCTCCCAAAGCGTTCCGCGCGCGTAGGGAATCCGGTTTCTCCTTCACCGCTTTGCGGAATTCCGAGACGGCGTGCGGATAGTCCGGTCTCTCCATTAAGGCCAGCCCCAGGTTAAAGTGCGTCTCCCAGGAATTCGGATCCAATTGAAGAGCCTTGTCGAAGGCCGGAATCGCGCAGGCAAACTGGCCATGCTGCGCAAACCACGCGCCCAGCGCATTGTAAGCGTTCGCGGAAGGAGCGGTTTGAATCGCGTGCTCAAACTCGCGCGGACCCACGCATTCCGCACTGCACAGTGACGTCAAGCTCGCGACAGCGCCGGCAAAAGCGAAAATATGGTACCGCATCAATTAGTTACTCGAGCCAGAAGTTTTCGCATAAACGAATCTTCTGGAAACAGTTCAACATACCGTTCCATCGTCTGACGCGCCTCAGCATACTCTTTCAGGTTGATGTATTCAAGGGCAAGTGTCTTCAAAAGCACTGCATTGAAAGGAGAAATAATAAGTCCTCGCTTGAGATAGTCGATCGCCTCGCCGCCACGATTCAGGTTGGATAAGGCCTTGGCCATATCCTGATACACAGTCGCGTCACCCAACTCGAGCGCCTTTGAAAGATGCGCTAGCGCCTCTTCATTTTTTCCTTCCGCGAGCGCTTTGTGGCCAAGCGCGGCTTGAACGAACGGATCTTTCGGCTGAGTCTGCGCGAGTTGGCTGAGCAGCGCCAGATACCGCTGCTCGAAATGCGGCTCTTGGGCCGCCAGCTCGCTATAGGCCCGAAGCAAAGTGATTTCGGGAACGGAAGCGGTCCTTCCCGGAACTTGATTCACCAGCAAAAGCCCAGCTTCTTCGCTGGGTCCCTCATCCGGCATCGGTTCATCGGGACGCGCCGGAATGCGGTGATTGGTCAGGGCCGAATGGGAAATTACGGCCACATTCCGCTTGGGCATGTGACAGCCGATGCAATCGTCCGGAGGCGCTTGCGAGGCCCGTACCTTTTGCGGGATCTTACAACTGGAATCGGTGTGACAAAGCAAGCACTTCTCCCGAAAGTACGCGGACGCCTCCGCCGGAGCGGGTTGAACATGCGGATCGTGACAGGTCAGACAACTGAGCTTTCCGCGGCTCTCGCGAAAACAGCGGCTAATTCGCATGGCGGAGTTATGTTCGAGAAGATCCGAGTCTTTTTGCTCGCCCGGTTTGGGAGGAATTTTGAAGATAGCGGCCGTCTCGATCAGCCACTGGCCGGGGCGAAAGTCCAGATAACTTTTGCCCGGCTGCAGCACCCGCGCATCTCCACCCTGATGGCAATTCATGCAAATATTCTCCGCAAGCCGTGGAGGCAGCTTCGCTGGATTCACGATGGAGCCGGGCGCTTTGCCCTTGAGAGCTACGTGAAATTCGCCCGGTCCGTGGCAATTCTCGCAACCGATGGCCAACTCCCGAAATGGCGGATCGAGATATTCACCGTTTCGATTCGCCACAGGTTGAGGCCGCCCGCTATGGCAGAGCACGCACTGCTCGGCAATGGGCCGGCTGAAGCCGTAATCGGCGTATTGATATCCGGGCGAGAGATCCCATTTCCCCACTTTCGAATAGAACGAAAGTGGCGCCTGAAATAGATAATTGCCGCGGCGCACGATGAACGACAAGCCATTGGCTCCCGAGCCGACGGCGTAATCCAGTTTGTGCTCATCCACAAACACATTCGCCTCCGTCTCGCTCTGATGCCAACCGGCATCGTCATGGAAGACGCGCAGAGTCCGTCCTTCGGCCGGTAAAGGTACGCTCGCCTCAGCGGGGATATCGGCCGGGCTTAAATCGTTCGCGAGACGCATGGAGCGGCCCATTCCGGTCTTCAGGAAGGAGCGGTAGATATCCGCATGGCAGCCGAAGCACACTTTCGAGCCCACATATTGGGCTTGCGGGCTTGCGCCGGACGCGGCGAAGCTAAGCCCCGCAAGTGCCAAAGCGCAACTACTCAGTCGTGCCATTTTTGCAACTGCTGTTCAGCCCATTGCGCGGCTTTGTCCGAGTGACATATCAGACACGCGTTGGGACTTTCTTTTTGGCCGAATCGTTCCGTAAGGTCGGCGCGCGGAATCTCAATCTCATGCGAGCGCGCCTGGAACAAGAGCGCGTTTACGATGCGCGGCATGTGGCACGACACGCATTGGCTGGCTTCGGAGCCGGAAGCGTGATGGGTATGTTCCGCAATGCGGCCGCGAAATTGACTGTGGCAGCCAAGGCACATCTCATCCGGATGGTCCTTGAATTTCAGCGCCGTAAGATTCCCGGAAAAGTCCGGCAGATGAGGCGCATGACAGCTCGCGCACTGCGCGGTTCCTTTGCGATAACAGGCTGACCGCGTGAAAGCCTCAACGATGAAGGTCGTCTCGCGGAACCGGCCATCCTTATAGAATGCGCGGCGGGAGAAAGCGTCGTAAGGGCGAATCCAGGCTTTCGGCACAAAGCTGCCGCCTTCGGTCGAGTAATTCAGTTCGTTGTGCGCGCCGATCTCTCTTATGGCCGCCTGACGATGACACTGGGCGCAGATACGAACGCCATCGCGATTCCCGACGCGGCGAAAATCGACCGGCGGCTCGGTCGGCGGCTTTTCCGTGAGATGACCGGCGCGCATCTGTTTGATGTGCCAGGCGGACGGACCATGGCACATTTCGCAATCGACGCCCGGCTGGAGAAAGACCGCGTGCTCCATCGGATTCTCGCCTTCCGTAGGGGAGCGAAGCTGGCTGGTATGGCAGATCGCGCAATTCTCCTGATAATTCGTCGTAGGCAGCAGCTTGGGAAAATCAGCGACGATGGCGCGCTTGCTACCCGGAGGATCGATTATCTTCCAATAGTTGACCCAAGCTTTGCGGAGAACGTTGTATTCGATGGGAAGCACGTGCAAGCTGCCATCGGCTGCTTTGGTTGCATAGCCTTGCTGCCACTTCGAGCCGATGGTGTAATCCACATGAAACCGCTGCCAGTCGCCACCGGGCCGGCCGATATCGAAGTAAGGCCGTGAATCGACGCCCATGCGAATGACAACGTCTCCCGAATCGTCTTTGAACTCAGTTCCCGGCGAAAAATCGCCAATCACGTTTTCAGGCTTATAGGCGCGAAGCATCCGGGCCATGCCGGTCTGTCGCCACGTCTCATACTCGTGGGCATGACAGGCTTGGCAGGCCGCGGGACCGGCGTAGCCTTCTCGAATCGCGGCGGAAGTCTCCGTCGCGGATGGCTGGTCGCGCAGGTGCTCGTCGATCTCCGGTTTGGCGGTTTGCATGTCGCCGGTTGTGGGATAAAACCGTCGCAGGTTGGCGAGCGCTCTATCCCGAAGAAGTGGAGATTCCCGCGCGACAAACAGCAGATCGGTTGCGCCGTTCTTGGCTTCCCCCAGCTCGGTTTCGACCAGGCCGCGCAGGTAGAAAATCTCGGGATCGTCGCGGTTCCAGGCGGCGGCGCGATTCAGAAACCGCTCGGATTCGGACAGCAGATTAGTACGCGATGAGCCGGTCTCAGCGAAACCTCTCGCGGCGTAGACGCGGCCCAGCGCGAAGTATGCGGAGGCTTTCAATTGCGGCTTAATCCTGCTCCATTTTTCGTCCGTCAGGTTCCCGGGCCGTGCAAACTCGTCCAGGTACTCGAGCGCGTCGCGAGCGTTGGTCTCGGCTTCGGCAAACAGCTTCTCCTGCGCTTCGATATTCGCCATCAGAACCAGAAGAGTGGGGTTCTCGGGACTCAAGCGCAGAGAGAACCGGCCTTCCCGCAAAGCCGATTGATAATCGCCCAGATCGATTGAAGATTTCGCGGCCGCGTCATAAGCTTCCGGGAGCAGCCACGATTGCGGGTAGCGTTTGAGGAAGCTTTCGGCGAGCGCGTGCCGGGTTGCGGGCGCCTTTTCCTGGTAGAGCGCGAGGAAAGCCTGGCGCTCCTGAGGATCGTCTATTTGGGAGAGGATGGTGAAGTTCTGGCGAACATCCTTCAAGATCACGGTGTCGCTGTCCTGTGCGCGCGCGACAGGCAGAATCGCCGGTAGGGCAATTAAACCAGCAAGATAGGCGAACCTTGCCAACCGAACTACCCCGTTTTTACCAAACGAACTCATTTGGGTTCGTTTTTTCATTTCAGGCTTTCTGAGCGAGCGCGAGAATCCAGAGCGCCAAAAGAATGATTATCATGCCCACGCCGAGATACACGCGGGTTTGAGTTCCGGCGCCGGTCCACTCGCCCGTGACGATGCCAGCCGCGTTACTGGTCACGATGATGGTTCCCATCAGCAAAGGCCATCCGACAACCGTTCCAAAATCCCCCATGCGGACGATGCCCAGTCCGTAAACGGCAAGGCCGCCGAACCAGAATGCGCCCATAAGAGTTCCATATAGCCAATTGATTCGCACTTCAGGAATCCAGAACCTTCCCGCTGTGGAATTCTTGCGCAAGAGATAGGCGCAATAGAGACAGTTTGCGAGGAATCCGCCGGTGGTCGCGGGAGCGGCGACTACGTTGGATATCCAGACCGGGGAGACACCCAGACGGCGGGCCTGGAGGAGAGCCTCGGTTCCGAAAGCGTAACTGAAGTTCAAGGCTGAGGAAAGCAGTCCCGCGGAGATAGCGACGAGCAGACCGGCGAGGAAAGAACCTTTGACCGTGACGCCTTGGGAGGGGGGAGGGTTTGCCGGCTTTGTCTCGCAGAGACCCGGCGCGGGAAGCAACGGCGATGCCGGCAAGCATCACCGCGGTTCCAATGAGATATAGATGCCCTTGAGAGGTCGCGAGCTTTTCGGGCGTCAGAACGAGTAAAGGGACCAGAGAGCCGATAGATGCGCTGAGGCCGAGGATGATGGCGAGGCCCAGGCCGATTCCCAGCATATTTAATCCGAGACCGGTCAGAGCGGCGCCAGCGCCCCAGCACACTCCGAAACCCACCACCGCCGCAATCGTTTTGCCAGGGGTTGAGTGGTAGATTTCGCCCAAGTGAGGGACGGTGGCAAACGTCAGGAGCCAAGGAAACAGGACCAGGCCGGTGAATGCGAAGACCAGCCAGATGTTCTCATAATTCCAGCGCCGGGCGAACTTCATCGGGACGGCGAAGAGGCCCTGCAGAAAGCCCGCTAGAAGAACGATCCCGGCGCCGAGGAGAATTTGGGCGTCCATCGGAGATTCCGGATCAACTGCCGCTTGGCGGGAACAAGGCAGAAACACGGCGTTCCGCCTCCCGGCAGAGCCGATCGACCGGTTTCGCGGTGTTGAGGAGATCGAGCACCAGTCGATCGATCACAGCGGCAATGCGCGGCCACTCAGCCAGCCGGGGTATTTCACGGGCGTTTTCATGAAGGCCTTCAAGACGGCCATAGAACGGCATGGCGCGATTGATGGCGGGATCGCTCCAGGTCGATTTCCGGCATCCGATTCCTCCTTCGAGAGTGAGGAGTTTGTCCATGGGCGCGGTTAGACAATGGCGCAGAAAGCGGTATGCGGTCTCGCGATGGGGGCTTCCCGCGCCGATGGACAGGAGCCAATAAATATTGAGCGAGGTAGCCGGGACATGTTCCGCGTGAGGAATGTTCGCGATGTCCACGCAGCCTTTGACACGCGAGCTGGGGAGAGCTTCGGACATAGCGGCAAAGCCGAACCAGTTCACCATCATGGCGACTTCGCCCGCTGCGAAAGCGAGGCCCAACTTCACGGAATCCATTTCCGCGCATTTCGGGTGCACCGCGCCGACGTCCTGCAGCAGGGAGCGGTAAAAGGCGAGAGCATCGATGGCCTGGGGAGTATCGAATTGAATTCGACCGGAAGGATGGATCAATTCCCCGCCCCGGGTCCAAAGCTGAAGAAGGAAATCGTAGACGGTATTGTGTCCATCGGGAAAGGCGGCGAACGCTGCGCCATAGAGGCCGCTTTCGGGGCGCTGAAAAAATCGCGCCAACCGACGGAACTCGGGCCAGGTTTCGGGAACGCGGAGCGGAATACCAAAGCGCTCCCGATACACCCTCTGCTCGGTTGCATTTTCAAAAAGATCTTTTCGGTAAATCAAACATTCCGGGCCGTCGTGATACGGAACGCCGAGAACCGATTCGCCGATTTGCTGAAGACGCAGTAGTGAAGGCGTCCAGCCCTGGGGATAATCGTCAGGAGGATTCTTTTCGAGAAAGGGCGCTAAATCGACGACGGCTTGCGATTCGTGAATGGATGCAATCCAATCGGTATTGATGAAAGCGACATCCCAAATTCCGCGCGAGAGCCCCTGACGCTCGAAGAGAGTTTCCGTCAACGGATGCAGATCGAAAGCCTGAGCTTCGAGGGTGAGTCCCGTATGAGCGGCGGATTCGAAGGCATCCCACTGCTTGCGAATTGCGGATTCGAAAGGATCGAATTTGCGGATGGCGATGCGGAAACTTTCTGCGCGATTCACCGTTTCTCAACCTGATTTTGAAATTTAGACGGATCTCGATACTTGGCGGTCTGCAAGTGCTCGCAGTAGAGGACCAGTTCCCCCGGGTGTTTGAAGACCTCATACGAGACGCGAACCATCCCCATGTCCGGGTACTTCGGCCGCTTATCGAGATTGGTTCGGATGGTGTAGATTGTGTCTCCAATGAAAACGGGCTTGATGAAACGCAGCTTATCGTAGCCGTAGCTGAAAGTGTGGACGCAGTTATGCGCCATCAAGCCAAGTCCGGCGCTGAAGACCAGCGAGCCCGCGACCAGCCTTCTGCCGAAGACGCCTTCTTCTTTTGCGAACACATCGTCGGCAACGTAGGGATGCATGTCGAGCACGAGCGCATTGAACAGCATGCTTTCGCCTTCGGAGATGGTGCGGCGGATGGAGCGCGCGCGCTGCCCGATCTCAAAATCCTCATAATGCCAATCCTCCGCGTTCCAGATGGGGATCTCTTTGTGCTTGGCGGGATCGGGATTCGGGTTCGTCATGATGAGCGTGACCTTTTCGTTCAAACCAGCGAGAACTCGCGGACGATTTGTTCGGTATGCTCGCCAAGCCGAGGGGCTCCGCGATCGCTCTTCAGAATTTCGCCATCGATGCGAATCGGACAGCGGGTGGTCTTCAAAGAGACGCCGGGACGGCGGGTTACTTCCTGAATCATGTCGAGGACTTGGAAAGCTTCCTCTTGAAACAGTTTAGGCCAGGTATAGACATCGGAACACCAGACGCCGGCAGGCTCCAGAATAGACAACCAGCGATCGGTGGTTTGCGTCGTGAGGCGATCGACCAGTATTTTCTTGATTTCGTCGCGGCGATCAAAGAGCGATTTAGGATCCGAGTACGCGAGCAATGCGGGGCAATGCAGCAATTCGCCCAAGCGCGTCACCGATCCCATAGCCAGCGCCAAGTGCCCATCGGCAGTTGAATAGATCCCGTAAGGAGCACCCAGGTAGGCATGGGCATTGTTGATGGTGCTTCGCCGCGGCAGTTGACCCTCATCGTTCAAGTGCGTTGTCAAAACCTCAAACTGAAAATCGAGAACCGACTCGAGTAGACTGATTTCAACCCTTCCGCCCTTCCCGGTAATGCCTCGTCGAATCAGGCACGCCAAGATTCCTTGCACCAGGTGGGCTCCGGCAAAAAGATCTGCGACTGCGAGGCCGAATGGCACGGGCGGCTGATCCGCGTTTCCATTGAGCCAAGCGAGACCAGAGAGAGATTGAAGGAGAAGATCCTGCCCCGGTTTGCCGCGCCACGGGCCGACTTTGCCATAGCCGGTGATTTCCGCGTAGACCAGACGAGGGTTAAGTTGGCTCACTGAATCGCAATCGAATCCAAGCTTTTCGATAATGCCAGGCCGGAAGTTTTGGATCATCACGTCGGCGCGCCGGAGCAGATCGAGAACGCGCTGGCGGTCATGGGGACTCTTCAGATCCGCCGCGAAACTCTCTTTGTGCCGATTGATGGAATGAAAGAGCGTGCTGTCTCCATCGAGCGCCAGATTTGAGATATATAATTCGCGGCAGAGATCCCCGACGCCCGGCCGCTCAATTTTGATGACGCGCGCACCTAAATCCGCCAAGCGCAAGGACGCGGCGGGTCCGGCCAGGAACTGACTGAAATCGATGACGAGCAATCCTTCGAGGGGTCGCATGGGCAGTCGGCGTGAGGGAGTTTACAAAACCAGATTTTATTGGTAAATGTTACATCTGTCAATGAAACATCTCGCCGAGCTGCTCCCTATCGACTACGCACCTAGAATTCCTTCAAAAGCGGATTACGGTATTGGCATGATCGGAGCTGGACAGATTGTGAACCAAGCCCATTTGCCGGCTTATCGAAAGGCGGGATTCCGGGTGCTGGCAATCGTAGACCAGAATCGGGCCGCTGCGGAAGAGACAGCACGGCGCTTCGGGATTCCGCGCGTTTGCGAATCTATCGAAGAGCTGCTGGAGAATGGCAACATCGAAATCGTCGATATTGCGGTTCCCGCACGGCATAATCCGGAACTGGCGCGGCAGGCTTTGGAGCGAGGAAAGCACGTCCTGGTGCAGAAGCCGATGGCGGAGACGCTTGGTGAAGCGGAGGGAATTACGCGCGAGGCCGATAAAGCGCGGCGCAAATTAGCGGTCAACCAACAGATGCGCTGGACGCCGGCAGTACGGGCGGCGGCGGATCTTCTCAACAGGAAATTTTTCGGCGAACCGCTCGAATGCAATTTCCAGATTCAGATCCGGACGGCATGGGATTCGTGGCCATGGCTCCAAAGCCATCCGTATCCGGAACTGTACTATCACAGCATTCATTACGTCGATACACTGCGCGGATGGCTGGGCGATCCGGCCAGCCTCTACGCAACGCTGGCGCGTTATCCGGGAAGCAGCTGCGGGGGGCCTACGCGGAACTACACGCTGTTTGAATATCCGGGGAATCTGCGCGCGAGCATGCTGGTAAACCACCACACAATTGTTCCCGATGACGATCTGGCAGCTAAATTCACGATCGAAGGCACGGACGGCCGCTGCGAAGGACTGATCGGATTGCTGTTGAACTATCCGACAGGAAGGTCGGATCTACTGACGGTTTGGCATCGCGAACTCATTCCGGGCGGCTCGCTACGACTGGAACTCGCGGGACGATGGTTCCCCGACGCCTTTATCGGCCCAATGAGCTCTCTGATGGATGCGATTACCAACGATACGGAAGCGGAAACATCCGGCAAAGAAGTTCTGGGAACGCTGCGGGTGATTGAGGCAATGCGAAAGAGTCACGAAACGAAACAGGCGGTTCGGGTGTGAGGGGAGAGTTTCCTTTGCAGCGAGTGAGGAGAAGGCTTCTTAGGAGTGGTTGACTTCGGCACCCTTCAGATATTTGGCGCCGCTTCCCCGCTCATTGTTGTTACCACGCTCCTCTTCTTGCGACATCCTTCACCGCCAAACGCGCGAGTTCGGTTAACACGCTGGAAGGATGCCGTGAGCGCCTTCATCCGCCACCGATCAGGATGTGGACGTCGGGCACTCGAAGCCGGACTCCCCTCTTCCACGTGCTGCCACACGTTCCGGGCAACCGGAATAATCGCCTATTTGGAGAACGGCGGCACGATCGAGAACGCCCAAGCGATTGCAGCCCAAGAATCGCCGCGAACGACGAAACTTTACGACCGTACGAGCGATGAGATTACGCTCGATGAGGTTGAGCGGACAGCAATTCGGGTCAATCGCGGGGCTCAAAGCTTCAACACACGTTCACAGATCGGAACTTGTGATTCTCTGAAGCGCCAGAATAGTCGAAAGCGCTGTTCGGTCGAGTTATCGTACGTGTATCGTACATGAAGCGTATCAGTCACTAGCTACTCGGAGCTACTACCCAGATTTGAGTCTTTACCAAACCGCTGCTATCCGGGGCGGTTCTGAAAATGATGAGCCGATGATTAGCAGAGTCATAGCTCGATGCTGTCGCCGTGTAGAAGTTCCGGACGATTGGTGGTGAGCCGGGGACGTTGTCCGGTATCAAGTTGTTCCACTGCAAACGAGTGCCAACCGCGTTTGCGTCGGCGAGCTGCCACAGATCGTTATACGAGACGTTGGGGCCAGCCATGCCAAAGATAAGCAGAAAATTCTGCGCGGCGTCATAAGCGAAGTTCGGGGTTTCTCGAATACTTGGCAGAGTACCACTGGGAGAGAGAAATGACCATTCGGGAATACCGCCAAGACCGTTGGCATTCGTTAGCACATAGGTGTCGTTATTCCAATAACAACAGCCCCCAAAAATCGTCATGTGATTCGATTGCGGATCGTAGCCTACCGCAAATCGTTCCCTCGGGCTCGGTATCGTGCCTTGCGGGGCTAATTGTGTCCAGCGTGGGTTGCTTCCGATGCCGTTTGCGTCACTTAGCACCCATACGTCATTAGGCACGCTCATGATACCGTTATTTCCGCCGCCGAACATGATCATCTCATTGTTTGCCGCATCGTAAACGGCACGATGGCCTTCCCGTGCCGCAGGCGAGCCGCCACTAGGCAGAAGAGGAATCCAAGTAGGAATACCTCCTTGGCCATTTGCATTGGTTAAAACCCAGACATCATTGAAAAGTTCGAAGGTGCTGCCGTTAAATGCACCTCCGCCAAAAATGACCATGCGATTCGATTGAGGGTCGTAGATAGCACTGTGGACTGCACGTGGCGGTGGAGCGCCTTGCGAAAGAGTCGGTGCAAGCAGAGTCCAGGTCGGAGAGCCGCCTAAGCCGTTCGCGTTTGACAGCACCCACACGTCGTTGTAAGAGATACAGCATGGCCCAACGCGAGATAGTCCGCCAAACAGGATAAGCTCATTCGTTCCCGGATCGTACACAGTACTTGGATAATCACGGGGCGACGGGCCACCGGTAACGGGCAATTGGGTCCACGAGAACGAATTCAGCGTCGTGGACCGCGCTACCACGACCGTCCCGGTCGCGGGCTGAGACTGTGCGTTGCGGCTATCAGTAACGACGAGGGAGACGGCGTGTGTGCCGGTTGCCAGTGACTTTGAAAAGCTGCTACTGGTACTGACCACTGAGCCGTCCACCGTCCATTGCCAAGCCGTGATGTTCGCGCCGTTTGCAGCACTGCTGCGGCTGGTCCCGTCAAATGTCACGGTCGCCGTGCTGCCCGACGCAACAGTCAGATTAAGTGTCTGACCGTCTGTGGCGGACCGGATACCTGATGACATCATAAAGCCCGCTACGGGCGGGTTGCTTTTGAATTGGAGGACGAAGGTGAGTGCTTGGTTCGCGCCGAGTGTCTGCGACATGGATGGGCTTACACCGGTGAGTGTACTGTTGGCAGGGCCTCCGGAAATCTTAGATACCGAACATTGGCCCACCGGCTCACTAGCAAAAATGTTCGGGACAGCCGTCCCGCTCACCGATTGACCCGCGCAGGTAAGAGAGTAGCTGACCGATCCGGGCCACCGTGAGCTGTCGAGCGTTGCTTGAACAGATACACTTCCCGTGGGTCCAACGAGCAGCTCATCCGCATCGAACGCAGTGAAGTCCTTTAATGTATCGAACAGGACGACGCCTGTGACCACTATATTTGCTCCGCCGATTCCTAGATCCACGAGGCCGAGCGGGCTTAATTTTCCTGCGAAAAATTGCAGATCCTTTAATGCAACATTGGCCCAATGCTCTCCAAACGGACCGTTCTGTGCCAGCCATTTCAGGAACGCATCGTCCGTTGCCAGTGAAATGAGCACCGCCGCTAGTTGTTTGAACGCACCTACGTCGTCGCCTTGAGTGAATGACTGGGCTATTCCCTGAACGTCCTGACTATACGACGTGGATAAGTCTACAATAAGTTGGCTTGTGCTTACGGGGTCGAGATTGTTGGCAGGGAACAAAGTGCTGTTTGTATCAGACACAAGCGATACGACCGGGAGCGCGATCTCTGTAAAAGCCGTCAGTAAAGCTGGTGCAACGGCTCGATGTGAGAAATCGGGCGCACTCGAGACCAGAATCGTGTAGGACGTGAAGAGGTAAGAACCACTTGACGGAACAGAAGCCGCAAAGGATGACGTAGCAGGAGCGACATACGACAATGCCGTCTGTTTCATCTGGTCGAGCCACTCCTGCAATACTGCGTCGGGCGAGGATGTAAAAAGATCCCTTATTAATTCAACTGTTCCTTTGCCTACGAAGTCAACAAAGAGGCCTGCGATCCCGGGGATTTGAAATTCGCGTGGGTACGATGCCCCGACGAATGGCCCTGTGGCCGATTGCACGCCGTTCGTATACGGATCGATGTAATGGAACACCCAGCGAGGGCTGTAATTGGTGGTCGCAAACGTTCCGCTGCCCGCGGCCACGTTGAAGCCCGAGGCATCGATACATACGTTGGCGTCATCGCCATACTGGCTATAAATCTCGTGGAACGATGCGGTGTCCGTAGTTGTGCAGGAACTGGAGTCGTCCGCAGCGGGTGCAACACCGGATGCGAGAATCCCTTTAGTCCCGGCAGAACCTGCTGCCATCCGTGCTGCCGGCGTGTCCTGTAGAGTGGCTAACGTCAGGTTTGCCAAGGCGGCGAGGGCCGCGTTCAAGGCCGATACCAGATCAGAATCCGGATGCGAAAGGAAGGCGGGGTCAGAGGTCAGTTTCGACTGAATGACTGCCGCGAGCGCGGCAGTCTCGGGAAGCGCCCCAATCGCTTTCAGAAGGAAGGCCGCCAATGCGGGATCGGTGACGACTACGCCTGGCTGGGTATAAAGGAGCGCAACTGCGGTACTCAACGGACTGAGCACCGGATTTACGTTAGACAGATTCGGAGCCTTAGGAAAGATGCCCAGCAGGACGTGATTACCATTGGCGTCGTCCGCGTGCAGCAGGGCGGTGCTGTTTTGATTCATCCGGAGAGTGAAAAATCCGCTCGCGGTTACCGGTCCCGACCGGCTCGGAATTCCGGCCCCGATATGAAGACTGCTGAAGGGAGTCGAGCCTTGGCTGGGGACTACGATGGTGCCCGTAAAACGCTCCGATGTGAACACGTACGGGGCATTCCCTCCGGTCCTAGTCTCCTGTAGGGCATCGATAGGAGGGCCCAACGTCGTGGGGGGAGCGACTACGTCTACGATGATGATGTCGGAGATCGTGCGCCTGAGTACGCCCCTGAACGCTGCAGATACTACAAGACGGATGATTCCCGGCGTCGTCTGGCTTATCAATATCTGAGCCGAAAACGTGTGATCGCCTGCAATCGCACCCACATTCTCGCCTTGGTCGTTCAGCGTTGCTAAGAAGGTCGTTGGTTTACCGGTCGGGTCGCATTCGTAGAGGAAAACGCTCGATGGTATGACTGTGGCATCCTGGATTACAACGGATACTGTAGTGGCCGTGCTTACTGCCGTGTAGACCACGGATGGACTGGCAATCGGGAGCGCAACGCTCTGGGCGGCGGGTAAAGCCTGGGCGAGGCCAAGGCCGCTGAACGCTGCCAGATAGGCCAATGGGAGCATAGAACGCAACCAGATTGCTACCGCGCTCGACATTCGCTCTCCCCAGCCAACTGAGCGGCACGACGTACCCAAGAACAGTGGTTATTAGTGAGATTCGTCTGAGCGAAACGAACCCAATGGTGCCGATTAGAAGCAGGAGCACTGTTCCCGGCTCCGGAACCGCAGTCTTCATTGCGGTTACATATGTCGCGTCATCCAGCGTGAACGACCCGCCCGCTGGATCGCCAGTAATCGTAACGCTCGAAATGCCGCCCGCATCGCTCATCTGAAGGAACTCGTTCGGGCTGCTTCCGGAATCGCCCGAGCACGGCGGTCCGGCAAGACAGGCGAGATTATCCGAGAATAGTGATTTCGTCGAAGCCACCTGATTGTTACCCGCATTAAAGGCATCCAGGGTGAGCGGCTCTAAATACGTGAAGTACCCGCCGAAGCTCGTGACCGGAGTGCTGAAGTCGATGGTCATCGGTCCGCCATTATCGGAGACGACATTGACGCCCGAGCGCGGCGGGAACTCGAATTCATTAAGGGAAATTCCCGCCGTAAGAATGATGGCGTTTGTAAACGTGAGGCCGGGGTATTGGGTGGCGAGAATTGTGCTGTCGGGAAAGCCCTCGAAATCGAGCGTGATCGCGGCGGCCTTCGCGGTCGCGGTCAGGGCGAGGAGCGCAGCAAAACAAAGAACGCCTTGGAAGAGATACGATGTCCGCCGACCTAAGGTCATCCGTCTGACGGTACAATGATCTTTCCCGACATGCGCTGAAAAAGCGCTGAAAAAAGCTGAAATCATGGTTCGCACGACGGGCGTCCGTATGATGGCCGACAAGGACGCCGGCTTGGAGATGGTCATCGAATTCCGCAACTTCCGAGTCGATCGGAATCTCCGGCGGCTCTACCGCGACGCGGAGCCGGTCAAGCTGACGCCGAAGCCTTTCAGCACGCTAGAGTTCTTGCTCGCAAACTGTCATCGCGTCGTTTCGAAAGAAGAACTCTTGCAAGAAGTGTGGGGCGGACAGCGCGATCAAAACACGGTCGAGCAAGCGGTGCGGCAACTGAGACTCGCGCTGCAAGACAACATAGCGAAGCCGCAGTTCATTGAGACGTTGCCTGGGCAGGGGTATCGCTTTATCGCGCCACTGGTATTCCCCGAATCGGAAACCTCGTCCGACCCTGACGATGGTGAGCCCGATCCCGTACTTCCCAAGCAGATTGAGATAATTTCAGCTCCCGCCGCTTTGCCTCCCTCCGAAGCGGCACAGCCCGCGGGAGCGACGGCCAATGGGCGAAGCACAGAGCTGCGTTGGAGAAAGTATCTTGCCGCCGCATCGATCGCCGCCGTCGGCGCCGTAATCTTTCTTTACGCCACCGCGCCCGGAGAACCGGCGTCTTGCGAGATCGCGGTTAACACGCTGATTGTGAAGGATGGTCAAGGGCAAGAAGTCTGGAGGCGGGAATTTGCCGAGCATTTTAATGGCGGATTCTACGCCACTCATGCTCCGCTCTGCGGATTTGCGGATTTGGACGGGGACGGCGTGGATGATGTTCTGTTTTCCGTGAGACCAGCGGGCTTAGAGTTTGAGAGCGATATCCTGTACGGCTTCATTACTCGATCGCGCATCTTGCGGCGATTAAGTCCCTCGCCATCACGAACCTTAACATTCAAACCTGGCGCGCCACTGGTCGTAGGACCGAATTCCGATCCGACTAGCTCCAAGCCATACGACGAATATCTTCCCCCTTACCAAGTCCTCGGCATCTTCCCTGAAAAAGCCGGAAATGGCTCACCCCGAATCGTCGTGTCGAGCGCTATGGGCCAAGCTCCTAACCAGATTGCGGTACTTGACGGCAGGCTTAAGAAGGTGAGCGAGTACTGGCACGCCGGGCATCTGAGGCATGCGCAGTTCGCGAAGTATAACGGGAAAGACCGGATCTTCCTTGCGGGGGTCAACAACGGGTACCATTCCGCGGCGCTCGTTGCTTTCGATCCGGACCACATCAAGGGCACCACAGACCTCAGTGTGGCGTTGCCGGATCGGGCGCCCCTATTTGCGATCCTCGCCGTCGGAACAAAGGGGCACCTCTCACGATTGGGGGCGGGTACGGAAACCTGCCGCGTTATTTTCGAGCGGACTTGCGTCGCGAGAGCAAGACCGTACCGGCGGCCGTACAATCGGATAATCTCCCTCGCGGTGACAGAAAATCGCATCTCGGTGACAGTCGCGGAAGGAGAGAGTGAACAGACCCCGGAAACGATTGTCTATGAAATGGACCGGCACCTCAATTTGATAGAGGCCTACCCGAACACGAAATTCAGGCAACGACACTTTGAACTTGAAAAAGCGGGACTGCTTGATCACGCATTTTCTCCCCAGGAGTTGAAACCGCTGATGCATGTCCTGCCGGGCTGCGAGTTCGTGGAGAAGGGGCAATGAGTCCGACCTCTTTGATCTAGTGTCTTGTCGGTGCGCCGGGATAAACCGGCATGTAGTTAGGAATGAAAGAGTCCTACAAGAAAGGAGTAGCGAACCATCTTGGCCTTGAGTCTTGCGTCCGCCGTCGTGAGGCGGCGGGTGAA
>Ga0208220_1000196_pt1 | contig 24618 bp, 21 predicted proteins | sample NGESurdeep092012_9_FD_184484 | JGI IMG/M metagenome (GOLD analysis project Ga0208220, IMG submission 184484) | Arctic peat soil microbial communities from Barrow, Alaska - NGEE Surface sample F53-1 deep-092012 (SPAdes) | ecosystem: Environmental > Terrestrial > Soil > Wetlands > Peat ...
GCTCGGCCGCGCTCTCCTCGGGGATCGTCGGCGGCTCAAGGCCGATCACCTCGCCCGCCGCCCAGCCGAACATCCGCTCCGCGGCCGGGTTCCAGAGCATGACCGTCCGGTCGGTGCTGTAGGCGACGATGGCGTCGGCGGCGCTCTCGATCACGGCACGAGAGACGGCGTCCAGCCGGTCCCGGCCGATCCGCCCCGCGGGCTCGCCGGAAGAGGGGGACCCCGGTCCGCCTCCCCACGCTGGGTGCGCCTGCTCTGCCACCACACCCTCATGGTGCCACCTGCGACGGCCTACGTCTGCGGAAGGGAGTTACTTCCCTTGTTAATGATGTGCGACAGGGCTGATGGGATGCCGTCTCTGTCCTGGTTCGTGGCGCAGCCCCTTCCGCGACGGCCGTCTGGCACCTATAGTGCTGCTACGTTTTCGAAGCTTCACCAGCCGGACATCTGGCGTTACCCCTCCCTGACCGCGCATAAAGCGGGTCAGACAGGGCATTTCTTCAGATGATGTGCAGGCCCCGCTTAACAACGGGGCAGATATTTGCTACAACAAAAAACTATCGACCACCAGTGGCCGCGAGGACGCGGAAATGGACCCTTCGCAGGACCAGGGCGCGCCTGAGCAGCGACGGCCAGATCGCCGCCGCCAGCGGGACCGCTCACAGCCGCAGCCGCAGCTGCACATTTCGCAGCAGCGGCCGATAGCGCTGGCCCATCCTGTCATCGCCGGGTACAACGGTTCGACGTCCGCGCGCAATGCCCTCGCCTACGCGGCCGGCATGGCGCGGCGGCTCAACCGGCCGCTCCTCATCGTTTACGTCACGTCGCCCGGCGTTTACTGCGAGCCGATGACCGGTCAGGTGGTGGGGCTGCTGCGGGACGCCGACTCGCTCGAGCGCTGGCTGCTGGCGGAGCTTGACCTGGCGGCCGACGCAGGCGGCCTGGAGGTGCACGTCCGCACCCGGCGCGGCAGCCCGGCCCGCGAGCTGGGTTTGATCGCCGCCGAATTCAGCGCCGACGCCCTGGTGATCGGCTCCCCGGCCCACTTCTGGCACCGCCTGATGGGCTCAGTCCCCAGCTGGCTAGCCCGCCACGCCCGCTGCCCAGTAATAGTCGTCCCGTAAACGGAACCAGGTGGAACAACGGTCCGTTCGATCCACGGGTCTTGACCTTGATCTTCGCCCTGCGGGCAAAGCCCCCGAACTGCCTTGTCGGCAGAGCCGACATCGGGGGGTCTGGGGGGTCGCCCCCCAGAAGATACAGAGTTGTGGGGAGGTTGACCCCCGAAGGGGGCAACCGACCATGGGTGGGCGAGGAGGGATTTGAACCCTCACATCCTTTCGGACACACGGACCTGAACCGTGCGCGTCTGCCGTTCCGCCACTCGCCCGCTCGAACGACGACTCAGGCTAGCACGACCCACAGTGTGGTCGCACCCCGGATAACATCGGATAGATAACGAGCGGAAGGGAGGCCCAACGGGTGGGAGTTCTGCAGCGCTTCGAACGCCGGCTTGAGGGCATGGTCGAGGGGACCTTCGCCCGAGTGTTCAAGTCCGAACTACAGCCGGTCGAGGTGGCAAGCGCGGTCCAGCACGAGATGGACGAGCGCGCCGCCATCGTGGCGCAGGGCCGCACCCTGGTGCCGAACGACTTCGTCGTGGAGATCGCGCAGACCGACGCCGGACGTCTTGACGTGCTGGCGGAGGATCTTGGCGTGGAACTCGCGACGCTGGCGCGGGATCACGCCAAGGAGCAGGGCTACTCGTTCGTCGGCCCGGTGCGCATCCGGTTCGAAGGCGTTCCCGACCTGACCACCGGCACGTTCCGCATCCGGTCGGGAGTGATCCGAGGACACACCGTGGAGGCGGGCGAGGTCCGCCAGCCGGTCAGCGACCTGCCCCGGGTTGCATCCTCGCAGTTTCCCGGCCGGCCGCGGCTGGTCGTGTCCGGTTCCTCACCTGGCACCGGGGTGACCGCGGGAAGCACCTACGAGCTGCAAACCCCGGTGACCCTGCTGGGCCGGGGAACCGATTGCGACCTGCGGCTGGTCGATCCGGGGGTGTCGCGGCACCATTCCGAGCTGCGGGTGGAGGACGGCCAGGTGGTGCTCGTCGACCTCGGGTCCACCAACGGCACGATCGTCAACGGGCAGCCGGTGCGCCGGGTGGCGCTGGTCGACGGCAGCACCGTCACGCTCGGCAGGACCACGATGATCTTCCACCAAGACGACAGGTATTGACTGATGCCGGCCAGGTAGTAACTACAGCCGTACCGGAAGACCGGAGAGTGACTAATCTTTAGGCCAGCCCCGCTGCATGGGGCAGCCCAACCGCAAGCGACGTAGGAGCCGAGGACACCGCACGGGATGAACGCGCTCACCCTTACCCTCATCAGGGTGGCCTTCCTGGCCGTCTTGTGGCTATTTGTCATCGCTGCGATCGGCGTGGTACGGACCGACTTGTTCGGAACCGCCGTGGCCAAGGTGCGGCGGCCACGGAACCAGGCCCCGCCCCGACCGGCCGCCCAGCGGCCGCCCAAACCGCAGCGGCCCGGCCGCGGAGCGCCCCGTTTCCTCGTCGTCACCGAGGGTGCGCTGAGCGGCGTGAGCATCGACCTCACCGACCAGCAAATCACGATGGGCCGCGCCAATGACGCCACGCTGGTGGTGAACGACGACTACGCTTCAACCCACCATGCCCGGATTTTTCCACAGGACGGACAGTGGATCGTTGAGGACCTCGGTTCTACCAACGGCACCTATCTGGACCGTCAGAAGGTGATCCGGCCCACCCCGGTGCCCGTAGGCGTGCCGATCCGTATTGGCAAGACCGTTCTGGAACTGCGCAGATGACACTAGCCCTCCGCTATGCGGTCCGCTCCGACGTCGGTCTCCTCCGCGAGGGGAACGAGGACTCGGCCTTCGCCGGTCCGCACCTGCTCGCGGTCGCCGACGGCATGGGCGGCCACGCGGCCGGTGAGGTGGCAAGCGCCGCCACCATCACCACGATCGCCCCGCTCGACGACGCCAGGAACCTCGGACCTGATCTGGTCGGCGCGCTCGCCGACGCGGTCGCCATGGCCAACCTGCGGCTGCAGGAGCTGATCATCTCCGATCCGGCGATCGAGGGCATGGGCACAACGCTGACCGCGCTGCTGTGGGCGGACGGCTACGCCGCGCTCTGCCACATCGGCGACTCGCGCGCGTACCGGCTCAGGAACGGCCAGTTCCTCCAGATCACCCATGACCACACGCTGGTGCAGTCCCTCGTCGACGAGGGAAAGATCACCGAGGACGACGTGGCCACGCACCCGCACCGGTCGCTGCTGCTGCGCGCCCTCGACGGCCGGACGGTCGCGGAACCCGACCTGGCCCAGCTTGAGACGCTGCCGGGCGACCGCTACCTGCTCTGCTCGGACGGCCTGTCGGGCGTGGTGACCGAGCACACGCTGCACCAGACGCTCAACTCGATCAGGGACCCCGACAAGGCGGCGCTGCAGCTTGTGGAGCTCGCCATCCGCGGCGGCGGCCCCGACAACATCACCTGCATCGTGGCCGACGTGATGGACACGCAGGCGAGCGCGGTGCCGCCGACCTGGACCCCGGTGCTGGCCGGCGCGGCCCAGATCGGCGCCCCGGGCGATCCGCGCCAGCCGGCCCGGCAGAGCTCGCCGGCGACCAGGGCAATGCGGCTGACCAGGACCGCTCCGCAGCCGGTGACGCCGGACGAGTCCCCGACGGGCGTCTGGCCGGCCGACCCCCGCGACGGCTACACCGGCAGCTTCGACACCTCTGCGATCGAACCGGACGGCTTCGGCGGCGGCCGATTCGATACGAAGGGCTTCGACCGGATTCACGGCGACGAAGACGAAGACGAGTACGACCGGCCCGGCGGCGGGCGTCACGGGCACCGCGGCAGCCGTCACCGCTACGACGATGACGAAGGCGATGACGACTACGGCCACCCGGGCCGACGCCGCTGGCCGATCGTCACCGGCGCGCTGGTGCTGCTGGTGCTGCTGCTCGGCGGCGGCGTGTACGGCGCCTGGTGGTACAACCAGCAGCAGTACTACGTCGGCGTGCAGAGCGGCTACGTGGCGGTCTTCCAGGGCACCAACCAGAGCGTGGCCGGGATCAACCTCTCGAAGCTGCTCACCCGGTCCACCCTTATGGTCAGCAAGCTCGGCCTGACCGACCAGGACACGCTCGCCCAGACGATCTCCAAGGGCAGCGTCGGCGACGCCAAGTCGCTGATCGACGTGCTCCAGGGCGAATCCACCAAATGCCAGGGCATGTGGACGGCGCTGACGTCGTGGCAGGCCCAGAGCGTCAAGTACCAGAGCGATCTGGTCAAGGCCGCGCACAGCAAGCCGAAGACCAAGGTTCCGGCGTCCGACGCGCCCGGCCCGATGCCCCCGAGGCCCGACCTGGACAGCTGCGCCCCGGCGTCCGCGTTCGGCATCCCGGCGTCGGCCCTGCCGAGCACGCAGACCACCGCGCCCGCGACCACCCCGACAGCCAAGCCGTCGGTCACCGTCAAGCCGTCGGCCACGGTCAAGCCGTCGGCCACGGTCAAGAAGACCCCGGCGGCCGGGTGAGCAGCATGACCATGCCGTCCCCGGCCGTGGGCAGTCAGCCGCCGGAGGAGGCGTCTGTCACCCGCAGGTCCACCGAGCTGCTGATGACCGCCTTCGGACTCGCCATCGTCGCCCTCGCGTTCGCGACCACCGCGCTCAGCCTCAAGGGGCAGCACCCGTCGACGATCATCGGGTACATCGTCTCCTACTCCGTGATCATCATTGGCGCCCACCTCGCGGTGCGTAAGTTCGCGCCGTTCGCTGACCCGCTCCTGCTGCCGATCGCGACCCTGCTCAACGGGCTCGGCCTGGTGATGATCTACCGGCTCAACCAGGCGGGCCGGAACGGCAACGCGGGCTCGCCCGGCACCACCGGCTCCCCCCGTCCCATCTCGACGCTCGGCTCATCGGCGACGGTCACCCAGGTCATCTACACCGTGCTCGGCGTCGCGGTCTTCGTGCTCTTCCTCTGGCTGGTCAAGGACATCAAGGTCCTCCAGCCCTACACGTACGTGCTCGGCCTGGCCGGCCTGGTGCTGATCGCGCTGCCCGCGCTGCTGCCCGGGTCCATCAGCGGCGTCGCCGACACCTCGGCCAAGATCCAGATCAACATCGGCGGCTTCAGCGTCCAACCCGAAGAGTTCGGCAAGCTGCTGCTGGCCGCGTCGTTCGCCAGCTATCTGATGGAGCACGGCCAGCAGCTCTCGCTGCTCACCGACAAGTGGCTCTTCTTCAAGATGCCCAGGCGCAAGGACCTCGCCCCGATCTTCGTGGTCTGGGCGCTCAGCATGCTGCTGCTGATCTTCGAGAGCGACATCGGCACCAGCGCGGTGTTCATGGGCCTGTTCGTGGCGATGCTCTACGTCGCGACCGGGCGCCGGTCGTGGGCCATCCTCGGGCTCGTCATGTTCCTTGTCGGCGCCTTCGCCGCCGCGAGGCTGGTGTCGCACGTGGGACAGCGGTTCAGCATCTGGCTGCACCCGTTCAGCAACGCCAACCTCGTCGACGGCCTCCAGCCCTCCTACCAGACCGCGCAGGGACTGTACGGGATGGCCAACGGCGGGCTGCTCGGCCGCGGGCTCGGCGGCGGGCAGCCGTTCTGGACTCCGCTGGTACAGAGCGACCTCGTCTTCACCGCGTTCGGCGAGGAGCTCGGCCTGGCCGGCGTGATGGCCCTGCTGCTGCTGTACGGCCTGTTCGTGCAGCGCGGCCTGCGCACCGCCCTGCTGGCCAAGGACGAGTACTCCAAGCTGCTGGCCAGCGGCCTGGCGTTCATGTTCGCGCTCCAGGTGTTCGTGATCGTCGGCGGGGTGACGCGGGTCATCCCGCTGACCGGCATCACCACCCCGTTCCTGTCCCAAGGCGGGTCCAGCCTGGTGGCGAGCTGGCTGCTGGTCGCCGCGATCGCGCGGATGAGCGACACCGCGCGACGCCCGGCGCCGCGGCCGATTCAGGATGAGGGGATGACCCAGGTGGTGTCGCTGCGGTGAACCAGCTCAAGCGCGACCTGAACCGGTCGATCAAGCGGGTCTCGATCGCGGTCCTCATCCTGTTCGTGATCCTGCTCGTCAACGTGAACTACCTGCAGGCGGTGGAGGCCCCGAGCCTGGCCAACGGGCAGCTCAACAACCGCACGGAGTACGACCAGACCCAGGTGCAGCGGGGCAACATCGTGACCCAGGACGGCGTCACGATCGCGGGCACCAAGCAGGTGAAGGCCGGACTGTTCAAGTACCAGCGCACCTACTCCGACGGCCCGGCCTACGCGCCGGTCACCGGCTACGACACCATCTTCACGGCCGCCCAGGCCCCCAACTACGCGACCGGGGTCGAGCGGGCCGAGAACGGCCTGCTCTCAGGGACGGGTGATCAGCTCGCGTTCCGCAACTTCATCGATATGCTCACCAACAAGCCCCGGAAGGGCGCCTCGGTCCAGGTCACGATCAACTCCAAGGCCCAGCTCGCCGCCTACCAGGAGCTGCAACAGACCCTGCAGGGCAAGACCATCAACGGCGTGCAGCAGGTCGGCGGCGTGGTCGCGCTGAACCCGTCCACCGGCGCGATCCTGGCGATGGCCTCCTATCCGAGCTACGACCCGAACCAGCTCACCGTCGAGAACACGGGAACTGCGGGCAACCTGGTCAGCAAGCTCTCGGCCGAGAACCCGAGCCCGCTGATCAACAACTCGAGCCAGACCACGCTGCCGCCCGGCTCGACCTTCAAGATCGTCACCAGCTCGGCCTGGTACACCAAGAACACGTCGCTGAACCCGCAGACCAAGGTCTACTCCCCGCAGCCGCTCCGGCTGCCGAACGGGAACGACCTCAACGACGACAACAACGATCCGTGCGGCGACGGGTCCGGCCATACGCCGGTCCTCGAGGCGTTCGCCCAGTCCTGCAACACCCCGTTCGCGAACATCGGCATCGATCTCGGCGGCCCGACGATCGCCGCCACGGCGAACAAGTACGGCTTCAACAACGCGCTCGACATCCCCGGCGTGACCACCGCGGCGTCCCAGTTCACCGCCGAATCGGACCCCTCGTTCACCGCCTTCGACGCGATCGGCCAGCACGACACGACCGAGAGCCCGCTGCAGGAGGCGATGGTCGCGGCGACCGTCGCCAACGGCGGCGTGCTGATGAAGCCGTACCTGATCGACCAGGTCACCGCCTCCGATCTGTCGGTGGTGGAGCAGACCCAGCCTCAGGAGCTCGACCGGCCGATCTCGCCCGCCGTCGCCAGCTACGAGAAGCAGATGATGATCGCGGTGGTGCAGGACTCCAACGGCACCGGCTTCAACCTGTACAACCAGGGCGCTGAGAACGGCCTGGTGATCGCGGGCAAGACCGGAACCGCCGAGAACGGCGTCAGCGCACGGCCTGACGCGGTTTTCACCGCTTTCGCACCCGCTGACAACCCAAAGATCGCCGTCGGCGTCATGATTGAAGGCGGTGGCTACGGGGCCGCCGCGGCCGAGCCGATCGCCGTCGCGGTCATCAAGGCCTATCTCGCAGCTACGGGGCAATGATGGACGCGCACGTTCTCGACGGCCGCTACGCGCTGGTCGAGCTGATCGCCACCGGCGGCATGGGCGAGGTGTGGCGGGGCACCGACCAGATCCTCGGGCGGCCGGTGGCAATCAAGATGCTGGCCGCGATGCACGCGGATGACGAGCAGTTCCGAGCCCGGTTCCGGGCCGAGGCGCGGTACGCGTCGTCGCTGTCGCACCCGGGGATCACCCGGGTCTTCGACTACGGCGAGCGCAGCCCGCTCGGCGGCCCCTACCTGGTCATGGAGCTGGTCGACGGCCAGCCGCTGTCGGAGATCCTCGAGCGGTACGGACGGCTCGACCCCTACGTGGTGCTCGACATCGTCGCCCAGTCCGCCCGCGCCCTCGACATCGCCCACCAGGCGGGCATCGTCCACCGCGACATCAAGCCGGGCAACCTGCTGATCATGGCCGACGGGACGACGAAGATCACCGACTTCGGCATCGCCAAGGCCAACTCCCTGGCGGCGATGAACCTGACCGCGACCGGGATCGTGATGGGCACCGCCCTCTACGTCTCCCCCGAGCAGGCGACCGGCTCGCCGCTGACCGGATCGTCCGACATCTACTCGCTCGGCGTGGTCGCCTACGAGTGCCTGTCCGGCCAGCCGCCGTTCATGGCCGACCAGCCGCTGGCGATCGCGATCATGCACAAGCACGAGCCGGTGCAGCCGCTCCCGCCCGATGTGCCGCGCCCGGTCGCCGACCTGGTGTACGCGATGCTGGCGAAGGCCCCGGACGGCCGTCCGGAGACGGCGCAGCACGTCGCCGACCGGGCCGATGTGATCAGGGAGGCGCGCAGCCGCTCGGGCTACAGCGGGCCGATCACCGCCAACCTGCCGGTGGTGCCGAACTTCCCGCCCGCCGATGGTAACGATTTCTATAACAACGGTAACGATTTCTATAACGGCGAGCCGGCCTGGTCCCCCGATCCCCGCCCCCGGCGCCGGGCCTTGGTGCTGGCCGGGGCCGGCCTGGCGGCCTGCGGGATCATCGCGATCATCGTCCTCCTGCTCACTAGCAGCAATACCCCGGCGGCGACGATGATCGCGCATCCAAGTTCGCCTGGCCAGTCGGCCAGCGAGGCGGCGACGCCGACCACCGCCTCGCTGCCGGCAAGTCCAGCCGGTGGCTACACGACAGGGACTAGCCTAGGAACGGAATCGAAGGCCCCAGCGACCCGTTCGGCCAGCCCTACGACGAGTGCGCGAGAGTCTCCGACGCCAACGAAGACATCGCCGTCAACGAGCACGTCCCCCTCCGCGTCGGCGACCAACACGTCGGCCCCGCCGACAAGCCCGTCGGCGTCACCGACGACGCCGACGCCGACGGGGCCGACGGGGCTAGGGGTACCGCTGGCCGACGACGGCACAGGGGGATGACACTTCGATGCAGGGTGGTTTGGAAGAGTGCGAGACATGACACAGCCGCGGCTGCTCGGTGACCGTTACGAGCTCGAAGGTGTCGTCGGACGCGGCGGCATGGCTGAGGTGTACCGGGCGCGCGACCTCCGGCTCGACCGGGTGGTCGCGATCAAGACCCTGCGCACCGATCTCGCCCGCGATCAGACCTTCCAGGCGCGGTTTCGCCGCGAGGCGCAGTCCGCCGCGTCGCTGAACAACCCGTCGATCGTCGCCGTGTACGACACCGGCGAGGACATGTCGACCGGGGTGCCCGTCCCGTTCATCGTGATGGAGTACGTCGACGGCAAGACCGTCAGGGAGCTGCTGAACGACGGCCACCGGCTGCTGCCCGAGCGGATCCTGGAGATCACCTCCGGCGTGCTGCGCGCCCTCGAGTACAGCCACCAGGCGGGAATCGTGCACCGGGACATCAAGCCCGGGAACGTGATGGTCACCAGGAACGGCGACGTCAAGGTCATGGACTTCGGCATCGCCCGCGCGATGAGCGACTCCCAGTCCACGATGACGCAGACCGCCCAGGTGATCGGCACCGCCCAGTACCTGTCGCCCGAGCAGGCCCGGGGCGAGCGGGTGGATACCCGGTCCGACCTGTACTCCACCGGTTGCCTGATGTACGAGCTGCTGGTCGGCCGGCCGCCGTTCACCGGCGACTCCCCGGTCGCGATCGCCTACCAGCACGTGCGGGAGAACCCGATACCGCCGTCCCGGCTCGACCCCGACCTGCCCCCGTGGGCGGACGCGATCGTGCTCAAGGCGATGGCCAAGTCGGCCGACGACCGGTACCAGACCGCCGCCGAGATGAACGCCGACATCCAGCGCGCCGCGTCGGGCATGCAGGTGGCCGCGGCCTTCCAGCCGCCGCCGACCCGGGCTGACTACTACGACTACCAGCAGCGCACCCAGCGGATGGGCCCGCAGACGATGATGGGGGCCGGTGTGGCGCCGACCACCGTCTCGCAGTACCCCCAGGGCGGCTACCAGCCGGGGTACAACGACGGCGGCTTCGACAACGGCGGCGCCGAGCAGGGCGGCGGCGGCAGCCGCCGCTGGCTGCCGTGGACCATCGCCGGGGTCGTGCTTGCGGCCGTGATCGTCGCCGCCTTCCTGCTGCTGAACGGCGGCGGCGGCAGCGGCGCCTTCGTCCCGACCAACCTGGTCGGCGAGTCGCAGGGCACGGCCGTCGCCCAGGTAAAGGCGGCCGGGCTGCAGGCGAGCGTGCAGCAGCAGGCCGACGCCAATGTGACCGCCGGCAACGTGATCAGCACCAACCCGGCCAGCGGCTCCAGCATCGCCAAGGGCGGCACCGTCACCCTCAACGTCTCCAAGGGCGCGGCCCCCATCCTGCTGCCGAACGTCCAGAACGAGCAGTACAACACCGCCGCGCAACAGCTCAAGGCCCTCGGCTTTACCAACGTCAACCCGGTGCCCGATAACCAGTCGAGCCTGCCGGCGGGCGAGGTTGATCACATGAGCCCGACCGCGAATCAGAAGTACGCCCCGAGCGAGCAGATCACGCTCTACTACTCCGGCGGCGGCATTCCGGTGCCGACGCTGACCGGCGTGCCGCTCTCCACCGCCCTCCAGGAGCTCAAGAGCTCCGGGTTCACCTCGGCCCCCAGCATCACCTACGCCAACGGCCCGGTTAGCCAGAACAACCCGGTCGGCACCGTGTGGAACCAGTTCCCCGCCACGGGCAAGTCGGTGCCGCCGAACACGGTGATCACGCTGTTCGTCCAGCAGACGGCGGCGACCCCGACCCCGACCCCGTCGGCCTCGGTCACGCCAACCGGCACGCCGTCCTCGACGCCGACCGGCACGGCCACCCCGACCGGCACCGCGACCGACACACCGCCGGGGGGCTGAGAGCAGGCTCCCGGCGGTAGCAGCCGTAACCGTGCCGCGGGTGCATTACGCTTACCGCAGCAGCCGCAGTGTTAGCCCGGGGAACGTCCCCGGTGCCTTCGCAGTCCCCGAGCAGGAGGTGCGCGGTGCCCAAGTCCCGCGTCCGGAAGAGGCCGGTCTACACGCCGCCGGCGGCGCAGTCGAAGAAGCGGGCGGTGAGCCCGCCGTGGCTGGTGCCCACCATGGTCGGGTCGCTGATACTCGGGCTGGTCTGGATCGCGCTGTACTACATCACCCAGTCCGACATGCCCGGGCTGAGCGCGCTCGGCGGCTGGAACCTGGTCTGCGGGTTCGCGCTGATCGTCGTCGGCGTGGTGCTCGCCACCCAGTGGCATTAACGCTCGGGAAACGGGGCCGCGGCGGGGCGCTTAGAAACCCGCCGCCTGGCTGAACTCGGCGGTCAGGTGATTGGTCCTGAGCACCACGATCACCACCAGGATCGCGAATATCGCGATGGCGGGGCCGACCTGGATGACGAGCCGGTTCTTGCGCGGCGCGTAGGCGAAGGCGGCCGTGATCAGCACGCCCACGATCAGCCCGCCCACGTGGTCCTGCCACGCGATCGCGCCGCGGAAGAAGAAGCTGAACGCGAGGTTGATCCCGATCAGCACCAGGATCCCCCTGGTGTCGATCTGCAGCCGCCTGGAGACCACGAACCAGGCGCCGAACAGGCCGAAGATCGCGCCGCTGGCGCCCAGCGCGAGCTCGGTGTTCGGGGCGATCAGGTAGAACGCGACCGCGCCGCCGAGCGCGCTGAGCAGGTAGACGGTGATGAAGCGGCCCCGGCCGAGCAGCTGCTCCAGGCTCGGCCCCACCGCCCACAGCGCCCACATGTTGAACAGGATGTCGAAGAAGCCCACGCCGCCGAGCCCTCCGCCTGCGGGCGGCAGGAACGCCGACGTGATCAGCCGGTACCACTGCCCGGCGGCGACGCCCTGCAGCGGCCCTGAGTTGATCTGCGCGTATCCGAGCAGCCCCCAGTCGGTGGCGAGGGACGGCTTGCCCAGCTCGACCAGGAACAGCAGCACGTTGACGGCGATCAGGGTCCAGGTGACGACCGCCGCGCGGGCGGGCCGGCCGCCGAACACCGTCGTCGGGCGGCGGGTGCCGCGGCCGCCTTCGTGCACGCAGTCCACGCACTGCTGCCCAACTGCCGCCGAGCGGAGGCAGTCCGGGCAGGCGTGACGACCACACCGGACGCAAGACACCCAGGTTTCACGGTCTGGGTGCTGATAACAGGTGGGCGGTGTTTCCTGCCCGGCGGGAGTGGCCTGGTCCGGCGTGGTCATCGGGGGGTTCCGTCGCCTAGCCGCGCGTGATTGTTACGGACTGCAGCACCAAGGGGGTGACCGGGCGGTCGCCGGGGGCGGTCGGCACCTGGGTGATCGCCTTGATCACGTCGACGCCGTCGATGACCTCGCCGAAGATGGTGTGCTTGCCGTTCAGCCACGGGGTGGCCGCGACCGTGATGAAGAACTGCGAGCCGTTGGTGCCCGGGCCCGCATTGGCCATCGCCAGCAGGTACGGCTTGTCGAACCGCAGGTCCGGGTGGATCTCGTCGGCGAACTTGTAGCCGGGGCCGCCGGTGCCGGTGCCGAGCGGGTCGCCGCCCTGAATCATGAAGCCGGCGATCACCCGGTGGAAGATCGTGCCGTCGTACAGCTTGTCCTTAGTGGTGGCCCGGGTCTTCGGGTTGGTCCACTCCCTGCCGCCCTCGGCGAGTTCGACGAAGTTCCGGACGGTCTTCGGCGCTTGGTCAGGGAACAGCCGGACAGTGACCGTCCCCTGCGTCGTCGTCAGCGTCGCGGTCAGCGTTTCGGTCATTACGTGACTCCGGTTCATCTCCAGGCCGGGCGATCCGGCCTGTCTTCATTCACCGTACCGGCTTCACCGCAATGGCATCTCGCCCCTGACCGCGATGATTGAACAGGGGATCGAAGGGAATCTTGTCTCACCGAGAGCAAGCCAAGGGAGCAGATCGTGTTCTTCACCAAGACAAACACCGCCAAAAACGACTCGGCCAATGCGTCCGCGCGGGCGCGAGCGGCCAGCCTGGCCGCCCAGTCCGCCGCACAGAACGCAGCGCAGAACGCGGCCGCCGCCGCTCGCACCGCCGCCGTGGCCGCCCAGGCCACCGCCCAGACCGCAGCGTCCGGGGTGAGCAGCGGAGTGCAGCAGGGGGTGTACAGCGCTCGCCGCTGGACCGCGCCCCGGCTCGAGCTGGCGGCCGAGCACGTGACCAAGACGGTCGCGCCTAGCGTCTCCTCGGCCCTGCGCAGCACGGCCAAGCAGGTCAAGCCGGTCGAGCCTGCTAAGGGGCGGACCGCGCTCACCTGGTCGCTGCTCGGCGCCGCCATCCTCGCCACCGCGGGGGCCGCGTTCGCGCTGATCCGCTACCAGTTCCGCTCGGCCACGGCCGACGAGACGGTAGAGGTCGGCGAGACAACGGACGTCTCAGGCAAGCCGACCGCGACGCCGGCCGGGCCGGCGACTCCCGCCGCTTCGAGCGGGACGAGCGCGGCGATGAGCCCGGGCGGGGCGACCGGGCCGGCCGCCAAGCCGGCGGCGAGCAAGACGGCGGCGAGCAAGACGGCGGCCGACGACACCGCGACAACCACTGATACGTCAGTGAATGGGCACGTTGCTTCGAGCGGGTGGTAAACAGCGCGACGCGCGGGGTGGCTTGATCCTGGTGTCCTATTGACACTGTGCGGATGCACGTTCATTTTTTAATAGAGGTCCAAAGTCCCACTCCGGGGAGGAACACCATGGCTGGGTGGGACGAGCGCATCGCGCAGTTGGAAGTCGCGTTTCCCGGGTGGCACATCTGGCGGTCCAGCGCCGGCCGATGGTGGGCCACCCGGACCGGCACGGTCCTGCGTCGCCAGGAGCTTGGCACCGGCCGCGTCATGACAGTGGACGCAGACGACGCGAGCGCACTGCGCGACCAGCTCACGGTCCAGGCGTCCCTCGACCGGGAGATCACGGACTGACCAGGCCCGACGCCCGCAGGCGCTAGGACGAAGATCACTATCCGGGCACTGGCGCGCGGGACATCTTTAGTTTTCGCCAAATAGTTCTTAGCCAGTCCTTGTATGCCGGCTGGATACGGTCAATTTGAGGCCGGCCTTCCGTTGAAGGCCGGCAAAACCGGGCGTATCCACCTGCGGAGTGAACACCGTGATTAACCGGATCATGCGCGCCAGCGGGGGAACCCGGGGGCTCGTCTGGACCGCGGCGGCCTGCATCACTGTTTCGCTTCTGGTGATGTTCTTCGTGTCCGTCGCCGGGCCATCCATCGTGGTGCCGGCGATGGCCCACGCCCCGGGCGGCGCGCCGCCGTGGTGGGTCTCGCTCGGGCTGGGCAGGCCGCTGACGCTGTTCCTCTCCTGGGGGGCCGCGGCGGTCGGCGTGATCGGCGTCGGGGCCGGCCTGCTGGCGGTCTCCCGCGGCGCCCGGGTGCCGGTCCGGCCGCTGCTCGCGGTCTCGTTCATCGCCGTCGCCATCTTCACGTTCCTGCCGGCCGCGGGCACCACCGACACCCAGTCGTACGCCATCGACGGCAACATGCTCGTGCTGAAGCACAGCCCGTACGTGTTCACGCCCGCGACGATGGTCACCCTCGGCGACAAGCTCGCGGTCGGCAGCCCGCCCACCTGGGCGCACCAGCTGTCGGACTACGGGCCGATCGCCTCGGCCGAGGAGTGGGTGTCGGCCGAGCTCGGCGGCACCTCGATGGCGCTGATCACGTTCTGGCTCAAGCTCGTGGTGGCGCTCGCGTTCGGCGCGGTGGTGCTGCTGCTCGACCGGCTGCTGCGCGACAATCCGGCGATGCGCCTGCGCGCCCACCTGCTCTGGTCGGTCAACCCCTTGCTGCTGTGGGAGATCGTGGCCAGCGGGCACATCGACGGCCTCGCGATCGCGTTCGGGATCGCCGGCCTGGCCGCGCTGCGGTTCACCCCGGACGGGGTCAAGCCGACGCTGGCCCGGTGCGCGGCGGCGGGCACCCTGCTCGCGGCGGCGGCCTGCACCAAATCCCCGTTCGTGCTCTTCATCGTCGCCGCCCTGTGGACGGTGCGGCGCTCGCCCGCCAGGATCGCCTGCCTGCTCGGCGGCTGGCTGTGGCTGACGCTGGCGTCGTACGCGATCGCCGGCTGGCCCGCGGTCAAGGTGCTGTCCGATCGCGGCCAGCAGGTCACCTGGGACAACCTCTACCAGGTGATCTACCGGCCGCTGGGCATCGGCGGTCCGCTCGGCTCGGACAACATCCCCGGCTGGGTCTTCCCGCTGGCCCTGGTGCTGTTCATCGGCGTCGCCGCGCTCGCCTTCTTCCGGCTGCCCGATCGCGTCCCCGGGCTTCCGGCGGTGAGCCCGGCGCTGGCGCTGAGCCTGGCCTGGATCTTCTTCTGGCCGTTCCAGCGCCCGTGGTACGACGTCATGATCATCGCGCTGCTCGCGCTCTACCCGTCGTCCGGGCTGGACGCGGTCGTCTTGGTCAGGCTCTGCTTCGGCGCCATCACCTACATGGAGGCGGCGCACATCTGGCGGAGCCCCTGGTTCCAGCAGGTGCAGCTCATCGAGGGCGACTGGATCACGTCAACCGTCCGGTTCCTCACCGCGGCCGCGCTGATCTGGATGTGCGTCACCGGCCGCTGGGGCGGCAGACCGGACCAGCCGTCGGCGGACGCGCCCGCAGGCGCTCCAGCCGCTAGCTTGACGCCCCCGGCCGCGACGCCCCCGGCGGCCACGCCCCGGGTGTGACGCCCGGCGCTTCGATGACGCCCGGGGGTTGCAGGTACTGCTCCGGCCACCGGCAGTCGATGAACGCGTCCAGCAGGCCGGGCAGCGGCCCGGCGCCTTCGATGGCCGACGGCCGCGCGGCGCCGAACGCCGCCTCCTCGGTCACCGGGCCCGCCAGCAGCCACTGCGGCTCGTCGGGCTGGCAGAGCCACTCGGACCGCTCGAGCCGGGCGGTGACGGCGGCGCAGACGTGGGCGGCGAGCGCGGCCGGATGGCCGATCACGGCCGCACGGGCGGCCACCGCGGCGTCGGCCGCGTGCGACAGCGCGCACTGGCGGACCCGGGCCGGGAGCGCGGTGATCGCCGCCAGCGTGGCCGGCCTGGGCACCGGCGTCGGCCAGCCGGTCAGGTGCGCGAGCACCGCCAGCTCCGCCCACGGCCTGATCAGGCCGGGACCGTCGAGCGCCCGCTGCGCGGCCCGCATGTCCCGCAGCGTGCAGGGCCGCGCCCGGCACTCGGCGCCGCAGGTGGCCGAGCGGGGCCGAACCACGGCGCGGGCGTCGCCGGCCGCCGCGGCCGAGCCCGCCTCCCGGGCGCTGCCGTCCGTCACCTGCACCAGGATCGGGAAGTCCATCCCGTCGGAGAAGACCGCCGCCCGCCCGGGCGGCAGGGTGACCAGGTAGCGGGACTGGGACGGGGACGCGTTCATCGTCGCGCCGACCGCCTCGCGATCGTCGGCGGCCGGGAGGCGGTGCACGATCTTCACCGCCGTGTTTTTTATCACGTCGGAGACCAGGCGGGCCGGGATCTGCTCGGCGATGATCAGCCCCTCGCCGTACGCGCGGATCTCCGCCAGCAGGCCGGCGAACATCTCGACCGCGTGCCCGGCGGCGCCGCCCCCGCCCGCCGGGTCGGCGGACTCCGCCCGGCGAAGCAGCCGGTGCGCCTCCTCTACCACGGTCAGATGGCGGAGGCCGCCGGCCCCCGCCGGGGTCGTCCGGTGGACGAGCCGCAGGTGCTCGGCCAGCCGGATGAGCACCGCGCCCATCAGGAACGCCTTGTCGGCGTCGTCGCCCACGTCCTCGATCTCGAGCACGACGTTCCGGCCGAGCAGCGCGCCGAAGTCGATCGGGTGCCCGCCCTCGAGGAAGCGGCCGGTGGTCCCGTGCCTGAGGCTGGCCAGCCGGACCCTGATGAAGCCGAGCACGTCGTCGGTCACCCGCTGGGAGTAGCCGATCTCGGTGACGACCCGCTCGGCCGCGCGCTGCAGGGCGGTGAGCGTCGGGTAGGCGGCGTCGGCCTGCCCGCCGTCCGCCTGCTCGCCGAGCGCCAGGTCCCAGCCCGAGTCCTCGTAGACCCGGCCGAGCGCGGCGCTGAGCACCTGGGGGAACGGCTCCTCGGACCGGAAGGAGGCGATGAACAGCGCCCGGACCAGGTCCGCGTGCGTCTGCAGGGGGAACCTGGCGCCGGCCTGGCCGGCCGCGGGCTCGAGCGGGTTGAGCCCGGCCGCGATCGCGTCGGGCTCGCCCGGCCTGATCCTGATCACCTCGGTGCCCGGCAGTCGCGCGGCCATCAGCCGGTACTCGGCCTTGGCGGGCTCGACCACCAGCCAAGGGATGCCCCGCCTGGTCGCGGCCTCGAGCAGGGACCGCACGGTCTGCGACTTGCCCGCCCCGGTCGCGCCGCAGACGAACACGTGCCGGTTGAGCGAGTCGCGCGGCAGCACCAGCGGGCCGGCCGCCCGCAGGTTGCGGTCGAGGATCTCGCCCAGCTCGATGCCCGTCGGCTCGCCCGGCGCGCATCCGGCGGGCTGCTCCGGGGTGACGTCGAAGTCGGGGCGCAGCGCCAGCCGGACCCCCGGCACCTCGGACTCCGGCGGCCGGGCGAGCGCGGCCAGGAGCTGGGTCGAGCCGTAGAACGGTGACGCCGGGACGGCGTCGCCGCCGGGCTCGAGCGCGGAACCCGGGCCGAGGGGCGCCGGGCTCAGCGCGTACGGCAGCCCGTCCAGGTCGGCCGACGCGCAGAGCAGCCCGGCGATCCTGGCCGCGCTCGGCTCGTCGCTCCCGCCGGCCGCGATGGTGATCCGCCACAGCCCGGTCGACAGGCCGCGTTGCAGCTCGGCGTGGCGTTCCCTGAGCCGCCGGGCCTGGGCCGCGCGTTCGGGGAACCGGTCGGCCGACCCCTCCGCGATCCGCTGCCGCAGCGCGATCTCCTCCGACAGCGCCCGCAGCTCGGCCGGGGTGACCGGCTCGGCCGTCACCAGCCAGCCGAACGGCCCGGTCCAGCTGCCGAGCAGCCCCTCATCGAGCGACAGCCCGGCCCGGCCCGGCGCCCCTGAGGCGCCCGGCGTCCCCGTCTCCCCTGGCAGCGCGAGCAGGCCGTCGCTGATCCCCGCCACCTCGCGCCAGCGTCCGACCCGCCCGAGCAGCCCGGCCAGCTCGGCCGGCGGCAGCGCCGTTCCGCGCGCCCCGCCCGGCAGCGCCAGCAGCACCTCGCCGTCGGCCGGGCCGACGCTGCCGACGAGCGCGTCCCCGGCCGCGATCATCAGCACCGGCCCGCCCGCCGCCGCCCGCACCCAGCCGAACGCGACCGTCCCGGCCGCATTCGCGATCCCTGCGTGGTACGCGGCCACCAGCGCGGCCGCGCGCTGCGGCCTGCCCGGGTCGCCGCCGTCGGGCCGCGCGGGCCCCTCCTGCGACGGGTCGGGGCGGCGCGGTATCTCGGTGATCCGGTAGGCGGCGCACCCGGCCGGCACGGCGGCGGAAACTGTCATACCCCATACACGCATCGTCATAGCCGGCGGTTCATGAATCCGGGACTCTTCGGACGCACGTCAAAGGGGTACGACGATTTCGGCGCTTAACGTCGGAGTTATGGAGCCGCTGATGCGAACTGCCAGGTCCCCCAGCCGTCGCAGGCCCTCCGCTCAGCGCACTCTGCTGGCGCCCGCCGTGCTCGCCACAGCGCTGCTCGCCACCGCCGCGGTCGGGGTGATCGCCGGACGGCCGGTCCCCGCGCGGCCGGACGCCAACCAGGCCGCGATCGAGGCCAGGGCGGTCGTCGCGGGCCAGGCAGCGCCGGCGAAGACTCCGGGCTGGCGGGTGGTCGCCGCCATCGGCCCGTACAACGAGGCCGTGACCGGCACGGTGAGCGCAGGCTCGGCCGTCGGCGCCTGGTCGGTCTGGACCGGGACGGCCTTCACCGCCGTCGAGCGACTGGTCGGGAACCGCTGGTCGCGGGTGCCGCTGCCGGCCGCGCTGACCGGCTACGCGCGGTCGGCGGTCGCCTTCGGGGGCGACTCGTCGTCCGACTTCTGGCTGTTCAGCTCCCGCAGCGCGACCCGTGCGCTGCACTTCGCCGACGGCCGCTGGACGCTCCGGCCGATCCCTTCCTGGGTGCTGCAGCGGCAGTCGGGCGGCGGCGGGCTGAGCGTCAGCGCGGCGGTGTTCGGCCCGGACGACGTCTGGGTCTTCGGCCTCGACGCGGCCGCCTACGCCGCCCACTACAACGGCCGCACGTGGGCGAAGGTGCGGCTGCCGGCCGCGCCGGACGAGGTGAGCGCGGTCGGCCCCGACGACATCTGGGCCCTGCACGGGAACGTGGCCTGGCACTGGAACGGCAGCGGGTGGACCGGCGACAAGATCCCCGGCGCGGCCGGGAGCCGGCCGGGGAGCTTCGCCGACCTGACCGCCACCGGGCCGAGCAGCGCCTGGGTGTGGCGGACGGTCCGCGCCCCCGGTCACCCGGCCGAAGTCGGCCAGCTGCGCTGGAACGGCACGTCGTGGCGGCGGGCCGGCCCGGGCAGCCCGGCCGGCATCGTCGACTCGGTCGCGCCGGACGGGTCAGGCGGCCTGTGGGCGACCGGCGTGGACGAGAACCCGGGCGGCTTCAACCTCTTCTACCACCTGGCCGGCGGCCGCTGGAACGAGGTCAGGTCGCCGACCGGCATCTGGGGCCAGCAGCCCGAGTCCCTGGCCTGGATCCCGGGCACGCACTCGGTCTGGGGCACCGCCACCGGCCGCACCAGCAAGGGCAGCTACGGCGTGATCATCAAGTACGGGCCGTGAAGGCAAAACCGGGACAAGCCCAGAACCTTCCTATCGAACGGACCCTGGATGACTCACGGTCCGAAGACCTGCTCTAGGTAGGGGTTGGCGAAGCGGCGGTCCGGGTCCAGCTCGTCGCGGATGCGCAGGAAGTCGGCGAACCGGGGGTAGGCCTCGCCCAGGTAGGCGGCGTCGCGGGTGTGCATCTTGCCCCAGTGCGGCCGTCCGCCGACGTCGGCCGCGATCGACTCGAAGAGCCGGAAGTACTCCTGGTAGGGCAGTCCCGTGTACTGGTGGATGGCCACGTAGGCGCTCTCGCGGCCGTACGCGGTCGACAGCCAGATGTCGTCGGCGGCGGCGACCCGGATCTCGACCGGGAACATCACCGGATGGGCGAGGCGGGGCACGCCCGCCCGGAGCTGGCCCAGCACCTCGTGCACGGACTCCCGGGGAACCGCGTACTCCGACTCGACGAACCGGACCCGGCGCGGCGTCACGAACACCTCGTGCGACGGCGCCGAGTACCGGCGGGTGGACAGCGTCGCGGACGCGAGCCGGTTGAGCGGCTTGATCAGCCGGGGCACCGCGCGCCCGGTGCGGCAGAGCGCGCCGAAGGCCGCGTTCTCCATCACCTCGTACTCGAGGAACCGCCGCCAGGCCGGCATCGGCGACGGAATCTCGGCCCCGCCGCCGGCGACGACGACGCCGGGGGCCGGCCCGGCGCCGGCCGGGCCGGTCCTGTTGTTCTGCTTGAGCAGCGCGTTGGCGCCGTACGGGAACCAGTAGAACTCGAAGTGGTCGTTGCCCGCCGCGAACTCGTCGAACCGCGCCAGCACCTGGTCCACGTGCATCGGCGCCTCGTGGGCGGCCAGCGTGAAGGCCGGCACGCACTGCAGGGTCACGGTCGAGATGACGCCGAGGGCGCCGACGGACACCCGGGCGGCGTTGAACAGATCGGGGCGCTGCTCGGCGGAGCAGGAGACGACGGATCCGTCGGCCAGCACCAGCTCGAGCGCGGCGACCTGGGTGGCGATCCCGCCCAGGCCCGCCCCGGTGCCGTGGGTCCCGGTCGAGATCGCGCCGGAGATCGTCTGCGCGTCGATGTCGCCGAGGTTCGGCATGGCCAGGCCGAGCGAGTCGAGCGCCCGGTTCAGCTCCCGGATCGTGGTGCCCGACCGCGCCGTGATCAGCCCGGACGACAGGTCCGCGCCGACGATCCCGGTCCAGCCCGACAGGTCGAGGGCCGCGCCCGAGGTCGCCGCGGCCGGGGTGAACGAGTGCCCGCCGCCGAGCGCCCGCACCGTGAGCCCGCCGCCGGCGGCGTCCTTAATCGCGTCGGAGATCTCCTCGGTGGAGCGCGGCCAGTACCGACGTGCCGGGTCGGCGCTTGCCGTACCCGCCCAGTTATGCCAGGTCATTCGCCTACTCTTCTAAGTTTTTGTCGGACCCGTTGATCAATTGCCGACGCCGACCCGTTAGTGTGCCGCTATGTCTGACTTGATCGCCGGAACGGACGTACAAGACCGGTATGCCCGGTACGACCAGGCCACCGCCGACCTTGACCCGCCGTTCGCCGTGGTGGATCTGGCCGCGTTCGACAGTAACGCGCGCGACCTGGTGCGACGGTCCGGCGGGGTGCCCATCCGGGTGGTGAGCAAGTCGCTGCGCTGCCGCCACCTGATCGAGCGCGCCCTGGCCCAGCCAGGATACCGGGGCGTTATGTGCTACTCGCTGGCCGAGGCGATCTGGCTGCACTCCATCGGCCTCAGCGATGACCTGCTGGTGGCGTACCCGACCGCGGACCGGGCGGCGCTGCGGGCGCTGGCCGCCGACGAGGCCGCGCGCGAGCACATCACGGTGACCATCGACTCGGCCGCCCACCTGGACTTCATCGACGCAACGGTCGGCCCGGGCCACCCGCAGATCCGGGTCTGCCTCGACCTCGACATGTCCTGGCGTCCGCTTCCCCGCGGCCCGGTGGTGCAGATCGGGACGTGGCGGTCGCCGCTGCGCTCGCCCGCCGAGGCGGCGCTGTTCGCCCAGACCGTGCTCAACCGCCCGGGCTTCGCCCTGGTCGGCGTGCTCGGCTACGAGGGGCAGATCGCCGGCCTGGGCGACGCGCCGCCCGGCCGGCCGGTCCGGGCCGCGCTCGTGCAGGCGATGCAGGCCCGCTCGTCGGCCGAGCTGAACGAGCGGCGGACGGAGGTCGTCCGCCGCATTCGGGCGATCGCCTCGCTCGAGTTCGTCAACGGGGGCGGCACCGGCTCGCTCGAGTCCACCTCGGCCGACAAGTCGGTCACCGAGCTGGCCGCGGGCTCCGGCCTGGTCGCCCCCACCCTGTTCGACGCGTACGCGAAGTTCCACCCCCAGCCCGCCCTGCTGTACGCGCTGCCGGTGGTGCGGCGGCCCAAGGCGGGAGTGGCCACCCTCTTCAGCGGCGGCTACGTGGCGTCGGGGACCGGGACGCCGGACCGGCTGCCGTCGCCGTTCTGGCCCGCCGGACTGCGACTGACCAAGACCGAGGGCGCCGGCGAGGTGCAGACCCCGGTGCTCGGCACCGCCGCCGACGGGCTCAGGATCGGGGACCGGGTCTGGATGCGGCACGCCAAGGGCGGCGAGCTGGCGGAGCGGCTCACCCGCTACCACCTGATAAGCCCGGGCGAGCCGGACGCCGTCAGCGTTCCCACCTACCGGGGGGACGGGCAGTGCTTTGGATGAGCCACTGCTATCTGGTGACGTCGGCGCCTGGAATCCGTTCGAGCGGCTGGCCGGCCTGGCCGACGGCGGATACCGCGAGCGCCCGCTTCGCCGGCCAGGCCGGAATTCCATTACCTAAGCGTCAGAATCCGGATGCCGGCTGGGACGCCGAGTGCGCTGACCGCGCGCGATACGCCGAGCGATCGCGGAAGAACCGCACGGCCAGCAGGACCGGCACCGCGAAGGCGTACAAGAACAGGAAGTAGTGCCCGGACGAGAAGAACAGCAGCAGGTAGAGGCCGTAAATCAGAAAGGCCGCCCCGACGACGAAGTTCATCACCCGGCTCCGCCTGGCGTACGGCAGTCTGAGGCTGCCCATGGCAATCATCATCACGCCGCTGGCAATGAGGAAAAAGATGTACACGTAAAACAGCGTCGGACTACGCCACCTCGGGTCTGTGTAACCGGCTCGCTCACCGTAAGAAAACAGATTTAATCGCGAATTGAACACGGAAAACCGACATCGTGGTGGATTTAGCCAAATCTTTATCGCCCGGCCAGCAGGCGTTCGACGTGGCCCCGATCGCGATCGGGGACCAGGCTCACTTGCCGGATCGAGCGCCATCCCTTCCCGGTGAGCAGGAACTCGCCCGGGGTGGCGACGGCGGCGATGCCGTTCATGATCGCCTGCGGGTCGCCCCAGTGCCGCTCGCCCGCCGCGCGGGCGTCCACCACGTCGGTGACCTCGCAGCTTTCGAGGTCGATGCCGGCCAGGAAGTCGGTCCCGGCGACGTTGGCCCAGACCAGGCCGCCGGCCCAGGTCAGGTCGTTCAGCCCGGGCACCCGCCGGCCGTTGCAGCGGACGTGCAGGACCTCGCGCGGCTCGAGCGTCAGCGGGTCCCTGCGCACCAGCTCGCTTGTCCCGTCGCTGGTTACCACGTCCGGGAGCGGGGCCGGCCCGCCGGGCGGGCTCTGGCCGACCGCGCACATCCCCCAGCCCTCGCGGTTGTAGCGGACCTGCTCCCGCAGCTCGAGCGTCGCCGCATCCCAGCTCAGCGCCACCCGCTCCTGCCAGCTGAGCTGCCAGATGCGGTCCGCCACCTGGCAGATCCCCTCGCCGAAGAGCTCGGCGGGCAACTCCGCCTGGGCCGACGCCGAGCCCGCGCCCAACTCGTACCGGCGCAGGGCCGACTGCCCGTAGAGCCCGACCGACTCCCAGACGGTGCTTCCCTCGGTCAGCAGGCCCTGTGAGAACCCCCGACCGGGATGCGGCATCCTCCGCACCACCTGCACCCGATGAAACCGCACCAGCCGATTATCCCGCCTGCCGGGCGCGCAGGGCCTCTACGAGGGCCGGGATGACCGCGTGGAGGTCGCCGATGACGGCGTAGTCGGCCCGGGTCATCATCGGGGCGGCCGGGTCGGTGTTGACCGCGATGATGGTCTTGGCGCCCGAGCAGCCCGCGAAGTGCTGGATGGCGCCGCTGATCCCGCAGGCCAGGTACAGGTCCGGGGTGATCTTGGTACCGGTCTGGCCGACCTGCTGGGTGTGCGGCCGCCAGCCCTCGGAGGTCACCACCCGGGAGACGCCGACCACGCCCCCGAGCAGCGCCGCCAGCTCCTCGAGGGGGCCGAACCCGTCGGCGCCGCCGACGCCCCGGCCGCCGCCGACCACCACCCGGGCGGTCGCCAGCGACGCCCCGCCCGGGCCGGCCGGCGTCTCGACCGCGCGCACCGTCAGGTCCGCATCCTCCACCAACGCCGCGACCCGGTGAACGGCGGCTGCGCCCGGCCTGTCGGCCGGGGCCGGGGAGACGGCGTCGGTCGCCACGGTCAGCAGCGCGGCCGGGCCCGCCAGCACCGCCTCCTCCAGAAGCAGCCCGGCCCATCGCTGCCGGACGATCCCGAACGCGCCGTCGCCGCCACCCGTCGCCGCCGTGCAGTTGGCCGCCATCGGCAGCCCGGTGATCGCCCCGAGATGGGCGAGCACCTCGTTGCCGCGCTCGGTCCCGGCGGCGACCACCGCGTGACCCGGACCGCCCGGCGCGTGCTGCGGCAACTCGCTCAGCAGGGCGCCAAGGACCCGAGCCCACGCCTGCGGCGCGTACCCGTCGATGCCCGAGACCGCGTACACGTCGGACACCCCGTACCCGGCCAGATCCGCGATCGGCGGGTCGCCG
>Ga0208220_1000197_pt1 | contig 24564 bp, 27 predicted proteins | sample NGESurdeep092012_9_FD_184484 | JGI IMG/M metagenome (GOLD analysis project Ga0208220, IMG submission 184484) | Arctic peat soil microbial communities from Barrow, Alaska - NGEE Surface sample F53-1 deep-092012 (SPAdes) | ecosystem: Environmental > Terrestrial > Soil > Wetlands > Peat ...
GAGCCGTTCTGCGTCGTGTTCGCCGCCATGGGCCTCACCCACGCCGACGCCGCCGCCGTCCGCAAGGTGCTGGAGAAACGCGCCGCGGCCGCCGAGCTGGTCCTGCTGCTCAACCTCGCCGACGCGCCGGTGATCGAGCGGATCCTCACCCCGCGGATCGCCCTCACGGTGGCCGAGTACCTGGCCTTCACGATGGGCCGCCACGTGCTGGTCGTGATGGCGGACATGACCAGCTACTGCGAGGCGCTGCGGGAGGTGTCGGCCGCGCGGGGCGAGATCCCGGCCCGCCGGGCCTATCCCGGCTACCTCTACAGCGACCTGGCCTCCCTGTACGAGCGGTGCGGCCGGATCCGCGGCACGCCCGGCTCGGTGACGCTCGTCCCCGTGCTGACCATGCCCGGCGGCGATATCACCCACCCCGTGCCGGACCTCACCGGGTACATCACCGAGGGCCAGATCGTCTTGTCACCCGACCTGCACGCCCGCGGCATCTACCCGCCGGTCGATGCGCTGTCGTCGCTGTCGCGGCTGATGCGGCACGGGGCCGGCCCCGGCCGGACCAGGGACGATCACCTGGATGTCGCCGCGCAGACCCTCGCCGCGCTCGCCGCCGCCCGGCGGGCCGGGGAGCTGGCCGAGCTGGTCGGGACGGCCGCGCTGAGCGCATCAGACCGGCGCTACCAGGACTTCGCGACGGCATACGCCGACCGGCTCGTCAGCCAGGGGCGCGGCGACAACCGCGGCCTCGACGAGACCCTGAGCCGGGCCTGGCAGGCCCTGTCGGTGCTGCCGCGCCGCGAGCTGACCATGCTGCCGGCGGCGGCACTGGACGTCTACTACCGGCCCGCGCAGCCGGACACCGGGCCATGACCAGCCCGCGGCTGGCGGTGCCGCCGGGGCGGGCCGGGCGGCTGTGGCTGGTGCGCCGGCTGGAGACCGCCCGCAGCGGCGCCGGCCTGCTCGACCGCAAGCTCCGTATCCTGCAAGCGGAGCTGGCCCGGCGGCAGCGCGCGGCGGCACAGACGGCGCGGAGCTGGGAGAGCGGCCAGGCCGACGCGCAGGCCTGGCTGCTGCGCGCGGCGCTGCTGGGCGGCCAGCGCGCGATCCGGCTGGGTGCCGGCGGCCTCGCGGACGTGACCATTAGCTACGCCGCAACGATGGGAATTCGCTATCCAGCCGAAACGAGGTGTGCCGCCCCGCCGTCGCGCACCTGGGACGGACCCGTCCTGGCCCGGGCCCGGCAGGCTCATCAGGAGGCACTCGCGGCGGCGGTCAAGCACGCGGCGGCCGCCGCCGCACTGCAGGTCATCGAGGCCGAGGCGCTGGCCACCCGGTACCGGCTGCGGGCGGTCCGGGACCGGTGGATCCCGCGCCTGGAGGCCGCGCTGGCCGAGGTCACCTTCGCGATCGAGGAGCAGGAGCGGGCGGACGCGGCGCGGCTCCGCCGGGCCGGTCAGCGTCCGGGGCCAGGACGGCAGCGGATTCCATGAGGCGGCCTGGCGGGGGCCAAAGGTCCCGGCCCGGCCCCACCTTCGCCTCTGCCGCGGCGGCCCGCCCGACAGTGGAATGAGAGGGAAAGCGAGACGGGAGAGAAGGTGCGACCGATGAGCACGACGATTCACCGGGGAAGGCCGCTAGGTGAGGTCCTCGACTGGCTGGACTGGCCGCTGATCTCGCTCCGGCTTCCCGCGGGTCACCCGATGCGCGCCGAGGACTACGTCAAGGACGGCCAGTATGTCCTGCGCGCCGAGCTTCCCGGCTGCAACCCGGAACAGGACATCGAGGTGACCGCGTCGCGGGGCGTCCTCACGATCCGCGCCGAGCGGCGCGAGGAGCCCTCGGGCCGGCACCATTCGGAGTTCCACTACGGCACGTTCGTGCGCAGCTTCCGGCTGCCGCGCAACGCCGACGAGAGCCGCATCCGGTCGATCTACGGCAACGGCATCCTCGAGGTGACGGCCGACCTCACCAGTGAGGCCGCCCAGCAGGAGCGTCGGCGCGTGCCGGTGATGGTCAACCACCACATCAACCCGACCTGATGGGGCCGCACCCGGTCCTGACCCATCCCGGCCAGGGACAAGCGGAGAAAGGTGAATGACATGAGTGCGCCTGCCGTGCCCGTCCAGGAGTCAAGCCCGGACATGTCTGACTGGCCCGGGTCGCCGTTGTCGACGCTGCACCACGAGCCGGCCGCGATGCTGCCGATCCGCACCGAGGAATACCTCAGTGACGGCCGCTACACGGTCCGCTTCGAGCTGCCCGGCATCGACCCGGCGAAGGACCTCGACGTCTCCGTGGAGTCCCAGGTCCTGACTATCCACGCGGAACGGCGCGCGGTCGCGGCCGGGAAGTACCACTCGCAGTTCCGCTACGGCCTGTTCTGCAGCCACGTGACGCTGCCGGCGGGCATCGACGACAGCGACGTGACGGCGACCTACCAGGAAGGGATCCTCGAGGTCAGCGTCGGGTTCGAGAGCCGGCACGCCGCCCGCCAGATCAAGGTCGTGCCGGCCGGTGGGACGTCATGAGCAAGACCGTCCTGCTGGCCGTGGACGCCCAGCACTACGCGCCGGAGGCCACCGAGTTCGCCCGTGAGCTCGCCCAGGACGCCAGCGGCCAGGTTGTCGTCCTGCACGTGCATGAGTTCGCCACCGGGCGGTTCGGCCGGATGCAGGTCGACTGCCTGGAGGGCGCGGCGGAGCAGTTGCTGCCCGAGATCATCAGCGAGCTGCGGGCCGCGGGCGTGACGGCTGACTCCGAGATCCGCGAGACGCACGTCGGGCACGTCGCGCGGGCCATCCTGGAGGCCGCCGACCAGCACGACGCCTGGGTCATCGTCATCGGCGCGGCCGGCCACACCGACCTGCCGCACATCCCGCTCGGCGGCGTCTCGCACCGGCTGCTGCACCTGTCGCGGCGGCCGGTCCTGATCGTCCCGCGGCACGCGCCCGCCGCCGCCGCCGCGCCCGGGGCCGCCGCCGCGGAGACCGCCCGGCCGGTCGCCGGCTGAGACACTGGCCGCGCCGGGTCAGCCCGGCGCGGGCGGCCCATGACGCGCCCCGGCGCCGGCCGCCGGCCGTGAACGGCGTGCTCTTGTCGCGGCGCCGCGGCGCGGCGTTACGATGTCCGCGACCGGCGAGCTGACCGGGCGGGAGCAGTCTGTGGACCGTCCAGCGGGCAGCTCGCTGATCCCGCACCTGAAGCTCGATGAGCTGCTGGCCGAGCTGCACGGCCGGCTGCAGGCCGTGCTCGGTACCCGCGACCGGGTGGACGCGCTGCTGGAAGCGGTCGTGGGCGTCGACAGCGAGCTGGAGCTGGAGGCGGTGCTCCGCCGGATCGTGGAGGCGGCCGTCGAGCTGGTCGACGCCCGGTACGGCGCCCTCGGGGTCATCGGCGAGAGCGGGCGGCTCGCCGAGTTCATCCCGGTCGGCCTCGACGAGGCGCAGATCACCGGGATCGATCACTGGCCGGAGGGCCGCGGGCTGCTCGGCGAGCTGATCACGCACCCGCATCCGCTGCGCACGCCGGATATCGCCGCCCGCCCGCATTCCTCCGGATTCCCGGACGGGCACCCGCCGATGCGGACCTTCCTCGGCGCCCCGGTCCGGATCCGCGACACCGTCTACGGCAACCTGTACCTGACCGGCAAGCACGGCGGCGCCCCGTTCGGCGAGGATGACGAGGCCCTCGTGGTGGCGCTGGCCGCGGCCGCGGGCGCGGCGGCGGACAAGGCCCGGCTGTATGCCGAGAGCCGCCGCCAGCAGCAGTGGCTCCGCGCGAGCGGCGAGGTGACCCGCCGGCTGATGTTCGGCGACCCGCCCGAGCAGATCCTGGGACTGATCACCGACCTGGCGCTGGAGATGGCCGGCGCCGACCTGGTCGTGCTGGCCCGCCCCGCCGGCAGGGGCAGGCACCTGGTCATCGAGCACGCCAGCGGCGCCGGGGCGGCTCAGGCGCTCGGGCTGGCCCTGCCCGCGCGGGCATCGGGCTGGAGCTAGCCGAGCACCGCCGCGACGCCGAGCGGGTCGCGGTGCTCGCCGGCCGGGACCGGATCGCCCGCGACCTGCATGACCTGGTCATCCAGCGGCTGTTCGCCACCGGCATGTCCCTGCAGGCCGCGACGGGGATGATGCCGGCCGGGCCGGCGGCCGGCCGGGTCCGCCAGTCCGTCGACGCCCTGGACGACACGATCCACGACATCCGCACCGCTATCTTCAGCCTCCAGGCCCACCCCGGGCCGGGCGGCCCGGGCCTGCGCGCCCAGATCATGGCGGCCGCCGACGAGATGACCGAGGCCCTCGGCTACCCGCCGTCCCTGCGCCTGGACGGCGGCCTCGACGCCCGGGTCCCGCCAGAGGTGGCCGAGGACCTGCTGAAGGCACTGCGCGAGGGACTGTCCAACGCGGCCCGGCACGCCCGGGCCAGCCAGGTCGACGTCTCCGCCGAGATCGACGGCGACCTGCTGCTGGTCGTGCAGGACAACGGCACGGGCATCACCGGCACCAGCCGCCGCAGCGGGCCGGCCAACCTGGCCGGGCGCGCGCGCCCGGCGGCGAGATGACCCTGCAGCCCGCGCCCGGCCGCAGCACCCGGATCCAGTGGCACGTCCCGCTGCCCGGCGCCTAGCCCTGGGCCGGTGCCGTGAGGGCAGTCCCGGCTGCGGACCGCCGCGGTGCTCCTGCCGGGTACCGCTCAGCGGACCACCAGCGCATCGCCAGCCGTCTCGGTGTCGATGAGTCCGCCGGCCCTGCCCACGACGTCGCGCTCGCGCACATGCACCACCCACACCTCGCCATCAGAAAGCTGCGCGAGCTCCCGTGCGGCGCCGAGCACGCGCTCGGTAATCTTTGAATGGTCGACAGCTACCAGCAACCGCTCATACCTCGGCCCTCTCGCTTTCTCCGAGTACCTGCCTCTTCCCAGCCGGGAAACGGCGCTGCTTTCGCATGTTCACAGCGAGCTGAGCGGTCCCCTGCCGGGCTAGCCGCGCTCCTTGCGCTGGCCGGGGGCGCTGTCGGCGTGCAGGCGGGCCACGTAGGCGGCGGCCTGGGTCCGGCGCTCCATGCCGAGCTTGGCGAACAGCGCCGAGACGTAGTTCTTGACCGTCTTCTCGGCCAGCAACATCCGCTCGCCGATCTGCCGGTTCGTCAGGCCCTCCCCGATCAGTTCCAGGATCCGCCGCTCCTGCCCGGTCAGCTCGGCCAGCGGATCCCGGCGCACCGCCTGGTCGCGCATCCGGCGCATCACCCGGCTCGCCGCCTCCGGATCCAGCAGCGACTCCCCCGACGCGATCGTGCGCACCGCCCCGACCAGGTCCGTGCCGTGGATCTGCTTCAGCACGTACCCGGCCGCGCCGGCCATGATCGCGTCAAACAGGGCCTCGTCGTCCCCGAACGACGTCAGCATCAGGCAGGCGACCTCCGGCATCATCGACCGGATCTCCCGGCAGACGCTGACGCCGTCGCCGTCGGGCAGGCGAATGTCCAGGATGGCCACGTTGGGCCGGAGCGCCGGGATCCGGGCCAGCGCCGACTCCGCGGTCCCGGCCTCGCCGACCACCGTGATGTCGGGCTCCGCCTCGAGGAGGTCCCGGACCCCGCGCCGGACGATCTCATGATCATCCAGCAAGAACACGCCGATCTGGCCGCCGGCGGGCATGTCATTCATCGGAAGGACCTCCAGCGCCGAATACGGGGTGACCATGTCGAGCGGGGCAGGTGGCGTCCAGTATGGCTCACCGGGCCCTAGCGGTCGGACGGGACGATGACCACCGGGCAGGCCGCGTGATGGACGACCTGGCCGGAAATGGACCCGAGCAGCAGGGACTCGAAGCCGCCGGTCCCCCGCGAGCCGATGACGATCAGGTCAGCGTTGCGCGATCCCTCGATCAGGGCCTTGGCCGGGAACCCGCTGAAGACGGACACGGCGACAGACGCCGGCTGGGCCTCGCCGATCTCGCCGGCCGACTTGGCGACGGCCTCCTGCGCTGCCTCCCGCACCTGGGCCACGATCTGCGCGTCGTTCGGCACGGTGAGCGGGTTACCCGTCCAGGGACTGGCCATGACCGGGTTGACGGCCAGGACCGTGAGCGCGGCATGCCGCATGGCAGCCTCCCGCATGGCCCAATCCAGGGCATGGCGGGCATGGAGCGAGCCGTCCATGCCGACAACGATTCCGGGCATTTCTCCTCCTCAGACTCAAGGCCTCCCGTGATCCCAGGAGCCGAGAGCAGTCTCGCGCCGTGGACGGCGCCGCGGACAGGGCAGTTCGGGCCGGGTCGGGCGGGCCTTTGGTCCTGGGTCGGCCCGCCCCAACGTCCCGGCGCCACGGGCGTTCCGCCTCTGCGCCGGCCCGCGGCGCCGGGCGATTCTCGAAGCGATGAGATTTCCGGTCGGCCGTGAAGGAGAGCAAGATGTCCGGGCAGCAGGAGACGCGGCCGCGCATCGTGGTGGGCGTCGACGGATCGGAGCCCTCGCGGGACGCGCTCCGCTGGGCCGTCACGCAGGCCGGGCTCACCGGGGCCGGCGTCGAGGCCGTCCTCGCCTGGCATCACCCCTACCTGGCCGCCGGCTACGGCTGGGCGCCGCTCGCGGTCATGCAGGCCTCGGACTTCGCCGCGGACGCGGAGAAGCTGGTCACCGACGTGGTCAGCAGCGTGGTCGATCCGGCCACCGCTGTGCCGGTCACGGCGAGGGCGGTCCAGGGCAGGCCGCCCCGGGTGCTGCTGGACGCGGCCCGGGGCGCGCAGCTGCTGGTGGTCGGCAGCCGCGGGCTCGGCGGGTTCACCGAGGCGCTGCTCGGCTCGGTCAGCCAGCACTGCGTGCACCACGCGCCGTGCCCGGTAGTGATCATCCGCGAGCAAGCCGCCGTCAGCTAGCACGCCGCCCCGGTCACGACGCCGGCGGCTCGCCGCGCAGGACGCCGCGGGCCTGGCCGGCGATCTCCGAATCCTCCCGCGCCGTGATCCGGAACGTCGCGACCGCCGCCCCGGCTGCGGAGATGTCCGCGTCGCCGACCGCAGCCTGGTTGCGCTCCTCGTCCAGCGTCACCCCGAGGAATCCCAGCCCCGCGGCGGCGCCCGCGCGGACGGCCGGGTCGTGCTCGCCGATGCCGCCGGTGAACACCAGCGCGTCCAGGCCGTTCATGGCCGCGGCCATGGCGGCGATCTCGCGGCGCAGCCGGTGCAGGTAGACCTCAATCGCCGCGGCGGCACCGGGGTTGCCTGCCCCGGCGGCGGCCCGGACGTCGCGCATGTCCCCTGAGCCGCCCGGCAGCCCGGCCAGCCCGGCCAGGCCGGACCTGCACTCCAGGGCGTCGCCGAGCTCGGCCGCGCTCAGTCCGCCATGCTGGAGCAGCCAGACGATGAGCCCTGGGTCGACGCTGCCGCTCCGGGTCGCCATGACCAGGCCCTCCAGGGGCGTGAAGCCCATCGTGGTGTCCACGCTGCGGCCGTCCCGGACCGCCGCCAGGGACGCCCCCGACCCCAGGTGGCACGTGACGACGCGCAGGCCGGTCCCGTCGGCCGCCCCGAGCAGCCGCGCCGCGCGCCGCGCCGCGTAGGCGTGGGACAGCCCGTGGAAGCCGTACCGGCGCAGGCCGAACCGCCGCGTCCAGTCGCCCGGCAGGGCGTAGGCCGCCGCGGCGGGCGGCAGCGTCGCGTGAAAGGCGGTGTCGAAGCAGGCGACGGCGGGCACGCCGGGCAGCATCCGTGTCACTGCCTCGATGCCGGCCAGCGCCCGCGGCTGGTGCAGCGCGGCCAGGTCGGTCAGGTCGGCGATGCCGGCCAGCACGGCGTCGTCGATCAGCACCGGACCGGTGTACCGGCTCCCGCCGTGGACGACCCGGTGGCCGGCGACGGCGATGCCGCCGCGGCAACCCGTTATGAAATCAGCGAGCTCGCGGTGATCCGGGCGGCCGTCCCAGTGGTCCAGGTCCAGCGCGGCCGTGACCCGGTCGCCGGCGTCCAGCACGCTGACTTTCAGGCTGCTGGACCCGGCGTTGACGACCAGGACGTCGCTCACCCGGCGGGCTGTGCCGCCGGGACGGCCGGGCCGGGCCAGGTCCAGTTGGTGACCTCGGGCATGTCCTCGCCGTGCTCGCGGGTCCATGCGTGGTGGCGGACGCGCGCGTCCACCATGAGCTGCCGCAGCCGGGCGGCGCGCTGATCCAGGCCGGGGACGCGGTCGATGACATCCATGACCAGGTGGAACCGGTCCATGTCATTCATGACCACCATGTCGAAGGGCGTGGTCGTGGTGCCCTCCTCCTTGTAGCCGCGGACGTGGAAGTTCGGGTGGTTGGCCCGCTGGTAGGTCAGCCGGTGGATCAGCCACGGGTAGCCGTGGTAAGCGAAGATCACCGGCGTATCCGGGGTGAACAGAGCGTCGAACTCGGCGTCGCTCATGCCGTGCGGGTGCTCGGTCTCGGGCTGCAGCCGCATCAGGTCGACCACGTTGACGACCCGGACCCGCAGCTGCGGCAGGTGCTCACGCAGGATGCTGGCCGCGGCCAGGACCTCCAGAGTCGGCACGTCACCCGCACAGCCCAGGACCACGTCGGGCGCGGCGCCGTCGCCGTCGGTGCTGGCCCACTCCCAGATCCCGGCGCCGCGGGCGCAGTGCAGGACGGCCGCGTCCATGTCCAGCCAGTCGGGCGACGGCTGCTTGCCCGCGACCATCACGTTCACGTAGTTGCGGCTGCGCAGGCAGTGGTCGGCCACCGACAGCAGGGTATTCGCGTCCGGGGGCAGGTAGACCCGGATAACCTCGGCTTTCTTGTTCATGACATGGTCGATGAAGCCGGGGTCCTGGTGCGAGAAGCCGTTGTGGTCCTGCCGCCAGACGTGCGAGCTCAGCAGGTAGTTCAGCGACGCCACCGGGCGCCGCCACGGAAGGTGGCGTGACACCTTCAGCCACTTGGCGTGCTGGTTGAACATCGAGTCGATGATGTGAATGAACGCCTCGTAGCAGTTGAACAGGCCGTGCCGGCCGGTCAGCAGGTAGCCCTCGAGCCAGCCCTCGCAGGTGTGCTCGGACAGGATCTCCATAACCCGGCCGTCAGGCGCGAGGTTCAGGTCCACGCCGAGCGTGCGCTCCTCCCAGGTCTTGCCAGTCACCTCCAGGAGGGCGTTCAGCCGGTTGGACTCGGTCTCGTCCGGGCCGAAGACCCGGAAGTTGCGCTGCGCGGCGTTGCGGGCCATGACGTCGCGCAGGTAGCCGCCGAGCACCCGGGTCGGCTCGGACACGTGCGCGCCGGGTTCCGCGACCGGTACGGCGTAGTCGCGGAAGCCGGGGAGGTTCAGGTCGTGCAGCAGCAAGCCGCCGTTGGCGTGCGGGCTCGAGCCCAGGCGCGCGTCGCCCCGCGGCACCATTCCCAGCAACTCCGGGCGCGGCGCGCCGCCTTCGTCGAATAGCTCCTCCGGCCGGTAGGAGCGCAGCCACTCCTCGAGCTGCCGCAGGTGCTCGGGGTTGGTGCGGACCTCGGCCAGCGGCACCTGGTGCGCCCGCCAGGTTCCCTCGACTGGCAGGCCGTCCACGAACTTCGGGCCGGTCCAGCCCTTCGGCGTACGCATGACGATCATCGGCCAGCGCAGGCCGGCGCCGCCAGCGTCGGCGGTGCCGCGGGCCGCGCCCTGGATGGCGCGGATCCGGGCGATGACGCCGTCCAGCGCGGCGGCCATCTTCTCGTGCATAACAGATGGCTCGGCGCCGGACACGTACACCGGGTCGTAGCCGTACCCGCGCAACAGGGCGTCCAGCTCGTCGTCGGGGATCCGGGCCAGGACCGTCGGGTTGGCGATCTTGTACCCGTTGAGGTGCAGGATCGGCAGCACCGCGCCATCGGCGGCCGGGTTGAGGAACCGGTGCCCGTGCCAGCTGGTGGCCAGCGGGCCGGTCTCGGACTCGCCGTCGCCGACCACGCACGCGACGATCAGGTCCGGGTTGTCGAACGCCGCGCCGAACGCGTGCGTCAGCGAATAGCCAAGCTCGCCGCCCTCGTGGATCGAGCCGGGCGTCTCCGGCGACACGTGGCTCGGCACGCCGCCCGGGAAGGAGAACTGGCGGAACAGCGCGTGCATGCCCGCCGCGTCCCGCGTGATGTTCGGGTACACCTCGGTGTAGGTGCCGTCCAGCCAGGTGCCCGCCAGCGCGGCAGGGCCGCCGTGGCCCGGCCCGATGACGTACATCATCTCTAGGTCATGCCGGGTAATCACCCGGTTCAGGTGCGCCCAGATGAAGTTCAGCCCGGGCGAGGTCCCCCAGTGCCCGAGCAGGCGCGGCTTGATGTGCTCGGGCCGTAGCGGCTCGGTCAGCAAGGGGTTGTCCAGCAGGTAGATCTGGCCCGCCGCGAGGTAGTTCGCGGCCCGCCAGTACCGATCCAGCGTGGCGGCCTCGTAGGTGGTCAGTGACTGCTCAGCGGTCATCATCACGTCTCTCCGTCCCGCACCACGGCGACCAGATCAGGCGCCTTGTCGTGCGATGAGCCTGCATCGGATTCTGGCCGAGCCGGGCGACGTCCCGGTAAACGCCTTGGTCACGGCCACAACATTCTCCATCAGGCCGATAGGCCCCGCCGGGTTACCCAGCGGGGCCTATCGGATGGGGCAGTTAGCTGGCGCTGGCATCTGCCGGGGCAGTCAGCTTGGGGAAGACCTCGGCCTCCGGGGAGGTCCGCCGCTCGTGGGCGAACCCCAGGCCGGACAGGATCAGCATGAGGGCCGCGCTCCTGGCACCGTTACATCCGGTGGAACGGCCGCCTGTGTCATCGCTCAGGTCGCCTTTCTGATCCGCCGGCCAGTGATGCGGACCGGGGTAATGCGGATGAAGTGATTCCGCTCGCCGGGCGCCCAGGGCTGCACGCCAGCCAGCCGAGCCGCCTCCTGCTCGTCGTCGGCGTCGAGGTGATGGGCGGGACCCCGGACCAGGACGCTCCAGCCCTCCCGGGCCACGTCGTCGAAGTGGTCGGCCTCGAAGGCCATCCGGTACTCGCCGCGCGGGATCCCGGTGCGCAGGTCCTTCTGAGTCAGGCCGTCCTCCGCCGTGCGGAACAAGATAGCCCCGTCGGCCACCCGGTAGTTCACCGGCAGCACGGTCAGGTCGTAACTCCCCACGAAGGCGATCCGGCCCACGCCGCCCGGCGAGATCAGCCGCAGGCACTCGGCCTCGTCCAGTTTCTCCAGCACTGGCTTGGCTTCCTTGATCACGGTGCGCTCCTTCGCCGTGGGCGTTCCCGCCCGTGTCCTGTCCATGGGACCCCGTGGGCTGCGGGCCGGGTAAGGGTCCTACGGCCCTGGCCAGCGGGACCTCCGCCGCGGCCGGAGCGCTGGCGGAGGGACCTATGGTCCTGAGCCCGCTGGCTTTCGCCTCTGCCTGCCCCGGCACGGCAGGCGATCGAGTGGAAACTGATCCACAGACCGGAGGAGAGCATGGACCAGCGCAGGAGCCCTGTCAGCGGCGGTGACCTTGGCCGGCGCATCATCGAGCAGCGCGAGCGTACCGGGCTGTCCCGGCCCGAAGCAGCGGAGCGAGCCGGCATGGCGGACAGCTACCTGCGGTACCTGGAGACCAGCCCCGCCCCACGGCCCGCACCTGGCGACCTCGGCCGGCTGGCCACGGCTCTGCGCACCACCCCGGCGGCTCTCCTGGGCGTCGGCCTAGCCGTCCCGCCCGGGCAGTCTCGTCCCGCAGACGCGCCGCAGCCCGAGACGCTCGATGCCGCTCAGTGCCGCGCCTACCTCGCGGACGGCGGGATCGGGCGGTTCGTCTACGCCAGCGAGCGCGGTCCCATGGCTGTGCCGGTCAACTTCCGCACGCTCGGTCCGGATATCGTCTTCCGCACCGCCGCCGGGGCCGGCCTCGCCGCGGCGTCCTGGCAGCCCCAGGTGTCATTCGAGGTCGACAACCTCGATGAGACCCTGGCCGAGGGCTGGAGCGTCCTGGTCAACGGCCAGGCCATGATCGTGACCGCGCCCAACGAGCTCGCCGAGCTGGACCGGCTGGAAGTGGCGCCGTGGGCCGGCGGCGACCGGAACTGCTACATCAAGATCGTCGCCAGCGAGGTCAGCGGGCGCCGCATCCGGCGGTCGGCCGAGGAGCAGGGCACGAGCCATGCTCCGCACACCGCCCGAGGCTGACTGCCCGAGGCTGACCGATCTGCGGGCCACGCGGGCGGCCCGGGCGGCAGGCTGACCGTGCGCCCGGGAGGGCACGGGCTGTGGATAGCAGGCTGCTTGTGCTCGCCTATGCGCGGACCCCATCTCGCCGCCGGAGCCTTCTCGCGGCCTGACCCGATGCCGGCGAGAACTTATCGGCGTCTCGCCTTGACCGCGGCCTGGCGCGGAGCCTTGCCGACGTGGATTCGTTCCGCGATCGTGGCTGCCAGGAAGACCAGGGGAGCAGCGACCGAGCTGAGCCACACCGCCTTAAGTGGCATGCCCGCTCTCGACTGGCCGCTCGTTCCGGCAATCGGCGGCAGAGCATTGAAGCGCAGCGACTTGGTCATGTGATGCCAGCGAAAGATCTCCAGGTAGATCGTGTACCAGCTGAATGCCCAGACGATGCCGCTGATCCAGCGTAGCCACCTCATTGTTATGGCCTCCACTCGTTCACTTAGCTGCCCATGGCCCCGCCGCGCGCACGTCCTGATCTGCTGGCACGCCTGCCTCCTCTACCTTCGCCGACTTGGCTGTGGCGTTCCACTCGAAGTTGCGGGTGATCTTCGTCTACGCGACCGAGCGCGGACGGGACGTGCACGGTGGCGGGATGCCCCGGCCGTGGGTGAAAGCGGGGCAGCCGCTAAGCCCTGAGCATCTCGGCCAGCAACAGCGCCTCGGCGTCGGCGTCGCTGCCTTCGCCGCCCGGGCTGATGTCGCCCCGCTGCCCAGCCACGGCGTCTGCGTGGTGGCGGCCTGCTCGCGCCAACTCCCTGCCCGCGGCGGCATTTACTGCGATGCCCACCTGCAGCGGCTGCGGTGCCTTCGCCGGGCCGGCCACAGCCCAGACCAGCAGTCCTGGCGGCTGACCGAGCCACCGGTTCCCCGCGCCGGGCAGGTCAGCCTCGCCGGGCTCAGCCCCGCAGTTGCCGTGGAGATACTGTTCGGGCTGCAGCAGCGCACCCGGCAGGGCGTCAAGACCAGCGACGCGATCCTCCGGTCTGTCAGCAACGACGCACGCCAGCAGGAGGTGTCCTCACTCGCCGGTCTCGCCGTCCCCGCCGGGCGCGGCAAGGCGTGCCTGAGCGTGGTGAACACGCTGATCACGCATGTGCGCCGCGGCATGTCCAGCCCGCAGACCGAGATCGCCAGGGACATCTGGGACATGGCGCTGTTCGGACAGCGCGGCCGCCTGTCCTTCACCGCCATCACCCAGCCGTGGCTGCGCGAGACGGCCAAGATCTGGGCGCTGGCCGACCTGCCCCGGCGCCGGGGCGCAGCGGCGGTGACAAGACCCGCCACTACCTGTCCAGCCTGGCCCCGCTGTCCGATAGCCTGCGCCAGCGTCCCGACCACGGCGACGACCCGGCAGCGCTGGGACGCCAGGACATCGAGATGTTCCTCAGCCGCCTCGGCTACCTGCACTCCGCCGGGGAGATCAGCACCCTCACCCGGGTACTGGCCTGCCGCGAGGTCCGCAAGCTCCTGGCCACGGCGCGGCAGCTGGGCGCGACCAGGCCCGGCGGCCCGGCCGCCGGGCTGAGCGACCAGTTCGCCCTGCACCGCGATGACGTGCCCGAAGAACCAGAGCACGGCGAGCCCGGGCGGGACCTGCCCCCGGAAATCATGCGGCAGATCTGCGGCCAGCTGGAAACCCTGGCCCCACCGCACATCCGCACCGCGATCGAGATCCTCATCGACACCGGCCGGCGCCCCGAGGACGTCGTCGCGCTGCCGCTGGACTGCCTGGCCATCGACGCTGACGGCTCGCCCGTCCTCGTCTACGACAACCACAAGGCCAACCGGCTGGGACGGCGGCTGCCCATCCCCGCGGCTACCGCGCAGGCGATCCGCGCCCAGCAACAGCGCGTCCGCGACCGGTACCCGCAGACCCCGTCTGCCGGGCTGAGGCTGCTGCCTACCGGCTGGGCCAACCGGGACGGCCGCCGGCCGATGACCGTGGCGGCCTTGTCGGCCGCGCATCGCGACTGGATCAGCGCGCTCCCGCCCCTGCTGCTGGCCGACGGCGCCCGATACGACAAGGACCGCGTCATCCCCTACGCCTACCGGCATACCTACGCCCAGCGGCACGCTGATGCGGGCGTCCCGATCGACGTGCCCACCGTCCCGCCCTCACCAGCAGGCAAGGCCCTCGCATGACCGGCTCCAGGACGCAGCCAGCCCCGCTCCCGGGGCATGTGGTCCACGTCGAGCTGACCGTGTTCCACGACGTAGGAGATGTTGTCGAGGTCCAGTTTTGCGGACAACCGGTGCAGTACGACATTCGTCGGCCTGTCGTCCGAAGCTCGTTTGCCAGTAGTTCTCATCCGAGCCGAGCCGCCTGGCGAGCACTTCAGCTCGGCCTGCGCACGCTACCGATCGATGCGCTGTGGACCATGACCCCTAACCGGAGATCGAGGCGGACGATGACGTGCACGCAAAGGACGCCACCGTCAGGAAGCGAGCCACGACCGCCGGCCCAGACAGGCAACTGGAGGCGCGTCGCGCCAGCCAACCTGGAACCGCCGTTTCGGCAGCTGGCCTCGGGGTGATTAGGTGAGTGCTAGTCCGAGCTGGCCGTAGACCTCGGCCTTGTCGGCCGGGTCGGTGGCGGCCGGCGGGGAGCGATTGGATGGGCGCGGTCAGGCCAGCATCAGGGTGAAACGCGTGAAAGAGCACCGGGTCTATTGGGGTTGGCCGTGTCTTCACGGAGCCCGCCTTGGGGGGTGCCCGGTGCCGGTGGCCTGTGCGAGCAGGCAGGTTTCGATCGCCCCGGCAGACCGCGATCAGCTGCGCCAGGCACCGCCGCCGATCGACGCCGACCCGGGCGGCCAGGGTGGTGGCGAAGACCCTGCAGCACCACTCCCGGTGCACCTCGCGACCACGGTCCACGATCTCGCGCAGCGCGGGCACCCAGCCTGGTCTTAGTGGTCCTGGCAGCCGACCTGGGCGGCGTATTTCGCGAATGGGAGCGGGTAGAGCCGCGCGGCGTCGGGGTTGCTAAGCAGCAGGTCGAACTCCCACCTGCGGTGGATGTAGTACCAGTAATCAGTGAGCTGCTGGCCGCTGATCTCGTAGCGGACTAGCCAGGCTCCATGCGGGCCGGGGGTGGCGCTCTCGACGTGTGCCGGTCCCTGCGGGGCGGTCGCGCATTCGGCGTGCCGCCGGATGTAGGTGGCCCGGGATATGAGGGCCTTGCTGCGGGCGTCCCAGCGGTCCCACACCGGCCCGTCGTTGTTGTCGTCGTAGTCGTTGTTGAAGGCCTGGGCGATGCGGACGAGCGCCGCCGTGGTCCTGGGATCCGGGCCTGGCTGGGCCGGGCCCGGTACGCCCGGCGGTGTGCCCGCCGGGGCCGGGCGGTGCGGTGGCGCGGAGCAGGCACTCATGGCCATTACCAGGAGCAGCATCGCAGCGCATCGGCGACGCATCTGCTGCCTCCTCACAAACCCAGCTGCGGCAGGTATCTACCGCTCGGGTAGCGGAGGGCTGCCGGATGAGCATGCCAGGTCAGCAGCCTTTGTGTACTGCTCACCATCGTCAGGGATGCCAGTGAGCTGCTTGGCCACAGTTGTACGGGCCTACCTTGGCAGCCGCACGGTGAACACCGTTTTTCGCCGGGGACGCTGGCCGCCGTGATCGTGCCGCCGTGGGCTTCGACGAGTTGGCGGGTGATGGCCAGGCCGAGGCCGCTGCCGCCGGTCCGCCGAGCGCGATGAGGATCGATGTGACCAGCAGCCGGACGCGCAGGCTGGTCCGCCACGGCACCCAGGCCGGCCTGACTGCCCGCCGCCGACCGCCGGGCGACCCGCCCCCCCAGGGCTAATCGGCACGATTGTCCCCCGGTGCGCCGGTGGAAGCCCTGGCCGCGCCGTAGCGGCGCTGCGATCACGCCCCCCTCAGACTGGACAGGCGAGCGCTCTCCTGCCCTGGGCGCAGGACCCGTCGCGGAAGCAGCAGCGGGGTGGTCAGGATGAGGAGTCCGGCGATCGCGATCGCGATGCGGGGGCTGGTGATGCTGGCCAGCAGGCCCCACAGGGCGGTCATGGCCGCGATGGTGGCGTTGCTGGTGACCGACCATGCGGACAGGGTGCGGGCGACTCGGTCCGTCGCGGTCTGTTCGAGCCGGTAGGTGGCAAATACCGGGTTGAACACGCCCATGCAGGTGACCAGCCCAAGCTGGACGACGATGACGAGCATGATCCCGGCAGCGCCAGGGCGGATGAAGGCCAGCCCGACCGGCCAGCACGCGCGCAGTGCCCCGGCGGTGAGCATGACCGTGTGCTGCCCGAACCGCGCGACGAGCCGGCGGGCCAGCCGGGAGCCGATCAGGCCGCCGACGCAGGGTGCTCCGAACGCGAGGCCGAACTGCCACGGTGCGAACCCGAGGCGGCCGAGCATGAGGACGGCGACCAGCGGCGAGGTCGCCATGATCAGGCCGTTGACTCCGATCGTGTTGAAGAACAGGGGACGCAGGGCCGGGTGGGTCAGGATGTACCGCCACCCGTCGGGCAGGTCGCGGGCCCGCAGCCGCGGTGCGCCCGCTCGCGCGGGGCGCGGCTCCCGGCCGCCGATCGCGCGGATCCCTGCTGCCGAGAGCAGATAGCTGACCGCATCGGCCACCACGGTCGTCACCGGGCCGAGCAGCCCGATCGCGACCCCGCCGAGCGGCGGCCCGAGCGCGGTGGCGGTCCAGGTCGTGGACTCGAACCGCCCGTTCGCGACGAGCAGGTCCGCCGGCCGCACGAGCGCTTTGAGATATGCGCCGCTGGCCGCCGTGAAGGCGATATTCGCTGCGGCGACGATGACCGACACGACCAGGAGCTGGACGAAGCTGAGCCAGCCGAGCGCGAACGCGGCGGGGACGCTCATCAGCGCCGCGAACCGGGTCAGGTCCATCGCCACCATGACCGGCCGCTTGCGGCGGAACTCCACCCACGGACCGAACGGGACCGCCACCACCGCCCCCACCGCCAGCCCCGCAGCCGCCAGCGCCGACACCTCGGCCGGCCCGGCGTGCAGCACGAGGATCGCGATCAAGGGAAACGCACCGAACCCGAGCCACGTGCCGGACGCGCTGACCCCGTACGCCGCCCAGAGCCACCCGAACTGCCGCCCCAGCGACCGCCTAGCCACCATGCTCAGCGCAACCCTCGCTATCTGGCCCGGACAACCTCACGTTGATCAGAGGAATCAAAGCGTGTAACAGATCGGGGGGTCAAACAACCGCTCCGTCGGCGAGTCACAACGGTGCGTTGTGCAACTAGAGTGGGTCGGCGTGGATCTTGATGCCGTGCGCACCTTCGTCGCTGTCGCGGACGCGGGGCAGTTCCAAGCGGCCGCTGCCGACCTGTCGATCAGCCAGCAGGCCGTCTCCAAGCGCATCGCCACGCTGGAGAAGGACCTCGGCGTCCGGCTGTTCACCCGTACGGCGCGCGGAGCCCAGCTCACCATCGACGGGCAGGCGTTCCTGCCCCACGCCCGCGATCTCCTCCAGGCCGAAGAGCGGGCAGCCGCCTCGGTGCGGCCCGGCCGCCGCGCGCTGCGCGTCGACGTGATCGGAAGCCGGCTCGCACCAGCAGGCCTGCTGCGCGACTTCCACCGCGCGCATCCCGAGACCGAGCTCGACGTCGTGCACCTCTTCGACGCCGACACGGCCATCGCCGCTGTCCGGTCCGGCGCGATCGACGCGTCCTTCCGCGCTGTCACCCTGGCCGCACGGCAGCGCCCCGACGGCGTCGAGGCCGCCCGGGTCCTCGACGAGCCCGTCCAGCTCCTCACCGGACCGGCCCACGAGCTCGCCGCCGCCCGCGCGGTCACGCCCGCCGAGCTCGCCGGGCACAGGATCTGGATGCCTGGCATCGTCACCGGAACCGAGTGGGCCGCTTACTACGACGAGCTCGCCGCCGCGTTCGGGCTCACCATTGATCCCATCGGTCCCAACTTCGGCACCGAGGCCCTTCTGGACGTGATCGCCGATTCCTCGGCGCTGGCGACCTTCGTCGGCGCGCAGACCCGGCTCGCCTGGCCCGCCGACTATGGCCTGCGGCGCATTGCCGTGCGCGACCCGACACCGGTCTACCCGCACTCACTGATCTGGCACAGCGCCAACTCCCACCCAGCACTCACCACACTCCGCGACTACCTCGCCTCCGCACAGCCCAGCCACCGCGATGCCGAGACCTGGACCCCGAAATGGGCGCAGCGCTAGCGATCCGCGAGTTCCACGCCGGGCCTTGCTCCTGCGTACTTACGCTGGCTTGCCTTATGCGCCTGGGGTGACAAGGCCCGATTCGTAGGCGAGGACCACGGCCTGGGCGCGGTCGCGGAGGTCCAGCTTGGCCAGGATGCGGCCGACATGAGTCTTGGTGGTCTGCTCGGCGATGACCAGGGTGTCGCTGATCTCGGCGTTGGACAGGCCGCGGGCAATCAGCCGCAGCACCTCGGTTTCGCGGCGGGTGAGCGCGCCGAGCGTAGCGGGGGGCGGCGGGTCCGCGCGCGGGCGGCGGGCGAAGTCGGCGATCAGCCGCCGGGTCACCGACGGGGCGAGCAGCGCGTCGCCGGCGGCGACCACGCGGACCGCGTGGACCAGTTCGGCGGCGCGCGCGTCCTTGAGCAGGAAGCCGCTGGCCCCGGCGCGCAGCGCCTCGTACACGTAGTCGTCGAGGTCGAAGGTCGTCAGCATCAGCACCCGCGGCCGGTGCGGGCCGGGTGGGGCGCCGAGGATCTGGCGGGTCGCGGCCAGACCGTCCATGACCGGCATCCGCACGTCCATCAGGACGATGTCGGGTTCCAGGCGCCGCGCCTGACTGACGGCGTCGGCGCCGTCCGCGGCCTGTCCGACGACGAGCAGGCCGGGCTGGGCCGCGAGGACCGCGGCGAAGCCCTCCCGGACCATGGCCTGGTCATCGGCGATCAGGCACCGCGTGGTCACGTCGTTCGCGTGTGGGCCGCCTGCGGTCATGCCGCCTCGCTGAGCGGAAGCACCGCGGACACCACGAAACCGCCTCCTGGCGCCGGGCCGGCAGACAGCGAGCCGCCGAGCAGCGCTACCCGTTCACGCATCCCGGCCAGCCCCTGACCCGGCCCGGGACCGTTCCCGGATGGCGTGCCGGGCGCATTGACCCCGCCGGACCCGGCTGCCCGGCCGGGCCCGTTGGCGACGCGCAGCAGTACCCCGCTGGCACCGTGATCCACCAAGACGGTGACCGCGGCTCCCGGGGCGTGCTGGCTGGCATTGGACAGCGACTCCTGGACGATCCGGTAGGCGCACACGCCTACGCCAGCGGGCACCTGGTCCAGCGCCGCGGCCACGGACAGCTCGACCGGCAGGCCGGCCCGCCGGGCAGTGTCGATGAGCATGGGCAGGTCCGATAGCTGCGGCTGTGGTGCGCGCCCAACCGGCTGATCGTTTCGCAGCACGCCGAGCAGCCGCCGCATCTCGGCCAGCGCCTCGCGCGCCGCGTCGCTCAGCGAGCCGAACTCAGCGCGCACCGGCTCAGGAAGGCCACTGAGGCGGTACGGCGCGGTCTCGGCCCGCACCGCGATCAGTGACATGTGGTGGGCCACTACGTCATGCATTTCCCGCGCGATCCGGGCCCGCTCCTCTAGCCCGGCTCGCCGCGCTTGCTCCAGCTCGGTGCGCTCGGTCTGAGCGGCCAGCGCACGCTGGGCCCGCAGCCGGGAACTCACGCTGTCCACCGCGATTGCCGCAGCGGTGAACACGATGGTGGCGCCGACCGGGCCATTGAGGTCCGTCATGCCCTTGCCCAGCCACAGCCACAGCCACCACGGGGCGAGGCTCAGTGCCCACATGCACCACAGCACCGGCCGCGGATGGCGGACCCCGGCCACGCAGAACGCCACCAGCAGCGCTAGGACCTGCACCGGGCCCCACGGCCAGCCTCCCCACCAGTAACCAGGTACCAGCGGGGCTAGCAGTAGCTCCAGCCACCCGATCCGCCAGCCCAGCAGCGGATACCGGGCCGCCAGCGGCAGCGGCGCCACCACTGCCATGGCCAGCAGTATCTGCCCCGTGCTGAGCGGCGGGTGGCCGAACAGCTCGAGGGAGAGACCGGGCCGCCGGTTCATGCTGACCACGCTGACCAGGCACAGAGCCAGCGTGACCACGCCCAGCCCGGCCTTCGCCGCCCGGATCTGCCGCGGCGGGCGTGATCGCCCTGCGGGAGCAGGGTCGGAGCCTGCCAGTACCTGGCCCAGCCCGCGCCACGCCTGCCGTGCCACCCCATCGGCACTGCCCGCGGCTGGTGCGGTGCCAGGCATCGGTTTCACGATCCCACGGTAGGCCGCCGGGGCCGCCCGGTCGTCCCTCCACACGGTGTCATACCCAGGTATGACCGCGCCTGGCGCCCCGGTCTGTCTGCCTCCGCGGTATCACCGCCGATCCGGCTCCCTGGTGTGACGACGCGGCCCAGGCCCGCCCGGCAGCCTTAGCTGTCATGAACGTCGAGATCTCCGACCTGACCAGGAAGTTCGGTCGCACCCTGGCCGTGGCGGGAGTAGACCTGCAGACCGGGCCCGGGGTGTTCGGGCTGCTAGGACCGAACGGCGCGGGGAAGACCTCCCTGCTGCGGATGATGGCCACCGTGATCCCGCCATCCTCGGGAAGGCTGTGCCTGCTGGGCCGTGATCCCGGCTCCTACGGTCCGCGCAGAGAGATACGGCGCAGGCTCGGCTACCTGCCGCAGACCCTGGGCTACTACCCGGGCTTCACGGTCGCGGAGTTCGTCGAGTACTTCGCGCTGCTGAAGGAGACGCCGCCGGCGCGGGTGCCCGCCGCGGTAGCGGCCGCGGTCGAGCGGGTCGAGCTGGGCGGCCAGGCGAAGGCGAAGCTGCGGACGCTGTCAGGCGGGATGCTGCGCCGGGTGGGCATCGCCCAGGCCATCGTGAGCGAGCCCGAGTTGCTGCTGCTGGACGAGCCGACCGCCGGCCTGGACCCTGAGCAGCGGGTGCAGTTCCGGGGCCTGCTGCGGGAAATCGGTCAGCGCGCCACCGTGGTGGTCAGCACGCATCTGGTGGAGGACATCGGCGCTGCCTGCACCGAGGTCGCCCTGATGGACCGGGGAAAGATCGTGTTTCACGGCACGCCCGATGAGCTCACCGCGCGCGGCGCGGGGTACGGCGTGGGCGACGCGCCGCTGGAGCGCGGCTACAGCGCGGTTCTCGCGGCGGCGCGGTCATGACCGCCGCGCAAGCCCCGGCGACCTCCCGGCCGTCGCCGGCCGTGCGCAGGCCCGGGCTGGCCACGGGGCGGCTGCTGCGGCTGGAGCTGCGCCATAACGCGATGCCGTGGATGGTGCCGGTGGCCGTCGCGTTGTTCTGGTTCATCACTTACCGCAAGAGCATGGCCTTGCCGCCGTTGTGGAACGTGCGCGCCGTGACCTTGCAGAGCGGTGCCGTGGTGGATTTCGCGACGCCCGTAGTCGGTGCCGCTGCCTGGATGGGATCACGGGACGGTCGCCGCCACATCACCGACCTGGTGGCGGTAGCCGCCCGGCCGCGCTGGGCCCGCCAGCTCGCCACCTGGGCCGCCACCACGTGCTGGGCGATGGTGGCCTACCTGGGCTGTGCGGCCATCCTGTACGGGGTCACCGCGCGACAGGCGGCCTGGGGTGGCCCGCTCTGGTGGCCGGCCGCGGTCGCCGCCGCGAGCCTTCCGGCCTTCTCCGCGCTCGGGTTCGCGGCCGGGTGGTTCTTCCCCAGCCGCTTCACCACGCCGGTGGTCGCCATCGCTGCGTTCTTCGTTCTCGCGCTGACTACGCAGCCGATCCGGGGCAGCCAGTCGTACTGGCAGGTCTCGCCGCTGGTCGCCTATCCCTGGGACATCGGGCCTGAGCCGGGTGTGGCGACCTTCTACCGCTACGTCCCGGACCTGTCCATCGCCCAGTTGATGCTCGTGGCCGGGCTCACCATGGCTGCGCTGGGCGCGCTGGGCCTGCCCGCCGGCTCCGGCGACCGGTGGCTGCGGCGCTCCGCTGCGGCCATCACCGCGGCGGGCCTGCTGGCGGCCGGGACCGCCGTCGCGCTGGCCGGCACCGGCCGACTCGACGCGCATGGCATGATCGCCATCCCGGCCCTGCATGACGCGGCCATCGACCACCCGATCCGTTATCACCCGGTTTGCAGCCATGGCCCGATCCCGGTCTGCCTGAATCCGGCCTACACCGTCTACCTGCCGGCGGTGGCCGCGGCCCTCGAACCGGTGCTCAGCCAGGTAGCGCGCCTGCCCGGCGCTCCAGTCCGGATCAGCCAGGCCGCCGCGACCTACCGGCAGGGACCAGGCAACATGGTCGGTATCGAGGTTGCGGGCCCGCTGCTCAGCGGCAGGCCGCCGGTGTTCCATCTGCTCCTTCCCGACCAGCTACTGGGTCCCACCCTGACCGTTAGCCAACTGGCGGCCCAGGTCCGATCGAGCGCCGGGCCCGATATCGTGGCCGGCGTCATCGGCGGCGGCACCGGCGGCCGCGTCAGCCAGGCGCAGCAGGCGGTCACGGCGGCCCTGAGCGCAGCCGGCGGCGATCTTCCCGGCCATGCGAGCCGGGGGACTTCCCCGGGCCGAACTGGAGCAGGCACACCTTGCGGGCAGTGCGTGGCCAACAAGGTGTCGGGGAGGCTCGCGCCCGGCACTCCGGTGTTCGATGCGGCCGTGCGGTTCGCCGCGTTGCCGGCGGCCGCCCGGCACGCCTGGCTCGCGGCGCACCTGCCGGCCCTGCGGGCCGGGCGGATCGCCCTGGCCCAGCTGCCATGACCGCCGGCGCGGCAGCGGGCCTGCACCTGGTGCGCTTGCACCTGGTCAGCCGGCGGGTTCCGGCGGCCCTGGCAGTCGTGGCGGCCTGCGCCGTCGTGCTGCGGGTCGCGCTGCGGTGGCCCTGGGACACCTACGGCGCGTTTCAGCTGCCGCTGGTCTTCGAGGCCGCGTCGGCCGCGGTCATCGTGATCACGACCGCGAGCTCCCTGGGCGAGCCGGAACGCGCTACCGGCCGGTGGCTGCCGTTCCTGAGGCTGGGCGCAGCGCTGGCGCTGACCGCAGCGGCGGTCATTGTGCTGGCCGCAGCCGGAACCGGCGCGCACCTAGCCGGGGGCACCCTGGACGTGCTGCGTAACGTGGCCGGGCTGACCGGTATCGGCCTGCTGTTCGCCGCCGTGTTCGGCGGCGGGCTGGCCTGGGCCGGCCCGATGGGGTACCTGGTGGTTGGCGTGTACGCGCTGTACACGGACTGGCACGGGCCGGCCCTGACCACGCCGTGGATCTGGCCGGGCCGCCCGCCGCATGACCTGGGCGCCGCGCTCTGCGCGGGCCTGGTGTTCGCCGTGGGGCTGGTGGCCATCACGGTGCACGGGGCCCGCGACTCCGCCGGCGAGTGAGATGCCGCCCGCGCGGCCGGGCGGACTAGCCAGCAGGGCGCCGCATGAAGTAGCACATCATGCTGTCACCCTTGACGGCACCCTCAATGGGGCTGACCAGGTTGTTGATCCCCGGCGTGCACGCGGTCTTCTCACCATGGCTGCTAACGATCCACCCGACAGCGCCCAGCACGTTCGCGGCGCGGAGCAGGCCGTGGCAGCCCTCCAGCACCCGGGCGTCCGACTTGTCGACAACAATGCAGACCGCCGGAGCGGGCCCCACGGTGTGCACCACGTAGATGTATCCGTACTCCCAGGCGGTCATTAGCTAGGCTCCTCGCTCCAACGGGGGTCCGCCGACTTGCGGCGCGGGGCACGTCGGCACGTCGGCACGTCTTTAGCATTACCGGGCCGCCCGCTCCTGGCCAGGCGCCAGGCGGGACGGGGCCGAGCCGGCGGTCAAGGGCTGGCGTTGACCGCCGGCGGCACGCAGGACCTCGAACCGGGCCACATCCAGTTCCCCGGGATCAGCCCGGATCGTGTACCCCGGCGGCTGGGTGACGATCCGGGCCTGATCAGCATCCCCCAGCACCCGGCGCACCTCTACCGGTCCGAGCAGGCAGAACTCCAGTTTCGGCGTCATGCGACCTCCGCCCGGCTTCGTTGACCCGCGCTAGCGCTACACGTTCGCTACGAGATTGCTATCACCACAAGGAAGGCTGACTACCCATGACACGCAAACGTGGCGTAGCGGTTAGCCGCCTGGGTGCGGCGGTGACGCCGAGTCCGGCTGCTGAATCTCCCCATGTGAACAGGACCGGAAGGTGGGATGCCTGATGTCGCTGCGGACTCCGCATCGGATGTTGCTGATCGTCGGCGTCGCGTCGGCGCTGGCCGCGGTGCCAGCCACCATTTCCGGCCGCCCCGGCAGGTTTTCCACGGTCAACGATCGGAGCGCGCCGCCCTTCAGCACGCTCGCTGCTGCCATTAATGACCTGGGGGTCATCGCCGGGTCATACCTCGACGCCAGCAGCAACGTCGGAGCGGTCGTC